>Ga0081455_10002522_pt1 | contig 21748 bp, 30 predicted proteins | sample TabmetS3T2R1_FD_70207 | JGI IMG/M metagenome (GOLD analysis project Ga0081455, IMG submission 70207) | Tabebuia heterophylla rhizosphere microbial communities from the University of Puerto Rico - S3T2R1 | ecosystem: Host-associated > Plants > Roots > Rhizosphere ...
TCTCCGTGGTCGCCTGCGCGAAGCGGCGGGCGCCGGAGGAATTGAATTTGAAATTGACGATGGGCTCGCCGCTGCCGCGCTGCTCGAACCCGGCCTGTGCGTCAGTCAGGTCTTCGCCCTGAACCAGCACCTGCTTCTTCACGACATAGGGCTGCTTCGGTTCACTGGCGCTTTCAAGGATCTCGTCATCCGGAGGCAGGTTGCCACGCTGCGCCTGATCCGGCGACACCGTGACGTCGACCATGCGGAATTCGAGCTTGGCCGTTTTGCCGATCAATTCCTTCAGATGCGAGGGATCCTGCAAGCCGGGCACCTGGACCAGGATGCGGTCCAGCCCCTGACGTTGAATGATCGGCTCCACGGTGCCGAGCGAATTGATGCGCCGTTCCAGCACCTGACTCGACTGCTCGACCGCTCGCCGGGTGTTCTCGAGGATGGCGGCTTCGGAAATGGTCAGCCGGATCAAGCCGCCACCGGCGTCGCTGATGTCAACCGTCCTGCCGCCAGAACTGCCGAGAAGCCCGCCCAGCGGCTCGGACAATTCACGAAGTTTGGTGATCGCCGCCTGGGTGTCCGCCTCGGCGACCCGCACTTCGACGACGTCGCCACGGACATTGATGCCGCCGGTGAAACGGATGCGCGCGCCGCGCAACGACGCACGGGCCGAATCCACGAGCTGCGCGAGCTTCGTTTTCTTCAGATCCGCCGTATCCACCTCGATCAGGAGATGCGAGCCGCCCTGCAAATCTAGGCCGAGCACCAATTGCCGCTGCGCCCAGAGCGGCCAGGTCTTGACCTGCTCGGCGGGGAAGAAATTCGGCACCGCGCATAGGCAAACGACCAGCGCGGTCAGGACGATTGCAAGCGCCTTCCAACGGGTGAAATAAAGCATCGACAGATCCCAATCCGCTTCAAGCGGGCGATGGCAGCGTCAGGATTTGGCCGCCGCCGGCTCGTCCTTGGCGGGTTCACCCTTGGCGCGAACCCCGGAGATCATCGCGCGCATCTGACGCACGCGGACGCCGTCGGAAATCTCGACCTCGATCTGGTCGTCATCGACCACCTTGGTGACCTTGCCGACCAGGCCGCCATTGGTCACGACGGTATCCCCACGCCGCACGTTCTTGACGAGATCGGCATGCTCCTTCACGCGGCGCTGCTGCGGCCGCAGGATCAGGAAATACATGATCACAAAGATAGCCGCGAACGGCAAAAGCGACATCAACATGCTGTTGGCGTCGCCGCCGCCGGCGGCCTGAGCAAAGGCAGGGGTAATGAACATCAAATCGGTCCTTGCGAGGTTACCGCGCCTTGATCCGTTTGCGGTCAACTCGGCGGCAAATCAGCGAAATTCGCGCGGACTATAGCGGCCGGCCCCCCAATTGCAACGGCGCCGGAAGGCCGATTTCAGCCTGGCTTGCGACCCTTGGCAGGCCTCTATAAGAGTGCCCGAAAGATCATTTTGATGGCCAAGAAACCAGACAGATCACGAAGCCGTCAGGGGCCACCCGGCCCGCGGAAACCCCCGCAGCGGCGGAATGCCGCGCAAGGGCGCGCCTCCCATGGTGGCGCGACCAAGCCGGATACCTTGTCGCGCCTGGCCGACGCGCTTGATCGAATCGCCGCGGCCCTGCCCGCTGCCGCCAGCGCCGCCGAACGCGATCCGCCCTTTGCGTCCGCCGAGGCCTTTGTCTGGCACCCGTCGGGACGTACGACCGCAGTCCCGCGCGTCAGCCGCGTCGAGCTCGAATTGCTCCGGGGTATCGACCGCATGCGGGACACCCTGATCGAGAACACCGAGCGCTTTGCCGCCGGCCTGCCCGCCAACAACGCGCTGTTGTGGGGCGCGCGCGGCATGGGCAAATCCTCGCTCGTCAAAGCCGCCCATGCGGCCGTGAACGCGCGGCCCGATGTTGGCGGCCGATTGAAGCTGATCGAGATTCACCGCGAAGACATCGAGAGTCTTCCGGAGCTCATGACCGTGCTGCGGCGCTCGCCATTCCGCTTCCTGGTGTTTTGCGACGACCTGTCATTCGACGGCAATGACGCCTCGTACAAATCCCTGAAGGCGGTGCTGGAGGGCGGCATCGAAGGCCGGCCCGAGAACGTCATCCTGTACGCGACCTCGAACCGCCGTCATCTGCTGGCCCGCGACATGATCGAGAACGAACGTTCCACCTCGATCAATCCGGGCGAGGCCGTGGAGGAGAAGGTCTCGTTGTCGGACCGGTTCGGGCTCTGGCTCGGTTTCCATCGCTGCAGCCAGGATGACTACATTGCCATGGTGCGAGGCTACTGCGCGCATTTCGGCATCACGATCGACGATGACGAATTGCACCGCGACGCCCTGGAATGGTCGACGACGCGCGGCTCGCGGTCGGGTCGCGTGGCCTGGCAATATGTGCAGGATTTGGCGGGGCGATTAGGCGTGCGGCTGAAGACCGGCGCGCCCTGATTTGGCTAGATCGCGCGCATTGTGGCGCGCGACCTACGCTTACGCGCCGTTCAGGAACTGGGTCGGATCGACCGGCGACGAACCCTTGCGGATTTCGAAGTGCAGCTGCGGCGACGCCACTTCGCCGGTCTGCCCCGACTTCGCGATGATCTGGCCGCGCTTGATCTTTTCGCCGCGCTTCACCAGAAGCTCGCTGGCATGGGCATAGGCCGTGACATAGCCGTTCGCGTGCTTGACCAGCACCAGATTGCCGTAGCCTTTCAGTTCGCTGCCGGCATAGGTAACTTCACCGTCTTCGGCAGCCTTGACCGGCGTGCCTTCCGGCACGGCGACGTTGATGCCGTCATTCTGTTTGCCGCTGGTCTTGGCACCGTACCCGGCGATCACGCGGCCGCGCACCGGCCAGCGGAACGAGGGCAGACCGCCTGTGGCGTCTGCGGGCTTGGCCGCCTCCTCAACCTCGGGCGAGGTCACCTTGGCGACATGGGCTGTTTCCGCAGCCGGCGCCGGCATCGAGCCGGGCTTCGCCGGTTGAACGGCGGCGATCTGCGTCATCCTGAGGGGAGCGACCGGTGCGGCGGGCGCGGCGACAGCAACAGGCGCAGCCTGCGGTGTCGCCGCTGCCGTGCGTGCCCCCGGAATGGTCAGCTTGGTGCCGATGCGCAATTGCGCGGTCACCGGAAGATGGTTGGCGCTGGCAAGTTTGCCCACGGGGATCTGATTGCTGCGGGCGATGCTGTGCAACGTCTCGCCGGGATTGACGACATGAACGGACGCGGCCCCCGCCGCGGCATACACTGACGCGGGCGCACTGGCCGGACGCGTCGGCGGGGCCGAGGCCACCGGGACTGCCGGAGCGGACGGTTTCGGGATGAACAGCGACTGTCCGGGCTGCAAGGCGCGCGGCGTCGGCAGGCCGTTCGCCTTCATGATCGTGTTCGCGGGCACGCCATAGCGCTGCGAAATGCTGTCCATCGTGTCGGACGTGCCGACGATGATCATGGCACCGTCGTCACGATTCCAGTGCCCGGTCGCAGCCACCGAACGCGGACCGACCGCCCCCGTCGTCTCGATCGCACGAGCCGGCGGCTGATAGGATGGAATGCCGGCGCTCGGCGCCGCGGCGGGCGGATAGCTCGCAGCTTGATAGGAGGGTTGCGCCGGGATCGTGCGCGGCGGCGCCAGCGAGGATTGCTGCTGATATTGCGGCAGCGGCTGAGCTTCGATGCGCCCGGCGGGAGCTGCGACAGCGCCGGTCGCCTCCGGCGCCCGGGACGCTTCAGAACTGGAGAAGGGGTTTGATACGAAGCGCTGCGTATCCGCGCTGCATCCTGCAAATCCCACTGAAACCACCGCCAAAGCCGCAAGATGCGGAACACGGCGAACGCGACGCAACTCGACAACGCGGAACATGGTTACCCACTCATACGCAACAAAAGACCAAGTTGAGTTAACACGCGCTCCGTAAACAACCCTTTAACCTCTCCGCCATGTCGCCGAAGAGTGTGGGAGGCGCCGCTCAAGAACCGCCGCGCGCGACACCGGGCAGTGCCGGCACAAACCGCACCGGGATCAAATCCTCCTCGACAAAGCCTGTTGGCGTGGCGCGGACCTTGACCAGCATCTGGACGTCATCACGCGGACCGACCGGCGCAATCAGGATACCTTCGGGGCGCAGATGGTCGCGCAGCGCAGCCGGAATCGTCTCGAGGCAGGCCGTGACGATGATGCGGTCGAAGCTGCCGAGATCGTCAGGCAGATTCATGCCGTCGGCGGCGCGCACTTCGACATTGCCGAGTCCAAGCTGGGCGAGCCGCTGGCGCGCGCGGTCCGCCAGTCTCGGAAAACGCTCCAGCGAAACAATCTCGCCGGCGAGATGCGCGAGCACCGCAGCCTGGTAGCCGGAGCCGGTGCCGATTTCGAGCACGCGATGATCTCTCGACAATTCGAGCTTGTCGCTCATGAAGGCCACGACAAAGGGCTGACTGATGGTCTGCCCGCACGCGATCGGGAGCGCCGTATCGGCATAGGCCTCGCCCACGCTGTCCGGCTCCACAAATTGCTCGCGCGGAACCTCGTCCATGGCGCGCAGGACCGCCTGATCGCTGATTCCGCGGCGTCGCAGGCCGAGTTGGAACTGCATGCGGTGGTGATCGGCAGAGGGCGTCGACGGCACGAAAATGACCCCTGTTCCCGAGAAAAAGCCGCAGAATCGAGCGCGGTTTATGGAACATACCACCTGATTGCTGGCGCTTTGCGAAATATCGCCTTAGATATCGGTTGCACATTTCGCGAGGGGAACAACGGGCCGGCCGCCCCGATCGGACCGGACAGGATACATGCCGGACACCACATGGCGGAACCCGAAACACGCAAGGCCTCGATCCTGATTGTTGAGGACGAGGTCATGATCCGGATGATGGTCTCGGACATGCTCACGGACCTCGGCCATTCCGTGGCGGGCGAGGCCGGCGAGATCGAGGAGGCGATCCGCCTCGCCGAGACCGCCGCGTTCGATCTCGCGATCCTCGACGTCAATGTGAACGGCCAGCCCATTACGCCCGTGGCCGAGGTCATCGAGCGGCGGAAGCTGCCGCTGTTGTTCTCCACCGGTTACAGCCTGGACGCGCTGCCGGAAAATTATCGCAGCCGCCCTGCCCTGCAGAAACCATTTCGGATCGACACTCTGCAGCACGCGATCGTCGCGGCACTGAGAACCGGCGCCTGAGAGCGCGACGGCGTCAGGTTGAAACACCATCGCTTCGCTTCGAAAAGCCGACGGTTATTTCAAGAGTTCGGCGAGCCTTGACGAAAACGCATCGTCGGTGAGATCGAGCCGCAGCGGCGTCACCGACACGCAGCGTTGCGCGAGCGCGGCGAGATCCGTGCCCTCGCCCGGCGGATCCATATGCGCGGCGCGGTCGAAGCCGATCCAGTAATAATCATTGCCGCGGCCGTCCTTGCGGCCCTCGATCCGCAGAAAGCCCTGGTTGCGTTTGCCTTGGCGCGCGACAATGACACCCTGCACCTCATCCGGATAGCAGTTCGGGAAGTTGATGTTGATCACGGTTTCCGGCGGCACGCCGCTCTGAAGCACCTTGCGGATGATGTCGGGACCGAATTTCAGCGCCGTGTCCCACGGCAGCTTCTGCCGTGTCTCGACGCCGAATTCCTGGCTGAGCGCGAAGGACGGAATGCCGAGGATCGTGCCTTCCATCGCCCCGGCAATGGTGCCGGAATAGACCACGTCCTCGGCGACATTGCGGCCGCGATTGACGCCTGAGAGCACGAGGTCGGGCTTCCTGTCGACGAGGATGTGGCGCGCCCCCATGATCACGCAGTCGGTCGGCGTGCCGCGCACGGCAAAATGCCGGGGCGAAATTTCGCGCAGCCGCAAAGGATCGTTCAGCGAGAGCGAATGCGAAACGCCGGACTGATCCATCTCGGGCGCAACCACCCAGACATCGTCGGAGAGCTGCCGCGCGATCTCCTCGATGATGCCGATGCCCGGCGCGTTGATGCCGTCGTCATTGGTGCAGAGAATTCGCATCGCTTCACTTGCCACTGTCAATGACCTTCAACCCGCCCATATAGGGCTGCAGCACATCGGGCACGGCGATCGAGCCATCGGCCTGCTGATAGGTTTCCATCACCGCGATCAGGGCGCGGCCGACCGCGGTGCCCGAGCCGTTCAGCGTGTGAACGAAGCGCAGCTTGCCGTCGGTCCCGCGCGAGCGCGCATTCATCCGCCGGGCCTGGAAGTCGCCGCAGACCGAGCAGGAGGAGATCTCGCGGTACATGCCGCCCTCGCCTTGGCTTGATGTCTGTCCTGGCATCCAGACCTCGATGTCGTAGGTCTTCTGCGAGGCAAAGCCCATGTCGCCGGCGCACAGCGTCACCACGCGATAATGCAGATCGAGCCGGCGCAGGATTTCCTCGGCGCAAGCCAGCATCCGCTCATGCTCGTCGCGCGAGGCCTCCGGCGTCGTGATCGAGACGAGTTCGACCTTGTTGAACTGGTGCTGACGGATCATGCCGCGGGTGTCGCGGCCGGCGGCGCCGGCCTCGGCGCGGAAGCACGGCGTCAGCGCGGTGAAGCGCAGCGGAAGCTCTTTCTCGTCGAGAATGGAGTCGCGAACGAGATTGGTCAGCGAGACTTCGGCGGTGGGGATGAGCCCGAGGCGCTTCTGCTTGATGCCACCAATCCAATCGGCGACGGATTCCTGATCCGCCGGCGCCTGCAGGAGCTCCCCGCTGATCGCCCAGAACTGGTCCTCTTCGAATTTCGGCAGTTGCGCGGTGCCGAACATCGCATCGTCGCGCACCAAGAGCGGCGGATTGATCTCGGTATAGCCGTGTTCTGACGTGTGGACGTCCAGCATGAATTGCCCGAGCGCACGCTCCAGCCGCGCAAGGCCCTTCTTCAAGACGACGAAGCGCGCGCCGGAGAGTTTGGCTGCCGCCTCGAAATCCATGAAGCCGAGCCCGCTGCCGATCTCGTCATGCGGCTTCGGTTTGAAATCATAGGACCGCTTCGCCCCGAAATGATGATGCTCGACATTGTCGTGCTCGTCCTTGCCGTCGGGCACGTCGGGCGCCGCCAACGGCAGGTTCGGAATGGTGGCGAGGTCTGTGTCCAGTGCTTCGCTTGCCGTCTTCGCGGCCGCTTCCAGCGTGGGCAGCGTGACCTTCAACTCGTTGACCTCGGCCATCAATGCGTCGGCCTTGGCGTCATCCTTCGCCTTCTTGGCCGCGCCGATCTCCTTGGACGCCGCGTTGCGTCGCGCCAGCGCCTGCTCGGCCGCGGTGATGGCGGTGCGACGCTTTTCGTCGAGGCCGATCAGAGAAGGTGACAGCGGCGCCAGACGGCGGCGCTTGAGCGCCGCGTCGAACGCGGCCGCGTTGTCCCTGATCCAGCGGATATCGTGCATCGTCAAAATCCTGCGTCATGGCCGGGCTTGACCCGGCCATTCATGTCCTGCTCGTCTAGCTCGCGGGTCTAGAAGACGTGGATGCCCGGGACAAGCCCGGGCATGACGAATCAGACCGTTCAATCAGGCATTATGCGCCAAACGCGCGAGGATTATTCCGCAGGGGTGGCCGACGATTTCGGCGGGGTGCCGGTGGTCTGGGCGGCGGCCTTCTTCTCGACCATGCGCACCGCGATGATGGAGCCCTCGTAGAGCACCAAAAGCGGCAGCGCCAGCGACATCTGGCTGATCACATCGGGCGGCGTCAGCACGGCGGCGATGATGAAGGCGCCGACGATGAAATAGCGACGTTTGTCCCTGAGCTGCTTGGCGGTGATGATGCCGACGCGGCCGAGCAGCGTCAGAATCACCGGCAGCTGGAAGGCGACGCCGAACGCCAGCACCAGCGACATCATCAGCGACAGGTATTCGCCGACCTTTGGCAGCAACGCGATCTGCGCGGTCTCGGCGCCGCCGGCCTGCTGCATGCCGATCGAGAACCGCACCAGCATCGGCAACACGACGAAATAGACCAAGAGCGAGCCGAGGAAGAAAAAGATCGGCGTGGCGCAGAGATACGGCAGAAACGCCTGGCGCTCGTTGCGATAAAGTCCGGGCGCGACGAATTTGTAAATCTGCATCGCGACCACGGGGAATGAAATGAAGGCCGCGCCGAACATCGCGAGCTTGAGCTGCGTGAGGAAATATTCGAGCAGCGCGGTGTAGATGAATTTTGAATTCTCAGGCCCCGCCACCCAGACGAACGGCCAGACCAGCACGTTGTAGATCTGCTTGGCAAAGAAGAAGCAGAAGATGAAAGCGATGCCGAACGCGACCAGCGCCTTGATCAGGCGCGAACGCAGCTCGACGAGATGATCGAGCAGCGGCGCCTTGGTCGCATCAATGTCGTCCTGGCTCATGGCTGCTTGTCGCTGACAGCCGCCGTCGGCGCGGGTGCAACGGCCGGCGCCGGCAGAGCTTCGGTCGTCACCGCGCCTGTGGCCACGGAAGCCGTCTCGTGCGGCGCGGCCTGTGAGCTCTCCGCGCTCGCGACTTCCGTCCGGGGCGTGTCGGTCTTCAGCGCGCTTTCAATATCCTGTTTGACGGAGCCGAGCAGATTGGGCGTTGTCATCGCCGAGGCCGCGTTGGCCGCATCGTCGAACTGCTTCTTCATCTCGGCGACGTCGGCTTCGCGGAGGGCTTCCTGAAACTGGCTCTGGAAATCGGACGCCATCCGACGCGCGCGTCCGACCCAGTGCCCCGCCGTGCGCAAGGCGCCGGGCAATTGTTTCGGACCGATGGCCACCAGCGCCACGACGCCGATAACCACCATCTCGCTCCACCCGATATCGAACATTGGACAACCCGCTAAGCGACGTCCCCGCGCCGCCGGCTCGACGCATCAGAAGGTCAGAGCGCCTTTGATCCGACGTCGGTGGGTCGCGACGCTTGCTGGGCCGAACCGCCGTCGATCGCCTTCATCGGCTCAGGCTTCTCCGCCGTCTTGTCGTCGTCCGCCATGCCCTTCTTGAAGGCCTTGATGCCCTGCGCCACGTCGCCCATCAGGTCGGAAATCTTACCCCGGCCGAACAGCAGCAGGACGACTGCGATCACGATGATCCAGTGCCAGATACTCAATGAACCCATGCCGTTCTCCCAAAACGCAAATTGCCGCGCGGATAGCCGCTGCTTGTCCGGAAGCTAGGCTGCAGGAGCATCAAAAACAAGGACTTCCGACCACCTTCCGGGGGTCGTGATGCAAATCCGCGGGCGACGTTAACGCGCGATTCCGATCGGGCGACAGCGAAAGCGCGCCCCGGCAAAATGCCGCGGGCGGCCGCGTCAGGCCTTATCGTCCGGTTCCGCCGGCGGCGCCAACGCCAGGTCGAGATCACCCGGCTCCAGCGGATCCTCATCCTCGCGCAACGTGGGATCGTCCGATGGAGTCGGCACACTGAATCCCGACGGCAGACGCGAATCGAGCAGTCCGGTGCCCCGGAGTTCGTCGAGGCCCGGCAGGTCACCCAGCGCTTCCAGGTTGAATTGTGACAGAAACGCTTCGGTGGTGCCGAAAGTCAGCGGCCGGCCCGGCGTCTTGCGGCGACCGCGCGGCCTGATCCAGCCGGTCTCGAGCAGCACGTCGAGGGTGCCCTTCGACGTCAGCACGCCACGAATATCCTCGATTTCAGCGCGGGTCACCGGCTGATGATAGGCGATGATGGCCAGCATCTCGATGGCCGCGCGCGACAGCTTCCGCGTCTCGGTGCTCTCGCGCGTCATCAGCCAGGCGAGATCGCCGGCCGTGCGGAAGCTCCATTTGTGACCGACGCGCACGAGATTGACGCCGCGCGCGGCGTAGTCGGCCTGCAATTGCGCCAGCGCCGCCTTGACGTCGACGCCCTCCGGCAGTTTTTTGCGCAGCGTCGCCTCGTCGAGCGGTTCGTTCGATGCAAACAGCATGGCTTCAAGGAGCCGCAATTCCTCGGCGCGGACCAAGTTGGCAGCTCCTTCATCGTCATTGTCGAGACGTTTTTCGGCCAAATTGCTTGGCATCCGGTACTCCTTTTGAAACTCAGTTCGCCGGCGCGTCGAGCGCAGCGGCGTCGGCCGATGGGGCCGAGCGCTTGCGCACGAACAACGGCGCGAACGCCTGATCCTGTCGCAGTTCGGCCTGCCCTTCCCGCACCAGTTCCAGCGCGGCCGCGAAGCTCGATGCGAAAACGGTCGCGCGCTGCGACGGTTCGACCACATAGCTGATCAGGAACTCGTCGATGCAACTCCACTCATCGGCAAGGCCAACCAGCCGCTCCAGCGATGCGCGGGCTTCCGCCAACGACCAGACGGTGCGCTTGGCGAGGTGAACATTGGCCAGCACGCGGCGCTGACGCTGCGAGGAATAGGCCGTCAGCAGGTCGTAGAGCGTCGCGGTAAAGCGTGCATGCTTGATCTCGGCGATCGTCTCCGGATCCCCTCGGCCGAAAATGTCGCGGCCGAGTTGCGGGCGCGTCATCAGGCTCTTCGCCGCCTCGCGGATGGCTTCGAGCCGCCGCAGCCGGTTGGCGAGAGCCGTCGCCATATCCTCGGCGCTCGGGCCATCATCCGTCGCAACCTCCGGCAGCAACAGGCGGGATTTCAGGTAAGCGAGCCATGCCGCCATCACCAGATAATCCGCCGCAAGCTCGAGGCGGACTTTCCGGGCCTCTTCGATGAATACGAGATACTGGTCGGCCAATGCGAGGATCGAGATTTTCGCCAGATCGACCTTCTGGTGCCGCGCCAGCGCCAGCAGCAGATCGAGCGGTCCTTCGAACCCATCGACATCGACGATCAGCGTCGGATCGTCGCTCGCGCGCTCCGCCTGGGCAGCATCGAAAGGCAGGATATCGGCGGTCATGCGGTCAGTTCCTGGGCGCGCGCGAGCAACGCGTCGAGTTCGGCACGCGCGGCATCGCGATCGAGCGGTTGTGGCGGGCGGCGGGCGGCGAGCGCCGCGTCGGCGCGGCGGATGCAGTCGGCGATCGCAGCGCCAGGATGGTCGGTTGGGGCCAGCACCTCGCTGTGGACGCGAGGTGCGCCGGCCGACCGTGCCTCCTGCACGCACCTCGCGAGGTTGGCCGTGGGCAGCCAGCGTGGTGGCGCCGCGAGGATCTCGATGCCCATGCCGGCCTGACGGGCGAGGGCCGCGGCGATGGGAACGGCAAGCGTATGCGTTCGGGTCGGGTCGATCGGCACAGCGACGGTGCCGGCCACGACGGGCGGCCGGCCGGGGGCGTCGTCGAACCCGAGGGTGGTGTGGTCGGTGCGGAGATGGTCGTTCAGCTCGTTCCGGTTGGCGAAGCGCAGCTCGCAGCAAGGGCACCGGCGGACCGTGTCGACATCCATGCGTGGATCGTCGCCCGCGCTTGCATCTCGCAACAGAGTCCTTCGGCCCTCCCTTGCCGTGCAGACGCGGCGGCCCCCACGGACCCCGGGGTAGAGCGTGAGGCGGGACTTGGAGCTCAGACCAGTTGCGGCGCTGAGCCCGCCGATGGCAGGTCGGGACCTTGGGCCCTGGTCGGCGTCCGTCGTGCACGCCAGCCTGGGGGCCATGGAGGTGACGTGATGTCAGTCAACACAGCGGTCGACGAGCCGGTTCCGCAGGCGGAGCAGCCGCCCGCTCGACCGCGCTTGCGCGCCGAGCTCGCCCGCCTCCGAGCCGTGCGGGACGCGCTGATCGGGGAGGGGCTGGCCGAAGAGTCCGAGGCCGCCAGTGTGGCGGAGGCGTCCACGATCGATCAGCACCAGGCCGATCTCGGCACCGAGACCTTCGAACGCGAACGCGACCAGTCGCTCCTCCAGGACATCGAGCACGAGATCGCCGATGTTCGACGAGCGTTCGTCAGGCTAGATCGCGGCTCCTACGGACGCTGCGAGGCAGGCGGCACCCGCATCCCCGACGTACGCCTGGCCGCCGTGCCCGCCGCCCGCTTCTGCCTGGAACACCAGGCTGCCGCCGAGGCCATACCGGGTTTCGTGACGTGAGCGATCTGCCACCGCTCGGTCAGGCCTCACCCGCTCGATTGGCCTCGATGTAGCTGCGGTAGACGGCCAGCATCGCCGCCTTCTGGTCCTTGGTCAGTTGTTCGTCCGCTCGGATCGCGTGAACAACGCTTGGAGATTCGCCGGCGACGGCTCTGTCGATCAGGCCGGCCTGTGACATGAGGGCCTCGGCTGACATGTTCAGCGCGCTGGCGATGGCGTGCAGCACGCGGACCGACGGCTCGTGGAGTCCTCGCTCGATCTGGGACAGGTAGGGATTGGAGACGTTGGCCCGGGCAGCTAGGTCGCGCAGCGACATCTCGGCCAGCGTGCGCTGCTCCCTGATGATCCGTCCCAACCGTTCGAGTTGGTCCCTACCGATCCCACGGGGGTTGAGAGATGCCGGACGTGCCATCGCTCAGTCCCGTTTGGGCTGAACTGGATGCCCCATCGGGTTTCTGCCGGTCAGGCGGCGGCCTTGGTCGCCTTGCCCGCCTTGGCCTTGGGCTTGGCACCGGCGCCCACGAGCGGAGCCAGGGTCTGGACCATGGCCTTGACCAGATCGTGCTCCGCAGCGAGGAGGGCGGTGACGAACTTGTACTGCGAGTCGAGCACCTCAACGGGTTCGGGTAGGCCCTTGGGGTAGCTCACCTGCGGCAGCCAACCCTCCGTGAACTCGACGCCTTTGCTCATGTATCCCACGGCGGGCTTCTTGGCGCTCTTGACCGTGTCGACGACCTTGGCCTCGACATCGGTGACGGCTGTCAGGACACTCATGACTGCTCCTCTGTTTGCGGACCTTGGCGGTCCCTCCGGAGGGATCCTCTGTCTTCCCTCCGCCTGCTAACTATATCAAGCAGTCGCTTGGTGTGCCACGTGACATCCGTCCGTACTGGGTGGCGTCGGAACGGTTCGTGGCCGGCCACCTGGCGCTGGCCCGCACGGCCCTCCCTCGGGGCTCGGGGTCTCGGCTCGAGCGTTCCGGTGGACGCGCGGGTGGTGCGCAACTCGATGAGCGTGCGCGCCGCGCTGTCGGTGCTGCTCGGTCGAACTGCGGCACTGATCGTGCTCGGGTCCCGCCGCCGCGACGGTCCGGGTCGCATGGCGCCGGGTAGCTGTTCGGCGAGCACCGTCCACGACGTGGCCGTTCCGGCGCTGGTGGTTCCGCTGCCGGCGGCGGCCTGATCGCCTCCAAGCGCGTCACCGAGTGGCGTGCCGCACGCGGTCACGTAGGAACCGCAGGATCCGGATGTGCTTCTCCGTATCGGCACGCATCAGCGTGACGAGAAGGTGCCACAGCGTCGTGTCCTTCACCGGCTCGAGCGACTTGGCGAGGTGGTCGAGGTCACGGGCATCCTGCCGCTCGAATGCGAGGAACCGGTCGGTCAATGCGAGGATCCGCTGGCGCTCCTCTTCGGGCAGCCCGCGGACCGAGATCGGCGGGACCGGCGAGCCGTCGGCGCGGAGCTCTGCTGCCTCGACCTCGAGGGTTTCAGCCAGGTCGGCGAAAACCTGGTGATGCCGCTGCTCCTCGGCGAGGATCAGCTTGGCCAGGTAGCCGAACCCTGGCATCGTCGTCGACGCGGCGAGCTCGCCGTACGCCGCAATCAGTTCGTCCTCGTGTTCGATGTGGGACCTGAAGTGGTCGTAGAGCTCCTGCTCCCACACACTGGCACCGATGAGCCTGGTCGACATGGGATGTCCTCCTGCACGTCCACCGCCACCATGACCCCGCGGGCCCCGCCCGCCTAGGGTCGAAGGTCCCTCGTGGGCGGTGTGGCAGGCGTCGAGAACCTCTCGTCGGCCAGGATCAGGCCGTTGAGCCACCCGAACAGCTGGGCCTGGGCGACGCGGATCTCGTCGACGGTGGCGTCCGGGTCCAAGGGTGCGAAGCGGAGGTCGACCAGCTCGTTGATGAGGGGGTCGGACAGCGTGCTGGCCACCTCCACGAGTGCGGCGCGGTGCGCAGCGATGAGGCCCCGACGAGTCGCGTCGTCGAGGGTGGTCCGGTGCAGCTCCTCGAGGCCGTCCCAGAGCATGCAGAGCAGCCGGAGTGCCTTGGCGGGGGCGACCAGCCCGTCCTGACCGTTCGTTGCCGCGGCCGACGCCTGCGCGTCCGCACACGGACTGCCTTCGTGGTCGACGCATGGAGCGGCGGCCGGCGTCATGATCCGATCGTGCCGCCGGCGCTCGGCTGGAACCAGGGCCAAACGTCCTTCGCCTCAGTTCAAGGGACGACGCGGCGAAGCACGCCGTCAACTTGCCAAGAGGCTGGCCATCCCCTTCAGGCCGGCGTCCAGGGCCTGCCAGGGGGCGCCGCTGTGGAATGGGCGGCCCGGGCGGAAGCGCAGCGGCAGGTAGAGGGCAAGGGTCTTCTTGCCGAGTCGCCAGAGGGGGGACACGCCGACCCGATAGGAGCCGCCGGCCCCGGCGCGGACGGCGACGGAATTGTTCATCAATCGGTGGTGAGGGCTCGGCATCCTCGATGGGCGAGCATTTCCGTGGCTGCGCCTACGCTCGGAGCGTGCCTACCGCCGAGTTCGATATCGACATCCCTCCGGAGCGGCTGGAGTCGACACCGCGATGGGTCCGCGTTCGGGTCGGCGACGACTGGCTCGCCGACAGCCGGGATGCGCTGCTGCTGGCGTGGTACGGCCCGGGGCGGCTACCGACCTACTGCCTGCCTCCGTTGTCAGTGCGATCCGACCTGCTGACACGGTCGCCGCCGGAGACCAGCTCGCCTGCCGGGTTCTTGGAGCCCCACGATGTGCGCGCTGGTGCCACGGCTATCGCTGGATGTGCATTCCTGGTTCGCGATCCGCCGACGCCGTTCGAAGCGGCGGACGGCTACTGGACGTTCGCGTGGCACGACCCGCGTATCGAGTGGTACGAGGAGGCGACCAGGGTGCACGTGCACGCTCGCGACCCCCGACACCGCGTCGACGCCATCCCTAGCGAGCGGCACGTGCGCGTCGAGCTCGATGGTGAGCTGCTGGCGGATTCCCGCCGCCCCACCGCGCTGTTCGAAACGACGCTGCCGACGCGCTGGTATCTCCCTCCCGAGGACGTGCTGGGAGGGCTGCTGGACCCGTCGGACACAGTCACCCAGTGCCCGTTCAAGGGGGTGGCACGGTTCTTCTCGGTGCGGGTTGGCGGCGAGCTACACCGCGACCTCGCCTGGAGCTACCCGGACCCGATCCCGGAGAACCCCCGCATCGCAGGTCTGGTGGCCTTCTTCAACGAGCGCGTCGACCTCGTGGTTGACGGTGAGCGCCTGCGACGGCCGTTCACCCCGTGGTCGCTGGACGTACGGGCCTGAGCGGCCCAGCGTCGGAGCAACCTGTGTGGGTGCGGGGCGACGGTGCGCCCGATCCTGCGGTGGCGTTCGGGCTCCGTCGAGACTGGGCTGAACACGCTCCGCGGTCGGACCCGGTCGCTCAAGCAGTCGTGTCCCTCCAAGTGTCGCCACGGTTCGTCAAGACGACGGACCTATAGGCGCTTCCTCTCGTAGGAGCCGAGATGCGGGCGTCGTCGTGACGTCTCGCCGGCCCGGTCTGGTGCCGGGCCCGGTCCTGGTCGTCCCCACAGCTACGTGTGCGCGTTCGCCCCGCGTCCTCGACAGTGACGAACCGGACGCGGCGATGCGGGCACCAGAGCGCCGTGCGCGCCGGGGGGCGAGGATGCGGACCAGCGTCAGGAAGACGACCGTGGCGGCCGTCAGGCTGATCCCCCAACGCGCCAGCGGGTGGCCGGCGTCGGTGCCCGCCAGGATGAAGTGATATGTGGCCGCCCAGAAAAGCCCGAAGCTGGTGAGGTGGATCTTGCGCCACACCGGCCGCGGCAGATGGCGCATGAGCAACGACGTGAGCTCGATCGTCACGAGTAGGTAGAGCGAGACGACGCCGAGCGCCACCGCGCCGGGTCGCCACGACGATGCGAAGGGCACGAGCAGGTCGGCCGCGCCGAAGTGGACGTAGGTGTCGGCCACGAGGCTGGTCAGGTGCAGCGATGTGAAGATGACTGCTGCGCCGCCCAGGAACCGGTGCATGTCCAGCAGCCAGGCGGGGGTGGGCCGGCCCCGGACGAGGCGGGTGCTGAGCAGCAGACCCCAGATGACGGCGGCGGCGAGCAACGCCCATCCCACGATGCCCGTGGCGCGCGCCACGTCCCACCACAGTTGCGGGTTCATCGCAACGCGCCGGCCAGGCCGGGGGTCGCGTGGCGGCGACCGTCGCTGGTGACCACCACGGCGTGGGCGTCGTCGCGGTTGCTCACGGCACCCGCGCCGGCGAGGAACGCAAGCTTCGTGAGCGCCTCGGCCCTCCAGGCCTCGGCCGCGACCACGGTGGCGGCCACGACGTCGGTCTCGGCGGGGCGGCCCGTCGCGGGATCGATGAGGTGGTGTGCGGTGCCGTGCGGGGTCGACCAGCGGCGCCGGAGTTGGCTGCTGGTGGCGACCCCGCCCTCGGGTAGCGCGATCCGGGCCAGCTCGCGGCCGGTTCGGAGGGGGTCGGGAAGGCTGATCACCCACCCAGCGGGCCCGGGGGGCGTGCCCACCGCCCGCACGTCACCGCCCAGGTTGACGAGCGCGCCGGCAGCGCCGGCCGCCAGGAGCTCGGCGGCGACCAGGTCCGCGCCCAGCCCCTTGCCGATGCCGCCCGGGTCGAAGGTCACCCCGGCGGGGAGCATGACCGTGTGCGCCGCTCGGTCGAGCGCGATGCCGCTGGGGCCCGGAGCCGGCTCGGTGTGCTCCGGCGCCGCCCGGCCCCTCGCGACCACCTCGGCAAAGTCGCGGTCGTACCCGTGGGCGACGAGGGCGGCCCCGACCGTGGGGTCGAAGCGACCGTCGGTCAGCCGCCAGGCGGCCAGTGCGTGGTGGATGAGCGCAACGGTGTCGTTCGACACCGTCACTGGCCGGCCCGCGCAGCGGTTCAATGTGGAGACCTCGCTGTCGGTGCGAAAGCGGCTCCAGCGTGACTCGAGCTCGTCGATGCGTGCCCAGGCCGCCGCGACGAGGGGGTTGCCGTCGCCCGCGGTGACCACGACGACGTGGGCGTCGCTGCCCATCGCCCGCCGCCGTGCCTGGACAATTCCCGGCGGCGACGCGCAGGAGAGCGCCCGGGTGGCGGGCGGCATCAGCTTGCCTGGCTGGTGGTGATGGGCGGAGCCTCGGAGCGCGTCAGCGGCGGTGCGCCCTGCGTCGGCGTGGTGGCGCCGGCTCCCGGGTCGGAAGACACCACGAGGGCGGACAGGGAGTCGGTCCGTCTGGCGGGGGTCGCCGCGTCCGAGCGGGCCAGCGCCGCCACCAGGACGATGCTGGTGGCGGCGCTGAGACAGCCGGCCACGATGCGGCTGGCGACGGCGTGACGTCGGCGGCCGGCCCTGCGGGGACCGCGCGCCGGTGATCGGTCAGTCGTCATCGTCGGCACCCTCATACAGCCGCTCGGTCTCGTGGTCGACCGTCACGGACCGGTCGTTGTCGTACCAGTCGTCCTCGTGCTCGTCGCCGGTGGCCGGGTTCCTCGAGTCCTGCCCGTCCACCGAGCCCACGCGGGTGGATGGCGCTGTGGTGGCGACGACAGGGCTGATCTGCCCGGCGCCGCCGTTCCCCGAGGCGTCGACGATCCCGGTATTGAGGCTGATGGCGGCGGCGCCGGCGAGCAGCGTCAGCGAGGCGGTCGCGGCTGCGATGACGGCCCTTCGTCGTTCCATGGGTAGTCCTGCCTCCGTGCGTCTGCGTGGTTGGGCCGGCGGGGTGTCACCGACCGAGGGTACGGAGGGGGCGGTGAGCGCCTGGTCAACCCGAGGTGAGCGCAGGGTTAGGGCTTCGGACCCCGTCCGCTTCCGTGGGCGGCTCGGTCTGGTCGTCGGGCAGGAGGCGGACGACCGCGTCGAGTCCGCGGTCACCCGGGCCCGGATCCAGCCTGGCCTCGCCGCCACAGGCGGCGGCGAGCTCCCCGACGATCGCAAGGCCGAGCCCGAACCCTTGGCCGCTCGCACCTGGCGGCCGCCAGAAGCGCTCGAAGGCGTGCGCCCGCACGTCGGGCTCCATGCCCGGGCCACGGTCGATGACGTGGAGCTCCACGGCGTGGTCCCCGCGCACGACCCGGATGACGACCGGCGTGCCCGGCGGGGCGACATCGAGCGCGTTCGCCACCAGGTTGTCGAGGATCTGGTCCAGGGCACCCGGCACCGCGCCGACCCACGTCGGTGGCGCCGGTCCGTCGACTGTGATCGCCACGTCGCGCCCATGGGCCGTCGCAGCCCACGAGTCGGCGCGCTGGGCCACGATTGCCCCCAGGTCGACGGGTGCACGTGCCGGAGCGGCGTCGCTACGGGCCAGGACGAGGAGTGACTCCACCAGCCGCGCGAGCCGCTGCGTCTCCGCGAGCGCGGCCTCGAGCTTGGGCCGAGCCCGGGGTGCCACTGCGGGGCCGAGCGTCTCCAGGCGCAGGCGCAGCGCGGTGAGCGGGGTTCGGAGCTGGTGGGACGCGTCGGCCACGAACCTCTCCTGCGCCGCCACGAGTTGTGCCAGTCGGTCGGCCGTGCGGTTGAACGTGTCCGCCAGGTCGCGAAGCTCTGGCGCGCCACCGTCGAGCTGGACCCGCGCCTCGAGATCGCCCCCCGCCAGCTGGCCCGCCACCGCCTGGAGGCGTCGCACGGGGCGGGTGACGCCGCGGGCCAAGACCAGGCCGACTGCGACGACGGTGACGAGGACGACGGCGGAGAGCGCGGCGAGCCGGAGCCACATCGATGACACACGCGCGTCGAGAGTCGACGTCGGATAGCTGACCCGCACGGCACCGTGCACGACACCCCCGGACGCGACGGGCAAGGCGACGTACATGAGGTCGGTGTCGAGCGTCTCGGAGGCCCGGGTGCCGGCGGTGTGGGCCCCGTCCAGGGCGGCGGCGATCTCCGGTCGCGTCGAGAAGTCGCGCGGCTCGCCGCCCGGCCGGTCGGAGTCGGCAACGCTCACGCCCTGAGGGTTGACGACGACGATGCGACCCCCGGTGTCCGCGTAGTCGGCCAGCACATCGTCGATCCGGGGTGCCTCGCCGGCCTCGAGCGCATCCTCGACCAGCGACGCCACCGCCTGCGCGTCGCGTTCGATGTCGAAGACCAGGCGATCCTTCTCACGGTCTGCGAACGTCCGACCCAACGGGATGACCACGGCCGCCAACACGAAGACGCTGATCGTGAGATAGGTGAAGAGCAGCCGACGCGCCACGAGTCACCCGGGCGGGTCGAAGCGGTAGCCGACGCCCCGCAGGGTCGTGATCCAGGCCGGGTCGCCGAGCTTGCGGCGCAACGATGCCACGTGCACGTCCAGCGTCTTCGTCGGCCCCCACCAATGTTCGTCCCACACCTCGGCGATGATGTCCTCCCGCCTGCGGGCCTGCCCGGGGGCCTCGGCCAGGTAGCTCAACAGGTCGAACTCCTTGGGGGTGAGGTCCAACTCCTGGCCGGCGAGCCAGACACGGCGGGCGTCGCGGTCGATGGCGAGCCCACCCAGCTCCTGGCGCCCCGCGTGGCCGTTCCCGGTGCCGCCGACCCGGCGTCGCACGGCGCGGATGCGTGCCACCAGCTCGCGGAACCCGAACGGCTTGACCACGTAGTCGTCGGCCCCGAGCTCGAGGAGGAGCACGCGGTCGATCTCGTCGGCGCGTGCCGTGACGACGATGATCGGCACCCCCGTCCGCTCGCGTAGCCGCCGGCACACCTCACGGCCGTCGAGGTCGGGGAGGCCGAGGTCCAGCAGCACGAGATCCACCCCCGCCGCGTCCAGCGCCTCGGCCCCCGTGTGGGCGCGTTCGACCTCGAACCCGTGAAGCTCCAGGCCCTCGACCAGCGGTTCGGCGATGCCGTCGTCGTCCTCGACCACCAGGAGGCGGCCTCCGTGGGCGTCGCTCATGTGGTTCGGTGTCCCATTCGGCTGTGTCACGAAGCCGCTCATCTCAGCCTCACCGCAGCGTGTCGAGCCGCTCGCGGTACTCGTCGCCGGTGATCTCGCCGCGGGCGTAGCGCTCGGCGAGAATCTCGCGGGCACGGTCGGCCGGAGCCGTGGGGCGCGGCCCCGAGCGAGTGGCGACGAACCACACCACTGCGGCGACGAGCGCGACCCAGAACAGCATCATCAGGCCGCCCCACAGCCACATCCCGCCGGCGCCGCCCCAGCCGTGGTGGTCCCAGGGATCGAGCAGCGTCGCGCCGGCGGCGAGAATCTCATGTTGCATGATGGGCCTCCTTCTCCGCACCGGCGGCGTCGGCCGCTGTGACGTACGTGATGAAGCCATCGATCGTGGCGACCAGGGGGTAGTCGCGCTCGGGTACGTCGGTGCCGGTCTCCTCGTGGAGTGCGGTGACGAGGTTGAGGAAGGTCATGGAGTCGAGCTCCGCGGCGTCCTGCAGGGGCGCCGCGGGGTCGATCCCGTCGAGGTCGACTTCCGGGCCGACGCCGTGGAGCAGGCGGGCGAGCAGGGCGCCGGCGTCGGCGCGCGTCATGGCTCCTCCGCTGTGTGCAGCAGGGGGTCAGACGCAGCCATCTGCGGTTCACCCCGCGGTCGCGGCGCGCTTCCCGTCGGCGCCGGTTGCGGCCCCGGCCGCCTCCTCCCCGAGGTGGTGGTCGACCTCAACCAGCGCGGGCGCGACATCCCTCCACGGCGATGCGCCAGCCGTCGAGCCGCTGAACTCGCCGAATGCCTCCCAGGCCCGGGGCCCGTACACGCTGGCCGTGCCGCCGTCCATGAGCAGCGCCACGCCCAGCATCTCCGCCACCTCGGCCGGCGTCGCGCCGGCGCGGGCCGCAGCCTTGGCGTGGTAGGCGATGCAGCCGTCGCAGCCCTTGATCACCGCCATCGCCAGTGCGGCCGCCTCCTTGACCCGACTCGGCAGCTCGCCCCCCGCCATCGCCGCGATGTGCAGCGCCGTGAACCCCGCCCACGCGTCGGGGATCGCGTGCCGCAACGACCGGGTCGGGTCCCGCAGCTCCCGCAGCGTCTCGGCGTGGCATGTCATGGTCGTTCCTCCGGAGTCATATCTACGATCCGAGTCTGGACGCAGCCTGAGACCGTCGTTAGGGCCGAAGGTCCCCTGAGCAGCGCAGGTTGGGGGTTTCGGCCGGGAAGGGCGTGACGTTCGACCCTGGCGGGCGCACGTGGGCCGGCCGACGATGACGGCGTGGCAACACACCCGGACGAACCCGGTCGACGCCAGGTTCCGCTGGCCGGTGGTGGGCTGCTGACGGTGCGGCCCGTGGCGCGGACCGATGTCGACGACTTGGTCGCGCGCTACGACGGGCTGTCGAACGACGACCGGTACCTACGATTCTTCTCCAGCTACCGGCCGCCGCGCGAGTTCTTCGAGCGGTTCACCGGTGTCATGGATCGCGGTGGCTACGGCCTGGTCGCGACGGTGAGCGCCCCCGCGTGCTGGTCGAGGCGCCGGGCGGCCGCTGGCACCCCGGCGACGAGGCGGCGGCCGCCGGGCTGCAGGTGATCGCATGCTCCGGGCCGCAGGGCCGACGGCCGCGGTGCCCGGTCCTGGCCGGCCGGCCCTGCCCCCTGGCCGCCGGGGCAGACGCCATCGTCGTGTCCAACGCGCCCGACGACGAGCGATGGCGAACAATCGTCGACGCCCACGCAGGCATGCATCCCGGGGTGCCGGTCTGCGTCGAGGCCCGCGGCCAGGGGCGCCCGCCCGACCAGGTGCAGCTGGTCCAGCGCTCGGGAACCATGGCGGTCACGTTCGAGCGCGACCAGCCGCGCCGGATCGTGCAGGTGGTCGACCGGCTCGCGGCCATGCA
>Ga0081455_10002523_pt1 | contig 21747 bp, 15 predicted proteins | sample TabmetS3T2R1_FD_70207 | JGI IMG/M metagenome (GOLD analysis project Ga0081455, IMG submission 70207) | Tabebuia heterophylla rhizosphere microbial communities from the University of Puerto Rico - S3T2R1 | ecosystem: Host-associated > Plants > Roots > Rhizosphere ...
TGGCGCTTTTTTTATTGTGGACGTTCGGCTTTCCGTTGGTTCTATTGGCTGAGCCACCGGGGCACAGGACATTTTCGTCTGCGACCGAAGCGAGCAGAGCACTGTTCGGCGCTGCTCAGGCCGGTGACGAGGGAGCCCTCCTGAGAATTTTCGGACCCGATGGAAAGGAGATCGTTTCCAGCGGCGACCCAGTGGAGGACAAAAATAGCAGGGATCAGTTCGTAAAGAAATACCTGGAGATGCATCGATTGGTCGAAGAGCCGGACGGAACTGTGCGGCTCTATATTGGCGCAGAGAACTGGCCACTACCGATTCCCCTCGTGCACCACAATGGCGCGTGGTATTTCGATACTGGCGCTGGCAAAGAGGAAATATTGTTACGACGAATTGGCAGAAATGAAATCGCGGCAATGCGAATCTGCCAAGAGCTAGTCGACGCGCAAAAGGAGTACTATGCCGCGCCACACGACGGTGAGGTTAAACAATACGCAAAGAAATTTGTCAGCGATGAAGGGAAACACAATGGTTTGTATTGGAAGACCGGGCGTAGTGAGTCCGAAAGCCCTATCGGTCTGTATTTGGCCTACGCCGGTGGTGACACCCAGCCCGCGGATTCAAACTCAGGAGCCAAGCCGTTTTATGGCTACTATTTCCGGATCCTGACCAAGCAAGGAGAGCACGCGTCAGGAGGGGCGAGAGACTACATCGTCGACGGCAAGATGACCCGGGGCTTTGCCTTCTTAGCCTATCCCGTGGAATACGCCGCTTCGGGAGTGATGACCTTCATTGTCGATCAAGATGGAACTATCTATCAGAAAAACCTCGGCCCCAATACCGCCAACTTAGCAAAAGCCCTTAGCGTGTACGATCCGGACAAGACTTGGGAAAGAGTCGAATAAACGATGACAGCAAGGAAACACGCCAGGTGAGAGCGACTCAGCCATCAGATTTACCAGAGCGTAGGTTGTGATTGGAATGTCGGCATGTTGAAAACCCCATCAAGACTTTTGATTTTCTGCCTCTTTGCGTTGCTTGGAGGCTGCGCGATTTCAGCCCAAATCAGTAATACTCAGCGCTCCAGTGTAGAACAACAGCTGCTCGTCCGCTCCTTTGAGCGCGCTTTAGCAACACTGGATACTCAAGAATTCAAGGGAAAAACTGTCTCGGTTGATTTCTATGGCCTTACCCCTGACAAGGATTTCATGAAGGAATTTTTCACAGCTTGGCTACAGGCACAACAGGTACAGATTGCTAAGGACCCGAAGGAAGCGCAGCTGCAGCTGAAAGTCTTCGCTCCCGTTCTGGCGGTTGACCAAGGGCAGTCGTTTGTCGGTGCTCCCTCCTTTACGGTTCCGGTCCTTGGTTTTGCTATACCGGAAATCTCGCTATTTAAAGACGTGAAGCACAGCGGCCATGCGGAGGTTAAAATCTACACGATCGACGCCGATACCGGAAAATTCATTGACCAGAGCCGTCCGGCGATCGGCGAGGCCCAGTATGATGACTACACGATCATGATCGTTGTCCACTTCACTCGCAGTGATATAGAAGAACGAAAGTGGGATTGGCAGCCGGCCAGTTAGGCTGTTTATAACTGTCCTGCGCGGGCGACACCGGCCTCGCGAGAAACTTGCAATGCCGAGACCTAGCACAAGATCCCACCAAAGCAGATCAACGCTCCCTCTCCGCCCAGACAGATACAGCTAAATCGCGATTGAAGATCTGGTAATAGGTCATCTGGACATCACCAAGGTCAACAATTGAATCGCAGATAGTGCAAGGTGGAGAGCCAAGGCGAACGTTCTTGTACGAGATTTGTGCTCTCTACGACCATGAAAAAGCAACGCTCATGCCAGAGGCAGGGTGCGGAGAACCCGTGGGGTCTCGTTACTGTCCTTCAGAAAGTAGTTTTTCGATCCGCTGCCGGTTGTGGTTAAACCCCATGATGACCTCTCCGTCGATCACCAGAGTCGACGTCGAACGGCTCTTCCATTTGTTCACCAGCTCATCCAGAGCCACGGGGTCGGCTGCTATGTCCTTACTAACATAAGGGATTTTCCTTTGCTGAAGAAACTCCTCAGCGTTCCTGCAATCCCCTCAACCAGGCTGATGGTAAAGGATTACGTCTTTTGACATGGCTTATATTTCCTTGCTTTTGGTTTAGTATCTCTCGACGGGCTCATTGAAGCGTTTAACCAATCATAGTTAAAGGGCCGTCCTGTTATATCAACGATTCGGAATCTTTCCGATCTTGATAGAGCGCCAGAATGAAAACCACAGACCCTACCGCCAGGTTGTTCCAGGCGGCCATCTTCGCGTTAAAGTAGTGGTACAAGATCGGGTTAATCAGTGTGATAAGACCAAGGGCTCCAACCAGGCCATCCGCAAGGACAGCCACTCTGCGCGACGACAGCCGGCAGAGCGAAAAAGTTGCAATGCCGAGACCCAGTATGAAATCCTCCCAAAGCAATCGAAACACGAGTGGATTTAGAAGCAAGAACACGAAGGGCGATACCATGAGCCAGAGTCCTAATGCTAAATTAAAGCGCATCATGCTAAATTAAAGCGCATCAAATATTTCAACGTAAGCACCTCCTAAATCTATGCTTGAGGCAAACGCTGTGCCGTGTTGAGCTCTCAGCCGTTGGTTAAACATTTTGCTCGGGGCGTCGCTATGCCGACGCGATGTCTGTATTTAGACATAACAAGGCACTCCTCCTTGCCAGCGTCGGCAAAATCAATTGTTCATCATTAACCCACGTGTTTTTTCCGCGCTTGATGCATGGAAGTTCTTTTGCTTTAAAATGGCATTCAAAGGTTTCTCTCTGGCATGAATTTGGCGACGAACCGAACACAGAACGCAGAACAAATGAACGATCTCTGAAATGATCCTTCTAATGCGCTTTGGGAAGAGAGAAATGATTAAAACCTTTAAAAAATTGTTGCAGAGACAGGGACTCGCTTTGATACTTCTGAGCTCCGTTGTCCTGTTCAGCGGGTGCGCGACGTTGGAATTCAAGCAGCCCGAGCCGGTCACAGTAGGTCAAGTGATTCAGATGAGCAGGGATGGTGTCCCCGCCGATAAAATCGTCAGCAAAATGCGTGACTCGGAAACCGTGTACCGCCTCTCAGCGGCGCAATTAGCGGAGCTGCACGATGAGGGGATCGCCGATCAAGTCTTGGATTATATGCAACAAACTTATATTGAGGCGGAGCGGCGCCAACAAGGTCGTGAAGACTGGCGCGAGTTGGACGGGTGGGAATCAGGTTTTTGGTAAGCGGCCCCCCCGCATTAAAGAACGAACCCTCCGGATGGAATGACAGTCCAGAGACCAAAACCCGCCGAGTACATGCCAGGACCCAGTTTTTGACGACAGTGTCGCCAATCCAAAATCCCAAACCAGGTATTATCCTTTTCTGATGAGTGACATCCATCCACTTCAAGATCCACTTCAAGATGCGATCCTTGGTAGTGTCGTAATGTAGACATCCTCTAGTATTTTCGGCACGGAATCTTCGTCATCAACATCTTGCACGATCGTCACTCATAGACTCAAATTTCTTTTATCTCTGTTAGTTATCGGAGGCGCGGCAAGTTTTGCGCTCGCTGGCACACTCCTTGCCATTCTCTTTTTCCAAGAGGAAGGTGAGGAAAATGAAATCTATGCATTTACTATTGGCGGCCGCGCTTCTGACGGTGGCGGCTGTGTGGGCTCGGGCAGCCACTCAGGGTTTCGAGCAGGCTCTTGTTTCTATAGGGGTCGAGTGTTGCCTGAAGATTATAAGGGCAACCACGAGAGCATTGCCGAACGCTATCGGCTCTGTTTGGCCGGGTAAGAATCTCGACTAATTATGATGAACGAGCCCGTTCGGGAGGTTCGAGTGCAATGGAATGTGCAACAATCAGTTTGAATCATAAGGTATCGCGCATTGGTTTGGGGACCTGGGCGATCGGAGGGTCCATGTGGGGTGGAACCGATGAACGAAAGGCTCTCGAAACGATTCGTACGGCGTTGGAGCAAGGGATAACGCTCATCGATACTGCTCCGGCCTACGGGTTCGGAACTGCCGAAGAGATCGTAGGACGGGCCCTGACGCAATACGGCAAGCGGGAGCAAGTCATCATTGCCACCAAGGTCGGATTGGAGTGGCGCGAAGCCCAGCTGTTTCGCAACTCGAGTAGGGCGCGGATCACGAAAGAAATTGATGACTCGTTGCGCCGACTGCAGACCGATTACATCGACATCTATCAGGTTCATTGGCCGGACCCTCTTGTTCCGATTGAAGAGACAGCGGCTGCGATGCAGCAGCTTTACGAGCAGGGAAAGATCCGCGCCATCGGAGTGAGCAACTACTCCCTAGAACAGATGAAGCTATTCCAGCAAGCCGCGCCTCTGCATACGGCGCAGCCACCTTACAATCTGTTCGAACGCGAGGTTGAAAGAGACGTGCTACCCTACTGTCGCACTCACGGGATTAGCACGCTCACTTACGGTTCTCTGTGCCGTGGACTGTTAAGCGGTAAAATGACCCAGGGTACAAAATTTCAAGGTGACGATGTCCGCAAGATCGATCCCAAATTTCGGTCCCCTCGTTATGCGCAATACTTGAAAGCTGTAGAACGGCTCGACCGCTTTGCGACAGAGAATTATGGAAAACGAGTCCTTGAGCTAGCTATCCGCTGGACCCTGGATCAACCGTTCGTGACTGTGGCCCTTTGGGGAGCACGCCACCCCGACCAGCTAACGCCGATCGCGGGTGTCACTGGCTGGAAACTGGATGCGTCGGCGTTGAAGGCCATCGCTGAGATTGTGCGGGAGTCGGTTACCGACCCCGTCGGTTCGGAATTCATGGCGCCGCCAGCGCGCTCGGCAGAAAAGCCGGAGATCACCCAACGTAGCGCGTAGGCGCGGCAGGTGGATTGCATGACTCGCTGCCCCGGCTCTACACTTTTCGTTGTATTGGTTCTGTTGACCGCGTGCTAAACATTTTGTCCATCGCGATCATCCCGTAGACATTTTTCCGTCCACTAACGTTCCAGTCGTCAATCATCCGGAACTACTCGGGACTGTCCCCGACCACACAGAATCTGTGGCTCCGGGCGTTCACCTCCTAGAATAGAGGACTGACCCGGTTCATCATAAAGCCGAGCAGCAGGTCATGACTTGTCTTCAACATGATCCAATGATGATGGACGGCAGTGTCGGCATTTCGACACGTTCCGATATATCGACACGACATCTTCATCGGCGGTAGCCGCCAGAAAAAAACTTACGGATTCTAAATCGCCACTTTGTTTCTGTTTCTCCTACGTTACAATGCTCCACTGCATCGAGGCTCGACAAAAAAATGCCCTTTCTCTGGTTGGCTTAAAGCTTGCTGTTTCGGAGCACAGATTTACCACAGAGGAATTCGGTGGCGGCATGTCCTTTCGTCCGGCCCATTCGCAGTTCGTTCAATGCAGTTTTCGTGCTGCCAAGCGCTTCCCACCTTCCGAAGGACGTTGTTTTGCTTATGCGGTGTTCTGAGGCTGACTCGGCATGTTCGGTCGACAAAAAATCGTTTATCAATGAAAAATTCGGAGGCTAGGATGGATAACCGTTACACGCTCCCCAACTTACCCTATGACTACTCGGCGCTTGAACCGCACTACTCGGCGAAGCTGCTCGAGCTGCATCATGACAAGCACCACGCTGCCTACGTTGCGGGTGCAAACACGGCCCTTGAGAAGCTCGCGGACGCTCGGCAGAAGGGTGATTTCGCAGCCATCAACCAGTTACAGAAAAACCTTGCTTTTCATATCTCAGGACACGTGTTGCACTCGCTTTTCTGGCGCAACATGAGCCCGCACGGTGGGGGCGAGCCCGACGGGGAGCTGGCCGCGGCCATCAAAGAATCGTTCGGCTCGGTGGCCAACCTCAAGGGCCAGCTTAACGAGGCCGCGCTCAACGTCCAAGGCTCGGGCTGGGGCACGCTCGCGTGGGAGCCGCTCGCCAAGCGGCTCGTGACCGAGCAGGTATACGACCACCAGGGCAACATTGGGAACGGCACCGTGCCGCTGCTCGTGCTCGACATGTGGGAGCACGCCTATTACCTGCAATACCAGAACGTCAAGGGGGACTGGGTGAAGGCCTTCTGGAAGATCGTCAACTGGGAGGATGTGCGCCAACGGCTGGAGAAGGTTCGCACGCTGGACTTGGCACTGTAGCTTGCGCTGGTTGCGGACAGCCCGCTACTGGGGGATACCTGGGACTGGTGTTACGTCCATAAGGTAATGGGACGCCTCGGTTGAGGATTTGATTATTCACTTGCTCTTATACGCGTTGCGTGTTATCGCGATCACGGAGCTGATCACCACGGAGAAGTAAGCAATCCTCGAGCCTGCATTTTCATTCGCGAGGTGAGGCCATGGAATCCAATCGAGGAGTCGTCTGCTTGGAGCCCCGCAAATTCGACCACGGGGTCGTTCTCCAGCCGGTAACCACAAACCGTTGCGGCAGCGATCAACATATGGTCCACCGCCGGTGCCTCGCGATCATCGCCGGTCTATTTCTCTTATTGTTGTCATTCTTCCATGGCGCGCTTCCGGCGTGGGCGCAGACCGAAAAGGCGACGGAGGAACTAAAGCGGCCCGCGCTGCAGATCGGATCGGCCTTACGGTTCAACGAAGACTGGTCAGTGCTCAAGGGTGTCGACCTGAGCAAGACCGATGATTTCTGGGACCGTCTAAAATACATTCCCTTAACGAAGGATGAAAGCGTGTGGCTGAGCTTCGGTGGCCAGGCCCGGTTGCGTCTGGAGTACTTTAATCAATTCCAATGGGGCGCTTCAGAACCCAAGCAGTCCGATGCTTACCTTCTGTCCCGACTCCGGCTGAGTGCCGATCTCCACGCGACGCCGTATTTTCGCCTGTACGTCGAGGGGAAGAGCGCACTGGTGCCGGCCAACCGAGACCTCCAAGGGAGGAATAGTACCGCGTACTACGATCAAAACTCGCTTTTTAACGGCTTCGCGGACGTCATGATTCCATTCAGCAAGGAGGCAAACGTGACCTTACGCGGTGGTCGTCAGGAACTACTGTTTGGTTCCCAGCGGCTGGTCGGGCCCGGCGACTACACCCAGGTCCCGCATACCTTCGACGGCGCCCAAGTGATCGGTCAAATATTTGGCTGGACGGTCACTCCGTTTTGGACACAGGCCGTGATCGTTGACAAGTATAATATCAATACTTCCAGCCAGGACCACCAGCTCTTCGGTATCTACAGCAGCGCGCCTGCTCACTTCCTGCCTCTGAACCTCGATCTCTACTATCTCGGCGCTGACAACCAGACGGCGGCCTTCAACGGCACGTCCGGACGAGAGAAGCGACATACTCTTGGGCTGCGCATGTGGGGCAAGATCGGTGAGACTAATTGGGATTTTGAGTTGGAAGGAGCGGGGCAGTTCGGCACGGTAGGCTCCGAGAGTATCGGTGCTGGGATGTTCACGACTGTCGTCGGCTACACCTTTCCCGTCAAGGAACTGTCGCCGCGCGCCTACTTTGAATTCGACTACGCGAGCGGAGACAAAAAGCCCGGCGGCCGCGTCGGCACCTTTAACCAGCTCTACCCGAACGGCCATGCCTTTCTTGGCTATATCGATTACATCGGGCGGCAGAACATCATCAGTCCAAACGCCGGTTTCGCTTTCAGCCCGATCCGCGATCTTACGCTCTCGCTGCAGCAATATTTTTTCTGGCGCGCGTCCGATGCTGACTCTATCTACAACAAGTCCTCGGCCATAATCCGTGCGGCAAACGGAACCACTGCCCGCTACGTCGGCGCGGAGACCGATCTCCTCGCCACCTATAACTTCACGCGCCACCTGCAAGGTTACACGGGCTACAGCTATTTTTTCCCCGGCGGATTCATCCACAACTCGGGGCCTCACAAGGCCAGCAACTTCTACTACGCGGCGCTTCAGTATACGTTCTGAAAAACGATCTCCACGGAATTCAGACCCACCAGAACGCTAAAAATGAAGCGGACGCTCTGGATCGAAACGCGAACGCCAGATTCCTCCACAAGCGGCGTGTCGTCATTTAGCACTTCACGATATTTCGACGCGATCATCCGGCGCGAGAGTCCAACCCAATCAAACGTCGCGCCTGAACTCAAACTTTCTTAAGCTTTCTTGCCCTGTTTTGGCCAGGCCAATTTCATTAACTGTTGGCACAATCCCTGCCCCAGTTTTTGGCAGCTGATCACTCTTGACTTGCTCTTCGGCATTCTGGAGGCAAATCCCTCAACAGCGACATACTCAATTTTGACCCACAGTAAGCGCCGAAATGCCGGCTCTTGTCGGTGGCTCGACACGCTGCCTCGTCACGATCCTTCCTGACAGAGCACCTCAGTCTCTAAGTCTCTGATTGCAAACCGTTTAAGTGATTCGGATGCTCGTGTTGTATGGCACAGTCCTTGCCCTAGCTAGTGAAGCAGGGAGCCCGACATGGGAAGTCACATTGGGGAGGATAATCTGATGAAAAAAGCTTTTTTCACAGTTATCCTTTTATGTTTGTTTGTTCTAGGCACGCATGATGCCCTGGCACAGGAATATAGCCCCGGTTATTACGATCAATCTTGGGGTGGAACTGAGGAACAGTACGATCCATACAACGAGTTGGAATCGATGCATTATAATCAGTTCTATCCGCAACAGTATGACCCGCATTATAATCAGTTGTATCCGCAACAATATGACCCGTATTACGACCTGGAGGCGATGCACCATAAGTATTTGCCGCAAATCCAGCCTCCATACTCGTATCCGTATCCACTCTGCTGCGTTCCAGGAGGATATTAATCTCTGCTCTACCTGGACGGATAATTAGAGCTTTTGAACGAGGCAACTATAAGATGACGACTTATAACACATCCAGAAAAAAACGCTTTCGATGCCTGTTTGCTTTGGTAACCGCCATTGTCTTGACTGTACCCTATGTTGCTTTCGGTGCGGGGCCAACTTTCGCCAGGTCGGGCAGTTCCACGGCTTCTGGGATGCACGGGCGACCTTCCTTTTCGCACGGGTTTCACCGCTTTGGATTTTTTGATGGGGATGGACTCGACGATCAGCAGGTCGTCATTATCCAGCAGTCGCTGCCCGCACCAACCACCGAACCTAGCGCTCCGCCGGAGAACAGAATCTACGTTCAGCCACACTGGGTGGACGGAGGGTATGGAGTGCAGGTCTTGCAGCCAGGATACTGGACCACCCCGAAGAAAGCGGATTGATCCGCTGAATCTCCATGGCGCCGTAGAACGCTGTATTGACGTTTTGACCCTAGACTTTTTTGTGAGGTTGTGGTGAGGGGAGATTATCGATCTCGCAAAGACGATTGCTGATCATGCCCGTCACGAAGAGGGAGGGCATTTGGTTCGTCCGAGCTGAAGTCGATATCTCGACTACTGTCGATAAGCAGTCACGCGTTCTTCGTCACGGTCTTCCGAAGCCAAAGCTAGAATCTGAAAACTCTCCTGATTTCGCCCCACTATAGAAGTTCTCCGGCAATCACCCCTCTTGGCACAAAGCTTGCGCGCCTACCCTTCACACAACGGACACTCCCAAGGCGCGATGCGATGTTTAATCTTGGAGCGAAGAGAAATGCATCCGGATCATGCATCGAGCAGACCATGAGGCAGCGAAAAGTCATCAGGACAACATTGGGAGAACTCGTCGTTGCAGTGACTGATGGTAAGTTAAGAGATGAGACAAGATAAAAGACACCGCGCGTTCACAAGCGGTCACCACGAAAATACCCAGGTTATTTGGTTGAAGAATAAGCGCAGAGAAAAATGAGATAGGCAGGCCGACGTGGGTCTTCAAACGGGCCGCATGAAACAACACACGAAAAAGGAGATAACTATGAAGGTGATATATTTTCTGGCAGGGCTCTCGTTGAGTGTTTTGCTCTCCGCGTGCGCGACAATCCGGGGCGGAGAGGACGTCGACCAAGGAAGACAAGCGCTGCTGGCGGGCAACTATCAACAGGCTCTCGGCTTATTTCAGGATGCCGAGAAAGTAAACCCCACCTATGTATATGGAACCGAGCTACGGGCGGGAGTCTCGAGCTATCTCGGCAGAACCCAATACCTCACCGGCAACTATGCGCAAGCGCGTCAGACTCTGGAAAAGGCAGTTTCGCAGCACCGCAGCGACAATGTCGCACGGCTATACCTTGGCCTTACGTTGTATCGTCTCGGGGACCAGAAGGCGGCGCTAACGAACATCCAACGCGGTATGGAGGGAATTTACAACTGGCTTGAGTACTTAAATACCAACTTTGCCCTGGAGTTTGGGCAAGGCTGGGACCCGGGTGGGACAATCCGGGGTGGCATTAAAAGCGATCTGGACATGATCTCCAGCGGCAAGATCAACTGGGCGCAACTCATTGCTGACGGAGAGCAGCTGGGGATCCGTATTGAAAATGAGGAAGACTACTATCGAGACCAGAATTATAGAAGATATGGATCTGGCAACTGAATGCACGCTGCAGGAATTCGGAGGGCGCGAAGAAAAGAATGCAATCTGTTGAAATAATTCTTTGCGTGCTTGACGTCGAGGGTAAGGAGCTATGGATGTGAAGAGGATAAGGATTCAACCGTGCGCGCGACTAGTGGAGGCAAACCTGCTAGTTGTTTAAGGCCACGATTCTTTCTCGCAATCATTTCTGCTTGTAATAACGATGTGCACTGGTGCAGAAGCTGATTGTTGGGACTCTTCGAAACAGGTAGATAGAGATATTTTGTTATGGATTCAGAACCTGTCTATTAGGTTGTACCGGAAGATGAAATGACTTCTGTTTTCTGACTGCCGCCTGCTCACATTACTATGCGATTCGATTGTTGACGTCGGTGGCATCCCGATGCTCTGTTACGAGATTCGCAATTGGGATAGTGCTGTGACCGTCTGGGCAACAAGGGAACGTTGATCACCTCCCAGTCCATTTAGGGGCTCGCGGTAGACGCCCGTATTTCGGCATTGGTCGCTAAATCGACACTGCGTTTTCTTCACTTTTCTACTGCAGGACTGCAACTCTTTTAGTTTTGCTTTTCTAGACATTCATCGACTTTGGCACATCGCTTGCCAATACAACCTTAATAAGAAAGAGGGAGATGTAATCACTTAACCCCGCGCCGGAGGCCTGCCTCTACGCGCGTTATGGATCTCCCTCCAATGACTAATTACTAAGGTCCGCAAGATGTGGATAGTTAGAGTCGCTCTCAATCGTCCGTATACGTTTATCGTTCTGGCGCTGTTGATTCTGCTGGCCAGCCCCGTGGTGATCCTGCGCACGCCGACGGACATTTTTCCCAATATCAATATTCCAGTGATCGCTGTCGCCTGGCAGTTCACCGGCCTGAATCCTGAAGAGATGGAAGGCCGGTTCACGACTGGCTTCGAGCGTATTCTCACCACGGTTGTCGATAACATCGAACACATCGAATCCACAACTATAAACGGTCAATCGATCATCAAAATTTTTCTCCAGCCCAACGCGAGTTTTGATACCGCCAACGCGCAGGTCACGGCCGTATCTCAGGTCTATCTGCGCCAGTTGCCCGCCGGCGCGCAGCCCCCGTTGGTCCTCAACTTCAGCGCTTCGAGCGTGCCGATCATTCAACTCGCCCTTTCAGGGGAAGGTCTCTCCGAGCAGCAGCTGAACGACATCGGCCTGAATTTTCTAAGAACCCAACTCGTCACAGTGCCGGGGGCGGCGATTCCCTACCCCTACGGCGGCAAACAAACCCAAGTGATGATCGATCTAGATCCGGCGTTGCTCCAATCGAAGGGCCTGTCGGCCACCGACGTCGTGAACGCAGTGAGTGTGCAGAACCTAGTATTGCCTTCCGGCACCGCCAAGATCGGCCAATTTGAGTATGACGTCGATCTTAACGCCGCCCCGAGAACGGTGCAGGGACTGAACGATCTGCCGATCAAAGTAGTCGGTAACTCCACAATTTACCTGCGCGATGTCGCTCATGTGCGCAACGGCTTCGCGCCGCAGACAAACGTCGTCCGCCACGATGGCCTGCGCGGCGTGATTTTAACCGTGCTCAAGGCGGGAAGCGCGTCCACGCTTGATGTCGTAAAGGGAATTCGCGACCTCCTACCGCGGGTCGCCGCAACCCTGCCGCCAGAATTGAAGATTCAACCTCTGGCCGATCAATCAATCTTCGTGCGCGCCGCTGTGAACGGGGTGATCCGAGAAGCCGTTATCGCCGCCTGCCTCACGGGCTTAATGATCTTGATTTTCCTGGCAAGCTGGCGCAGCACCTTGATCATTGCAGTTTCTATCCCGCTGTCCATCCTGACCTCGATCATCGCCCTCAGCTTCTTGGGGGAAACCATCAACATTATGACGCTTGGGGGGCTCGCCCTGGCCGTGGGCATATTGGTGGATGATGCGACTGTGGAGATCGAGAATACCAACCGGAATCTCGAACAGGGCAAAGAGACTAAACAGGCGATTCTGGACGGTGCGTCGCAAATCGCCGTTCCCGCCCTTGTATCAACCTTGTGCATCTGCATCGTGTTCTTGCCAATGTTCTTTTTGAGCGGCGTCGCACGCTACCTCTTTGTGCCGCTGGCCGAAGCGGTGGTCTTCGCCATGCTCGCATCGTATTTCCTGTCACGCACGCTGGTCCCGACGCTGGCACTGTACCTGCTCAAAGCGAAAGATCATCACGCTGCTGCTGCTTCGCGCAATCCATTCATCCGGTTTCAGGACTTGTTCGAGCGCGGCTTTGAGCGTCTCCGCCACTCCTACCAGCGCCTGCTCACGACGTTGGTTCATCGGCGCTTCATTTTTGTCCCCCTGTTTCTGGTGCTTTGTCTTTGTGCGTGGGCCCTCGTGCCCTGGTTGGGTGAGAACTTTTTCCCCGACACCGACAGTGGGCAGTTGCTCCTCCACGTGCGCGCCAAGACCGGCACGCGCATTGAAGAAACCGCGCGGCTTGCCGATCTCATCGAAAACTCGATTCGCCAGGTCATTCCGGCCCAGGAAGTGGAGAGCATTCTCGACAACATCGGCCTGCCTTACAGCACCATCAATTACACGCACAACACGTCCGGCCTCATCGGCGCGGCCGACGCGGACATCTTGGTGTCGCTCAAAGAGAATCATCGCCCCACGGCTCAATATGTCCGGGAGCTGCGTACAAAGCTGGCGGCTGAGTTTCCCGGCAACACGTTTTATTTCTTACCCGCGGATATCATCACGCAAATTCTGAACTTTGGCTTGCCGGCGCCGATCGATATCCAGATCGAAGGAGCCGACATCCAAAGCAATCGGCAGATCGCCGACAAGATCCTGAACGAGATACGCGAGGTGCCCGGCATCGCCGACCCGCGCATCCAGCAAAACTTCGATTACCCCAAATTCCATGTTGATGTGGATCGCACAAAGGCAGCCGGAGGAGGCTTCACACAGCGAGACGTAGCGACCAGCCTGCTGGTATCCTTGAGCGGCAGCTTTCAGACCACACCGACCTTTTTCCTGAATTGGCAGAACGGCGTCAATTACAATCTGGCAACCCAGACACCCCAATATCGGATTCAATCACTGCAGGACCTACAGAACATGCCGATTACTTCGACGACGGCGAAGAGCCCCGAGATCTTGGCCGACGTCGCCTCGATCACGCGGTCGAATGAAATTGCGGTATTCAATCACTACGACATCCGTCGCGTCGTGGACGTTTACGCCTCCGTCCAGGACCGGGATCTCGGCGCCGTCGGTCGTGAAATCACGCGGATCGTCGATGCCAACCGGAAGCTGTTGCCACGCGGCAGCTTCATCACGATTCGCGGTCAACTCGACACGATGCGGACGTCCTATGTTGGGTTGCTGGCCGGCCTCGGCTTTGCAATCGTCCTGGTCTATCTACTGATCGTTGTCAATTTTCAGTCTTGGCTGGATCCATTCATCATCATCACAGCCTTGCCGGCGGCGCTCGCGGGCATCATTATCTTCCTGTTTATCACTCATACAACACTCAGTGTGCCGGCTTTGATGGGTTCGATCATGTGTATGGGTGTCGCTACGGCCAACAGCATCCTCGTCATATCATTCGCCAAAGAGCGGCTTGTCGAGCATGGCAACGCGCTGGAGGCGGCCATCGAGGCCGGCGTCACACGCTTTCGACCCGTGCTCATGACCGCTCTCGCTATGATCATCGGCATGATTCCCTTGGCGCTTGGCTTGGGCGAAGGCGGCGAGCAAAACGCACCGCTCGGACGTGCCGTCATCGGCGGCTTGCTTTGCGCCACGGTGGCAACGCTTATTTTCGTGCCGGCAGTGTTTAGCATTTTCCACGGGAAGCGCCAGGCTCAAGGGAACGTGCATTAATTACGCCGCGATGTATATGGTTCGAATTTTGGCTTCAAACAGTTCAAGCTGTTCAATCGCTGCGCTCCGTTCAACCGCTGACGCTCCGTTCAATCCCCCACCTCTTTCCTCCCCCGCGACGCGGGGGAGGATAAAGGAGGGGGTTCGAACGGTTTAAACGGCTTGAACTGCTTGAACTTTACGATCCAGGAGCAGTCAATGACAACTAACAAGAAGAAAGAAGTCGAAACCCAATCGGCAGCAGTAGCGCGAGCTAACGGCCACCGCGCGGGCGTAGGGATCGCTACTTATGTGGCCGCGGCGGTCGTGGCGGTGATTTTTGTCATTGTTATTGCCGCGGGCTTCATCAGTCGGAGAAAGGCGGAGGCGGATCTGAAACAGACAACTGCGGCGGCCGCAATAGCCACCGTCAACGTGGTTTATCCAAAGACCGGTGCTCCCACTGATGAAATTGTTCTGCCAGGAAATACGCAGGCTTTTACCGACGCGCCGATCTTTGCACGCACCAACGGCTATCTCAAGCGCTGGTATTTCGACATCGGCGCCCGTGTCAAGAAGGGCCAGTTGCTGGCTGAGATCGAGACTCCGGAAGTCAACCAGCAGTTGCAGCAGGCTCGGGCGAACCTCGAAACCGCGCAAGCGAACTTATCGATCGCCAAGATCACGGCGGACCGATGGGAAGCTCTTTGGAAAACGTACTCTGTATCAAAGCAGGAAACCGACCAGTACGTGGCGAACTACCATGCGATGCAAGCCACGGTCGATTCGAACGCCGCCAACGTCCGCCAACTCGAGGACCTGCAATCCTTTCAGAAGGTGTACGCCCCGTTCGATGGCGTAATCACGGCGCGCAACACTGATGTTGGCGCGCTCATCAATTCGGGGGCCAGCACGCCGGGGCAGGAGCTTTTTCATCTCGCGGCCATCAACACCTTGCGGGTCTTTGTCGCGGTGCCACAACTCTATTCTCAATCAGTCCGTCCCGGTGCCAGCGCATCTCTGACGCTCGACGAATTTCCCAGCAAAAGTTTCGCCGGCACGATCGCCCGGAACTCTAATTCGATCGATCCGGCATCACGAACTCTGAATGTCGAAGTGGATGTGGATAATCGCAATGGGACGTTGCTCCCCGGAGCCTACGTCCGCGTTCATCTCAAATTGCCTCAATCGGTCAACTCAGTCACGATACCGGCTAACACCTTGCTGTTCCGCTCCGAGGGCTTGCGCGTGGGCGTAGTCCGAAACGGCCGGGCGGAGCTCGTTCCGGTGACCATCGGAGTTGATTATGGGAACAGTGTGGAGGTCGTGTCCGGGCTACAGCCTACGGATCCAGTTATCGTCAATCCAAGCGACTCTCTGATCAGCGGCACGACCGTTCGAGTGAATGCTCCGCCGGCTCAGGCCGCCGCGCGATGAAGTCGTGTCGCCTTGGTCTTACCACTCTTGTGCTGTTGCTCAACGCAGGTTGCATGGTGGGACCCGATTATTCCACGCCATCGGTGCCGATGACGGCGGCCTACAAGGAGGACCAGGGGTGGAAGCTCGCGCGACCGGGTGACGATATCCCGCGCGGCAAGTGGTGGGAGATCTTCGGTGATCCGCAGCTCAATGCACTGGAAGAACAGGTGGCCGAGGCGAATCAGAATGTGCAGGTCGCGGAAGCGCGTTACCGCCAGGCCCGCGCCATGATTCAATTCTTTCGCGCAGGATTGTTTCCCACGGTCACCGCCGGAGCCAGCGCAGACTCTGTGCGCAATTCGACGGTCAGACCCTTTGGAACGCCGTCGAGTGGAGCATCCAGTGGAACGACGAGTGGAACAACCACTGGAACGTCGTCGAGTGGAGCATCCAGCGGCGAGTTTCTTTTGACCGGCGATATATCTTACGAGATCGACCTGTGGGGCCGTATCCGACGCAGCGTGACCGCCGCCCGCGAAGAAGCCCAGGCGACCGCCGCCGACTTGGAGACCGCCACCTTAAGCCTTCAGGCGGAGCTCGCGTTCGACTATTTCGAGCTGCGCAGCGCCGATGCACAACAACGGCTCCTGAATGACACGGTCCAGGCCTTCAAGCAAGCCTTGCAGCTAACGATCAATCGCTTCGAAGGCGGCGCCGCGCCGAAGTCGGATGTGGCGCAGGCGCAGACGCAACTGGAAACGACGCAAGTGCAGGCAACGGACATCGCCGTGCAGCGGGCGCAGTTCGAACACGCCATCGCCGTACTGATCGGAAAGCCGCCTGCGGAGTTCAGTCTGCCGCCGGCGCCATTGGATCTTCTGCCACCGAATATACCGGCGGGTCTCCCCTCCGAGCTTCTGGAGCGGCGGCCGGACATCGCGGCGGCGGAGCGTCGCGTCGCCGAGGCAAACGAACAGATTGGGATCGCCAAGGCGGCGTTTTTTCCGACAGTCACCCTCAATGCCTTGTTTGGATTCGAAAGCAGCTCGATCCGCAACTTGGGCGGCTGGCAGAGCTTTTTGTGGGCAGTCGGTAGTTCTGTAGCGCAGACTGTTTTCGATGCCGGACGGCGCCGTGCCACCTCCGAGGCGGCGCTGGCAAACTATGACGCGACGGTCGCCAGCTATCGCGAAGCTACTCTCGATGCATTTCAACAGGTGGAGGACAATCTCGCCGCCCTGCGCATCCTCGAGCAGGAAGCGGAGCAGCAAAAGCGCGCGGTGGTATCGGCGCAAGAATCCCTCCAGCTCTTCACCAATCGTTACATAGGCGGTGTCGATAACTACCTTCAGGTCATCACTGCTCAGACCACTGCGCTGAGCAACGAACGAAACCAGGTCGATATCCTGCGGCGCCGCATGGACGCCAGCGTAATGTTGGTGAAGGCGCTCGGCGGCGGCTGGAACGTCGCGGATCTGCCGCAGCTCTAATCGGCCGCACAGAGCCGTCCTACACACTATACTAAAGTATAATAGATTCCCCACGCGTAACTCGGTTAAATATTTTTGTCGGACGCGCTAGGCGGACGTAGCCAACGGGATACGGTGCCGTCACGCGTTTGTTCGCCCACTGGGGCGTTGAATGGGTGGTTTAGAGGCGAGCGCGATGCTAACGCGGCGTAGCAAATCGATTTCTTTGAGATACGGACTTGCTGTCTTATCAGTGGCTGCAGCCCTCGCGGGCACACAGTTGCTGAGAGTCTATTTTGAAGCCGCTCCCAACGCCTTATTCTTCGGCGCAATCGTGATTAGCAGTTGGCTAGGTGGAATGGGGCCAGGATTGTTTGCAAGTTTACTTTCTGTCCTCGTCATCGACTATCGTTTCACGGATCCGCACCACATCCTGGCCACAAGCGCAGGCGATCTGCCGCGCATGATGGTGTTTTTAACTTCGGCAGCTTCGGTCAGTTGGTTGAGCGGCAGGCAAAAGCGGGCGGAAGAGTCGCTGCGGCAGACGCGTCACGACCTGGAATTGAAGGTGCAAGAGCGCACCGCGGAGCTTCGACAGATGAACGAAGAGCTGCGGGGGGAAATTGCCGAGCGCAAGAACGCCGAGGCAGCGCTTTTGTCCAGCGACGCGCAGCTCAAACAAGCACAGGCCGTCGCCCACTTGGGAAGCTACGACGTCGATGTGCTCACAGGTTATCCTCGTTGGTCCGATGAAGTGTTCCGCATCCTTGGACTTGATCCAGCGGGTGGCGCGTTATTTCGACGAGAGTTCGTCGAGCGTGTCGTACATCCCGAAGATCGGCAATATGCGACGCAAATTTTCGATGAAGCCATCCAGCAGGGCAAGCCTTACAATATCCAATTCCGTGTCATCCGACCCGACGGTTCGGTGTGCTTTGTCCAGAGCATCGGTGAGCCGATCAGGAATTCGGACGGCATCGTCGTGAGGTTTGTTGGCGCTCTGCTCGACATCAGCGAGCGCAAGCGAACTGAAGACAACCTGGCTCGCCTAAACCGCACCTTACAGACCCTTTATCAGTGCAACCAGGCCCTCGTCCATGCCACCGACGAATACGAACTTTTGCAGGCCGTCTGCCGCATTCTCGTAGAGGTTGGCGGACTTCGTATGGCCTGGGTCGGGTACCGCGAATTCAACCCAGAAAAGACAGTTCGTCCGGTCGCGCAGGCGGGATACGAGGAAGGATACGTAGAAAGCGTCAAAGCGACCTGGTCGGATACCGAAAGAGGTCAGGGTCCGATCGGCATAGCTATCCGGACCGGCAAGCCCTACTGGATCAAGAGTTACCAAACCGACCCGCATGCTGCTCCCTGGCGAGCCGAGGCGCTTAAGCGCGGCTATGGCTCGTCCATCGCGCTCCCGATGATGTCTGAAAACCAAACGTTTGGCGTCCTCACTCTTTACGCTGAAGAGCTCAATGTTTTTAATGAACGAACAGTCGAACAGTTCACGGATCTGGCAGACAACCTGGCGTATGGAGTAATAGCGCTTCGCACCCGCGCGGAACGCAGCCGAGCAGAACGGGCATTGCGCGAGTCACAGGCAGAGTTGGCTCATGTCACACGGGTCATGACCATGGGCGAGCTGACCGCTTCCATCGCCCACGAGATCAACCAGCCACTCGCGGCCATCGTCACCAACGCCAATGCCTCCCTGCGCTGGCTTGCCGGAGACTCGCCAAGTCTCGACGAAGCACGGGCCGCCCTGGGGCGCATTCTCAGAGACGGAAATCGCGCCGGCGACGTGATCGCCCGGATTCGCGCGCTGGTCAAGAAAAGCAGCACTGAGCAGGTATCTCTGGAGATCAACGAAGTCGTCCAAGAGGTTGTTAGTTTGATACAAAGTGAAATACAAAAAAATGGCGTGGTGTTGCGGATGGAACTGGATGCGGATCTGCCGCGTGTTTTGGGCGATCGGGTGCAATTGCAACAAGTGATTCTCAACCTCGTGATGAACGGGATCGAAGCGATGGCATCGGTAACCGACCGTCGTCGAGAGTTGCTCATCCATTCTCGTCGACACGAATCGGGCGAGGTCCTCGTCGCCGTGCAAGACTCCGGGGTTGGGCTGCAATCCGAGAGTCTCGATCATCTTTTCAAGGCTTTCTTCACGACAAAACCCAAAGGCATGGGCATGGGACTGGCGATCAGCCGCTCGATTATTGAAGCCCACGGCGGCAAGCTCTGGGCCTTACCGAATGACGGTCATGGCGCCACTTTTCAATTCACGTTGCAAGTCGGTAGCAAAGAACAAGGGCCCTGATAGCATAAAACTGTAAGCCAGAGCCGATCGATCAAGTGCACCGTCCTTAAACAAAGAGCTTTCACGTAAAGAGAGGAGGCTTTATGAGCCTAGCAACACAGGCAACTCCACTAATCGCAGCACTTGAACGACTCGGTCCACATGACCATCTCTGCTCGATATACGAGACCCCTCAAGATCATTACGCGGTCGCTATTCCATTCATACGAATCGGGCTCGATCGTGGGGAAAAATGCATTTACATAGCCGACGATGGCACGATTGGCGACGTGCGCCAAGCCATGGAGTCGGAAGGAATTGATGTAGAACGCGCGACCGCTACTAAAGCCATCGTTTTGGCGACCAAAGAGCAGGCCTATCTGGAGCACGGATCTTTCGACCCCGATTGGATGTTTACCTTCTGGAGAGAAGCCACGCAATTGGCGATGAGCGAAGGGTTCTCTGCCCTCCGCGCCACCGGCGAGACCGAATGGGTTCTGAGAGGTGGCCGTGGGCTTGAGCGCTGGATGGAATACGAGAGCAGACTGACACACACGCTCTCGGAAAGTAACTGTTCTGCGCTCTGCCAGTACAATCGACGCCTTTTTCCACCCGAACTCATTCTCGACGTCATCCGCACGCATCCCACGGTCGTTTACGGCAGTACGGTCTGTCGAAATTTGTACCATGTGCCACCGGACGAATTTCTCGGAACTAACCAAACCGCGCGAGAGGTGGAGAGGCTATTGATCAATATCCGGGAACGCGAGCGTGTAGAGGACGCACTCCGAGAACAGCTGACGGAGCGTAAGCGGGCGGAAGAGGAGCTGCGCCGGAGTGAAACCTACTTGGCGGAAGGCCAGAGAATAAGCCACACCGGTAGCTGGGGTTGGAATGTTGCCACCGGAGAGCTCTTCTGGTCGCAAGAACATTTTCGCATCTTTGGCTTCGATCCCGAGACGGCCAAGCCGTCTTATTCTATGTTCCTAGAAAAGATCCACCCCAAGGATCGGCCCTTGGTGGAGCAAACGGTTGATCGAGCGGTGCGCGAAAGAAGTGATCTTGAAATGGAGTATCGAATTGTTCTTACGGACGGATCGACAAAGTATCTCCAAAGTCTTGCTCATCCCGTCATCGCGGAGTCTGGTGACCTCGTTGAGTTTGTTGGTACGGTCATGGATGTAACGGAGCGCAAGCGGGCCGAAGAGGCCTTGCGCGAAGCGCAGGCAGAGTTGGCTCATGTGACACGGGTCATGACCATGGGAGAGCTGACGGCCTCGATTGCCCACGAGATTAACCAGCCGCTGGCCGCCGTCATAACCAATGCCAACGCCTGTTTGCGCTGGCTGGCGGGGCCGATTCCAAACCTGGATGAGGCGCGGGAGGCGGTAGCACGCATCAACCGAGACGGAAAGCGAGCGAGCGATGTGATTGGCCGGATTCGCGCCCTGGTCAAGAAAAGTACTAGTGAGAAGGCGCGTCTGGACTTGAACGAAGCCATTCAGGAAGTTGTGGGTCTCGTGCAGAGTGAAATTCAAAAAAGTGGAGTGACATTGCAGATAGAACTAGCTATTGATCTGCCGCAAATTTTGGGCAACCGGGTGCAGTTGCAGCAAGTGATCCTGAATCTAGTGATGAACGGCATCGAGGCTATGAGTGAAGTCACGGATCGATCGCGGGACTTGCTCATTCGGTCCCGACAACATGAATCCGATAAAGTGCTCGTCGCGGTGCAAGACTCCGGTGTCGGGATCGACTGGCAGAATCTCGAAAAAATCTTTGATGCTTTCTACACCACCAAGTCGCAGGGAATGGGTATGGGGCTGGCGATCAGTCGGTCAATTATTGAGAACCACGGCGGCAAGCTCTGGGCCATACCTAACGATGGCACGGGCGCAACTTTTCAATTCACGTTACACGTAGATAGCAACCATGAAAGACAGTCGATAGCGTAAATGACCCATGCGATCGGTGACGCGGGTCAGCAGGAGATCTCGCCGTGATGGAGTCGTCAAAAGACGCGCTTGAGACGCTATGGCAGGACGGGGAGTTTATCCTATCGCGAGGTGTGGTGGACGGTGAACGGTCCGCCCTTCTGGTGATGTCCCCGGCGGTGGAGCAGCCGGCACTAGCGAGCCTCAAGCGGTTAGAGCACGCCTACGCATTGCGGGACGAACTGGATTCCGGCTGGGCCG
>Ga0081455_10002524_pt1 | contig 21743 bp, 20 predicted proteins | sample TabmetS3T2R1_FD_70207 | JGI IMG/M metagenome (GOLD analysis project Ga0081455, IMG submission 70207) | Tabebuia heterophylla rhizosphere microbial communities from the University of Puerto Rico - S3T2R1 | ecosystem: Host-associated > Plants > Roots > Rhizosphere ...
CCGCTCTGGTGTGTCGGTGATGTCATTTCGACCGGCGCGCCGAAGCGTCGTGCGGCCTCGACGATCCGCGCATCATCGGTCGCAACGATGACTTCGCTAGCGCGCGAAGCACGCGAGCGCTCGTACACCCACTGGATCATCGGCTTGCCGGCGATCTCGATGAGCGCCTTGCCGGGCAGGCGCGTGGAGGCGTACCGCGCGGGAATGACGACGCGGAACGACATCAGCGCTCCAGCAAGGGATCGTCGGCGGGCAGCGAGCGCGCGTCTTCCTCGAGCATCATCGGCACGCCGTCCTTGATCGGAAATGCGAGCCGCTCCGCGCGGCACACGAGCACGTTCGCGGCACGCGCAAGCTTGAGCGGCCCCTTGCAGACGGGGCACGCGAGGATGTCGAGCAGTCGGTCATCCATGCTTGTGGAAAGCCTCGATGCGCGCGAGGACGAGATCGACGAGCTGGCGCGATTCGGTTTCGTCGAACTCGGCGGTGACCGGCACGTACCAGCAGCGGTCATCCGCGAACGCCGCGCATTTTACGGCATCTTTTTCCGTCATGAGGATGGGCAATGCATCGCCGAAATTGAGATCGCCCGGTTTGAAGGGATGATGGTCGGGCATGGGGTGCTCGTAGAGCGTGAGCCCCGCCTCGCGCAGCATGTCGAAGAAGCGCTGCGGATTGCCGATGGCCGCGACGGCATGCACGCCTGCGCCACGAAAGCTCGCGAGCGCACGCAAGGCGCCGCTGCCCGCAACCGGGCGCGCGTCGCCGGGACGCATCCGCATCGTGAAGTGAGTGCCCTTCACGAAATTCGGCAACGCGAAACCCGGCCGCGTGATGCTGCCGTTCACGACCACCGCGTTCACGCGCCGCAGCCGCCGCGTCGATTCGCGCAACGGCCCCCGCGGCAGGCGGCAACCGTTGCCGAAACCGCGCTGACCGTCGATGACGACGATCTCGCAGTCGCGCTTCAGCGCGAGATGCTGCAGCCCGTCGTCGCAAAGAATGACGTCCGCCTTGTCGTCGACCGCCGCCCTCGCGGCCGCCACGCGATCGCGACCGATGAACACCGTCGCCTGCGCACGCCGCGCGAGCAGCAGCGGTTCGTCGCCGACCTCGGACGGCCGGCTGTGCAGCGTCACGCGCTGCACGCCGCGCACCCGGCCACCGTAGCCGCGCGATACGACTGCGACCTTCGCGCCCGTTGCCGCGAGCTGCGTGGACAACCACGCCACGAGCGGTGTCTTTCCCGTGCCGCCCACCGTGAGATTGCCGACGACGACCACGGGCGCCGCGACGCGCACGCGGTGTCGCAGACCGACGCGGTACAGGAGGCCGCGCAGCGACATGACGGCGCCATAGAGAAAAGAGAACGGGGCGAGCCAGAGCGGTCGCTCCGTGCCATACCACATGCGTTCGATGTTCGAACGCGCGGCCACTTCAACCCTTGAATTCGGCGCGCTTGAGCGCGGCGTAGGCGCCGCCGCGGGCGACGAGCTCAGCGGCCCTGCCTCGCTCCACGATGCGCCCGTCTTCCATGACGATGATCTCGTCGGCGTGTTCGATCGTCGACAGGCGGTGCGCGATGATGAGCGTCGTCCGGTTACGCATGAGCTCGACCAGCGCCTGCTGGATGCGACGCTCCGACTCGTTGTCGAGCGCGGACATCGCCTCGTCGAGGATGAGGATGGGCGCATTCTTGAGGAGCGCGCGCGCGATCGCGATGCGTTGACGCTGCCCGCCGGACAGCAGCGCGCCGCGATCGCCGACTGGCGTGTCGAGGCCCTGCGGCAGCTCCTTCGCGAATTCGTCGACGTACGCGATGCGCGCGGCCTCTTCAACCGCGGCGGGATCCGCCTTCTCGACACCGAAGGCGATGTTGTTGCGGATGGAATCGTTGAAGAGCAGCACGTCCTGGCTCACGAGCGCGACGTTGCGGCGCAGGTCGCGCAGGTTGCACTTGCGCACGTCCTCGCCGTCGACGAGCACCGTGCCCTGCACGACGTCGTAGAAGCGCGGCACGAGGCCGACGAGTGTGGACTTGCCCGAACCCGAACGCCCGACGATCGCGATGTTCCGGCCCGCCGCCACTTCGAGCGATACGTCGTGGAGGACTCCACCCTTCTCGCTCGTGTATTCGAAGCTCACGTCGCGGAATTCGATCGAGCCCTTCACGCGGTCGAGTGCGTGGCCCGACGCGAAATCCTCCGGCTTCTCATCCAGGACCTCGAACACGCTCGCACCGGCAGCGAGACCCTGCTGCATCGGCGCGATCGCGGTGACGAGCGTGCGCATCGGCGCAGTGGTCAGCAACAACGCCGTGAGGAACGCGAAGAAAGAGTCGACCGTCATCGATTGATCGTTGACCTGCGTGAGAGCCATCCACATCACGCCACCCAGGCCGATCGACGCGATGAACTGCACGACCGGGTTGCTCGTCGCCTTCGCGGCGATGAGCTTCATGTTGCTGCGGCGATTGGTCTCGTTGACCGTCTCGAACTCGCGCGATTCCTGTTCCTGCGCGTTGAAGACCTTGATGACGCGCTGGCCATCGAGCGCTTCCTTGGTGACGCGCGTGACGTCGCCCATCGACGACTGGATGCGCGCGCTGTACCGCCGGAAGGATTTGGTGACCTGCCGGATGATGAACGACAGCGGCGGCGCGAGGATCACGACGAACGTCGCGAGTTTCCAGTTGATATAGAAGAGGTAGCCGATCTGGCCGACGATCGTCAGTGAATCGCGGATCAGCGATCCCGTCGAATTCGTGGTGGCCTCCGCGACCTGCTCGATGTTGAACGTGAGGCGCGACAGCATCGTCGCCGACGATTCGCGGTCGTAGTAGCGCGCAGGCAGGTTCAGATAGTGGCGGAACAGATCCGCTCGCAATCCCTTGATGATCTGGCGACCGACATAGCCCGGGAAATACACGCCCACGTAGTCGCCGAGGCCGCGCAGGAAGAACAGCACCGGTGCGCCGATCGGCACGATCCACAGAACGGAGGGATCCTTCTCGATGAATCCGAGGTGGATGAAGTTCTTGATGAGCCACGCGAAGCCCGGACCCGTGGCGGCGAACAGCGCCATGCCGACGATGCCGATGAGGTAGACGCCCATGTAGGGGCGCGCGTAGGCGAGCAACCGACGATAGACACGCGCGGTGTCCACGGGCGCGACCGCGGCGGTCGTGTTCATTTCTTGGGCTGGGAGTCTTCGGTCGTCGCGATGTTGATGCGCACGAATCCCAGCTTTCCCAGCACGTCCATCGCGGTGATGACGGACTGATGCGTGGCGCGGCCGTCCGCGCGCACCGTCACGGGCTTGTTGCGATCGGCACCCGACACTTCCTGGATGGCCGAGCGCAGCGTATCGGGCGAGGAATTCACGAGCTCGCGATCGTTGACGCGATAACTGCCCGACTGTGTGACCGTGACGACGAGCGGATCGGCCTTCTGCTTGCCGGCCGGCGCGAGGCTCGCCTGCGGCAACTCGATCTTGAGCCGCCCTTCCTGCATGAACGTGGACGACAGCATGAAGAAGATGACGAGCAGCAACGCGATGTCGATGAGCGAGATCAGGTTGATCTCGGGATCCTCCTTCGCGCGCCGCGTCTGCATCTTCATGCGGCGCGCCCCGCACCGATGCCGCCGTCGCCTTCGCCGCTCTGCGGCAACGCGCCGAGCGAGTCCGCGAACTTGACCGCGATCTTCTCCATGTCGATGACGATGCGCTCGACCTTGCCGCGCAGGTAGCGATACGCGATGAACGAAGGGATCGCGACGGCGAGCCCGCCGGCCGTCGTGATCAGCGCTTCAGAAATTCCGCCCGCCAGCATGCGCGGATCGCCCATGCCACCCAGCATCACGGCGTTGAACGCGCGGATGATGCCGGTGACGGTGCCGAGCAGTCCTAACAACGGCGAAATGCTCGCGATCGTGCCGAGCGAATTGAGGAAGCGCTCGAGCTCATGCACGACGTGACGGCCCGTGTCCTGCACGCGCTCCATCATGATCTCGCGACCCCGGTCGCGGTTGGCGAGCGCGGCAGCGAGCACGCGGCCGAGCGGCGAGTTCTTCTCGAGCGCCTCGATGACCTTCGGGTTCACCTGGTTGGCGTCCGCGAGCTGCGAGACCTTCTTGATGAGCTCGTCGGGCAGAACGCGCTTGCGCTGCAGGGTCCAGAGTCTTTCGAGGAGGATGCCGGCGGCCGTGACCGAGCAGAGGATGATCGGCGCCATGAACGGGCCGCCGGCCTTCACGAGTTCCCACATGGCTCCGGATCATACGGGACCGCAGCGCAAGCGTCACGGCGAGCGCCGCCAGACGAACGGCCAGGGAAACGGCCATTGCGAGGGCCAGCGGTTCGATGCGAGCGCGCGGCCCGCGCATTCGAGCCGCTCGACGCCGTGTGTCCCTACGACGAGATCGATCGCGCCCGTGACGTGCGTATCGAGCACGGCGATTCCATGCGAACGCCAGCGCCCGAGCGCGGCTTCGCGCGATGCCGCACCGGCGATACCGCCGGTCGCAACGGCCAATCCCGGCGCAACGACTTCTATCCACTCCCGCGACGAGCCGACGTCGCTCGCCTCGCGCGAGATCACGAGGACGTCGTTGGCGAGCACATCCGGACGGCGGCGTGCGAGCGCGCGTTCCGCCGCGGCATCGAGATCGCCCGCGATGAGCAGCGAGTGGCCCCCCGCCGTCACGCGCAGCACGCACGAGCCCCCGCGCTCGCCCGCGACGACGGTTTCGAGCCGCACATCGCCGGCGAAGAACGCCGCGTCCCCGCAGCGCACGGCACGCAATCGGGACGCCGGCCATCCGCCGCCCACGCTCAGCGCCGCGAGGCCGCGTTCCCCCGCTAACAACGCGGCGCCCGCGCCGCGCTCGGGCGTGAGCGCCGGCAGCACGAGCCGGTCGACGCGCGCGATGCCGAGCGCGTCCAGCGCCGGCAGCACGACCTGGCGGACGCGGACGCCGTCGGTATGCCAGGCATCGCCCGTATCGAACAACCAGGTCTGCGAGCTCGTGAGCACGAGCGTGGCGGCGCCGCGTCCCGCATCGAGCACGATGACGCGCGCGACGCCGGGCGCTGGCAGCCGCGACGGCGGAAAGAGCAGCGGCAAAGCGGCACACGCGGCCGTCCAGCGCAACGCGGCCGCCCCGCCATGCAACGCCACGACCACGGCGACACCGGCGAGCACGAACCATTCCGTGGACGGCGCGACGCGCCAGGGCGTGCCGAGATCCGCGGCCGCCGTGAGCGCAGGCCAGGTCGAGAGGTACAGCCACTCCGCGAGTCCGAACAGCAGCGCCGCCACGGCGGGGGCGCACAACGCTGCCATCGCGCCCGCGAGCACGAGCGGCACGAACACGAACGACACGAAGGGAATCGCAACGAGATTGACGAGAAAGCCCGCGAGCGAGATGCCCGAGAACACGGCGACCGTGAGCGGCGCAAGCGCGACCATGACGGCAAACTGGAGCCGCAGCGCCGCCCGCGCCTGCGCACGCCAGCCGTTCGCGGGCGACGCGAGCGCGAGGATGACGCCGACTGCGACGAACGACAGCCAGAAACCCGCGGCGAGCGGCGCGCGCGGATCCACGAGCAGCACGACGATCAATGCGAGCGACCAGACGCGCGCGGGTGCCACGTGACGCGCCACGAGCCGTGAAAATACGAACGCCGCGAGCATGAGCCAGGTGCGGAAGGACGGCACCGACAATCCTGCGAGCAGCGCGTAGGCACCCGCCGCGAGGAGACCGGCCACACCCGCGAATGTCTCGCGCCCGACGCGCCGCTGCAGCGGCAACCAGCGCCACGCCCGCCGGCCGGCCGAGATCATGAGCAGCGCGAACAGCGTGACGTGCAGGCCCGAGATTGCGACGAGATGCGTGGTGCCCGTGGCATTGAACACGCGCCACTGGTCGGGCGTCACATCGTCGGTGAGCCCCACAGCGAGCGCGGTGACGAGCGCCGCGGCGTCGGGATCCGCGATCGATGCGCGAATACGATCCGCAATGCGTGCCCGCGCGCCGTCGATCGACGCATCGGCGCCCGCGAGCCGGATGTCGAGCCGTGACGGCAGCACGCGCGCCACGAAGTGCACGCCATCGCGGAAGGCGAGCCGTTCGGTATCGAGGCCGGAGAAGTTGTGCCGTTCCGCGAGCGGCTCCACGCGCGCGAGCCAGCGCCAACGCTCGCCCACGCGAAGCCCGGCGGGCGGTTCGCGCCACGCGAGCCGCGCGCGTCGCGGCCGTCCGTCCGCCGGGCCCGCGACGACCTGCACCTGCGCATCGAAGTGCAGATCGGGCCCGGCTCGGGCCGGCACGTCGAGAATGCGCCCCTCGAGCAACACGCGCGTATCACGCGATCCGGGATCGATACGGCGGTGCTGCCAATCCTCCGCAGTCCGACCGGCGAGCACGCAGCCCAGCAGCACCATGCCGAGACTCCGTGCGACGGCGTGGTACCGCAAGAATGTGAGGGCTGCCACCGCGACCAGCGCGCCGATCGTCTGACAGGGCACCGGCGGAACGGCCGGCGCCAGGAGTCCGACGAGCGCGCCCACGAGCAGTGAGAGACCGCCGATCACGCGTGTCGGCACGCGGTGTTAAAGTGCGCGCCGATGCCTCGCGGACTCCTGCGCAAGATCACGCCTCGCAGCGAAACGCTGCGCAAACACTGGGCGCTACGGCCGTTCGGCCGGTTCTTCAGCGACCCCCGTTTGTGGTCGTTGCAGCGGCGCACCGTCGCGCCGGCATTCGGCGCGGGCCTCGCGATCTGCTTCATCCCGCTGCCGATACACATACCGGTGGCGGCCGTCATCGCGATCTTCTGCCGCATCCACGTGCCGACGATCATGCTCGCCCTGGTGGCGGTCAATCCTTTGACCATCGTTCCGGCCTACGTGCTCGCTTACAAAGTGGGCGTGCTCGTGACGAATTCCCACGCGCGGCACTTCGCGTTCCACATGAGCTGGGACTGGGTGCAGCACGGTCTCGGTCCGATGTGGAAACCGTTCCTCGTGGGCTGCGGGATCACGGGTGCGCTGTTCGGCCTCGTGGGCTACGTGCTGCTCGACGTCCTGTGGCGCTACAGCGTGCGCAAGAGATACCGCGAGCGCGCGGGCGCGGCCAGCGTCAAATCAGGTGCGCTCGACTAGATTTCCGCGGTCGAGCTCGAGGACGCGATCCATGCGCGCCGCGAGCCTGCGATCGTGCGTCACGACGATGAGACTCGTCGATCGCTCGCGGTTGAGCTCGAGCATGAGCGCGAAGACCGACTCCGCATTGTTGCCGTCGAGGTTGCCCGTGGGCTCGTCCGCGAGCACGAGCGCGGGGCCCGTCACGAGCGCGCGCGCCACCGCGGCCCGCTGACGTTCGCCGCCCGAGAGCTCGTGCGGCCGGTGAACGAGGCGTTCGCCGAGACCGACGCGTTCGAGGAGCGCACGCGCCGACTTTTCGGCCGCGCTGCGCGACTCGCGACGCACGAGCAGCGGCATCGCGACGTTCTCGAGCGCCGAGAACTCGGGCAGCAGGTGATGGAACTGGTAGATGAATCCGAGCGTGCGGTTGCGCAGCTCGCCGCGGGTCTTCTCGTCGAGCGCGTGGATGTCCTGCCCCGCGATGCGCACGCTGCCGGCCGTAGGTCGGTCGAGCCCGCCGAGGATCTGCAGCAGCGTCGTCTTGCCCGAGCCCGAAGCGCCGATGATCGCGAGGCGCTCGCCGGCCGCGACCTCGAGATTCACGCCCTGGAGCACCTCGAGGTCGATCGGTCCCTGGCGGAACGCACGGCGCACGTCGCGAGCTTCGAGAACGGAGTGAGTCTGGCGGTCAGTCATGCCGAAGGGCCTCCGCCGGCAGTGTGCGCGAGGCGCGCCACGCCGGGTAGATGGTCGCGAGCGCCGAGAGACCGAGCGTGACGACGGCGACGCGCAGGACGTCGCTCCAGTGCACCTCGGACGGCAAATCGCTGATCAGATAGACGCTCGCATCGAGGAACTGCATGCCGAGCATCCGTTCGACGGCGTGCACCAGGCCCGTCACGTTGAGCGCGAGCGTCCAGCCGAGCAGTGCGCCCGCGATCGTGCCGACGACGCCGATGAGCGCGCCCTGCACGACGAACATCTCGAGCACGTTGCGCGGCGAGGCACCCATCGTGCGCAGGATCGCGATGTCGGCCTGCTTCTCCTTCACGATCATCACGAGCGTCGCCACGAGGTTGATGGCGGCGACGATCACGAGAATGATGAGGATGAAGAACATCATCGACTTCGTGTCCTGGATGGAGCGGAAGAACACCGAGTGGTCGCGCGTCCAGTCGGTGATGAAAAACCCCCGCCCCGACTCGTCGATGGCATTGGCGACGACGCGGACCAGGCGCGGCGCGGCGAACGGGTCATCGAGCGCGAGCCGCAGCCCCGTCACGTCGTCGCCGAGCCGATAGAGCCTGGCGGCGTCGGACATGTGCACGAGCGCGAGCCCGCGGTCGTATTCGTACATGCGCGATTCGAAGATGCCGCTCACGACGAAGCGCTTCATGCGCGGCGCGAAGCCCGCGGGCGTGGCCGTGCCCTCGGGCGCCATGAGCACGACCGCGTCGCCCACTTTCGCGCCGAGCTCCTGTGCGAGCGCGCTGCCGAGGATGATGCGGTATCCACCGGGCACGAGATCCGCGAGCTTGCCGCTCGTGAGCGCGTTGCCGAGACCGACGGCGCGCGCCTCTTCCTCGGGCAGCACGCCACGCACGACGGCGCCCGCCACGCGCTCGCCGTGGGCGACCAGCCCGCGCGCCTCGACGAATGGGACGGCCGCCTTCACGCCCCGCGTGCGCGCGGCGACCTGCTGCGCGGCGCGCCAGTTCGGGATCGAGCCGTCGAGGCCCGTGATCGTCGCGTGCGAGGTCACCGAGAGCATGCGGCTGCGGATCTCGCTCTCGAAGCCGTTGAGCACGGAGAGCACGACGATGAGCACCGTGATGCCGAGCGCGAGGCCGAGCACCGACATCGCGGCGACGAACGACACGAAGCCGCTGCGATGCTGCGAGCGCAGGTAACGCAGGCCGATGAGCCACTCGTAGCGGACGTGCCCGGCCAAGCTACTCGTACCTCAATGCATCGGCCGGCGGGATGCGCGCGGCGCGCAGCGCCGGGTAGATCGTCGCCGCGAGCGTGATGAGCATCGAGATGCCCGAGATCCACGCGATCTGACCAGCGCGCAGCTCCGACGGTATGCGCGTGACGATGTAAACCTCGGAATTGAAGATCTGGAAGTGGAACACGCGCTCGAGGAATGCCGCCACGTCGCCCGCGTTGTATCCGACGACCACGCCCAGCAGGACGCCGAGCGCCACGCCGAACCACGCAATCACACATCCCTGCACGAGGAAGATCGACATCACGCGCCGCGGCGAGGCGCCGAGCGTACGCAGGATCGCGATGTCGCCGCGCTTGTCGGTGACCACCATCGCGAGCATCGCGACGAGATAGAACGCCGCGACGGTGACGATGAGCATGAGGATGATCGCGACCATCGTCTTCTCGATGCGCACGGCGCGGAAGTAGCTCGCGTGGTCCTGCGTCCAGTCGCGCACCGCGACGCCGGCCGGGAGCCGCGACCCGAGGACCGCGGCGTCGGCGGGCGCGGCCAGAGCGTCGCTGAAGTTCACGTGCAGCGACATGTGCTGATCGGGGTTGGGCAGCAAGGCCCGCACGTCGTCGAGCGCGGCGATCAGGAACTCGCCGTCGACGTCCTGCAACCCGGCGTCGAAGACGCCGGCGACCTCGAAATCGCGCAATCGGGGCTCGGGCGCGCCGTTCGCATCCGTGGTCGGCACGAGCAGCGTGAGCGGATCGCCGATCGTGAGGCCGAGCTGCGCGGCGATCGTGCGCGCGACGATCACCCGATCGTGTCCGGGCTCGAGATCGGATATGTGGCCTTCCACGATCGCGTTGTCGATGCGCTCGACCTCGCCGACGTGCGCGGGGTCGATGCCACGCAGCCGTACCGGCACCATGTCGGGTTTGCGCACCGCGAGCGCCTCGAGCTCGATGAAAGGTGCCGCGCCCGTGACATTCGGTGTCGCGTGCACGGTCGCGGAAAGCGCGCGCCAGTCGGGCGCCTTCGCGCCCGGCTCCACGAACACGCGCGCATGCGCGGACAGTGCGAGCAGGCGTTGGCGCAACTCGCCTTCGAGCCCGTTCATGACCGACAGGATGACGATGAGCGCCGCGACGCCCACGCACACGCACAGCAGCGAGACGAACGTGATGAAGGAGACGAAGAACTTGTTGGAGCGCGGCCGTACGTAGCGCAGGCCGACGAACAGGGGCAGCGAATTCATGTACGGCAGGGATTCTCGCCCAAAACTCTGACGGGCATCACAAAAGCGCTGTTAGGACGAGTCGGTGCATGGCGACAGCGGCTGACTTTGCCATAGCGCGGCGTATATTGCCGCCACGGTCGGATCGCCGGCCGCAGGAGAAAGCCATGCTTGCACGCACGATGAGGATGACAGTGGTCGCGCTCGCTCTTGGCGCCGCCGTGCCGGTGTTGGCCGAGACGCTCGCCGTCGACGGCCAGGTCGCCGTCAAGGCCAGCAACGTCGCGACACCCGAGCGCGGCTCGTCGATGGCCGACGTGGAAGCCAAATTCGGCGCGCCGACGAACAAGGCCTCGCAGGTGGGCGGTGGCGGTCCGAAGACTCCCCCGATCACGAAATGGTTCTATCCGAACTTCGTCGTCGTGTTCGAGAACGACAAGGTCATCCACACGGTCGTCGTCGGCGGCTGATTTCCCCGCGCCGCGGGCATCGCGCCCCGCGGCTCCGGCGCCTGCATCCACCGGCAGGCGCCACAACTTGCATGCACCGCAGGCCCGGGTAAGCTGCCGCGCCCGCGATGCCTTCCCTGCTCCATCCACCGGTTCCCGCGCCCCGCGCGCGCCAGCGCTGGCACCAGCTCTATGGTGCCGCGCGCAGTCTCGCGCTCGCCGAGGCGATCGCGGCGGATTCGCGGCCGTGGCTGGTCATCGCGCGCGACGCGCGCGAGCTCGATCAGCTGCGGGCCGAGCTCGGGTTCTTCCTCGGCGGCGCACGGGCCATCCACGCGCTGCCCGACTGGGAAGTGCTGCCCTATGACGTCTTCTCACCCCATCCGGACATCATCTCCGAGCGCCTCGCCGCGCTCGCGGAGCTGCCGCGCCTGACATCCGCGGTGCTGCTCGCCGCGGCGGACACACTGGGCCAGAGGCTGAGCCCGCGCGGCTACGTCGAAGGACGCACCTTCAACCTCACGGTCGGCGACCGGCTCGAAATCGAGCCCTTGCGCACGCGGCTCGTCGAGAGCGGCTATGCCTCCGTGTCGCAGGTCAGCGCTCCGGGCGAGTTCGCGCTGCGCGGTTCGCTGTTCGACGTCTTCCCGATGGGCGCGGCGACGCCGTTGCGCGTCGACCTGTTCGACGACGAGATCGAAGCGATCCGCGAATTCGACCCGGAGTCGCAACGCTCGCTCGCCGCGCTCGAACGCGTACGACTGTTGCCGGGACGTGAGCTGCCGCTCGACGCGGAATCGGTCAAGGCATTCCGGCGCCGGTATCGCACGCGTTTCGAAGGCGACCCCACGAAGAGCGTCATCTACCGCGGCGTGAGCGACGGCCTCGCACCACCGGGCATCGAGTACTACCTGCCGCTGTTCTTCGACTCGACGGACACGCTGCTCGACTATCTACCGACGCAGACCGTGGTGTGCGCGCCGGCCGAGCTGCCCGGCGCGCTCGAACGCGCGGCGCACGAAGTCGCCGAACGGTACGAGGAGCGACGCCACGACATCGAACGTCCCATCCTCGCGCCCGAGGAACTGTTCCTCGCGCCGGGCGACCTCAACGAGCGCCTCGACACGTTTACTCGCATCGACTTCGATACCTTCAAGATCGAGAACGAGCTCGTGCCCGCCGGAGCCGGCGGCCACAACTTCCCGACCGGCGCGCCGCACGAGTGGCGAATCGACCTGCGCGCCGAGCGGCCGCTCGCACCGCTCGAGAATTTCCTCGCTACCTACCCCGGCCGCGCATTGCTCGCGGCAGATTCCGCGGGCCGGCGCGAAGTGCTGCTCGAGATGCTGCGCGCGCATTCGCTCAAGCCCGTGCAGGTATCGGGCTGGCACGAGTTCGTCGACGGCACCATGCGCTTCGCGATCGGCATCGCTCCCGAAATGGCCGGGCTCAACGTGCTCTCGCCGCCTGTCGCCGTACTCGGCGAAGCGCAGCTCTTCGGCCAGCGTGCGCGCCAGGAGCGAAGGCGCCGGCGCGCGCAATCGGATCCGCAGGCGATCCTGCGCGACCTCACCTCCCTCGGACCCGGCGCGCCTGTGGTGCACGAGGAATACGGCGTCGGGCGCTACATCGGCCTGCAGGTGATGCAGGTCGCGGGACAGGATGGCGAGTTCGTGGTGCTCGAGTACGCGGGCGGCGACAAGCTCTACGTGCCCGTGCAGCAGCTGCACCTCGTGTCGCGATACTCGGGCGCCGCGCCGGAGAGTGCGCCGCTGCACAAGCTCGGCACCGACCAGTGGGCGAAGGCGCGCAAACGCGCCGCCGACCAGATCCGCGACGTGGCCGCCGAGCTGCTCGACCTCTATGCACAGCGCCAGGCGCGCAAGGGCCAGCCGCTGCCCTCGCGCGAGCAGGAATACCAGGCTTTCGCCGCGAGCTTTCCGTTCGAGGAGACGGCCGACCAGGCCGAGGCGATCCGCCAGGTGCTCCAGGACCTCTCCGGCGAGAAGCCCATGGACCGCGTCGTCTGCGGCGACGTCGGCTTCGGCAAGACCGAGGTCGCGATGCGCGCCGCCTTCGTCGCGGCGCAGGCCGGCAAGCAGGTGGCAGTGCTCGTGCCGACGACGCTGCTCGCTGAGCAGCACACGGCGAATTTCCGCGACCGCTTCGCCGACTGGCCGGTGCGCATCGAGAGCCTGTCGCGCTTCCGCAGCGGCAAGGAATCGAACGCGGTCCTCGATGGCATCGAGAAGGGCACGGTCGACATCGTCATCGCGACGCACCGGCTGCTGCATGCGAACGTGCGCTTCAAGGACCTCGGCCTCATCATCGTCGACGAAGAGCACCGCTTCGGCGTGCGCGACAAGGAGCGCCTGAAGGCGCTGCGCGCCGAGGTGCACGTGCTCACGCTCACGGCGACGCCGATTCCGCGCACGTTGAACATGGCGCTCGGCGGACTGCGCGACCTGTCGCTCATCACGACGCCCCCAGCCGAACGCTTGGCGATCAAGACATTCGTCACCGAATGGCATGCGCCGACGCTGCGCGAAGCCTGCCTGCGCGAGTTCCGGCGCGGCGGCCAGGTGTACTTCGTGCACAACGTCGTCGAGACCATCGAGAAGACCGCGCAGGAACTCGCAAAGCTCATCCCCGAGGCCGAGGTGCGCGTCGGTCACGGGCAGATGCGCGAGCGCGATCTCGAGCAGCTCATGGTCGATTTCTACCATCGCCGCTTCAACCTGCTCGTCTGCACGACCATCATCGAGAGCGGCATCGACGTGCCGACCGCGAACACCATCATGATCGACCGCGCGGACCGCCTGGGACTCGCGCAGCTGCACCAGTTGCGCGGGCGCGTCGGTCGCTCGCACCACCGTGCGTATGCCTACCTGTTGACGCCGAATCGCAAGGCACTGTCCCTCGACGCCGTGAAGCGGCTGGAGGCCATCGAATCGCTCGAGGACCTGGGCGCCGGGTTCGTGCTCGCCACGCACGACCTCGAGATCCGCGGCGCCGGTGAGTTGTTAGGCGAGTCGCAGAGCGGCGAGCTCACCGAGGTGGGACTGACGCTGTACCTCGACCTGCTCGAGCAGGCCGTGAAGGCGCTCAAGGAGGGCCGCGAGCCCGTGCTCGACCGGCCGCTCGCGGCGACGGCGGAGGTCGAGCTGCGCATTCCGGCGCTGCTGCCCGAAAGCTACGTCGCCGACGTCCCGGTGCGCCTGGCCTTGTACAAGCGGCTCGCGGCCGCGCCCGACAATACGGCAATCGATGCGCTCACCGAGGAAGTCGTCGACCGGTTCGGCCCGTTGCCGCCCCCTGCAACCAACCTGCTGCGCGTCGCAAGACTCAAACTCACGGCGCGTGCGCTCGGAATCCGCCGACTCGATCTCGGCCCGCAGGGCGGCTATGCGCTCTTCGAAGAATCGAACCAGGTGGACCCGCGCGCGGTAATACGTCTCGTGCAGCACCCGGATCGCGACTATCGACTCGAAGGCGCCCTGAAGCTCCGCATCGGCGTGGAGACGGAAAACGAGGCCGAACGCTTCGCGTTCGCCGAGCGCTTCCTGGGCGAGCTCAAGGGCACGGGCGACAAGGCGTCGCCGGGTGCCGGCGCAGCCAGGACGACGCGCGCGCCCGCGTCTGCCCCGGCGCCGCCGAAACGGCGCTGATCGACCCGCTATACTCCGGCGCCATGAATCTCCGCTCGCTCCGCAAGGTCTTCACGCTCGCGCTGGTGACGTTCATCTGCGTCGCGTCCGCACCGCCGTCTCCCGCGCAGGCGTCCACCACGGTGTACACCGTGGAAATCATCGTGTTCCGCAACTTGAGCGGTGCCGGCGGGCAGGAAGACTGGACCGTCAAGCCGACGGCGCGCCGTCCCGACAAGCCCGATGCACCCGTCACGGGCCGGTTCGTGCAGACGGTGCCGGCCGCGCAGTTCCAGCTCAACGACGTATATTCCCGGCTGCAGAACACGGCTAACTACCAGCCCATTGCGCACTTCGCGTGGCAGCAGACCGCGAGCTCGTGGGGCTCGGGCGCCGGATTCACGATCGCGAAGCTCGCAGGCAACGTGCCGGGGCTCTCCGGGCTCATCTATCTCGAGTCGGGCACGTACCTGCATCTCGGGATGTCGCTCAACTACCAGTCGGCGAATCCGCCGGCGGGTCTCGGCGCCGCACCGGGCACGGTGTTCGAACTTTCCGAATCACGCCGCGTGAAGAAGTTCGAGCGGAACTACTACGACCACCCGGCATTCGGGGTGATCGCGCTCGTGACGCCGGCGGCGTCCGCGGGCGGAAGATAAATGGGGACATTCATCGTTTCCTAGCAAACGGGGACGGGCTTGGTCCCCACTCTGACGCAGCTTCCCGGTTCGAAGGATTTTCGGCCCGCGTAGATAGCGGCGAGGAGAGAGCGGCCGCGCGCCGTTGTAGTGCCGCGACTCGCCGTTTTTGAAAATGTGGAGGCGCGCGGCGAACGACGAGCGCGCTTGAAGAAAGAAATGGGGAGTGTCCCCGTCAGCGGAAGTCACCCTCGTCCGCGACGATCACGCGGTTGCGGCCCTGCTCCTTCGCGCGCGCGACGGCAGTTTCCACCGCCTTGAGGAACCGCTCCGCGGTGTCCTCGGCTCGCGCGGTGTGAATCGCCACGCCGCCGCTCACGGTCACGAATTTCTGCTGCGAGCGCGGATGATGGATCTGCTGCTCGCGCACGCGCATCGCCACGGTGCTCGCGTGCTGGATGACGTGATCCGAAGGTGTGCCGTGCATGAGCGCGATGATGCTCGCGCCCTCCCAGCGGCCGACGATGTCGGTCCCGCGGCGGAATGCGCCGGCGATCGCGCGCGCGACGCGCTTCACGACCGCATCGCCGCCCGTGCGATCGAAGATCTCGTTGTAGGGGCCGAGCTGGTCGATGTCGAACAGCAGCAGCGCGATCTCGGTCTTGTCGCGCTGGGCGAGCGCGAAATCGCGCTTGAGCACGTCTTCGAAGTAGTAGCGCGATGCGAGACCCGTGAGCCGGTCCTCGCGCACCCAGTTCGGCAGTCCGCGGATGCCGGATTCGCCGGAGGCGGACTTGCGCGACCCCTCGCGGTGATAACCGATGTAATGCGTGATCTTGCCTTCGGCGTTCTTGAGCGGATGGATGTTCATGTCGTTCACGAACACCGTGCCGTCCTTGCGCGAATTGCGCAGCAGCGCGCGCGTGGCCTCGCCGTGGCGCAGCGCCTCGCGCAGGGTATCGAGCTCCTGCTGGTCGCGGTCGTCGCGCTGGAGCAGCCGCAGGTTCTTGCCGATGAGCTCGCCGAGCTCGTAGCCCGTGAGCCGGCAGAACGCGGGATTGGCGTACACGACGACGCGGTCGCCGTCGGCCTCGGTGATCACGACGCCATCGGGCGCAACGTCGAGCGCGCCCCGCAGGAAGTCGCCGTGGAAGCCGTTCATGCGTTGCCCGCCGTGAGTTTGAGCGCCGGCGCGGCGGCCGAGCGCGCCAGCAGCTCGCGGCTCGCGCGCCAGGCGTCGCCCGCGAGCAGCTCGCCGCGTTCGGGCGCGGCGCGGCCGCGCATGCGCACGAGGCGCAGGTGCGAGCTCGGCTGGATCTCGAAATCGAGATCGTCGAGTAGTTTGGCGACCGCCGGCCGGTCGTTGCACACGGGCAGCACGTCGCAGCCCGCAGCGAGCGCGGCGTTCGCGCGCGCGACCACGTCGCCGAATTCCTTCGCACCGCCCATCGAGAGGTCGTCCGCGAATACGGCGCCCTCGAACCGCAGCTCTTCGCGCAGCGCGTTCTGGACCCAGCGCCGCGACAGGCTCGCGGGATTCGGGTCGATCGCGGGGAACAACAGGTGCGCCACCATGACGCCCGGCAGTCCGTTGGCGATCAACCGACGGTATGGAGCGAGATCGTCGCTGAGCTGGCTCCACTCGCGCCGATCGACGGGCAGCGACTGGTGGGAATCCGCGACGACGGCGCCGTGGCCCGGGAAATGTTTGGCGGTCGCCGCCATGCCGGCGTCCTTCATGCCGTTCATGTACGCGAGCGCGAGCTGCGCGACGGCATCGGCCTTCGAATGGAACGCGCGATCGCCGATGACCTCGCTCACGCCGTAGTCGAGGTCGACGCAGGGAGCGAACGACAGGTCGATGCCGTGCGCACGCAGCTCGGCGGCCATGAGCCAGCCCATGGAGCGCGCGAGCGTGAGCCCCTGCTTCGGATCGAGATCGAATTCGTGTCCGATGCGGCGCATCGGCGGCAGCACGGAGAAGTCGCCCTTGCGGAAGCGCTGTACGCGCCCGCCCTCGTGGTCGACGCCGACGACGAGCGCGGGCGTGCGCACCGCGTGGATGTCGGCGACGAGGCGCGAGAGCTGTTCGGAGCTCGCGAAGTTGCGCGTGAAGAGGATCACGCTGCCCACGAGCGGATGGCGCAGCACCTCGCGATCCTCGGGCGTGAGCTCGAGACCTGCGACGTCGACCATCAATGGGCCCAGGGTCACTTCCATCCCTCTCGTCAGGAATCCGCTTCTAATCCGCCCTCGACAGGACGGCCATGGACTCCACGTGTGTCGTGTGCGGGAACATATCAAGTACACCGGCGGCGCGCAGCCGGAAGCCCAGTTCGTGGGTCAGCACGCCCAGGTCACGGGCCAGCGAGCCGGTGTGGCAGGAGATATACACCAGCCTCCGCGGGGCAAGATGTGCCACGGCGCTCAAAACCTCGCGCGCCCCGACCCGCGGCGGGTCTAACAGGACCTTGTCGTACGTCCCGCGCATCCATGGAAGGGTCTTTTCCGGGGCCGTCGAGAGGTCGGCCACGTGGAATTCGGCGTTCTCGATGCCATTGGCGCGGGCGTTGGCCCGTGCCCGGCCGATGAGGCCGGCCTCGCCCTCGACGCCCACGACCGCTCCCGCGCGGCGCGCGAGCGGCAGCGTGAAGTTCCCGAGGCCGCAGTAGAGGTCGAGCACGCGGTCCGTCGGCGCGACTTCCAGTAGTTCGATGGCGCGCGACACCATCGCCTGGTTGATGACGTCGTTGACCTGCACGAAGTCGGTCGGCCCGAAGTCGAGCCTCACGTCGAACGCGTCGAGCCGGTAATGCAGGTCGACGGGACCAGGCGTCATCGGCGCGACCGTGTGCAGTCCGCCGGGTTGCAGCAGCAGCCGGACACTCTGCGTGCGTTCGAAGTCGCGCAGACGATCGAGGTCCCGCTCGGGCAACGGATCGAGCACGCGCAACACGAGCACGCGCTCGCCATCCGACAGCGCGACCTCGATCTGCGGGATGCTCTCGCGACGCTCGAGGCCCGTGAGTAGTTTGGCAAGTTCGCCGACCATGGCGCCCATGGGCTCGGCGAGCACTTCGCATCTCACGACGTCGGCGACGTACTTGCCCTGGCGCTCGCGGAAGCCGACGAGACTGCGTTCCTTCTTCGTGACGTACCGCGACGACAATCGCGCCCGCCGCCGGTAGCTCCAGTGCGGCCCCTCGAGCGGCGGCAGCCAGCTCTCCGGTTCCACGTTGCCGATGCGCGCGAGGTTGTCGCGCAGCTCCTTCTGCTTGGCCGCGAGCTGGGCCGCGGGCGCGAGGTGCTGGAGCGCGCAGCCGCCACACACCCCGAAATGCGCGCAGCGCGGCGGCACGCGATCGGGCGAGGCCTCGAGCACTTCGACGAGCTCGGCCTCGTCGTGACTCTTGTGGAAGCTGCGGCGGCGAAAGCTCACACGCTCTCCGGGCAACGCGCCCGCGATGAACACCGTCTTGCCGGACGTTTCGCTCGCTCGCACGACGCCTTCCGCCTCGTGCGTGAGATCGGCGACCGTGCCGGTCTCGATGGCCGCGACGGGCTTCGATCGATGGGCCGCGCGCGCCGGTCTAACCATGGCGCACGCCCGGCGGGCCGCTCAAGTGCGCGATTCCGGCGGCCACGCCGCGAGGAATTCGTCGAAGTGCGGCTGCTGCATCTCGCCGAGCCACGCGCGCGTCCGCGAGAGCTCGTCGGCGAGGCCGACGTCGGTGAGCCGGCCGCGCATGTGCTGGAAGCGCAGGAACACGAGCCAGGTATTCACGACGTCGGTTTCGCAATAGCGGCGGATGCGCGTGAGCTCGCCCCGGAGATACGCATCCCAGACCTGCGAGCCATCGAACCCGAGCTTGCCCGGGTACCCCAGCAAGACGGCCGTGTCGGACAGCGAGGCGCGTGCGCGGTTCTGATAGCCCGAGAGCACATCCATGACGTCGATGTGGCGCCAGTGGAAGCGGCCGAGGTAGTTGTTGTAGCGGAACGCCGTGTCTTCATCGCCGGTTTCCCAGTAGCGCGGGGCCTGCACCTGCCAGCGCAACGCGCGGTAGTGCAGCACCGGCAGGTCGAAGCCACCGCCGTTCCAGCTCACGAGATCGGGCGTGAACTTCTCGATGCCTTCGAAAAACCGGGTGACGAGCTCGCGCTCGGGTGCCGCCTCGTCACCGAGACTCCAGACGCGGAATCCCTCGCGCGAGCGGAATGCACACGAGATCGCGACGATGCGATGCTGCTCGTGCGGCAGGAAATCGCTGCCGGAGTCCTGGCGCGACTTCGCCTGCATGGCCTTGCCGACTTCGTCGTCGGAAAGGCCTTCGAGTCCGAAGAGCTTGCGCCCGAACTCGACGTCGGGAACGGTTTCGATGTCGAAGACCAGCGTGTTCATCGACGTGACCGCGGCTTCTTTCGGGCGGGACGAGCGGCCCCGGCTTTCGCCCTCACCTTCGCCACCGCGCGCGCGCGGCGGATCTTCGCCGCGCTCTCGAGCACCGCGACGGCGACGATGAGCCCGGCCTCATCGGTGAGCGTGACGTGGCCATTGCCGATGCCGAGCTTGCGCCGGACTTTTTCGCCGCGCGGCGAGTAGACCACCTCGGGCTTGCCCCAGCTGTTCTGCACCACGCCCACGTCGCGGATCCACACGCCATGTGCGAAGCCCGTACCCATGGCCTTCACGATGGCCTCCTTCGCGGCGAACCGCATCGCGAGAAAGCGCTCGGTTCGCTTCGTTTTTCCGAGCTGCGCACGTTCGGCCGGCATCAGCAGCCGCTCGACGAAATGTTCGCCGTACTTCGCGTACAGCTTCGAGACGCGCGCGGATTCGAGCACGTCGACACCGATGCCGAAGATCATCTGCGCGCGTCCTGCATCAACGATTTCATGTCGCGCACCGCGGCCTCGAGCCCCGAGAAGATCGCGCGCGCCACGATGCAGTGACCGATGTTGAGCTCGACGATCTCGGAGATCGCGGCGACGGGCGTGACGTTGTGATACGTGAGGCCGTGGCCCGCGTGCACTTCGAGCCCCAAGTTCGCGGCGCGCTTCGCGGCCGTGGCGAGCCGTTCGAGCTCGCGCGCCTGCGCCGCGCCGGTGGCGTCGGCGTAGGTACCCGTGTGCAGCTCGACGACGGGCGCACCCGAGCGCTTCGCGGCCTCGATCTGCGCGAGATCCGGCGCGATGAACAGCGCGACGCGAATACCGCCAGCCGCGAGCTTGCGCACGCCGCCCGCGATGCGCTCGACGTCGGCCGCGACGTCGAGGCCGCCTTCCGTCGTGATCTCCTGACGCTTTTCCGGCACGAGACAGCAATCGTGCGGACGCACGTCGAGCGCGATGCCGAGCATCTCGTCCGTGAGCCCCATCTCGAGATTCATGCGCGTCTGAAGCAACGGCTTGAGGCCGCGCACGTCGCGATCCTGGATGTGCCGGCGATCCTCGCGCAGGTGCAGCGTGATGTTGTCGGCACCGGCCTGCTCGGCGAGCAGCGCCGCGTGCACGGGATCGGGATACGGCGCGCGGCGCGCCTGACGCACGGTCGCGACGTGATCGATGTTGATACCCAGAGAAATCGACGAATGGACGATGGAAGGCGCTTGCATCATGAAGTTCCCCGCCGCGACATCGAACGCGCGACGGCGCGCGTCCGCAGCTCACGGCCTTCGAGACAGTGATCGAGCGCGAGACGCAGCACGTGACGCGCCGCATCGAGCGAGCGCGCATCGTCGAGCGACTCTTCGCGCAACGCGAGCAGGCTGCGGCCCGGGTATGCGCCCGGCGCATCCTCGCGCACCTGCAGGATGCCGTGCGAGGGACGGTACTGATAGAACTCGTCGGGCTGTACGTCGAGCTCGAGTCCGTAGCCGATGGATTCGAGCAGGCGCTTCTCGAACACGCGCAATGCGGGTTCGGGCGCGGCCTCGGAGGCGAGCCGGCGCAATGCGCGCGCATAGTCCGCGAACAGCTGCGGCTGCGGATCGTGTCGCGTCGTGAGGTTGATCAGGAGCTCGTTGACATAGAACCCCGACAGCACGTGCTTGGGCGGCAGTGTGTGCGGCTCGTCACCGGGCTCGGCCGTCGTGAGTTGCGCGGCGTCGCCGCGCCCGGTCCAGGACACGAGCAGCGGGCGGAACGGCATGAGCAACGAGGCGAGCTTCGACTTCGGTCCGCGCGCGCCACGCGCGAACAGCGTGAGCCGCCCGTGCCGTTGCGTGAACACATCCAGGATGCGGCTCGTGTCGCGGTATTCGCGATGGTGGAGCACATACGCGGGCTCGAGCGAAATGCGTTCACGCGCGACCACGGCCGCTCACTCCATGCCGAGCTGCGCGAGCGCGCGCGCATCGTCGGCCCAGTCCTCGCGCACCTTCACCCAGAGGTTGAGATGCAGCCGGCGGCCGAGCCGCTGGTTGAGCTCCTCGCGCGCCTTCTGCCCGATGCGCTTGAGGCGCGAGCCCTTCGCGCCGATCACGATGGGCTTCTGGCCGGCGCGGTCGACCCAGATCACCGCGTCGATGACGAGCTGTCCTTCGACTTCCTCGCGCTTCTCGATCTCCACCGCGACGCCGTACGGCACCTCTTCGACGAGCTCCATCGTGAGCTTCTCGCGGATCGTCTCGGCGATCTGGAAGTCGAGCGAACGGTCGGTGCGCTGATCCGGCGGGGACAGCTCG
>Ga0081455_10002525_pt1 | contig 21741 bp, 26 predicted proteins | sample TabmetS3T2R1_FD_70207 | JGI IMG/M metagenome (GOLD analysis project Ga0081455, IMG submission 70207) | Tabebuia heterophylla rhizosphere microbial communities from the University of Puerto Rico - S3T2R1 | ecosystem: Host-associated > Plants > Roots > Rhizosphere ...
GGTCCGAAAGTGTTCGAAACCCAGATCCACGGGAAGCGGTTCGAGATGTACAACGACACCGTGCTGGGCTTCAACAAGTCAGGCAAGGAAGTGGCGCGTATCCAGGTCGAAGAGCCGATTTACGTTCGGCCGGCCGAGCGCGTGAACTGGCTGTAACGAGCCTAGGTGCGAGCATGACGGTTGCCGATTGAGTACAAGGCTCCTCCCGACTATTCATGCTCGCCAACTGAACGGGCGGGGTTGTTCCCCGCCCGTTCTTTATCAGGACACGATGACCATGCGAATTCGATGGATATCAGTCGTAATCAGCATTTTGATCATGGCCGGTGGCTGGCTCGGATCGAAAACACTTATACGAATCGACCAGGACTTACGCGTCATATACGCCGAATATACCTTAGCCACCACTGACTTAGGCCATCTAAATGGTGAGCTGATCCGCTATCGGACGTCGGTGATCCGAGCGATTGAGACGGACAATAAAGAAGAATTTTACCGTATCCTCGCGTCTCTACCCGCAAAACGGGAGCACGTAGATCAAGCGATCGAGCGCTTTGTTGCCGCGACAAATGACGCTGCGTCAGTGGGAAGACAGCTTGATGCGCGTGAACTTACTGAATTGAAAGTGGTGCAGGAAAAGATTGCTGCCTACATGGTTTCGTCGCAAAACGTGCTGCAAATAATGGAGCAACGGTGGAAGAGTGCGCCTACAGTCGAAGCTCAACGGCTGCAGAATCGAGCAAGGGAGTATCTTGCAGAGGATACTGGCAGTAAGTACATGAGCGTCACCGTGGAACTTGATCGACTTTTGGAAGTGGTGGCAGGCATTGCTGGGGACGTGAGAAAAGATGCCACCTCGACGCTGCGCGTGGTCACGATCCTCATGGTCACTATCAGTCTAACACTCGGTGTTATCGTGCTCGCCGTCGGATAGCCGCAGTAGAATTCAGAACGCTAGGTCACGGCTACTTTCACAATGAAAAGTGATGGTGCGTGAGGCTAGGGCTATCACCAGAATGCCTCTCATTTCCCGCTCTGTTATTCTACGCAAATCGATTAAGAGTTCCGGCGCAATCGCACAATCATTGGAGGACTTTATGAGTCACATCGTTCACATGCGAGAATGCATAGAAAATTGCCAGGAGTGTCATTCTGCCTGCACCGAAACAGCGCAGCATTGTTTACAAATGGGTGGCAAACACGCAGCGGCCGGTCACATTCGATTGCTGCTGGACTGCGCTGAGATTTGTCAAACCAGCGCAGATTTCATGCTTAGGGCATCTGCGAAGCACACCCTTACGTGTGGGGCCTGTGCCGAGATTTGTATGGCCTGCGCCGAAGAGTGTGAGCGGGTTGGACCCGACGATAGGATGATGAAGCGTTGCGCCGACATCTGCCGCAGCTGTGCTGAATCATGCAGGCAGATGGCTCACATGAAAGCGGCCGCATAGCTTCGTTTTCGAATCCTGGGATTCATTTTGCACTGTGCCAATTTTGTGTCAGAACGAAGCGGAAACGATAGACCTAATAGAAAAAACCGGAACTAATAGAACGAGCGTAACGCTTCGAAACTAAACGTTTTGGGGAAACCAAACACAATAACGAGCACTTATCAAAACCGGTCTATTCGAGCTTTTAAGGCGAGGGCCCTGGGTTCGAGTCCCAGCGGCTCACCACTAAATCAAGCACTTAGCTTCCTCCCCCTGTGTGGGTCCTGTCCGATTGTGCTTGTTCTCGTCTCAACTCGTCCGGAGGAGGGGACAGCCAGAGGCTTTTCTGACTGCCCCACTTCCGACCTACCTTGGCCCAAGACGTCTTGTTTTGGCGTCTATGCTGCCACTTTGGATGCCATACGCTCACAAGAGCCCGCACACTTTCGACACATCTCGATGCACTGCTTTATCATCTGATCGTCTCCTGCCACTTGTTCGCAGTCCTTCCCGCACTGCTTACAGAGATCGGAACATAGGCGGCATATCCGGTCATGAAACGGTGACTCCCGAAGCATGTAATCAGCAGCGGTTACGCACATCTGTGCACAATCCTCAAATAAGCGAATGTGATCGAGTGTGGCATGGCGCCCACCGAGTTTCAGACAATGCGAGATTGTTTGGGTGCAAATCGCATTGCAGTCTCGGCAGAGCTGAATGCATTTTTGCATCTCGTCGTCCAAGTGATGCCCGCCTTGGATTAGCGAAGGGTGCGCTTCTGATCCGCTTTCGGGCGCGGCATAACCCTTCGGCAACATCATGAACGAAGCACCTGTGACAACCAAAGACGCGCCAGTAGATAGAAATGCTCTCCTGTTTATAGCGTGGATGGCTGACATAACTCCCCCTTTTTTTGGCTTATTGTTCGGGCCTACTTTCTTTTTGACAGTGATATTTTGATAAAGCATCTGCCTCGTCGGCAGCGTGCGCAGAGTACTTAATGATCGAATTACAGTCAGCGATAAGCTGCTGCTTATTTTCTTTTGGCGCTGGCTGGAATACGGGGTCCTCATACTGCTGAATCCTCTTTTGACAATCATCGGCTTTATTGCGGAGTCGAACCTCGTCCTGCTCGTACCATTCCGCAAGCGCACGGTGATCGTTACGGATGACCAGATCAGTAGGAGGACCAGATGATCTACAGCCCGGCGTGATGATGAGTATCGGAGCTAATAGAGCAACGAGAAAGACAGCTCTGGTCATGGACCTCCTTCTCGCCTCGGTTTATGCCCTACAGCGGGCACACGAAGCGGACCGAAGTTTCGGCGCACCGAAACCCGACGGAGGTATCAAATCCTCAGAACTGTGGTTGGGATCGAGAGATGAACTGGTGTGTCGGCACCGCGTGGAGGGTGTTCTGTTCGAGAAACAAGAAATACCGTAGTTGGCAGTTGGGGACCGGCCTCGAAGTCCACATTGAGGCTGGGCAATTCCTGGGTAAAGGAAGCGAGAGATTGTGGTCCCAACTGGAGAAAAGCATCACAAGTCTGCCGCACCGGCTGCTCAGTGGCAGACGAGCAATCCATTGCAGAATCCTGCTGGAGCGGCAATAAGCAGGCGTAGGCATTGAAAGTGAGGACCAGCAACAAAAGCACGAGGAGGGCGGCCATTCGACGCATGACAAATCCTACCGAGGATCTATTGATCGCGTCAACGAGAGCCGGGGAACCGTAGATGGACGACCAAGAGAATCGCCTGAAGAAGGCGAGGGCCCTGGGTTCGAGTCCCAGGCGGCTCACCACTTAAATCAAGAGGATGCCTCACTCTGTCTTAACCGCGTCGCGCCGCCTCGATTGCGGCGATGTCGATCTTTGTCATCTCCATCATCGCATCGAACGCGCGCTTGGCGGCGGCAGGGTCGGGATCGGTGATCGCCTTTGTCAGAGCCACCGGTGTAATCTGCCAGGACAAGCCCCATTTGTCCTTGCACCAGCCGCACGCACTCTCTTCGCCGCCGTTGCCCACGATCGCGTTCCAGTAACGATCGGTTTCCGCCTGGTCGGCGGTTGCCACCTGAAACGAAAACGCTTCGTTGTGCTTGAACGCCGGTCCACCATTGAGCCCAAGGCAGGGAATTCCCAATACGATAAACTCGACTGTCAACACATCGCCTTTCTTGCCGGACGGAAAGTCTCCCGGTGCCGTGTACACCGCGCCAACGGATGAATCGGGAAAGGTCTTGGCGTAAAACCGGGCCGCATCCTCGGCGTCGCCATCGTACCAAAGGCAAATCGTGTTCTTTGCGGGCTTAGTCATATCTCTTCTCCATCGTGATGAGCCGCCCGACGACGGAGTTATTCTACACAGTCGAACGTATAGTTAGGGTCAGTGTTCGTGGCCTTTAGCGCCATTCTCGCGTACCGCTCGTGCTTGCCACATTCAGCCTCCGCAAGCCGTTGAGATTCCTTAGTATCCATCATGGACGATTTGACGATGACCTGACGAGGGTTTGCACTAATCACGGTTGTCTCACAGCCAAGCAGTAAGAGTCCGACAATGATCGCAAATGGGCTTAAAGTGCCCGCGAATGCTTTTCCTGCGGTGGTTAAATGCGGTGATTCAGGGATTTTCCGTCCGGTGTGCCCAGTGGCTCCCATCACAGTGATCATGGAGTCCTCCTCCCTCGGCGCGCACCCTTCTCGTCTCGTTATACCGTTCTACAGGTGAACCAGACATTACCGCTTGGCTGCCATGTGATAGTCGTCTGAGAACCGGAAATTCGACCGGTCCATACCGAAGCTCATATTCGTCACGAGCCTTCAGTCTCTTTCAAGAGACCAGCAAGCCGTATTCCACCGAGGGTTGCGAGGGCTGAATCAGCAATGTGGCTGAAACTCAAAGAGTTGTCCGATCTCAACCGTGAAGTGGCCAACCGGTGAAGTCGAAAGTGACGAAGGAGATCTGCCGACCTGGCGGCGCGTTGCCGATAATTCGGCACTCAAAAATGAAGGCAGGTCAAACAAAATTGATACGACATCTGACCATCTGTAGCCACGTCGGTAGCATTTTCTTTTATGGTTTCTTGTGGGTTGTGCGTAGTCTGAGGTTGGATCTTCTGAAATTCGCAAACTGACACGTCGCCGTCCGCAGGTTGATTCTACGGCTTAGGGACCATCCAGTCCTTACTCAGTAGCCAATGACTTTTCGACCTTTTTGCAAAAGGTGTTAAGTACGTGATGGTATCAGCGTATTAGGTTCAATGGGGCGGAGTTGTTGCCTTCACCATTTTATTCCACGATCCAGATGGCAAAGCCCTTTGCATCGCGCAGTAATTGATCGGTCACGCCGCCGCCGAAGAGACGTTTGATCCGGGACGTCCCATGTCGCCCCACCACGATCGTTTCGTGACCTCGTGCCTCTTCAAGAATATTTCTCGCGATATCGTCCTCGTGGCCGAACTTCAAGGTCACGCGCTGGGTGTCAAATCCGGAGTCTTTCAAGGTCTGGCAGGCGTTCTTCAGGACATGACACTCGGATTCCCGTTCCTTCCGAATCCAGTCTTCCTGTTCGTTGTGCAATTGCTGATCCATTTGTGCTTCGACGGCCGGATTCTCCGATCCCCCATGCTCCAGCAGTCCCCTAGGCATAGGCTTGAGGACATGAAAGAGCGTGACGGCCACGTCAGGTGTTCGGTGCAGAAGAGATCCAACATACTTGACAGCGCGATGAGAGTTTTCGGACTCGTCGACGGCAAGAAGAATTCGCATAGCGTCCTCCTTCGAAAGCAGCGTCGCTGGAACTGTACAGTCATCTATAGCATGCCCCCTGAATTCTCCGATTCTAGGGCAACTCCTGGGTCAGTTAAAATTGAAAGAGATGATACCCACGGTTAGTCGCTCGCGGCCTTTTCAAGCCCCAGTACGTTTCCATTCTTAAAATGCATTGGCTCTCCTATGCTAATGAGAGAGCGACCTTCATTTCAAACAAAGGAGGAAAATAACCCTAAACGTCGAGCTATATCTTCACCCTCATCTGCTACACGCTGCTACCAGGACAGGACAAACCAGGCCCATCTCGCCCCATGTCAGCGCCATCCTCTTTTGTGGTTTCTTGTGGGCTTAGGTTGTTAGAGGTTGGATCTTCTGAAATTCGTAAGCCGCAGTTCAACCGTCGTAGCCATGGCCGTTGGTGTCATGCCGCCTCCTTTCGCCTTCCGCCTGTAAGAAAATCTACCGACAAACGACCTCTCACCAACATCTGTCATTTAGACAGCCACTCCGTTGATTGAAGCAATACGGCTTGTAAGGTTCACCCGAAGCCAGCGACTCATTAACGGGACGTGGAATTAACCACTTCACACTTTAGGGGAGGAAGTCGTCATGAAGGCATGGAGAAAGTTGTTTACCTACTGGGGTCTGACACTAGCGGTGGCCGCTTCCGCATATCTCGCTGGGACATCCAATGCCGAGAGTATGAAGCCGAGCCATCGGCTTTTATTGAAAAGTGCGATCGAGAACGCGGATTTCACCGAGGTCACGCTACCCATCTCCGAGGGCCAGCGCACCGGGGAAACAGTTTGGTTCGTGGTGACGGAGTCTTCCGATCGGGCGGATGCCGAAAGACGTGGGGTCCACTACAGCCCGAAGATGGCCAACGGCAAAGGGACGCTAGCCGTTCAGAAGGTTGGCATGAGTGAGGGGCGCGTACAGTTTCTGGGCAGTGTAGACTTCGCTCCGGAACGGGTTGTTGTTCCGAGTGCAACGGGTTTCCCTCCGAAAGAAGCAAAGCCCGGCGCCATTGGCGAAGCACTGTACACGCCGTTGATTGAGTTACCTAACGGCATCGTGTTAAATGCGCCGCAAATCAAGAATAACAGTGGCGTTCACGATCGACTGATTCGTATCGATCTCGAAAAACGCCTTGCGACGTTTCGCATGACGGATGGCTTCTTCGAAGGCCGCCGCGTTCACTATACGTCGTTCAACGCATCCGACCCTGCCGTTGCGGCGCTGGAAGCTGCCAATTACACCCCAAATCTCAAGGCGCTGCCGAATAAAGGATCCAATTCGCCCAGCTCGGCGTTAACCGGCCTGGCTCCGATCGTGAATGGGCCGACGGGGAAGGGCAATCCTCAGCGGCAAGGGCTCAGCTCCGCGCTCCTTGGAGAAGGAGACCCACTTAACATTGTTCAGGAAATACCCTCCGGCGAGCGAGCTGTGGCCTATAGTCCCATGTGGGACGTCTACGCCTCTGTCTGGACACAGACACCCATGCCGGTGAAGAGTTCGGTGATCCAGACCGATTTTAACGCGGTCGCGAAACTCGGCCTTGCCGGTCAGATTGCGGGTCCGGATGGGAAACCATGGGGACCGATCGGAGTCGTGGTCAATTGCCCGATCATCAGTATCGAAGAATAGTCGGCTCACGCGTTGGGGTATGGCCAAACGTCGTACCCCGACGTGCCCGTCTTTCCGCCCCCAACCAGTCCTCTCAACTTTACCCACTCTCCCGATTACATATAGCTCGCCGCCCTCGTATATGAATCACGGATGACAGCATATGATCAGAAGTCGAAACTAAGAATTACTGACGACTCGTTTGAGGCGATCCTTCGCCTCTGGTGAGAGTGACGCAGAAGATGCGGCACCTTCGCCTTCCACTTTATCCGGATCGCGGCGGAGAGCCTGGCGGAGGAACAGGAGTTGATTCTTGTATCGCTCGCACCATTTGCAAATGAGGAAATGCAGCCGCATTTTCATCCGCATGCCGAAAGGGAGCGGGCGATCCATGGCCTCGGACAACAACCGCGTCATGTCTTGGCATGATGGCGTGATCCGAATGAGCCAGCCGACGATGGGTCCGATGCCTAACTTGAGCTGCTTAACGTCTTGCTTGGGTCCGATCTGCATGAGAGATCAGTGGGCCTCCCGATGTCCGAAAAAATTCACTTCTAAACATTGACGCAACTGCTTCCGAGCCCGGTGTATGAGCACGCACAAGTTCGAGGAGCTGATGCGTAGCATGGCGCAAATTGCGTCACTCTCCAGTTCATCCAGTTCCCGCAAGGTGAACACCTGGGCCATCTTCGGAGGAAGTTTTCTCAGACACCCACTCAAGGATTCCCAGAACTGCTTGCGTTCCAGAACAGCACCGGGATGATCCGGCCAATCCATCGGCGCCGTCCGATCCAACCTCCAGTGACCATCCTTGTCGAACGTGTCATCCTCGTCAGGGATTGCTGTCATCTCTTCCGGATCTTCTACAGGATGCTCACGAATGTTTTTTCGAAATCGGTCGATGATCTTATGCTTCAGGATTCCAACCATCCAGCTTCGTTCAGAGGACTGTCCTGAAAATCGCTCTCGCGCTTGAAGCGCGGCAAGCAGGGTCTCCTGCACCAGGTCTTCCGCTATCACCTGATCTCGCACACGTAGGAGCGCACATCGGAACAGATAGTCGCCATGTTCTTCCACCCATTTTTCCGGGTCAGAGCTCGATCCACCCACCATCGTTTCCCCACCCACGTATGTCTGCAAGCGACTTCGCGGATGGTATCCAAACGCCCCTTCATCGTCAAATACACCAGCATCAGCACATACTTACCCTTCAGATAGATAGTCGCATGACCATGGGAATTCTTACCGCAAGTTCTGCGTAATCAACCAACATATGGGGCCAGGCGCCTTCGCGGCTAAGACTTCTGGTAGGAGTTAAGCATTTGAAAATTGAGGACATTCCCAGAGGAAGCATACAACTCATTCCGGACCTGTAAGAAAAGTCCCTCCTCCACGACATTCTCGACAGAACGTTTTGCAAAAGGAGACCACCATGACATCACTGGTTGAGAATCTCCCCGACACGCAGAGCCCGGCTAATGACCCCCAGAAGCGATCAGCCCTCCCGACGCTCCCCACAATACCAGTTGGTGTAAAGGAGCGTGTCTATCGCCATAAGCTTCCTGTGCGTCTGGGCCATTGGCTCAATGTGGTCTGTGTATTCATTTTGATCATGAGCGGGCTGCAAATCTTCAATGCCCATCCTGCACTCTACTGGGGAGATCGTTCCGATCGTGATCGTCCGCTTCTTTCGATTCGTCCAATCAGAGTAGAGGATGGCAGCATACGCGGGATCACAACAATTTTGGGACATTCCTTCGACACGACAGGCGTGCTTGGTTATTCGAGCGGCTCCGGCCGCGCCTTTCCCAGTTGGGCCACAATTCCGAGCGCCAGATGGCTGGCGATGGGAAGGCAATGGCATTTTTTCTTTGCGTGGGTGTTCGTCCTGAACGGACTCATCTTTACGGTCTATGCGCTGATTAGCCGACATCTCACACGTGATCTCGCGCCAACCGGAAAAGATTTTGGTGAGATCGGAAAGGCAGTCAAAGAACATAGTCGCCTACGTCATCCGAAAGGTGACGATTCCAGGCGGTACAACGTCCTGCAGAAGCTGGCCTACCTCGGCGTCATCTTCGGACTGGCGCCGTTGATCGTCCTAACGGGACTGACCATGTCGCCGACAATCGATACGGCGTTCCCCTGGTTATTGACGATGTTTGGCGGTCGGCAGGCCGCACGAACGATTCACTTCATCGCAGCTTTTTCGTTCGTCGGTTTTATCGTGATCCATGTCAGTCAAGTGATCCTGACAGGGTTCTTGAATAACCTTCGCTCAATGGTCACGGGATGGTTCGTCATTAAGCAGGAGGGGATTCATCATGAAGCTTGAGAATACAATGAAGCGAAGACAATTTCTGAAAGGCACCCTCGGCGCCGCCAGCCTTGTGGCCCTGGCAGGCTGCGACAACCTGACACAAAGCGGATGGTTTCCCTCGATACTTGGCATGGCGGAGAAGGTCACCGATCGAGTGCAACGAGCCATTACGCCCACTAAGGCGCTCGCAAAGGAGTATACAGAGGCGGATTTGTCTGCCGTGTTCCCTGCGAACGGCAATACCGATCCCGGCACGCAAGTCTATGATCACATGCTTCGGAACAATTTTAGCGACTGGGAACTCACCATCGATGGCCTGGTATCCAAACCAACGGTCTTTTCACTCGCGGCGATCAAGGAGATGCCCGCCAGAACGCAGATCACACGTCACGATTGTGTCGAAGGTTGGAGCGCGATCGGGAAATGGACCGGCGTTCCTCTCGGTGATCTCATGCACAAGGTTGAGCCCTTAGCTCAAGCAAAGTATGCCGTGTTTCATTGCGCCGACGTCGATGAGGTAGGCATTCCCTACTATGAGAGCATGGCCTTACACGATGTCTTCCATCCCCAGACCATTCTGGCCTATGAGTTGAACGGTAGGCCATTGGATGTTCCACATGGTGCACCACTGCGGCTCAGATTCGAGCGCCAACTCGGCTATAAGCACGCGAAGTATGTGACCTGTGTCCAACTGGTCGAGTCCCTCACGGGCATCGGCGGTGGGAAAGGCGGCTACTGGGAAGATCAGGGATATGAATGGTACGCAGGAATTTAGGTGTGAACCAATTATGAAACGAATTGCGTGGCTCAGCATCCCCTTTGGGTGCTTAATTGTGGCCGGTTGTCTTTCTCCGATTGCGCTGCACCGCGCGGTGCTGGAATACGATCGCACGGTGAGCCAGGTCGAAGCGGAGTTGCTCCTGTTGAACATTGCACGGGCGCGGCATCATCGGCCAGTCCATTTCACCGCCGTCTCCAGTGTGGCGGCGACCTTTGATTTTCGGACGAATATCGGCATTCGTGGCGGCTTCGGGCCATCGACCGACCCTTCCGAACGGCCATTGACCCTCGAATACGGGGCGAGTGTTGCGGAAAATCCCACTGTCACAATTATCCCGATTTCAGGTGAAGAATTTACTAAACGGATTCTCCGTCCACTCGAAGAATCACACTTCGACTTTCTGGCTCATCAAGGGTTCGACATCAATATGATTCTCCGATTGATGGCCAGAGGAATGGTTCTCGAGGACGGAGAGAAGGGCCGTACGGTGTTGTTTAATGCACCCGTTCGCCGTGAAGAATATGCCGTCTTTAGGCAGCGCCTCTTACATCTTGCATCACTGCAACAGGCTCGGACGCTCTATATCGAACCACTCAGCTACGAGGAAGCGTTCCCGGTCGCGTTGGATCGCGCGCTCACGCCGGCTGAAGTTGTTGCTGCGCTCGACAAGGGCTATCGCTGGAGCGTCAAAAACCAAGTCAACTCTCAGATCCTCACGCGGAAGGTTGTCGGACGGCTGGTCATCACCAACTACGAGCCTTGGCGGCTCACCAATGAAGAACGCCATCTGCTGAATGAAGAGATTCAGAGGTTTCCCCTTGATTATGTGTTTGTCGACATCCGCTCAGGATACCCAGGTGGTGAATGGCCGATGCGCGGTGTCATTCAATTGAGAAGTTTCAACGCGATTATCGGCTTTGTCGCTCGCGGGATATCAGAAGAGCCGGGGTTTCACGTTGAGCCGGACACACGGACAGGTCCGGTGTTCATGAACCCGGATCACGTGCTCGATGTCGATGAGACCCCCTCCACACCTAAGGACGTCCAGTTTTCAGTAGAATTCGAGGGGACGTACTATTCGATCAGCAAATTTCCGATCAGCAGAGGGATGGTCCCGAGCTGGAATCAGGAGTCCTTTGGGGTGCTCGCCAATCTGTTTCAAATGACGGTCACCGACGTCTCCAACGTGAAAACACCGATCATTTCCATTCCGAAAGGGGGGTGATCCATGTTGCGTAAGATTGTGATGGCGATTGGAACCATCCTCACTGTCCTCCTTTTAAGCTGGGTCGTCGTCAATGCGGGAGTCGGAATGAAAGCGCCAGACATCGCCAGTCAGACCTGGTTAAACAGTGATCCAATTCATCTCAGTGACCTCAAGGGCAAAGTCGTCATGGTCGTGTTTTGGACCTTTGGTTGCTACAATTGCCGAAACGTCGAGCCCCATGTCAAAGAATGGCATCAAAAGTATGCTGAACATGGATTGGTGGTCATCGGCGTCCATTCCCCTGAGTTTTCCTACGAACATGATCTCAATAAGGTGACGCGCTATCTGAAGGAGCACGACATCCGATTTCCTGTTCCCATCGACAACGATTTTGCCATCTGGAACCGTTATGGAAATCGCTACTGGCCGGCGATGTATTTGATCGACAAACAGGGTGTGATTCGTTATGTCCGAATCGGGGAAGGGGGCTATCAGGAAACCGAGCGACTCATTCATTCATTGTTAGCGGAGAAGGGCTGACTCGATGCCGGCACTCTCACGTCGACATGTTCTGAAAGCGTTTGGAGCGGCGATACTTCTATTCTTTTTTCGGCCGTCCCATGCCAGCGCTGGCTTTCTCGAGCGAGTTTTTGGTCAGCAAGCTAGAAGGCCCACGAAACCCATCACACCGAACGAGGAATTCTACGTCACATCGTATCGAAGTCCTCCGACTATTCGGGTTCACGAGTGGTCGCTATCGCTCAAAGGACTGGTCAAACGACCGATCACGCTGACTTACGAACAGCTCGTTGAAAAATCGGCCGTCTCACGGATCGTAACGCTCGAATGCGTCGGGAATACCATCGGAGGCGAATTTATTAGCACAGCTGAATGGACTGGGGTGCCACTTCGATCCTTGTTAGAGGAGTCCGGCATTAGCGACCATGCCTATGACGTAGTGTTTCGAGCTGCCGATGGATTCTCAGACAGCATCAGGGCAAACCGCGCCATGCTTGGCGACGTGATTATTGCACACAAGATGAACGGCGTACCTTTGCCCGAAGGCCATGGGTTTCCAGCTCGCGCCATTGTGCCAGGTCATTATGGAATGAAAAGCGTGCAGTGGCTCACGGAGATTGAGGTGGTGGCGCATGATTACAAAGGCTATTATCAGCAAAAGGGATGGACCGAAGAAGCTATTATCAAGACCATGTCGCGTATTGACGTGCCCAGTCACGGAGGCACGGTGAAAGGGTTGCATCAAAAAATAGAAGGGATCGCCTTTGCGGGATTCAGAGGGATCAGTGAAGTCGAGATCAGTTTTGATGGCGGGGATCATTGGGTTCCGGTCAACATCGCGGCGTCTCTCTCTCCGTACTCTTGGATCTTTTGGAGCTATGACTGGACTGTGCCCGCTCCCGGTCGGTACACATTGATCGTTCGTGCAAAAGATGGGTCCGGTACCCTCCAGACGTCGGTCGAACAGGAGGCTGCACCGGACGGCTCCTCCGGGTTGCACCAAATCACGATGACGGTGGCGGCTTAACGAGGACGCGGCCGGTAAGAGAGAACGTTTCGATGGCGTGGCTGTGGATTATTCTCCTCACGGGGATGGTCGAAGCCGGCTGCTCGTCGGTCCCTGAACGCTTTACTCCTTTCGATCCTATTGATCCCGCACAGGTGTCACATCAATTGCTGAATGACGTGTTACATAGTTCGGTCAAAGATGGATTGGTTAACTATCCAGAAATACAGTCAGACGAGAGATTTGCGGCCTATCTTGGTCTGCTCGATCGCGTGAATCCTTTTGCACTTAGCACAGAACGTGACCGGCTCGCGTTTTGGATCAACGCGTACAACGCCTGTGCCATTCAGGGCATTCTCGACGGATACAGTCCGAAACCATATATCGGTTGGTATCGCTACTTTAAGTCACATACGTGTGGCATCGGAGGTTCGCGATTGAATCTTAGCGACCTCGAACATGAAATTCTGCGCAAGCAGTTCCATGAGCCGCGAATCCATTTCGCCATTGTCTGCGCGTCTTCCTCCTGTCCGAAATTGCCCTCATCGGCCTACAACGCGATACAGATTGATCAGCAATTGGATCAAGCCGCCCGAGCATTCATCAATGATCCGACGAGAAACCGTTTCGATCGAAAGCAAAGAATTGCCTACCTCTCGAAAATCTTCGATTGGTTCGAGAATGATTTCGCCTCGAGCGCTGGCTCGGTCCTCCAGTTTGTCGCCCGTTACGTGCACGATGCGGACCTCGCCCGCGAACTCACGCCGGATGTCTACCGAATCGCCTATCTGGACTATGACTGGAGTCTCAACGGTCCCGTGCCGAAGGAGATAAGCCGTGTTAGTACACCCTGATGAAAAGATGCCGATCGCGAGGTTGTTGACGTTTCTGGAGCATGGCGAGCGTCTGGCACATACCTGCGCAAAGGCTCAGGCCGGATTGGCGGTGGATCCCGGTCACCGCCGATTCTTGTTAAGTCAGGCGCGCCAGGAAGCCATACATGCGATGGTCTTTCAGGGTGCCATCGCCTGGCTCGCACCCAGGTATTTCGGAACGACCCCGGTGCTGCAGGCGTTGGAAGACTATAGAGTGCGGCTCTTTGATGCACTGGCCCGGAAGGACCTCATCGAAACCGTTCTCGCAGAACAAGTCATTCTAGAGGGATTGGGAGAAGCCATCCTCACCCGTATCGAGGCGGGATTGGTAAAACGCGGTGCGCCTTATGGTCGCTTGCGGCGAATATTGCTGTATCAGGAGGAAGCTCATCATGGATTCGGTCGACGCTTGCTCGAACGGGCCATGGCCGACGGACACACCGATGCGGGGAGTCTGCGCTGTCAGGCACAGGATTATCTCGAGTTGACCCAGCGGATGGTTCTTGCCTTAAGGGATCTATTTGAATCAATCGCCGAAGATCCCGCAACGTGGGCAGCCGATGTCAAAACATTTTTGCCTCCGTGGCTCTCACTCGAAAATATTGCCGATAGGATCTAAACAGAAGGTGACGCGATGGTTTCGGTCGTGGTGCCAGCCTACAATGAGGAGCAGGCTCTACCGCACACACTGGATGCGCTGTTGCAGCAAGAGGGATCCTACGAAGTGATTCTTGTTGACGGCGGCAGTCGTGATCGGACTCGCGCGATTGCAGAATCCTTTGGATTCATCAATGCTGCCGGCAATCCCGATCATTCGCCGCTGCCGTCACGTTCATTCTGTGATGGAATCGTTCAGCACGATGTTTCTCGTCGCATACTGACCGCTCCCAAAGGCCGTGCTTCACAGATGAATGCCGGGGCTAATGCCGCCCGAGGTCAATGGTTGCTGTTTCTTCATGCTGATACGGTATTACCGATCGGGACGATTCGGCGGTTGAATGAGATGCAGTCTGATCAGGCGATTCAGGCCGGCGGTTTCATGCATCAGTTTTCCGGTAGCGATTGGCGACTCAAATTCATTTCATTCCTCGATAACTTTCGCTGTAGATGCAGTCGCATCATTTATGGCGATCAAGCTCTTTTCGTCCGTCGTGCATTGTTTGAGCAGATCGGAGGCTTTCCCGATCAGCCGATTCTGGAAGATGTGGCATTCTGTGAACGGCTCATCAAGATGACCACACCAGTTTTGCTCTCTCCTTCTGTCGTGACCGATGCCCGAAAGTTTTTGAAGATGGGCATCTGGAAGAGTTTCCTCCGGGTCCTTCTCATCATTCTCCATGTCGAATTCCGCCTTCCGATTCTTCCCCACACGTTCTTCCAAGATATTCGATAACGACTGTGCAATTGGCGGAGCGGTTTGGTCTGACATGCAAAATTGATTGGCGTTTGTTGCAGGTCGCTTTGACCGTGCCAATTTCGTGTCAGAATGGGTCGAAAACGATAAACCTAATAGAACAGACCGGAACTAATAGAACGAATGTAACGCTTCGAAAATCAACGTTTTGGGGTCACCAAACGCAATAACGAGCGCTTATCAAAAAGGTCTATGTGAGCATTTAGGGCCAAGGCCCTGGGTTCGAGTCCTAGGCGGCTCACCACAAGAATCAACAGGTTAGTGTTTCCTCTTTCCGTTGTTCTTTCCTACTATCCCGAAATTGTCCGTGTCATTGTCCGCGTAGTTCACCACAAGGATGGGAATCTATGCCCGATGCTCCGACTGACCAGCCCGATGGGCGGAGATCCTTCTTTTTGAGACAATTGTTCCCGTCCTGGGATAAGTTTTCTCTGTTACTCGGCCTTCTCTAAGCGATACTCCAGTTTCCAGGCTTTTTCTACGCACCACCAGACGGCATGACCCTTGCCTTGGGACCAGGCGACACCAAACCGGAGCCGCAAAGAGGACCATATGAGTTGTGGACGATGTGGAGCAGTCATGCTCAAAACTGAAGTATATCTCTCGTCGACAAACGTGAAGGTTAAAACGGTATCGGCTTGGCGTTGCGATCAGTGTGGACGAATCGAATACTACAGTGGCAGAGAATTACCCGAAGCAGATCGTACTTGTCGTCACCGACTATAACGGAGAGGTGCGAGAGCGGCTGTAATCGTAGCAACCCTATGGCTGCTGTCCGGCCACCGGACCGTAGGTTCGAATCCTACCCTCTCCGCCAATTCCTCTTAGAAATATTGGCGGGAACTCAAAGCTCTACGGATCAAGCTCTGGCCTGAATCAGTGCGCCAAATTGGTTGAAATGGGGCGCATCGCGGTCCTGCGTTTGCCCAAACCCCTGGACGCGGATCTGCAATCACCTCCTACGCTGCAAGGGTTGTTCTAGGTCCCCTCGAGGGAACACACAAGTAGTAGCGTATCTTCGGTCGACATACCGTGGAACAGGGAAACCGAGAAGCGGTGAGGCGAGGCTATGATGCAGCTTTCACGAGAACGGAAGGAACCTCAATTGGTCCAGCCCACATGGCGTTAACACCGTGAAGCGCTAACTCTCTGCCCGAAGTCGGTGGGTACTTGGACGCGGGAATAAGCGCCAACCAACGACGCGCCTTCCGATCAAACATTATTTGGACAATGGTCGGTAGAGTGGGCTCTTTGTTGGGATCGAGCATCCAGTACCACCCCGGTGTGCCTGGCGTCTGCTTTGTCCACGTCAACATACAGCATCAAACGTAACCATTCGAGAAGTCTTCCGACAATTCCCTAAAAGGGGTAAGACAAGTGCTCACATGGTCCAAGGAAGCATGACACAGCAGCTACGCGTAGATTCTTCTCTGACATACATTTGATTAGATTCCTGGTAACAGAACACAGAGACCTATTTATGGACATTTCTTCCCAGATCACAACGGTTTTACTCATAGATCCCAGCGAAGATGATCGACAGTATTGGATGAAACAGCTCAAACAATCTTCTCCGCACTACCAATGTTTTGAGGCAGAGGATGCTGAAAGCGGACTCGCCATATACAAACGTGAGCGAATCGATTGCGTCGTTTTGGAGCTTCATCTTCCCGATATGTCCGGTTTTCTCGTTCTCCTTCGCTTGAATCCAATTGTACGCCGTCGCCTTCAAGCCCCAGTGGTTGCGTTATCTCGTTTAAGCTTGCCTTCGATTGTCGAGGCGGCAAAACAACTCGGTGCACAAAGCTACCTCATTAAGTCTCAAGCGTCCTCGGATGAACTAGTCGCGGCGATCCAAAGCGCGATCGCGACCGTTCGATCTACCCCAAAACAAGTCCATGCCTCGACAGCTTAGGGAGAATACACTGAACGGCGCATGTGTCAGCATATGCCATCATCTCCACATCTACTCATTCTTTCCGAATAAAAACTCTTGTAACGAACGTCGCTTCACACATTTACTGAGACCCATGTAGGCTGAAAACTACGTGGAACCTTACAATCCCAAAGCAGGATAGTCAGAGTCTACAAATCACGGTACGCTTTTGTTCTGTGGCTAATGAGATAGCCCTCAGAATGGAGGCCATCGTGAAATACATTTCCATTGTACTGCTGCTTCTGACTGCAGGCTGTACTGCACATCCTTATACTGTGTGTCGAGGCGAGGAGTATTGCACACCGGCATTAACCCATGAAGAAGCCATCCGCGCATCGGAGATCAAGAAAACATGGCAGGACGAGAAATTGTATGTCCGACCAGTCAGAAACAAGGAGACGACGTGATCTGCTCACGTTGCGGTGATCTTATCGTAGAAGATCGTTTTTTGGACTGGACCACGCGATGGCGTTGTTTGAAATGTGGGCATCTTGAAGACACTCTCAGCGTGCAGCGCTTTCTGCCACGACAGGAGACCGTTTGCCTTCAAAGTGTTGAGCCGGATTATCTCGATGAAGAAGTTCATTTAAGTGCCGAATCAATCATTCGGCCGGAGATAACCGTTCGTAAAGCAAAGAACCGAGCAGCAAGATAACGATTCGCTCAAGACTCCTGAGACTCATATTCATCGAAGCGGCCTACGAAACCGGAGGGAATATCGATGAATCCACCTTATTCACGCAACGCGCTTAATTCCCGGTTGGCAGAGCGATGGTCGGTGCACTACAAGGTTCAGTTCGCGTATCCCGAATATGCTGGTGAAGGTGTGACACTTGATGTGTCGGCTGGCGGACTCTGCATTATCACGAACCAACAAATTGCACCGGGCATTGAGATGTATGCCCGCCTCGTGCTTTCGGACAACACGTACTTAGATATTCAGACCGCTATTGTGAAGTGGTGTGACCATGGACAAGTTGGTCTCGAGATCTCCGAGATGGAACGACCAGATGCACTCCTCCTGTTAGAACGGCTGTCTAGCTTGGGCGGGTCACCAATTACCTACTCGAAGAAATACAATTCGGGCCCTATCACCATAGGATCTGGCCACGAACTCGGCAGGTGCCTTGCAGAGGCACTGAAGGGACGCATGCTTCTAAACGTGTTTGCGTCAATACCACAATATTTGCGCACCCAGGTGACTCGTGATGTTGACGCATACTTGCCCGGCAATCATCATAGGCCAGCACACATCACGTTCCCTACCCGATAGTGAACAGTGAAGCACGGGGGATCCTCCGACAATTACCCTGCGTTCTGTTCAGGAGGAGAGCCCAGACCCTATGTGAATTAAAGAATGTCACGGTGAGGCGGGCACTGTTGCAGGCTCCTCCTCATCGGCCGAATGCAAGGGACGGCTGTCCACCGTGAGGAGAAGACAGTCAATGTCGTGGAACTGCTGGTGCCTGAGGTCCAAGGCGAGCTCGCGCAGCAGGTGAAGTGAGAGATCATCCTCCACGGGCTCTCCGCCTTTTTTTAAGGACCGAACGAGATCCTCCAGGTTCGCTTCTTGTGGGCCGGCGATGATCTCCAATTCCACGACTTCGCCTTCATAGCGCACGGAGAGATGGATCGTCTTTTTCGGCATCGCGGCGGTGTCCTGGGAGGACATGAAATAGAGTAGGGCTTCTTCGGTCACTAATTCCAGGCGACCTACCGCTGCCCGATCCCACCCGATCTGCGTGGCGAAGCGGCGAATAAAGTCGTGTGCGAGACGGATCGAGCTGACGTCAGGCTGCACCGACAGCCGGTTCTTCGAGCGATCGCGCGCAGCGACCAACAGCATCAGCCCCACCGCAATCAGCCCCCCCGAGGTCACGCCGCTGTTCAAGAGCGTGCGGGCCCATTGCGGCAATTGATCCTGAAAGATCTGCTGGTTCTGAAATCCCGTCCCGAGCCAGAAGGCGACGCCGACGACGAGTCCATTTTCATAGGTCAGGCCGTTCTCGGCCACCAGGCCGATGCCCTGGCCGAACAGCAGGATGAGCAGGAGGACGATGTAGCCGCCGGCAACCGGATCGGGCACTGCCAGCAGTAGACTGGCGATCTTGGGCGAGAAGGCGATGAGCGTGAGAAAGGCGCCGCCGTACAGGGCCACGCGCCAGGCCGCCACCCTGGTGATTTCGACCACGGCGATGCTCGTCGCATAGGTCGTGGTCGGCATCGTGCCGGCGAGCCCGGAGAGGACATTCCCCAGGCCGTCTGCATACATGGCCCCCTGCACCGACCGAAAATCGACCGCGCGGTCACGGCGATGCGACACGCGTTGGATGGCGATGCCGTCCCCGTAGGTCTCGATCAAATCGACGAGCGTCACGATGACGAAGGCGGGCAAGAGCACCCAAAAGCGGCGATCGAATGAAAGGTCGAAGCCCGGCCACGACGAGTTCGGCAGGCCGATCCAGGGCTGCGCCCTCACGTGCGAGAGATCGATCATCCCAAACCACCAGGCAACAGCGCATCCAACCAGGATGCCGATGACGGGCGCCCACAACCGGAGGGTGCGCGTCCCGAAGAGCGCGATGCCGATGATGACGGCGAAGGTCGTGGTTGCGGTGATCGGTGCAGCGAGGGGCACGGCGCGCAGCGACTCCGGCACCTTGTTCAGCAGCTCAAAGGCGATCGGAAAGACGCTCACCGCGATCAGCATGATGACCGTTCCGCCGACCGTCGGGGTCACGATCCGGCGAAGCGTCGAGAGCCGGCCCGCAAAATAAAATTGAAACAGTGATGAGACGACGACCAGGGTCATGAGAAGGGGAACCCCTCCCTCCATCACCGCCGTAATCCCTACGGCGATGAAGGCACCGGAGGTCCCCATGAACAGGACATAGCCCGCCCCGAACCGGCCCAGCGGACGGGCCTGCAGCATGGTCGTCAGGCCGCTGATGAGCAGGGCGGCAAAGATGGTCCAGGAGGCGCGCTCGATGTCGATGCCGGCCGCGCGCAAGACGACGATGGGCGTGAGCGCGATGCTGGCGATGATGAGCATGACGACCTGCAGACCGAGCCCTGCGGCAAGCAAGTGCGGAGGCAATTCGTCCACGGCAAAGCGGATGCTCGACGAGCCAGTCGGACGCGACGCTATCATGGTGGCGAAGAGTTAGCATGTCTTGACCGCGATGTCGAACAGCTTTCACTGTTCCACCGTGTTCCTGCTGCTCAATACCGTTGCATTTGGGCTTTTGGAAAAGGTGCAAACAGCGCTCAGCTAAATCCGCAAGTTAGCGGTAGGTTTTGCGCGAGGTTTTTGAGCCGCTGCTTTGACTCCGGAAGTCCTGGTAGCCGTCAGGTAGCAGTCACCTGTAACTGCTCTTCTGCTGTGGAAAATCGTGAAGGGAGGGAGTAACAACCCGAAGCGTCATTTCATTACAGGGGAGACCTGTCAAAACAGGTATAATTCGCTTTACGTGGATCGGGCACTCTTCTCGACTACTTCATGCAGGCGTTGTCGGTCCGTTAATTCCATCTCAAGAAATTCCATTCCAAACTCTTCGTTATTCGCCCATCTAATTGACGCCTGGTTGATGTAAAGGGGGTTGTCATATCCTGGCACCAGGATGAGCAACCCCAAACGATCATTCTTCTCCACCTCCAGCTCGCTCTTCACGCGACAGCCGGTCAGGGAGATGTCCAGAAGGACTCCTTCAGCGCGACAAAAGGCCAAAGAAAGTGAGACGGGAAATTCAACCGCAACTCGACCGTACTTACGTAATGTCATTCCGACCGACAATCATGCACGCGAGGGCTAGGTAAACAAGGGGCAATTGCCTCTGTCACACCTATGTAGACATTTGACTGTCGGTATGGTCGATTTGGGTGAGCTGGTAGGTGATCAGGTACCTCTGCTACCACGCTGCTACCAGGACAGGACAATTCTGCCCCATCTAGCCTCTGCTACACTTCATTCAAAGACCTTAAAGGCATCTCATGCATCCGTCCAGTCATCTAATTGTTTCGTGGCTAGTCGGCCAACATCTATCGGAACGACGAGATCGTCTCTTAGTTGCCTACGCCGGAGTAGCACCTGATCTCGATGGGCTCTCACTTCTCGCAGGTGTCGATGCCTACGGGCAGTGGCATCACGTGCTTACTCATGGCGTTATGGGGGCTGCGCTCGTCGTGGTCGTTACAGCGAGGCTTGCGAAAGACCGACTCCGCGCTTCCCTGATGGCATTGACCGCCTTTCACCTGCATTTGCTCTGTGATTTCTTCGGGAGTGGGCATGGGTGGGGCCTCACCTACTGGTACCCTTTCAGTACACGGGAATACATTTCTCCCATCCAATGGGACTTGAACGCTTGGCCGAACGTGTTGGCCACTGCGCTGGCGTTAGGCATGTCCGGATGGCTGGCAGTTAGGCATGGGCACAGTGTGGCTGAAACGGTGCTTCCATCACGGTGGGACGAGGTAATCGTCAAGACCCTGAAAAATCGTTTCGCCAATACGCATCGATTACGTCCGACCTCAGGGTGCTAACCGCCGTTGCGCGCATCCTGTTAACGGGCCGTGGTCGATGTCAGAGGGAAACGCGAAAGGCATGAGCCTAAAGTTGCTAAGCTCGTCCGGACGAGAGCGGCTAGGACTTGCGGCTTTGGTCCGCCAGTGAAGTTCCCACTGCGTTCCGGGATGTACCCTTCGAAGATGCAATCTTAACCGCGGCGTGCCGCCTCGATTGCGGCGATGTCGATCTTTGTCATCTCCATCATCGCATCGAACGCGCGCTTGGCGGCGGCAGGGTCGGGATCGGTGATCGCCTTTGTCAGCGCCACCGGTGTAATCTGCCAGGACAAGCCC
>Ga0081455_10002526_pt1 | contig 21738 bp, 14 predicted proteins | sample TabmetS3T2R1_FD_70207 | JGI IMG/M metagenome (GOLD analysis project Ga0081455, IMG submission 70207) | Tabebuia heterophylla rhizosphere microbial communities from the University of Puerto Rico - S3T2R1 | ecosystem: Host-associated > Plants > Roots > Rhizosphere ...
GATGGCGAGCGGCCGGTAGCGGATGGCGGATTGCGGTTAGCCACAGAGACACAGAGGCACAGAGAAGGAGAGAAAAAGGTATTGGCGAGAAAGCCTCTTTTCTCTTTCTGCTCTGTGGCTCTGTGGCTCTGTGGCTAACCGCAATCCGCCATCCGTCATCCGCGGTGATTTTCCTGCCGCCGTCTTTGCGATATTATTTCAGCCGTCGCAACTTCGATTTCAACAACGTGGACTCAATTCGAGATCGGGCACTGTCTTATGATTAATCAGGCACGCGCCAGGCGCGCTTTTGACGTGACGCTATTCCTTCTTCTGGTTTTGACATCTTCATTCGGGCAGGTTCTTTTCAAGACGCGGCAGGAACGATCGCGCGTAAATTCCGATGCGGCGGAGCAGGCGGGGACGCCGGCCCTCCCGGAGGTTTCTTCCATTGCGGCGCAGGTGGGGGCGCCTGCGGTCCCTGGCGATGGGCGGCAGGCTCGGCGCAACATCGGCGTCTTTTTCGACAAGTTGCGTGCGGGCGCTCCAGTGACCATCGCATATATGGGCGGGCCGATAACGGCGGGCGCGGGCGCGAGCTCCCCTGAGAAGACTTCATTCCGCGCGCTCGTCACCGAGTGGCTCCGCAAACACTATCCCAAGTCTGAGATCACCGAGCTTAACGCCACGATCAACAACACCGGCGTGAGCGGCGGATCGCTCTACGGCGCGATGCGGGCGCGCCGGGACGTGATCGCGTATAAACCGGACCTGATCTTCGTCGAGTTCGCCGTCAACGACACGAACGAGAATGAGATCACGGCTAAAAAAGCCATCGAAGGATTGCTGCGACAGTTGCTGGTGGTCGCCCAGCCTCCGGAAGTCGTAATGCTCTATGCGACAAGCGCCAAACGCGGCGTCCGCGCCGATTGGCACGACGTCATCGCCGCGCACTACCAGGTCCCGGCAATCAATTTGCAAGACCAGGTGTGGGCGATGGTCGACGGGGGCAAAATAAAACTCGCCGAATTCTGGCCCGGCGCCTCACGCCCCGCAGCGTCATGGAAGGACAGCCTGAAGGACAGCCTAACTCCGTCAGACTCCGGCCACAAACTCTACGCCGACTTCATTACTTCCTTTCTGGCCGAGCAGGAGAAGCTCAAAGCGTCGCCGATCCTGCGCAACCTTCCGCCGCCTCTCGTCAGCGATGAGATGAATTACGGCGAATTCAAAGCCGTTGTCGAAATCAAACCTCAGAGAGGATCCGCAAGGGAGCGCGGCGCGAACTGGCGGACCGAAGTCAGCAACGACCGCGCGCTGCCGTCCGAACTGCTCGTGAGCGACCGCCCCGGAGCGCAGGTCGAATACTATTTCGACGGAGCGGTCATAGGCGTCTCGTACCGCACGGGACCAGATGGCGGAATCATCGAATGCATGATCGACGGCAAGCCCGCCCCTCCGCCGCTCAGCCGCATCGATACTTATAGCCGCGCCCCACAACTCGGCTCACGCATCATCTCCGGCGGGCTAGGCCCCGGCGAACACAAATTGACGATTCGCGTGCTGGGCGATAAGAATCCGAAGAGTTCGGGGAATAATGTCCGGCTCGGATATTTGCTGATCGGCGGGACGAGGCCCGAAAAACTTTAGATCAATATTTTCCATTTGCCATTCGACAATTGACAGTTGTCAATTGGCATTCTCAGTGTTTCTTCGTACGACTTCATCGCCCCGGGGTAGGCGTCGCTTGGGAGCGCGCAGTCTCGGCTAAAGACGAATTTATAGGGACCGGACCCAGATAGGGGCGTCGCCTTCAGTTCTGCGTCATCTGATTCCGATCAAATAGGTCCTTGGCCGAGACTGCGCGCCGGAAGCGGCGCGTCCCCGGGGGTTTTCCGAGGAGATTCAATGGCGACAATTCAATTTCTGGGCGCGACTCGTACCGTCACCGGGTCGAAACACCTGGTCGAAGTTGACGGGTACCGCACGCTGGTTGATTGCGGACTGTTTCAAGGCCTGAAGGAACTGCGGTTGCGGAACTGGGAGCCGTTTCCTCTCGATCCGGCGTCGATCAACTCGGTAATCCTGACCCATGCGCACATTGACCACACCGGCTATCTGCCGAGATTCACGCGCGACGGATTCGACGGGCCGGTCTACGCCACTCCGGCGTCAGTCGAATTGGCGCGCATCCTGCTCCCAGATTCGGCGCGGCTGCAGGAAGAGGACGCCGCTTACGCAAACAAGTCCGGAGCGTCGAAACATAAACCGGCGCTGCCGCTCTACACCGAAAGAGACGCCAATGAAGCCCTCCGGCGCCTGGAGTCGGTCAATTACCACAAACGGGTCCAGCTGACGAAGAAACTCTCGTTCGAGTTCGTGACCGCCGGCCACATCATCGGCTCGAGCTTTGTCATTTTCGATTTTGAATCGCCGGACGGGCGGCGCAAACGAATGATCATGACCGGCGACCTCGGGCGTTACAACGAACCGATCATTCCCGACCCGTCCAATGTCGACGAGGCCGATTACATCGTAGTCGAATCAACTTACGGCGACCGCGACCACCCCGATTTCGACGTCAAAGCGAAGCTGGCCGAGATCATCAACGAAACGACCCGGCGCGGCGGGCACATTTTGATCCCGGCCTTCGCCATCGGGCGCACACAACAGTTGCTCTATCTCATCCGCGAACTCGAAGAAGAGAATCGCATCCCGATCCTGCCTGTATTCGTTGACAGCCCGATGGCCGCAGCCGCGACGAAACTATACCTGCGCCATACGGAAGACCATGACCTGGAGATGAAAGATTTGCTGGATGAGCGCAGGAACCCACTGGCGACCAAAAAGTTCAACCTGACGCGCACGATTCGGGACTCGAAGAACGTCTCCGCCGAAGAGGAATCAACCATCGTCATTTCGGCCAGCGGCATGGCCACCGGAGGGCGCATCCTGCATCATTTGCGCAAACGATTGCCGGACGAACGCAACACGGTGATCTTCGTCGGCTTTCAGGCCATGGGAACGCGCGGCCGTCGTCTGGTTGACGGCGAAGAAGAGGTCAAAATTTTCGGCGAGTTCGTTCCCGTTCGCGCGCATATCGAAAGGCTGGAAAACCTCTCGGCGCACGCCGACTCGCGCGAAATCCTGCGCTGGCTGGGCGAATTCAAACGCGCGCCCGAAAAAGTCTTCCTGGTTCATGGCGAACCCGGCGCGCAGGAGGCGTTGAAAGATAAGATCGTCGAAAAATTCGGTTGGCGGGTGGAGATACCAGAGTATTTGCAGAAGTTCGAGTTGTAGTTAGCCGTAATCTTGATGGCGCCGCGTTGTTTGCTGCGCTTCGACGTTCAATTTCAAGTAGCGCCCATTTCAAGGAGACAGACATGAGTTCAATTCTCAGTCAATCAGCGCCGCAGGTATTCGCCTGCCAGAAATGTGGCGAGATGATCAACACTTCGATGGCCCAGTGCGTTTACTGCGACGCGCCGGTTGACCCGCGATGGGCGTCGTGGGCGGCGGACGCGCAGGCGACGATCACCGGCGCATTCGACTATGCCAACAACATCATGCTCGCCGCGCGCGGGATGGTCGTTCTGTTGATAGCGACCCTTTTCCCTTTAGTGGGAATCCTCTCCGGAATCTTACTATTTTCGTCGATCTTCGCCTTCCCCATCCTGATATTGATCTGGTTCTCTAAATATCAATGGCGCCTACGAGGGATAGACAAAAACCAGGACGACCTGAGACGGTCCCGCAGCAAGGTCCTGAAGGCGGGGATTATCTACGTAGTGGCGATCATCGCCTGGCCAATAATTTTGATCATCGTAAAGATTGTCAATGGCCTGCTTGGGGTTTCGTGAAAGGAGACTCCCGGAATTAAAACTCGTGGAAGAGTGAGCGTCGCGCATTAGCGTTAACGAAGGCGCCCGTTTGTCTCTCCTCGCGCTTCGACTATCCGTGACGTTTGGGATATATTATTTGTCTGATGTTCTTATGTCAGAGCCGACTGCCCTCATATCAGAATGAAACCAACTTCAATATCAACTAACGTGAGAATCGGATGGTTGCGAGGGCGCATCGGCGGCGGAAGTGTGGCCAGACGCAATGAGGAAGCAATGACAAAACACGCAACGAGGGATTAAGAAAAATAATGCAAGCAAAAGCTCAACTCGAACAACAAATCATCGCCAAACAACCTGCCCCCTTACACTCTTCGGACGGCGACCCGCAGGAGACCGCCGAATGGCTTGAAGCCTGGGATCAGATTCTCGACGAAGAAAGCCCGCAGCGCGCGGCTTATCTGCTCACCGCCTTGACCGAGCGGGCGCGCTCGGCCGGTTTGGAGCTTCCTCCGCCTTCATTCAATACGCCTTATTGGAACACGATCCGCGTCGAAGACGAGTTGCCTTATCCGGGCGACCTCGAAATCGAGCGCCGCATCAAGAGCGTCATCCGCTGGAATGCGATGGCGATGGTCGTGCAGCAAAACAAGAAAGACGCCGGCATCGGCGGCCACATCGCGACCTACGCCTCGATCGCCACGTTGATGGAGGTCGGCTTCAACCACTTCTTCCGCGCGACTATCAAGGATCAGGAAGGCGCCAACCAGCCGGGCGATTTCGTCTATTTCCAGGGCCACGCCTCGCCGGGCATCTATTCGCGCGCTTTCCTCGAAGGGCGTTTGTCGCTCAAGCAGGTCGAAAATTTCCGCCACGAATTGCGCGAAGAACCCGGGCTGTCTTCATATCCACACCCCTGGCTGATGCCCGATTTCTGGCGCTTCCCGACGGTGTCGATGGGACTGGCCTCGCTCAACGCGATCTATCAAGCGCGTTTTATGCGCTACATGGAGAATCGCGAACTGGTCGCGCCCACGGATCGCAAGGTCTGGGCATTCCTGGGCGACGGCGAGATGGACGAGCCTGAATCGATGGGCTCGATCACGCTGGCCTCGCGCGAAAGGCTCGACAACCTGATCTTCGTCATCAACTGCAACCTGCAGCGGCTCGACGGCCCGGTGCGCGGCAACGGCAAGGTCATCCAGGAACTCGAAGCCGCGTTCCGAGGCGCCGGCTGGAACGTGCTCAAAGTCCTGTGGGGTCGCGGATGGGACCCGCTCTTCGCCAAAGACCGAGCAGGCATCCTGCTCAAGCGAATGGAAGAGTGCGTGGACGGCGAATACCAATCGTTCCGCGCCAAAGAGGCGAAATTCCTGCGCGAGCAATTCTTCGGCAGATACCCCGAACTGGCCGAGATGGTCGCCGACATGAGCGACGAGGAGATATGGGACTTGCGGCGCGGCGGCCACGATTCGATCAAGGTCTACAACGCATACAGGCGCGCCTTCGAGCACAAGGGCCAGCCGACGGTCATCCTTGCCAAAACGATCAAAGGTTACGGCCTCGGCCCTTCGGGTGGTGAAGGGCGCAACCTCGCCCACCAATCGAAGAAGCTCGACGAGAACGATCTGGTCAATTTCACGCAGCGCTTCAACCTGCCGATATCCGAGGAGGACGCCAAGGCCGCGAAATTCTACCTCCCGCCGGAAAACAGCCCAGAGGTGATCTACCTGCACGAGCGCCGCAGGGAGCTCGGGGGTTATTACCCCACGCGCGAAACGAAATCCGATCTGGTCGAAACTCCGCCGCTCGAATTCTTCAAGGAGCAACTCTCCGGCTCCGACGGGCGCGAGGTCTCGACGACTATGGCGTTCGTCCGCGTGCTGACGAACCTGCTGAAAGACAAGACCGTCGGCAAACGCGTCGTGCCGATCATTCCCGACGAGGCGCGCACCTTCGGCATGGAATCGCTTTTCCGCCAGGTGGGCATATACGCCAGCCAGGGACAGCTCTACCAGCCGCACGACTCCGACATGTTCCTCTACTACAAGGAGTCGAAAGACGGCCAGATTCTAGAAGAAGGCATCACCGAGGCCGGCTCGATGTGTTCGTTCACCGCCGCCGGCACGGCATACTCGAATTACGGGGTCGAGATGATCCCGTTCTACATCTTCTATTCGATGTTCGGATTCCAGCGCATAGGCGATTTCGTCTGGGCCTTCGCCGACGCGCGCGGGCGCGGCTTCCTGTGCGGCGCGACCGCCGGACGCACGACTCTCAACGGCGAGGGGTTGCAACATCAGGACGGCCACAGTCTCGTGCTGTCGAGCACGGCGCCGACCTGCCTGAGCTACGATCCAGCGTTCGCCTATGAGATCGCTGTGATCATTCAGAACGGCATGCGGCGGATGTATCAGGAGGACGAGGACGTCTTCTATTACCTCGCGCTCTACAACGAAAATTACGCGCAGCCGCCGATGCCCGAAGGCGCGGAGGAAGGCATTATCAAAGGCGTCTATAAGCTGCGGGCTGGAGAAGGCAAACCGAAAGCCCACCTCTGGGGCAGCGGCCCGATGGTCAACGAAGCCCTGCGCGCCCAGCGGATTCTAGCTGAACAGTACAATATTCAAACCGACGTCTGGAGCGTGACCAGTTACAATGAACTGCGCCGCGACGCGCTGAGGGTCGAGCGTTGGAACCGGCTCCATCCGGCAGAACCCGAACGGCTGCCCTATATCATTCAAGTGATGCGGGAGACCGAAGGCCCGATCATCGCCTCGACTGATTACATGAAGATCGTGCCTGATCAGGTCGCCCCGTGGCTCAACGGCAGGCTGATTTCGCTGGGCACGGACGGGTTCGGGCGCAGCGACAGCCGCGAATATCTGCGCGCCCATTTTGAGATCGACGCCGAATCAATCGTGGCGGCGACGCTCTCCCGATTGGCGCGCGAGGGCAAATTCAACGTGAAGAAGGCCGCGCAGGCGATGATCGATCTGGGATTGCGGACCGAGGCGATTGACCCGTCGCTGGCGTAAGTTCACAAGCGCTAGGGGAAGATTTTTTGAGGCAATTCCATTTTCCATTTGTCATTTTAGATTTGTCATTTGTCATTGCCGCTTGCCAAGGAGTTCCGGCAATGACAAATGACAAATCTAAAATGACAAATGGAAAATGGAAAATGAAAGGGCGACTATGTCTCCTAGTTAGGTCGCTATTCCTCGCCGTTTAAGCCCTTCTCGAACCTGGGTCGCGGTAAAAGGTTCGCGGTGCGATTTTCCGGCGTCGCGCTGTTCACCCAACCGAGTCAAATAACGCTTATCCGCCTGCTTGAATTCGGTAGACCGTCTGTCCCAGTGCAAGAAAAATAAGTTGAGGTTGCGCGAATCGTCATTCGCTAAATGAGCGCCGGTCTCCCAGGACGTGTCGGTTGTCTCACGGGCTGAGTCGTTCGGATGGGCCCTTCTATTGTACTTCCTGTCATACCAGGTGTTTATCGCATATCCGTTCTTTCTGAGCGCGTCGAGAAACGTCGCTCTGTCGTTTACGATGATTACTACTCCTCCGCCCTCGTGGAACCTCGGATCGTTGCGACTTCGATCGGAATCCTGGCCCAACCAGACGCCCTCAAAGGACTTTATTTGTCGCCATATCGCGCCGTTGGTACGCCCGCCCATCGAGTCTATGAAGTTCTTGACAAGCGTCACCATGTTTTTGATCTCTTCAACAGACCTGTCTCCTATTATCCTGTTGAATATTTCGCGATGCGTTTCCTCTCCGTTTCCATCCTTTTCCTCCAGTTTGCTCGATATCACGGCCTGCTCATCGCTCGTCAACAACAGCCAAGCCTCTATTACTTCCACTTCTTAACTCCTGCGGATAATCCCTGTGGGCGCCATGAAATAGGACTTATAGGGCGCAAAGGACTTATGGGACATAAAAACTTGATGAGTCCCATAAGTCCTTTGCGTCCTATAAGTCCTATTCATGCTCCTGACGCTTTTCCAGTCCAACACGCTGCAACATCGCTTCAAAGGGCGCCGCGCCGCGCAGGTTCTTGAACATCGGCTCGACGCCCAGCCAGACCATCCAATTGTAGCGTTCCTCGCAGGCGCTCTCTAGCCATTTGAGCGCCTGCTCCTCATCGCCAAGACCCGCGTGGACCATCGCCAGGTAGAATGGCGAAACGTCGCGATTCATCGGGAAGGTCTGCAATTGCGCCAGGATCTGCAGCGCCTCGTCGCGTCTGCCGGCGACGGCGTAAACATAACCGAGCGCGGCCTGGATCAACGCCCCACGCCCCCCGGCCTGTTCAATCGCAAGCTTTAGCTCGGCGATGGCGTTGTCATAATCGCCGCGATGCGCGTGGCACAATCCCAAATGGAACCGCGCGTAGACGAAGTTGTCATCCAACTCCAAGGTCCGCCGCAGATGTTCTATGGCTTCGGCGAAGCGGCTCGCCTGGTAACAGATGAAGCCCAGGTTGGAGTTGATGACCAGCGACAGAGGCTCGAGTCCCAGGGCGCGACTCTCGCTGGCCAGGGCCTCGTCAAATCTGCCCTGCGCCGAAAGCAACACCGAGCCGTACCAGTGGTGCGCCACGGCGTAATGCGGGTTGAGTTCGATGGCGCGTTTGAATTCACGCTCGCTCGCCTCCCAATCCCAATCGAACCAGGCCAGCGCGGCGGCCAAAGACGTGTGCGCTTCGGCCAGCCCGTCGTCGAGTTCGAGGGCCTTCATGGCCGCGGCCTTCGCGCGCGGCATGACGGCTTTGGGCGGCGCCGCGCCGTAGATGCTGACCAGGCAGTAACAATCGGCCAGGCCGGCGTACGCCAGCGCGTAACCGTCGTCGAGTTTGATCGCCTCTTCGAAACTCTCGATGGCCTTCCTCAGCGCCCTCGCGGTTCGCTGATTCCAGTAATAGCGGCCTTTGAGGTAGGCCTGATAGGCGGCGGCGTTCTCGGTGTAACGTTTGGCGAGCCGCCGCCGCTCTTCCTCGTTAAGCCTGACTTTCAGGCGTTCGCATATCTCGAGCGACAGCTCCTGCTCGATGGCGCCAAGGTCGTCGAGCTTGCGGCGGTATTGCGCGCCCCATAGTTGCGAGCCGTCGTTCACGTCGACCAGTTCGGTCTTGATCACCAGGTCGTCGCCGAACTGGTACATCCGTCCGGCAAAGATCGCGCGCACGCCCAGGTCGCGCCCGATCTCAATGGCCTCGCCCTCGCGCCCGCGAAACCGTATGACGGTGCTCCAAGCCATCACGCGCAGTTCGGAGAGCCGCGACAGATTGATGATCAAACTCTCAGGTATTCCATCTGCCAGATAAGCGGCGTTCGGGTCGCCGCTCGTCGTGAAGAATGGCAGCACGGCCAAGCTGTCAAGCGGCGCGCGCTGCGATCCTGAAGAAAGGCGGTTCGAACCGCTGGTCGTCGTCCTCCCCAAATCTTTTGGACCGGAATCTTTTGGGCCTGAATCCTTCGACGAATGGCGCCGTTGCTGGGCGGCAACCTCGTCCGCACTCAGTTCGGTGGTCTGTTCCTGACCGGCGTCGAGGAGCATCCGCCTCTGCAACCTCTTCAGGTCGGCCAGCATGGCCGCGGCGAGCTGATAGCGCTCGTCGCGGTTCTTTACCAGCGCCTTGGAGATGATCCGTTCGAGTTCGCCGGGCGCGTTGCGGATGTAGCGCGAGATCGGCGGGGCCTGTCGGTCGAGTATCGAGACCATCATGTCCGCCGTCGTCTTGCCCTCGAACGGCGAGCGCCCGACCATCATCTCGTAGAGCACGATGCCGAAGCTGAAGATGTCCGTGCGGGTGTCGACTTTGAGTCCGCGCGCCTGCTCCGGCGACATGTAACTTACCGTACCCAGGATCACGCCCGGATTGGTTTCCTTCTGCGGTCCTGGCAGCGCGGTCGCGTACCGATCGTCGAACGGGTCTTCGGTGGTTTCCGCGTAGGTCACCGCCGGATCGACGCCATGTAGAAACGCGGTTTCAGTCAATTTGGCCAGGCCGAAATCGAGGATCTTCACGTAACCGTCGTGGCGGAGCATGATGTTTTCGGGCTTGATGTCGCGGTGCGTGATGCCGACGCTGTGGGCCGCGGCAAGCGCGCTGGCGATCTGGATCGCGACCTCGATCGCCTCGTCCTGCTTCAGGCCGTGTTTCAACCGCTGGCGCAGAGTCTGGCCCTCGACGAACTCCATCGCCATAAAGTGCATGACGCCGGTCTCGGTCTCGACCTGCCCGATCTCGTAAATGGTAAGAATGTTGGGATGGCTGGTGGCGCTGGCGGCGCGGGCCTCCTGCTCAAAGCGTCGGACGCGCTCCGGGTCCTGAGTGAACTTCGCAGGCAGTAGTTTGAGCGCGACGCGACGCCCCAGGTTCAAGTCCTCCGCAAGATAGACCTCACCCATCCCGCCCGCTCCGAGCTTGGAAAGGATTCGATAATGGGAGATTGTCTCTGGAGTCACGCGAGGCCCCCAGTTCAACTATAAATCAGATGTTTGATCAGGCGTCGGCTGACGATGGATTCGAGCGCTCACCGTCTGGCTCGGGGTCGAGACGCTATCTTAACTCAGTTCCGCCAAGATGTCTTATATAATGTATGCCAAAGTTGGCGAAAAGTTTCATTCTAAATCGGAGCGAGAGAGGCCGGTACAGTTCCGCGCGCGGAACTGTACCGGCGCGCCAATGTTGTGTAGTTCGATTTTAGCGCTCCGGATATGGTCCATTTTCAGAAGTTGTATTGCATGAAAATGTTTACCCGGTTACTAATGCCCGGCAGAAAGCCTTTGTAATCAGTGCGCCAGCGCAGATAGTCAAACCCGAATAGAAAATTCCCGCCCGGCGTAATGCGGTTGCCGACATAGAAGGCGCGGTTGCGAGTGCGCCCCCCGCCGGGAATGTCCGCGTCTACAGGATCATCCGTAGTGTATCCTGGATGGAGTGACCAGCGCCGAAAAAGCTTCAAGCTGAGTTCGGACCAGCCGCCGCGCGCGCGAATCTCCCGCCCGTTCGCCAGATTGATTCCCTGCCCGACGCCGCCGCGCACGTCGCTCAAATTGCGTCCCCACCAACCTTCGCCGCGCAGCGACAGGCGGCTGCTGAGCGGGACCGTGTAGTCGAGATTAACCAACTGGCTGTGGAAGTCGGTTCGGCCGGCTATAGCACGGCTTGTATTCAGCCAGCCATAAAAACCTGAAACGCCAAAGCTGGCGCGCTGATCTTTCACCCAGGACGAATGAGCGTAGCCGACGCGCGCTTGCGCGTTGGGCAAGCCCGACTCTTCGCCATCACGGTAGCCGTTGTTGTCCAGGTCCTGCGCGTCAATCGCCCCCATCAACCCGGCGGCCCCGGAAAATGACCACTGTCCTTGCCCATATTTCGGTTCCCAGGCCAAACGGAATTGCGGTCGCCGGTCGCCGAGGTTGCCGGCATTCCACATCAGCGTGTCGGAGTTGACAGTCGGGAACAGCGGCGAAACGACATCCCAAGTCTGTCCGGCCAAAATCGAGACCTGATTATCCCAATCCATCTTGAGATACCCATGCCGGATACGGATGATCTGGCGCGACTCTGAGCCGCCATTCTCAAAATCGAGTTCGAGCTTGCCCGAAAGTTTGCTGTCGCCCAACGCGGCGATGCGCGGACCGAAATAATCTACGCCGAAGCGCGTGAGGCGCGGGTGCATCGAGAAATCGCCTGCCCCCGGCTTCCCGATCCGCGGGTCTGCCGACGTAATGAATAGCGGCGTCTGGTCATTGTTGGCGCGCTGACTGTCAACGTCTATATCCAACCGTAAAAACCCGTAGAACTTGAGTTGGTTGCCGGCGCCGAGGAGGTCTGACCAGTGTAACGGCTCGCCACTACTGTCGGGCTTGGACTGAACGGGTTGTTCTGTGGCTGGCGGCTCCGAGTGAGAGTCCGCAGAGGCTCGCGCTGCGACGTTTTCAGTTGAAGCCGCGCGCGGAAGCGCGGCGGCGCCCGGCCGAACTACTGCGGCTCGCCGCTCATCCGGCGGCGAGTCAGACAGGGCATCCAGTTTGGTTTTGACGGCGCTGAGCAACTCGGCCAGCGCGCGATTCTGACTTTCCAAGTCTTCCACCCTATGTCGGAGTGACTCGACCTCGCGGGCAAGCTCGGAATTCGACTTCGTTGATACGGAGGCGCCTTCCGCCTTTGGGGCTTCAGCCGTCACGTAGCGCGTCGTCAGGATTGGCGTTTGCGCCACAGCGAGACCGCTGGCGCCGCCAATAAAACTGAACAGCGCGAATAAGACACTGATTTTTTTTGTCATAACGATCCCTCTCTGAAATAGGTGGGAGCGAAAGTTAATGATGCGCCTTGCGAGTTGTTTACTCGCGCCTAGGCGCCTTCTCAATTGGCGCGAGTAAACAGCTCGCGCCCCACATCGTTGCGCGCGCGGCCTATTGGGCCGGCGTCAGGTCACGGTAGTTGAACGCCCTATCAACCCCTGAGAAGGGCTTCCCGTCCACTTCGGCGTACGGGTAGATGAAGTAATTGAGGGCGGCGTCTTTTTGTTTAGGATTTAGCATGAGGTCGCGCCCGCGCGTGAATTCGACACGGTTCTCGTCGTGCGCCCCGAAGAAATAGTCCCGACGCTTCGGGTCTTTGGCCGCTTCTGATGCGTCAACCGGCGCCCATCCCAATTCTTTCACATAAAACTCCGCCCAGCAGTGGTAGCCGCTGATCTGCCCTGCCCCTCGGTCCGCCGGCAGCGGGAATCCGATGGCAAAGCGCGCCGGTATGCCCAAGGCGCGGCAATATCCGATGAAGATCGCATGAAAGTCGGTGCAGTTGCCGCGCCGGGCGTCGCAAGCGTAGTAGATGTCGCCGCGTCCCCATCCTTGCCCGGACTTGTCATACTTCACGGTCGCGACGATGTGTTGATAGATGGCCCGCGCCTTTTCCAGATCGGTCTTAGCGTGCGCGGCTTCGACGACTTCCAGCGCCCAGGTTTTGATCTTGTCGTCGAGCGGCACGAGGCGGTCCGGCTGCAGCCATCTGGCCATGTCACGGTCAGGCCGGTCCTTCTGAGCGGCGAGTGGACGATTTTCGCCGAGCAGTGGATTGATATGCTCCCTTCGCTTGACGTTGAAGCGGAGGGTCACGCTGAAACCGGCCGGTTGTGGGCTTTTCATTTTAACGCTCAGTATCTTATTTCCATACGGCGCCGGGTGAAACGTGTAAGGGTTCGGAGATTCGATGCGAAGGTCTGAAATCACTTGATAGGGGTCGTCGTGCGGTATCGGCAGCCAAAGCGTCAACTCTTTAGCGCCCGCCGGAATATCCTTTAAGGTAGCCACGTATTCAAAAGCGAAGCTTCGCTCGCGCGTAGTTTGCGCCTCGGCGTGGCGCCAGATCGCGATCGATGAAAGCGCGACTGCGAACAGCAAAAGGAAGTACACGAGCGTTCGTCTCCACGAGATTTTTCGAAACATAGGTTACTCCTCCGAAAATAAGTTCGTAGTCTCGCCTTTAGGCGGAAGCGCTTGGCGTCACGTAATTGATCTGCATCCGACGCTTCCGCCTAAAGGCGGGACTACGAACTGTCCTGCGAATGGTGGTTGATTGCCTGCGGGACCGCCGCGCCCCGAGGGAAGGAGGGCTAGGTGGTGGGCCGCCGGCCTCGGATTTGTTGGAGCGCGACCTGCGCCCCAGTTGTCAAATACATTCAATGCCGGTTCATTTATTTGGCTCCTCCCTACTACGGAGCGCAGATTCTCGCTCAAAAACGAAAAATCTTGAAATGAAAAGTTGCGCTCTCGTAGGACAGGAAAGTTTGATATAACCTCATCGGAGATGAGCGACCAAAATTGGCGAGTGAGCGAATCGGAGGCGGGATTGCGGTTGGACAAATGGCTGGCCGCCGCCGAACGGCTCGGTTCGAGGTCAAAAGCCCTCTCGGCAATCGAACGCGGCAAAGTCTTCGTCGACGACGCGGAGCAGACCGTTATAGACGCCGCGCGCCGCCTGCAGAAAGGCGAAACCGTCAGACTCTGGATGGACCGTCCGGGCAGCGCCGAGCGGCGCTATGCCGAACGCCGCGAATCTGGGCTGCATCTGCTTTACGAAGATTCGTCGCTGCTTGTGATCAACAAACCCGCCGGCTTGCTCACCGTGCCGCTGCCGTCTCAACCCGACGAGCCTTCCCTGCTCGATCAGGTCAAATACCATTTGCGTTCGCACAAAAAATCGACGCCGCTGGTCGTTCACCGCATCGACCGCGACACGTCGGGCATCGTCGTCTTCGCGAAGACTCCCGAAGCGCAGCGAAACTTGAAAGACCAGTTCGAGCGGAGGAAGGCCGAGCGCGTCTACCTGGCCGTCGTTTACGAACGCCCGAAGCCGGAGAGTGGAACGTGGCGGGATTTTCTGGTGTGGGATCAGGACGCGCTGCGACAAAAACGCGCGGAACGCCGCGACAAAAACGCCAAAGAAGCGGTCTGCCATTACCAAACGCTGGAAAAATTCCGGGAGGCGACTTTGATTGAGGTCTCTTTAGTCACTGGCAAACGCAACCAGATTCGCGTTCAGGCCGGGCTGCGCGGCCATCAGTTGGTGGGAGAGAAAAAGTATGTCTACGATCCCGCGCCCCGACACAGGATCGAATTCGGGCGTCAGGCGCTGCACGCTCATCGGCTGAAATTTCTGCATCCAATAAACGACCGCCCGATGAGTTTTGAAGTCGCGCCGCCGGATGATTTTCAAGAACTGGTCAACAGACTACGCGGAAAATAAACTGCGGCTCGCAAAACTGTAAAGACTGTTAGCCACCGCAGGACACAGAGAACACAGAGTATATAATGATTTCTCGGTGTTCTCTGTGTCCTGCGGTGGCCAAAAAACCACGACCTACAGTTGCGCAACCCATCCGAGTCGCTTCATCACCTGACGCGCGACGTCGCGTCCGGCCCAATCGGCGTAAACGTCCGTCCTGCCGGAGCCGATCGGCGGCAGCGAGATCGGCCCGGTTTGCTGCTGCGGGACGCCGTAACCGGTGCCCACCACTTTGGCGGTCTTCGGCTCGAAGACGGTGTAGCGCAACTCGAAGCCGTACCTCGACGTCCCCATCTGGTCGGCCTGGAACTCCATCCATACGACGTACCGATCGCTGTCCTTGGCGGCTTTAATGGCGTCGCCGCGATGTTGATCGCGCTCTTCGCTGATCTTGATCGTGCGCATCGCGTCGCGGAACTCCTCCATACAACCTCTGCGCGCGGCGTCGGGATAAAAAGACGAGATGCCGAAGTCGGCCATCGCGGTCGAGACCAGCACCGAGCGCCCGGGGTCCTTCTCTTTAGGCTTGTCGGGCGAGACTTCGGGTTCGGGGACGGTCCGCGCTTCGGGCTGATTGACGCCCTGGATCGGAGGCTGCGGCTCGGACTTCTTCTGCTTACGTCCCGATTGGCCGGACGTCAAGGTCGCAAACGCGGCGAGCGCGAACAGACAAATCAACGCGGCGAAAACAGGTTTCAAGTTGCGGCGCATATATGTTTCTCCCACGAGGTTTTTTAAGAGTGGGACAGACTTTAGTCTGTCCGCCTGTAGCGCGACAGGTTGGACAAACTATAGTCTGTCCCACTCCTAGTTATTCCGATTAGGATCGTTGCGGAATGCGCTACGGACTGACACTGACACGGGGGATATTGTATGATGCGCGCGAATTCTGATCAACGAGCCCCTGCTGAACCCGCTTATGTCCGTCATTGCGCCACACGAAGCCAAATGTCCGCTCGCGCTCGCGCTCGACGTCGGCACCTCTTCAGCGCGCGCCGCGCTGTACGACTCGCGCGGACGCCAAATCGAACACGTCGAGGGCCGCACGCATTACCAGATGACCGTCACGCAAGACGGCGGAGTCGAGATTGACGCCGACAAACTCATCGAAATCATCTGCGCGACCATTGACGAATGCCTCCGAGAGGCCGCGACTCATCTATTAGATCTGAGGGCAGATCTGAAAGCCGACCCGCGCGACGCGATCCGCGTGGTCGGCTACAGCAACTTCTGGCACGCGATGCTCGGCGTCGACCGTAGCGGCGACGCGGTCACGCCGCTTTACAACTGGAGCGATACGCGGAGCGCGCCGGACGCCAGAGCGCTCAGGCTGCGACTCGGCGCCGATTGGATCCATGAACGATGCGGCGTTGTCCCTCATGCCAGCTACTATCCAGCGAAAATCCTATGGCTGCGGCGGACCGACCCGGCGCTGGCCTCGAAAGTCTCACGATGGGTCTCGATCGGCGAATATCTCCATTCGAAAATCTTCGGGCGAATGTTGTGCGGCGTCTCAATGGCTTCGGGCACAGGACTGTTCAATCCGAACAAAAACGACTGGGACGACGAGATGCTCGCCGCAGTCGGCGTCGGACGGGATCAGCTCTCTCCGCTTGCAGAAGAGCGCGCCAGCGGGTCCGAAGGATTTAATGAGATGCGGCGCGAATTCGCCGAACGCTGGCCCGCGCTGCGAATGGCGAATTGGCTGCCGGCGGTCGGCGACGGCGCGGCCAGCAACATCGGTTCGGGGTGCTTCACGCGTAACTTAATTGCGATCAACGTTGGAACGTCGGGCGCGATGAGAGTCTGCTGGCCGGCAGAACGCGTGAACATACCTAAAGGCTTGTGGTGTTACCGGGCCAATCGCCGCTATGCGCTGATCGGGGGCGCGCTCTCGAACGCGGGCGACGTTTACGCCTGGTGTAAAAGAGTCCTGCGATTGGATGACGATGACGAGGTCATCGAATCAAAACTTTCCGCGATGAGGGCCGACGATCACGGGCTGACCGCGCTTCCCTTCTTTTCCGGCGAACGCAGCACGGGCTGGCACAGCGAGGCTCGCGCGACGCTCACCGGATTAAATCTGAGCGCCGACCCGATAGAGATTTTGCGAGCGTTGCTCGAATCAGTATGTTATCGTTTCGCAGCGATTTATGAGAGGCTGAAGGCAGAGACGACAGGCGACACTAAGATCATCGCCTCGGGCGGCGGCATCTTGAACTCGCCAGTCTGGACGCGGATGATGGCCGATGTGATCGGCGTGCCGGTCGTGGCCTCGGCGGTTCCCGAAGCGTCGAGCCGGGGCGCGGCGATGCTGGCGCTTGAGGCTTTCGGACAGATTGAGAGTTTGGACGATTTGGAAACGCCTTTGGGCGAGGTGTTCGAGCCGAACGCGCGCGATCACGAGCGGTATTTATTAGGACTGGAAAAACAGGAGAGCCTTTACAGGCTGCTGATAGGGTCATAATCCGAAACCCCTTCAGTGGGTTAATAATAAGCATGCAAGCAAAAGGAATTTTACAAATAATTCTGTCTTCTCTCCTGTCGTTTACCATTGGCAATATAGGCTTTGCGCAATCACCCCCACCTAAGACTGAGGAAAAGGCTCAGCCCCCTCCATCTGATCAATGGAAACCGGTAATACCAGAATGGAGACCGTTAATATCAGCGCCGCAATCAACTGTGGATGACGAGCCAATCGTTCCTAAATGGGTGACCCAGGATGTCGAGGCGGCGAAATGGATCGCCAAGATAATGCCCGTGGAAAAGCAATCTTTCAGCGGGCTTTTATCACTACTCAAGGTTGGTAAGCCTTCAGAGGACGAGTGGTATGGCTTCGGCGCGAGGAGATTTTCAATATGGCATGGGAACGGTTATACCAGTTTCTATGTCGATGCTTTCACCTTCAGGGGGAAGGTCGGCTACTATAAAGTTGGAGTACAATGCTATTCAAAGGAATGGCCACAAATAAAGCAGTTGGTTATCGATGCCTGGAAGACCAGCGGCGGCCCTGAATTTACCGAAGATGAACAGGGAGGATTCTTTTACAGCCGAACTTTTGAGGGAGTTGTGAATGAGTATAAAAGCGCGGTTGAAAATTATCTGGGCAAGATGAGACCTGTCAGTATTCCTGAAAACCTCGAGCCATATTATCGACTATTGATCTCGCCAATGCACAAATCGGTAATAGGAGACGGGATTTGCGGGCTCCCATCGCCCTATGGACCTCCACCTGTTCTGGAAGGTCGGGATGCGATTGACGCCCTGGTCGCCGCGAAAAGAATGGACCTGCTTGAAAATGCGCTTATTGGATACAATCCCGGCGGTCGCGTCTATGCGGCGATCGAATTGCTAAGAATGCAGCGGATGGGCGCGAAGCTGAGCGAATCTACACAAGAAAATATAAGCAAAGTAGCGGCGCTCTCAGTGAGGTTAACGACTTGCAGCGGATGCATCGTTTCAGGCGGCCTCACGGCAAGAGAAATTGTAAAAGTCTACTTGTCTGAAAACAATGAGCGATGATTTTGAGTCTATTCTGGCGAGTAAAACGGTAAGGAGAATTCATGAACCCGTTAATCGAAATCGAGAAACTGGGACAAAGCATCTGGTATGACAACATCCGCCGCGCGTTGATTGACTCCGGCGACCTGGCGCAGAAGATCGGCGCGCGACCCACGGGCGTGACTTCGACGTTGGGCCAGAAAGTCGAGGGTGACGGACTGCGCGGCGTGACCTCGAACCCGACGATCTTCGAGAAGGCCATCACGGGGAGCACCGATTACGACGAGTCTATGCGGCGTCTGGTCGCCGAGGGAAAGAGCGCCGACGAAATTTACGAGGCCCTGGTCATCGAAGACATTCAACGCGCCGCCGATCTCTTCAAACCCGTTTACGCGCGCACCGACAAGCTAGACGGTTACGTCAGCCTGGAAGTCTCTCCGCTGCTGGCGCGCGACACAGAAGGCACAATCGCAGAAGCAAAACGGCTGTGGGCCACGCTCGACCGCCCGAACGTGATGATCAAGATTCCCGCCACGCCCGAAGGGCTACCGGCCATCCGCGAGTGCATCGCCGCCGGGATCAATATCAACGTCACGATGATCTTCGCGATAGAAAATTACGAAGAGGTCGCCGAGGCGTACGTCAGCGGCCTGGAACAGCGCGCCGCCTCCGGGCAGCCGATAGACCACGTGGCGTCGGTGGCCAGTGTCTTCGTCAGCCGCATCGACACGGCCGTCGACAGCCAGCTCGAAGCCCGCATCCGCAGGTCGGACGACGAGAACGAAAAGGCCGCTCTCTCCGCCCTCCTCGGCAAGGCCGCGATTGCGAACGCGAAGATGCAGTACCAGCGGTTCAAGGAAATCTTTTCGAGCGAACGCTTCGCGAAGCTTAAGGCGCAGGGCGCCCGCGTTCAACGCCCGCTCTGGGCGAGCACCGGCACGAAGAACCCGAACTACAGCGACGTGCTCTACGTCGAGAGCCTGATCGGCCAGGACACCGTCAACACGCTGCCCCCCGCGACGTTCACCGCCTTCCGTGACCACGGCAAGGTCCGCTTAACGATCGAAGAGAATCTGGACGAAGCAAAGGAGACGCTCGCAAAGCTGGCCGAAGCCGGCATCGATCTCAAACAGGTCTGCCAGAAGTTGCAGGACGACGGCGTCAAAGCCTTCGCCGACTCGTTTGAAAGCCTGATGCAGAGCATCACCTCGAAGCGGGCCGCGCTGACCAGCGGACTGCTCGACAGAATGGAAGCCAACCTGGGCCCTTACGAAGCCGACGTCCAGGCGACGATCAAACGCGCGGAGGGCGAGCAGTGGACGCGCAAAATCTGTCGCAAAGACGCGTCGTTGTGGAAACAGGAAGAGAGCCATCAGAAGGTCATCAAGAACTCGCTCGGCTGGGTGACCGTGCCAGATCAATTGTACGAGGCGGCGGACGAACTCGCGGCTTTCAGCGCGCGAATAGCCAACGACGGCTTCAAGGACGTGATGCTGCTCGGGATGGGGGGCAGCAGCCTCTGCCCCGAAGTCTTCCGCCGGACTTTCGGCAAGATTCCCGGCCACCCTGAGATGCATGTGCTCGACAGCACCGACCCGGCGACGGTGTTGGCTTTCGAATCGGAAGTCGATATGCCACGTACACTCTTCGTCGTGGCCAGCAAATCGGGAACGACCACCGAGCCGCTGATGTTCTACAAGTACTTCATCAACGAAATGCGCAAGCTGAAAGGCGACCATGCCGGCGAGAACTTCGTGGCCATCACCGACCCCGGCACGTTGATGGAAGCGATGGCGACGGGCGACAAATTCCGCCGGATATTCTTGAACCCGTCGGACATCGGCGGGCGTTATTCGGCGCTCTCCTATTTCGGGATGGTTCCGGCGGCGCTGCAAGGGATCGATTTCAAAACGCTGCTCGACCGCGCGGAACGCGCGATGCATGCCTGCGCGCCCGCAGTCCCCGCCGTCGACAATCCGGCGGTCCGACTGGGCGCGATCATCGGGACGTTGGCAGCCGCGGGTCGCAACAAATTGACGCTTTCGACCGACCCCGAAATTTCGTCACTCGGTTTGTGGATCGAGCAACTGGTCGCTGAAAGCACTGGCAAAGAGGGCAAGGGCATTCTGCCTGTCGCGGGCGAGACGCTCACGGACCCCGACGTATACGGCGACGACCGCCTCTTCGTCCACATCGCCGTCGGCATGATCGACCCGGAGGCCGAGAACAGATTGCGCGCGATCGAAGCCGCCGGCCACCCCGTCGTCCGCCGCGTGATGAACGACACGCTCGACCTGGGTGAAGAGTTTTACATCTGGGAGATGGCGACGGCGATCGCCGGCGCCGCGATGGGCATCAACCCCTTCGATCAACCCAACGTGCAGGAGTCGAAAGACAACACCAAACTCCTTCTCGAAGATTTCAAACGCGACGGCCGTCTTCCCGAACAGACGCTGGCCGCAGAGGGGCGCGGGTTGAAGGTCTACTGCGACGACGAGACGCTCCAGCAACTCGGCAAGAACAAGACGGTCGAGGCGTTCATCGCCGCGCATTTGAAGCGCGTCAAGCCGGGCGATTACATCGCGATGCTCGACTACATCAGGGAAACCGACGAAACCGAAGCGTTGATTCAAGCCATCCGCGCGCATCTGCGCGACGCGCTGCGCGTGGCGACGACGACCGGTTACGGCCCGCGATTCCTGCACTCGACAGGGCAGTTGCACAAGGGCGGCGACTCGAGCGGCGTCTTCATTCAGATCACTGCGGATGATTTAAAAGACGTGCCGATCGTCGGCGAGCCGTTCACGTTCGGCGTTTTGAAACAGGCTCAGGCGCTCGGCGATTTTCAATCGCTGGCCAGCCGCGACCGGCGCGCGATCCGCGTCCACCTGGGAGCAGACGTCTCCGCCGGTCTGAAGACGTTGCTCGAAATCGTTCGGACGGCTTTTCCAACTGGGTAACATGGTAGGGGCAGACCCGCGTGTCTGCCCCGGCGTGGATTCGCGCTCAACCACCGGGGCAGACACATAGGTCTGCCCCTACACTGATTTGAACTCGCAATCTAACCGCAATGAGGACTCTGCGACAATCAACTCACGAGCTCTTGATCTGCGCCGACGCGGCGGAGCTGGCGCGGGAGGCGTCGGTCCGATTCGCCGGACTCGCCGAAGCCTTCACGCGCGACGCCGGTCGCTTCACCGTCGCGCTCTCAGGCGGGTCAACGCCGAAGGCCATGTTCCACGCCCTCGCCGAAACACCTTTCGCCGACGCGCTGCCCTGGCGTTCGATCTACTTCTTCTGGGGAGATGAACGATGCGTCCCTCCCGACCACGCGGATAGCAACTATCGAATGGCGAATGAAACGTTGCTCTCGAAGGTTCCGATTCCGCTCGAAAACATCTTTCGCATCCTGGCGGAAGACGGGGATCACAAGCGCGCGGCGGCCAATTATTCAGAAACCCTGCGCACATTCTTCGCCGAAGAGCGTCCTAGCCTGGACCTCGTCTTCCTGGGAATGGGCCCCGACGGGCATACGGCCTCGCTCTTTCCGGGCACGACGGCCCTCTGCGCTAACGACCGCATCGCGGTAGCAAACTACGTCGATAAGTTTCAATCCTG
>Ga0081455_10002527_pt1 | contig 21737 bp, 16 predicted proteins | sample TabmetS3T2R1_FD_70207 | JGI IMG/M metagenome (GOLD analysis project Ga0081455, IMG submission 70207) | Tabebuia heterophylla rhizosphere microbial communities from the University of Puerto Rico - S3T2R1 | ecosystem: Host-associated > Plants > Roots > Rhizosphere ...
GGAGCCGGCGTCCCAGATGCGAGCGGTGCAATCTTCCGACGCAGTCACTATTCGTTGGCCCAGCCTGTCAAAGGATGCGCTTAAGACGCGGGCGTCATGACGCATCGGCGCAGAAATGGGGAGCGGCCAAGAGCGCTCGCTCAAGGCGAACCAGAGGCGGTCGGCGACGGCGCTGTATTTCTCCGGATCCTGTTCGACCGCTCGCGCCAAGAAAACAAGCGCACTGGCACTTTCTCCCTTGGAAAATAGCTCCTCTGCGCGATTGCCGTCGGACACCACTAGCAATCGTTGTGTTTCGCGTTTCTGCGCGGCCGCTCGTTTAGCCGCAATTGTGGCCCAGGAAGCAAGTATGAGTGCGATCAGAGCCGCGACAGTGACCCATGTTCGGATAGTTCGTTGCCGCCGAGTCTCAGCTTTCCGGCTCGCGATGATGTATTCGGTTTGCAACGTGGTAGGTTGGCGCTCTTTTTGAGCGCCGGCTTGAGCGAGCCACTGTTCGGCTGCTCGCAAATCTTCGCCGCGCAAGACAAAGCTATTGTTCCTGCCATTTGCACCCCATTCAATCGCACGGGTGAGCAAACGGGTGTGCGCGCGCACCCAATCGAGATCCGTATCGAGCGCAGTGATCAGCTTACCAGTAGCTTCCTCAAAATCGTCGCTGTCCCTGAAGAAAATCCAGTTCAGCTCTCCGAGGGCTTTCGGCACTCTGTCGGCTGCTACGTCGCGATGGACGATCGGCACAAGGCGTTTATTATTCGCCGCTGCGTGCGCGATTTCCTTGCCGCAGACCTCAGATGCAATCGAATCGGGTGTGAGCACGAAGATGAACGTATGGGTGGACTCGATTGCCCCGTAGATCGTTTTCTCCCATTTGTCCCCGGGCGGAATCCCTTCCCAATCGACCCAGGCTTCGCGATCGCGACGCTTCAGTTCCTCGTCCAGCCGGCGCACGAACTCCTTGTCTTTGCGTGAATACGAGATGAAGACTTCCTGTGGACGCGGGATCTGCTGGTCGGGAGATGGTGCTGGCATAACGGGTTACTTCAGGTTTGCGAACAACCGGGGAGTTCGCGGGTTCCGAGCCGGAAGCGAGCAAAGCGCTTCAAACCGCCTAACCAACTTGATGCAATCGGAAATTTTCAAATACCCAAGCCGACGACCAAGACAATTCTCGCAAAAATCCTTGCCGTCGGCTTCAATGCGAGGCCAAGAAGATACGCGTTAAGCACGATTCTCTCCCTCGGGTGGTTTCGTCACGGACCGGATCCACTCAGCGCTCTCATTCGACAACAGAGTTTCAACGCGCTGGACGAGCAGATGGAAGGCATCCTCCTTATCGTAAGGCTGCGTTTGCGTCAGAAACAAAAATTTTTCCGTTTTGAGCGCTTCTGCCGTGGCGCGATAGCTGATCCAATGTTCCTGAAAGTGTAGCAATCCGAGCAGCGATGCGATTACAGCGACAACAACGCCCAAAACTCCGATCGCGATCTTGATAGGCAACTTGTCGCCGGCGAAGCCGGATAGAAATGGAATTATGGCAGCGGCAACGATCTCCGCAAACCTCAACCGTTTGAACCAAAGTTGACTTGCGCCGCTCTTCCGATCGTACCAACTTATCTGATCGTTCAGGCGCTGTTCGATGTACTCGTCGGCTGAGATCATTTTACCAGGATGCAACGAATGGTTCTGACTTTCAGCGTCAATTTGAGCATCAGTTATCGGCTTTAGTAAAGCAAAACCGGCTGGCAAGTTGCTCTCGATTGCTACGAAGCCATTTTGATGATCCGCTACCCTTTCAAGTGTCGCGCGCCAGGGTGCGGCTATATGAAAATGTCTCGCCAACGATCGCCACGTGACGCCTTGGGGGGGCGACCCATTCGGCGTAGCATATGGACTCAATGACTTTCCGCTTTTCTAATCCGACACGTTCGTTGGAGCAAAACACCGTTTAAGAAAGGCTTCAAATTACATCAAACGAATAATGCTACGATCCCTTTTTAGCGGGACACCGATAATCATGGCAGAACGATGCTCGGTGGTTCGCACGAAGCGCTGCCTAACACAAAGAAACCAGGGAGGTCCGCGACTGCCCGGGGTCCAAAAACATGCACGGTGAGCACCTCTGAGACGTATGAGAACAAGGGCAATTCAAAGACTCGTCAAGCGTTATTCGCTCAGCACTGTCCCTTAGCGTCACTAAGAGTATGAGTGAGCAAGCCGCCGATCGGAAAATGCTGCTACCAGCATAAGACTTCCGACGACGGCAAGGTGGAGCGCGATAGCTCCACGTGCGTAGTGAATATCAACCAGCAACACCCGGAACGTCGCCGCGATAAGGAGTCCCCATCCAAGCCATCGATACATCGGCTCTCGAAAGAAGACGCCGATAAGGAATACGACCAGGCCCAGCAGAGCCCAGGCGATTGTTAACGAAGCCCCCCCGAAGTGCCAGGCAGACCAAAGCGAAACCCAACGCCACAACGTGACGATGCCGAGCGTCATCGCGAGATTCTGAAGCTCGGGCGAAGACAGCAACGGCTTGCTGAGTTGCTGCTGCAGAAGGAGCAAAGCAAACGCCAGAAGATCCTGGAGGTGAAATCCATGCGCTCCTGCATCGCCCATCCAGGCCACCAAGACCGCGGCAGTGGTAAAGGCGAGACTGCCGAACATGACCGCCTTCTTCTTTTGGACGCGCGCCCAAAGGAGCAGGGCGAATCCCAGGACCTCGAGGAAGATGAAACGCCAGTCAGCTGCGATGTAGGTCATGGTCCAGGCGATAAAGGTGAGGATAGCGAGCGCATAGAAAAGCGTGGCGACCCATTCAGGCACGATGAGAAAGCGCGCGCGCTCGCTGGCGGCCGCAAGAGCCAGGAACATCGCTACGGGCATGAGCGCAAAGACTGCGGACGGTGGCGGGTTTTGCGAGAGTTGCGCACAGAACTCGTAAAGACTGGCAAAGGTAAAAACCTGTCCTAGCGTGGCGACGGCCCAATCGCGTGTCAGAGTTCCGTAGATGAAGGTCGCAACCGAGAGAGTCGAAGCTACCACCAGCCACCACGAAGGAGTTAGCATACGTTCTAGCCAGAAGAACAGGACCGCGACGATACCTAAGGCTGCCACTATCTGCACAAGTGTTAGCTCCCACTTCGGAATCAGCTGCGCGCCGCGCGTTTGCCACCATCGGCTTAGGACAAGCGTGATGAGGATTACAACAAGTGGATTCCACCAGGGGCGCTCGAAACTTCCGATTTGCGCCAGCCAAAGGACCAGAGCTGCCAAAACTACTCCCTTGGCCAGATAAGGCAGCTCCGGGATGCGCAGCACGGCGAGCGAAGCAGTTAGGGCGAGAGCTATGATCGCCAGCAGCGGTGGCTGATTGATTTGGGCAAACTGATAAACGACCGTGATCAACCAGAGCGTCATCCCTAATGTGGCGAAGTAACCCGCGTGCCAGTCGATCACAGAACGGCTTGCATGCGGACGGCGCGCCAGACAGGCACTGCCGATCAGAACAAGGCCGGTGATGATTCCAAGCATTCGACCCGGCTCGCCCGGTTCGCGAATCGGCCCGAAAGCAATCAGGAACGCAATCAGCGCGCAGACTTCGGCGAGGAAACGCAGAGCTTCACCCCTTCGATCAGCCAGCGCCTTCCCTGTAACTAAAAGCAGGGCACTTGCGATCGCCACGGCCAGCACCAGATGCGGACCGGCCACGACCGTGAAGAGGCCGAGCGCAAGAACAAGCGCACTTTGTTGCCATGCCGGACGCCAGATCGATGGCTCGCGCCGGCTGACCAGTGCGCCGGCGCCGATCATGGCAATACCGAGACCAAAGCTGAAGCTGGAAATCCACTGCGCGTGCATTGGCGGCAACAAGAGGACAACCAGCGAGAAGAAGAGGGCGTGGTTGAGACTTAACAGGAGCATTCTTGGGGTGGGCGTGAGTTTGTCGCGCGGAGCCAGGGAGGTGCCTGCTACCACGACCAGCCAGCACGCCGCGAAGAAGAGACATGTTTGCCAGAACTCGTGGAGTTGAAGATAACGCGCGAAGTCTAACCGCCCATCGTGATAGCTCCACCACAACGCGTAGCTCAAATAGCTGGCGATTAAGGTGACGAAAACCAGCAAAACCCTCCCACGACGAACCAACAACCAGCAGGCGACGCCCACAAGGACTACATCGGAGAACAGGGTAAACCATAGCGCTGGCTGCAGCGCCGTTGTATAGCCAGACAGAATAACGACAAAGAAAGTCGCAATATGCGCTTCCCGTTTCTCGGCTATCAGGACAATTAGGATGGCAACGGCCAGCGTGATCAGGCAGCCGGCGACCGGATGATCGATTAAGCGAAGGTTTGGAAAGTAATATCCCGCGAAAGCGGTGAAGTAGAACGACGCCACACCGCCTGCTACCAAAGCTCGCGCAGGCCAGCGATGGGTTAGCTTCTCCAGAAACAATCCAGCGACAAGCAACGCCGCGCTCGCGGCGAAGAGGAGCGCGAGGTTGAAGGCCGCGCCGTGTCCGGTTCGATCGAGATAACTACCAAAGAGCACCAATGCGGTCAGCAGAATGGCTACACCCGCAACCGAGAACCACCGCTGTCCTCTTTTTTCTACCACTGAGCTCTCGTTTTCCATAAGCGATGGGTCAGAGAGTCTTCAAATATTCCAGCAGCTTGTTTTTGTCGTCGTCAGATAACTGCGTGCCGTAAAGGTGGCCCCCGTTTCCTTCTGCTCGCACGCGAGTGTCATGGAGAAAATAGTGGTTCTGCAATTCGCCCTTCGGGCCGATGGGTTTCGGTTCGGGCTCCTCAAAACCGACTTTGACCGGATCGAAGACATCGTAGCCGCGATGGAATGTGACCGGGCGCTGCTCGGGGGGATTTAACAAGTCGCGCAAGGTGGGAACGGAACCGTTGTGCAAGTAAGGAGCGCGCAGCCAGATGCCGTCGAGCGGAGGAGAAAGGTAACCGTATGGATCGAGCTCGGTCATCGGCGGCCGATCGATTCCCATTTCTTTGACGCGCCGATTGGCTTCTTCAGCGGCGGCCTTGGACCAGGAGTGCGTGCGCTCGGGATCCGTCCCGATCTCCGCAATGGAAATCACCTTATTGGTGCGCTCGCCGCGCGGCTCGTGGCACGAGGCGCAGTCGCGCAGGTAGATTTTCCTGCCTTCATCCGCCAGTTGCGCCTTGAGCGGATCTTTTTGGGTAAATGGAAAGGTTGGTGGCGGAAGATTGCTGAGATAAGCATCCAAGTCTGCCATGCGCTTCAAAAACCAGGGCCGCGGCGGTGCACCGAGACCGAGCGCGGAATCGATCAAAACCGACCGCACCGCTGGCGTATCGCCAGTCCAATTCAGCAGCATTTGTTTTCCGGCTTTGTCCTTTCCGCTGCGGATGCCGAGATTCCAGACGGAAGGGAAATCAGTGGGCCCGACCGTGTCGTCTTCCTTCATGCTGGTCATGAAATATTTTGTCAGGTTCATGGCGTCGTCTCGTCCCGGGCCCCAATCCGGTTTCGGCTTATTGCTACTGACGTAGCGCTCCATCCAGGTGAAGGTTTTCTCCTGCTGGAGAAGCGCCCTTTTGGTAAGTGGGATAAGAAGGAAGCGATAGATCTGGCGGTCGATAAAGGTCAATCCTCCGTTGCCGTATTGATTCCCACTCACCAGCCGGATCTCGTTCATGATCGTATCGCTGTTGAAACGCGGATCATGCGCCGTCTTGAACAAAAACCTCAACATCGCTTGCAGGTTGTTCGTATGTGCCGGAGCCCCGATAACAATGTGCTGGACCTCATCTTCCTTTAGGCGGTAGGTCGCGGTGTGACAGATAGCGCAGTTATTAGTGACCCGGGCGAACCCGACCATCTTTTTTGAAAACCCGACCGGCAGCTCCTGGCCTTCCTCCCAAACGACCCCAAACGATTTGTAGCCGCCTGGCCCGGGCATAAGATCGGGAAATACGCGCGGCAGGACCAGCCAGAGAAAGTAAGGAATGCCGCGATCGCCTTCCGCACCTAACGAGCCGTATTTAAAATGTTCGTCTTCGTTGGCAAAAATCTGGGGCTCTTCCCGAAAGAACTTATTCCACGTAAAGATGCCACCGGCGATCAGCAGAGCCGCCAGAATCAAGCCTACAATTAAAAGAATGTGCTGTCGTTTCGATAGGTTAGTCATAGCGTTGAAAAAACGATAGCTGCAAAACGTGGGCGTTGTTTCAGGTCCTTTAAGGTGCTTGGTTCATATGATCAGCCTTACGCTTCACTCCCCGGCGCCTCTTCAGTTCCTCCCCGAGGTCTGAGGTTATTTGACCGGTCTCGAAAACGGAGCGATACCATTTCGGTTCCAAGGCGCCTCGTCCTTCCTGGCTCAAGCGATAGGCAATCTTTCTCGCCGACCCAAACTCGGTGGCAGGTTCAAGAATGCTGTCTTCTTTATCGTGAATCCAGTTGCCAGGATTAGCACCCATTTCCGACGCGAGAATGGCCCAGAGTTGTGCTTCTTCTGATTCCGGATCAACCTGGGTAAAAGTGACGGTGCCGGCCAGTTGCTTATGGCCTTCCTGCCACGGCGCTGTGAGCGCTTTGGTCGGTGTCTTTTCCTCGTCCAAATAGGAGATCCAGTAGAGCAGAAACGTCACATCGCCTGACTGCTGTCTTTTTTTCCATTCCTGCGAAAAGTAACGTTCTCCAGGCCGAAATTGTGGCACTTTGTTGTCGTCCTTGACCGGCACAAAGGTGAATTTACCGGCCGTCCCACCTATTTCCTCGACGCCGGTCCAGTAGGTCTGGTAGGCAGTGCTCGATCGGAAGGTTCGTGACGTTTGCTTCGTAAGATGAAGAAGGGTTCCTCCGGCTTTGATTAATCCCATGCGTTCCTTAAGTGCCTTACCGAACTCCGCCCGTTCGGCGATGAGGTTTAGACTGTTATAGGAGCCCCAGTCGCCCAAGAACGGGACCTCTGCTCCCGCGGCTTCACCGGTTGCGTGCAGAACGTCCATAAAATCCTTGTGGCTGTCCGTGGGAGCGGCCGGATCGTTAAGCGCGAGAAAATCGACGCGCCGGCCCTCTTTCGTTTGAAAGGCCATCATCAATCCGAGGAAATCCGGGTTTGTTTCAATATGGGGCGTACCCAGGCCCGTGGAAATCCGGCCGATCCCGATGCGTTCCCCCCCAGTTTGGAAAATTCCAATCCCCTGAAGTGGCCCGGGCACCTCATCCGCTGCTCGAAAGACAACCTTGCCGCCGGCGATCTGATATTGATGAGCGACTCGGTCAAGGAGATTAACGTGCTTGTTCTTTTTCATCGCCTTCTGCTGGATGGCGCCGATCTCAGCCACGTCACGGGCGATGGAGTCCAGATTGTTCGCGGTGGGTCTAAACGGGCACCATGATTGGTTATCTTGTGGCATGTGCTCCTTAGTTACTGAAGCCAGGTGAGTTAATCGTCCATGAGTTAAAAGGTCTTTAAGTATTCGACGATTGCGTCTTTCTCATCGTCCGAAAGCATGGTGCCATAGTTATAGCCTTCCCAAGTGCCATCTGGCTTTTGCCACGCTTCGTGGCCGACATTTGAATTGCCTTCATTCCGGTCGCGCGGTGTTTTACCTTCCTTTTTCTCCCTGGTGTCGAACTTAAAATATTTTCTTGGATTGTCGGGTTCGTCCTTGCTGCGTCCCTCGTCATCGAATCGGCTAACATCTGACACAAAGCCGACCTTCTGTGGATCGAATACGTCGTAACCGCGATAAAAAACTGTGGGACGTTTGGCATTTGGATTTTCGGTGCTTGGATTCAGCAGATCACGCAGCGTTGGTACTGACCCGTTATGCAAATACGGTCCCCTCAACCAGACGCCGTCCAGTGGCATATTGACGTAACCAAAGGTCTTTCGGAAATGACTGAACCGCCACGGATAACCGGCGTAGAGCGTATTCTGCACCGCGGCTAAATCTTCCGTGTACGAATCAAGCCGGTGAGGGTCGGTTCTGACTTCGTCGATCTTCGCTATGTCGCCGACGTACTTGCCGCTGAAATCCCGGCCATTGCGCCCGTGACAATCTGCGCAGTATTGCGCATAAAGTTTCTCACCCCGCGCGCTGAGCTCTTCGTTAATTGCAAACGGATATTTGGGCGGCTCTTTGTAAAGCAACCATTGTTCGATCCGCGCCATTTGTTTCAGATCGATCGTCGGCGGAAACGCGCCGGTGCCGAACGCGGCGCTTTTGTTGCGCTCCTCCATCATGCTGTTGTTCCCGTCCCAATGAGCATTAATTTTCTTCTCCTTGCGCGGGCCTTGCAGCCAGATCGAGGGCAAATCACAGAGACCAACCAGCTCTCGAGTGTCCAGTTTTTCGAGAGGAAATTCCAAGAGCGTCTTTGCCGGATTAAACGTGTCGGTGCGTCCGGGGCCTGCGTCCGGTTCCCAATCACCGAAACGGAAATGACCCTTCAACATCAGCAGCCGTTCGCGCATGAAAGGAATAGCGTAGTACCGGAGGAGGAACCTATTGATCAAATCGTAATTGGCACCGATCCCTTTCATCTCCGCTAGGATCCGTGGGGCGTTGAAACGCTGATCCGAGGCGCAGTCGAAAATAAAATGCTCGAACGCCTCAAGATCGACAGTGTTCGACGGCATGCCAGCGTGGATTGTGCGCGGGCTCTGTGGCATTTCGCGGACGGAACCAGCGTGACAAATCGCGCAGTTCAAAAAGACGCGATCAATTCCCTGCGTATTGCGGCGGGAGACACCGATCGGCAAATCTTTTCCAGGTTCATACAGAAAGCCTAACGAGACATATTCTGTTCCCGGAGTGTACGTTTTTCCGGGCAAATACTCCGGAAACATTTTGGGCAGGACCTTCCAAATCCAGTAGGGAATACCCGATTCGCGCTCGCCGCCGGTTGAGCCGTACTTGAAGTGCTCTTCCGGGTCCGCGTATGCGACGGGATCGTCCCGAGTAAATCGGGAGACGAGATATAAACAGCCGATTGCGATAACCGCGACGACTGCCAACAATGCAATTCGCCACTTCCAGCGCGGGCTTTTTGCAGCTTGATCTGGGCCGTCGGCCATGACCGCGGAGCGCAATTTTATCCCGGCGCTGGGAACTCGAGCGCGAAATCAATCAATCGTTTTTTGCCCAAATAGACTTTGCCCAGGTAAGCGTGTGGCGCGACTTCACGGATCTCATCGCGAATCCAGTGGGCAACCAGCGACGTCTCGGAATAATCAAGCACGATGCACTCTTTATTATCCATCCAGCTCGGTCCTTTATACACCTTGGCGATGATGGCGTTCAGCCCAAACGGCAAAATCTTGTTTCGCAAAATTCCTTTTTTTGAATCAAAAATTTTTCCCTGCCACGCAAAATGATTTACGAAATTAGCCATGTCCTGCGTGTAAGTTGTTCCGGGCGCGATGATCGCCGTGCCTTTGGCTTCGCCGCTGGGGATTTCCCCGACTGGACTTTGACTGAATAAGTCGTCGAGCTGCTGCTGCGACATTTTCAACATTTCTGCGACTGTGACTGCCATGTTTTCTCCTTTCGTTGTGGCGCGTGCCTAGAAGGTTTTCAGATACTCGATGAGTGCGCGCTTATCGGTATCCGGCAGGTCTGTGCCGAACTCGTGGCCTTTGTCCTCAACAAAATCGGGACATTTGTTCGCCGCGAGCAGATCCGGAATGAGCTGGTTGAACTCGGCGGCGGCTTCATCGCGTGAAAGATTCATGGCTTTAAGCTTGATCAACTTTTGCGCGATTTTGATAAAGACATCGGGGTTTGGGAAGCCCGGATCTAGATTAGCGACAAGGTTTATGGGCGTGCCTTTTGGAATCATCCCGACTTTGATGTAGCCGTCCCTATCAGCCATCGCCCGGATCACGCGCAGGCGTTCTGGCACAAACTCCTTACGCAAATGCAGCGAGCAATCGTTCTGCGTCCGCCAGATCGAATCTTTGTTCAGCCGTTTTTCCGGCCATAGAAGTTTCTCAATTGCGTCGTTAAACGCGTCCATCCGGCCCGCCACGGAAGGATCGCAGGTGAATTTTCCCAGCATGTTGTTGTGCAAAAACGGCGCAGAACTCCAGACGCTGACCAGGGAGGGCGTCCGGTAGTAACCGGCTGCGACATCTTTTTTTTTCGGCTTGAATGTGATTGGATGGGTTTCATCGAAGGGGTTAAAAAATTCCAACTCGTCCACAGGCGAGAGCTCCTTGTAGGTCAACGAAGAAAAGTTGTCCCAGATGTGACCGGCTTTGGCGTTTGTCGCGAAAGCGCGAGCGGAGTTTGTTTCGATTTTTGTGAGTGGATAACGCTTGTCGTTTGACAGGAAATTGTTTTCAAGAAAATCTGGCGCCATCACCGCTGCGCGGAACCAGGTTTTTCCCTCGCCAGAATGCGAATCGATGTTTGTCGGCGGTTGTTTGCTCGAATGACAAGAAGCGCAGCTCTCCGCGAAAACCTCTTTTCCCCGCGTCATCACCGCTGAATCGGCCGTGATGTAAGCTTGACCGCCGGGCGCATCGGCCAGACGAAACGATTTTAGCTTGCTGAAAAACGCGGCGATGTTGTCGAGTCGCTCTTCCGTGGCGCGCCAGAAAACCGAATGCTCGCGTGCGTACGGGATCTCAAACGGTTCTTGCGGACGGAGTCCGATCAGCCGGTCGTGGCGCTTCAGCCAGTACTCGGAAAACATCCCGATGTTGACGTAAACGCGGATGGTGGCACCACGGACGCCGATGGAATCGGCGCCATCCTTCAAAATGTGTGGCACGTGCATTTCTTGCTGCTCGCCAGGCAAGTCGAGGGTTCCGCCCGCCATTTTTTCGGGAGCCGCCCCGTCCGCGATCCGTTTGCGTTCCCCGAGCAAGAAGATTGCATTGATCGCGTTTGGATTGTTGATGTGATCGGTCGCGATGCGTGAAGTGTCAGAAGTGCCGCGCGGTTGCGCAGCCAGCATTTCGTAAAAGAAACCGCCTTTCTCGACATTGCAGGCGAAGACTTTTCCTTCGTTGATGTACTGATTGCCGATCGCCGACGCCAGGTTTTCCCAGCGCGGATTTTCCGGGTCGAGGGGCGGATTGGCTGGGTTTGGCGCGATGTGACAAGAGCCGCAGGCTACACCAACGCGATACGGACGGATGAGCTTGTTGTCGTTGTAGTAAGTGGGATCGTTCATGAAGCGATCACCATTCCATTTCTTGCGCGCTTCCTCGTTGAACTCCGGATTCGGAAAAAGCCGAAAACCGAGCACACCGGAAGGTTTGCCGTAAACCGTTCGATCGATGCCTGCCGGTTCAGACTCCACCTCTTGATCGAGCCACAAACCGAAGTCGTCGGGTTTACTCGCTGCGCGGAATCCCGGCTCGTTCACTAAACCGAGCACTTTGAAACGCTCGCCGCGCGGAAATTTTCGGTTATCGAGCATCTTTAAAAGGTCCATGAGGCCGTAGCTATCCTGTGCGGCGTGATTCCAAAAGTGCTCATTGCCTGCGCTCCAAAGGTTCCAGGCATTGCGACCCATGATTTCCTCCGGCGAAAGATTAATGCCGCCATCCATCGGCTTGAAAACGTCCACAGTGATTTGTGGAAAATCATCCGTGGTTTTTCCTGCAGCTTGAGCTTCGTCTACCGGCTCGCTTTTTTTGCAGCTGCCAAACGCCAGCAAGGCGCACATACTGACGCAAGGTCCGACTCGACTGAGACGGAGAAGATGGTCCCTCGCTTCCAACATTGCCTTCACCGAGTCATCATTGATAAGTCGGTCGCGAATCGTGAGGCAAGAAAATTCTTAAGCTAGATATCCTAGAAAATGTCGAACACGCGCTGGCCGACAGCGAACGCGCAACAGACAACAAGCAACCACTCCCGAATCCACGCGACAACTCGCGTCGGGTCCGGGGAAAAACGCTTTTGCGAAAGGGAGAAAGTCGCCTCTGGCTGGCAGCAACGCCTTCACCGAACTCTCATTGATAGCTCGTTCGTCAATCTAATGGCGGGAAGATTAGAAAACTGAGACGGCGGCTAGCGGGTCGCTCCTTGAGTCATTCAACAAATTCCAGTTCAATCGGAACGCCGACGTAGCCTTTGTCGTGCGCGTCAGTCAGAAATTTGCTGATGGCCGCGCGTCCGATCTCACCATAATCGCGAGTAAATTCGTTCACGTACATGCCGATGAACTTTCTGGCGAGCTCCCGGTTCATGTCGCGTGCGTATGCCAGGGAGTAAGCGACGGCTTCGCTCCGGTGTGTGAGACCGTAGTCGATGCTTTCGCGAATGATCTCGCTAAGGTCACACGGCGCACCGGTAGCGGGATATCTTTGCGCACGACATTTCCGCCTAACGGCAATGGCAGCTCCGTATTGCGCTTCCACCATTCACCAAGATCGACGATTTTCTCGAAACCAGACCGGGCGTACGTGAGTTGCCCCTCGTGAATGATCAAACCGGCATCCGCGCGACCACCCTCTACTGCATCGAAAATTCTGTCGAACGGAACGACTACGAAGTTGAATTCGCCGAGAAAAAGCTCAAGAGCGAGAAAGGCGCTCGTCATCGTACCGGGCACTGCGATTCTTTTGCCGTTCAAAACGGGTCCCCCACCGGGTTTGCCAAGCCCGTTGCGCATTTCGCTTTATCTGCTGCCCTGCAAGTGAGCCCTGCCGTGCCGCCACCCCTGCCGTAGCGAAAACCTGGCCAAGATCGTAATTAGCTGAACCAATTACTGCATCTAGGTTGCTTTGGTTCTGGCCTATCATCGCCCCGTTGTCGTTATTTGTGTATGGGTCGTTGTTGGCCGTACAGGGGCCGCCGCAACTGAGATTATCACCGGCGTAGGTAATGAGATTGTTGTTGGCGATGATATTCAGGTGGGTGGCGACGTCTCGTTCATAAACGGCATTAACACGGTTTATGACTAGAACTTCAGCAGCCAATGTGCCTGCTACCGTATTGTTACCCACTCGCACTGCGTACTCGTTGGTTGCAGCTAAGGCGAGACGATAGGTTCGCAATTCTCCACCGATGCTGACTGCTGGCGCGGCACCCACGGGCAAGCGGGGCAATTCGGGTTCGACAAAATTACACCGGAATGATTTCGGCCAGATTCACCGCATCCTTTTTCCAATATGTTACGTAGTCCGTTGTGTTACCTTCCGCGTAGGGATCGATTAGCACGGTGCCTGAGGGAGCAAGGACGATGGCGTGAAATCCCGTCGGCAACCAATCAAACCGCGCTATCGCAGCGGGATCATCAATACCTTGGGCGCGATACGTTTTAAGGAGGGAAAACTTTGCCGCCAGCCCGGGCTCCATGACCGGAGACTGCTCGAATCGAAAGCGAGCGATTGTCCCGTCAGGCATAGGAAGATAAATGATGGCCGGATTCTGAGTTGCTTCCCTGGTAAATTCCATTGGGGTGCTGGAAAGTAACTGCATCGGTGCTGCTTTGTTCAGTCGCACCGTTCGGTAAACTGTCGGAACGATCAGCCGTCGGGACACTTGGTTAATAGCGTGTTCATCAACGCTTTGCCAAATCTCGCTAGGCATTGTGGCCGCCTGTGCCGAGATTGCGACCACAGGAGATACGATGACTGTTGCCAAAATGGTTACGATGAAGATAGGGAGATCTAACAATGCCGACTTTGAAGTGAATTGTTTTTCATAGGATGCAGCTCGGGGTTTAAAGGAATTTTTAAAACGCTTTTATTAAAAAACGCGTGGAATCCGACAATACATTTTGTAGCTGCGTCAGCCACCACGAACGACAAGTGCTGCGCGCGTGTGCGCTAAAAGCGGGGATCGGAGCGCCAAGCCGTCGATTGCCTAACGACAACGCTTGATGCCTAACTCTAGCGTGGCCTCGAAACTCACCACCGCTTTTCGAAAAGAAAACAGCCGCCGCGCGGATTCGCGCGGCGGCTGAATGTATCTAAGAAACGCTGACTTCTCTAACAGCGCTCCTTAATAACAGTCTTATTGATTGTTCACGACTCGCGGCGTCGGACGGATCATCTCCATCTGAGCGCTTACTTTCTGAATTTGCGCCGCCTGCTCCTTGAGCTGAGCTGTGAGAGCCTCTATCTGCTTCTGTTGCTGCTCAACCGTTGTTTGTTGCTGAGCCACCTTTGCTTGCAACGTCTCAACTTTCTGATTGAGCATGGCTTCATGCTGGGCCTGGGCTTTGGCCTGCGGGCGCATGCGAGGTTGAGGTGCGGTACGATGAGGCGCCGCAGCGGGGTTACCAGCCCTGCCGACGTTAGGGTCAAAGCCAAGTTGATCGGTATCAAGGTTAAGAGTAACTGCGACAACGCTGCCCCCAACAGGCTGTTCGTTGTTGAAGATACCGCCGATGAAACAGGCTGCGGACCCGAACCCATCACTCGAGAGGTCGGCGATGCGGATCGTAAAGTCCTCGTCGGCGATGGGGGTTCCGTTGTTGTCACCAACGAATTGGCCGACGTAAGTGTTATTGAAGCCAGCGACCAGGTTCGTTCCTCCGTGTGCGCCCACGACTGTGTTCGAACTACCACCATCGTTATTAATCATCGCCGAAGAGCCAACTGCCGTGTTGAAGTTGGCAGTGGCGGCTCCGGATGCGTCATTGTTCTCCAGCGCCAGATCGCCAACGGCAGTGTTCTCAGCGCCGGAAATATTGAAGAAAAGCGCCGAATCGCCCACAGCATTGTTTTCGAACCCGTCAGTGTTGTTAAACAGCGCGAAGCCGCCAAAAGCATTGTTGAAATCACCGCTATCGTTAAATACCATGGCGTCTACTCCCACGGCCGTGTTTTCCGAGCCGGAAGTGTTCAGCAAAAGCGCCGCAGCGCCAACGGCTGTATTGGAATCGGCATTGTTGAGGATCAGCGACGGGCCAAGGGCCGTGTTGAAGTTGCCGGTGGTATTAAAAAAGAGCGACCGCCAACCAAACGCTGAATTTCCAGCGCCGCTGTTGGAAAGGAGTGCATCATCACCTTGAAAGGTGCCGAAGTTGCCGTCGCAACCGTCTAGACAAGTACCTCCTCCTTGCGCTCGTGTTTGCGGTGCAAACGCAAAGCACACCAGAATGAGCGGGATGAGAAGGAACCCGCGCCATAACGGCAGCGAGCGAGCCGGATCTCGTCCGCATGAGACTAACGTTTTAACTTGATTCAATGAATACATGGATGTGTTCTTTCTCTGTCCCGGTGGTGTTTTGGTTTGTATTTTGTGTGTCACTGGAATCCGAACAGACAAAGAACCTACCGGGCAAAAATTCTTTCTCTGTTTTGGAACCTATCGCGGTGATACTCAATTTCGCTTTCGAGTGTCAATACTTTTTTTAAAGGTTTTTTACGCGCCGCAACGCAGCTTTCTCAACCTGCTGTATCGCCGACTCCAATCGGCTGGCCCGTCGACCGGCCCTGCATTGATTTGGCGAAACGGGCATTCGAGCATTGCTGTTTGCGTTGGGGAGTCTGTTCCGGTAGCCTCAGGCGCATGGCACGCTCTGGTTTGGGTAAAGGTCTTGGCGCGCTGATAGGTACGGCTGCGCTCCCGACACCCCGAGGTGGAGCGGACACCGGCGAGAGAGTGCACCAGATCGACCTGGGGAGCATTGTCCCGAGCACTTTACAGCCGCGGAAGGATTTTGCGCGCGACGCGTTGCTGGAACTAATCGAGTCGATTCGGCAGCATGGCATTATTCAGCCGCTCATCGTCCGGCAAGTCGGCACGCGATTTGAATTGATCGCTGGCGAGCGCCGGTGGCGCGCCGCGCAGGAACTCGGCCTTGTTACAGTCCCAACCATTATTCGCACAGCTAACGACCTGGAAGTTCTCGAACTTTCGTTGATCGAAAATCTGCAACGCGCCGACCTCAACCCGATCGAGGAGGCCCAGGGCTACGCGAGATTAGCCAATGAATTTGGAATGCGGCAGGAAGATATCGCGCTGAAAGTGGGCCGTAGTCGCGCGGCTGTGGCGAACGCGCTGCGACTCTTAGATCTGCATCCACAGGTGCAGATCTGGTTAGCTCAGAATTTGGTTTCAGTCGGACACGCGAAAGTGTTGCTGGCGTTGAAAGCACCGGAAGAACAATTACTCGCTGCGGAAACAGTTTTGCGCCGCAACGCCACGGTGCGTTCTACGGAGCGGATGGTTGCCCGCTTACTTGGCGTTGGTCGCGGACGACGCAAACTGGGGCGCGCGGCTGGGGATTCGACCGCTACGGCAACGGCAGTAGAGGATTTGCAAAATCGCCTGCAACAACATCTGGCCACCCACGTCACGATTCACCATGGAGAAAAACGCGGACGCATCGAGATCGAGTACTACGGAACGGATGATCTCCAGCGGATTGTTACTGCTCTCGGCCTGCCGGAGGCGCATTAACACAACTCATGGAACCTGTAGGGTGTCTGTGTCAGGTGCCAATCCGAAAGCATAAGTTGAAAAAGGCGTTTCACAGAAACGCCCTACGACTCACGATTGTTTCGCTTGTCCTGTGGCTCGTTCAGACTGGGTCGCTACGCGCAGCATCGTCGAAGATCTGGGAGGAGTTCTCGGGAGAGAAAGCTCTCGCTCATGTTCAACGGCTGGTTGATCTCGGGCCGCACCCAGCCGGCTCGGATGCAATTGAGAAAGCCAGAGATTACATCGAGGAACAACTGCGGCATTCGGGCTGGCAGGTAGCGCGCCAGGCATTCACTGACGACACGCCACGAGGAAAAATTCATTTTGTAAATCTCATTGCACGTTTCCCAGGCGACGGGAATGCGGCATCCCCGTCGTTTTTGTTGTCCTCGCATTACGACACGAAATTGTTCGACACGATCCGCTTTGTCGGAGCGAACGACGGCGGCTCCAGCACGGGTCTGCTGTTGGAGTTGGCCCGAGTGCTCGCGCAGCATGCGAATGTCGCCAGAAACGTTGAGCTGGTATTTTTCGATGGCGAAGAGGCATACGAAAATTTTTCTGAAACAGATGGTTTGTACGGCAGCCGCTACTTTGCCAGACAGCTCCAAAGCGACGGTGCAAAACAATTTCGCGGAGGAATCCTGTTCGACATGATTGGTGACAGTTCGCTTGGCATCACGCTTCCGGCAGATTCACCATCCGCGATGGCGCGCGATGTCTTTGCTGCGGCGGAAGCACTGAAGCTGCGAAAAAACTTTAGCTATCTCGACCGAGATCTGATTGATGATCACGCGCCGCTGAACGCGATTGGGATTCCGACGATCGACATCATAGATTTCGATTATCCCTGGTGGCACACCGCGGATGATACGATGGACAAAATCAGCGCGCAGAGTCTTCAAATTGTCGGCTCGGTCGCGTTGTATTATCTCGCAGAATTCGGGTTAAAGCGGTGATGCTGCGAAATTTCTGGATTGCGTGAGACCATTTTTGTCGGCAGGCTGATTGCTGAACTGCTGACCCATGGATCGTTCCGCGTCTGCTTCCCAGCCAAAGCACACAAACATTGGCGTAATCGGGCTTGGGATCATCGGTCGCGGAATCGCTGGACATCTCCGCCGCAAAGGATTTTCGGTCTTTGTTTGGAACCGATCACCGCGTGCCGTTCCAAACTTTGTGGGTTCACCGGGGGAACTGGCAGGTCTGTGCAATTACATTCAGATTTTTGTGTCCGACGACGACGCGCTCTTGCAGACCGCCGAGCAGCTAAGCGAAAAAGTCACGCCACGTCACGTTATCTTTGCGCATTCCACAGTCGCTCCAGATTCGATGCGCGCAGCGGCGGACATTGTCGAGCGCCGAGGCGCGCGGTTCGTCGAAGCGTGCTTCACCGGCAGCAAGGGCGCAGCTGAAAAAGGCGAGCTCGTTTACTATGTAGGCGGAACAGATGAAGCGTTGCGTGAAGGCCGTCCAGTCCTTGAGGCCAGCGCCAGAGAGATCTTGCATATCGGACCAGTAGGGCAAGCCAGCGCTATCAAGGTTGCGACTAATATGATAACTGCCGCAACCATTCAGGCGGCAGCGGAGGCCCTGGCACTCGTGCAAGCGCAGGGTTTGCCGTTTGAAAAATTCGTCGAGGCCATGCGTGTCAATGCGAGTTATTCCGACACGTTGGCAATGAAGCTGCCAAAAATGCTCGGACGCGATTTCGCGCCGCACTTTTCCGTCAAACACATGTTGAAAGACATGCAGATCGCCAGCCAAATCGCTTTGTCGAATTATCTCGACCTCGGAGTCACTGCTGCCGCGCGCGATCAGTTGATCGAGCAAATGCAATGGGGCCACGGCGACGACGATTATTGCTCTGTGCTGCGCAAGTATCTGCATGAGCCAGGTCCGGCATTTTCCGAAGAGCCACAAATCCAGGAGCCGCTCGAACAATCCGAAGAATCGATCACCGCTTCAGCAGAAGTGCCGACGGAAAGCGTCGAACCTCAAGAACCGGGCCTTGTTGCGTCCGCGGAGTCTGTGCTCAGATTCGACGGACCGATGAACGCAACGGCTCCTGCTGCGACGCCGCTGCGGCGTGGATTTCTCAGACAACTGCTAAGCCGTTTTTCATCCGGAGAGGAATGACGCGCGGCTCAGAGACGGAGCGAGCCTCGTTTCTCGATCTCTCCACGCGCACCAAGCTTCGCGTGACTGGATCTGACCGGTTCCGATTTCTCAATGGGCAAATCACAAACGATTTGCGTAAGGTGAGCGAAACGGTCGCGATCGAAGCTTGCGTGCTCAACGCGAAAGGCAAACTGAACGCCCACATTTTTATCACCGCGCGCGGGGAAAGCTTCCTGATCGATGCGGAGCCGGAGCTTCGCGAAACGTTGTGCGCGCGCCTGGAGCGCTATGTCATTGCCGACGACGTTCAGATTGACGACGTCACGGACGAATTCTCGCTCTTTCACGTTTTCACGGAGGAGCCGCAGGCACGCGAGCTTGGCCGGGTCGTTTCGGTGCACCGTTTTGCCGCGACGGGTTGGGACGGCTGGAGCGACCCAGCGCGGCACGATGCTGTGCGACGTGAACTGGACTCCGCGAATCTGTTTATGGATTCTGCAGCTGCGGATGTGATGCGAATCGAACAAGGACTGCCGCGCTGGGGACGCGAACTGACGGATGAGATTATCCCGATTGAAGCAAATCTGGAACAACGCACGATCGATTACCAAAAAGGTTGTTACATTGGCCAGGAAGTGATCTCCCGAATCAAAATGTCCGGACAAACCAACAAACGATTGTGCGGATTGATCTCACTGAACAACACGCCGCTCCAACCTGCAATGAAACTCGTCGCTCCTTCAGCATCTGGAAAGGAAGTCGGCTGGATCACGAGTGCCACGCGCAGCCAACGACTTGGAAAAGAGATCGCACTCGGGTACGTGAAACGCGGTTTCAACGATCCTGCCACGAATTTAAGTGCACACTCGCTCGATGCGGCTGAAGCAATTCCGGTCGAAGTCGTGTCGCTGCCGTTTCTCTAAGAAATTTCTCGGCTTCCCGTATTCCTCTCGAGATTTCAGCGAGCGTGCGGGCAGTGAAATTGGAAAAAGAAATTTTGTTTTGCCCTCGGGCTGTGAATTTATAGAATCCTCGTTGCTCTGCAGACAACGATTAACCTTAACCATTTGCAGCGTCTGAACGAAGCACACCCTGACCACAGTTTTCATCCATTGGTAGTTCGCCATGGGACGAATCCGCCGTGGCGGGCTTGGCGGCTGCGCAGTGTCGACGCGGAGGCCGTCTAGCACCATGGCCAATTTCTTTCCACGCTGGACGAATTGGATACCGCTCAAGGTGCTCGTCTGCGTGATTGTGATCGTTTGTGGTTTGACTGGCGCAACGTGGTACTACGCCACGCCGAAGTACACGAAGGTCGGATACCAGCCGATCCAACCGGTCCCGTTTCCGCACGATATCCACGTGACCCAACTGGGAATGGATTGCCGGTACTGCCATAGCTTCGTGGAAGTGGCCGCGCAATCGAACGTCCCTAACACTGCAACGTGCATGAACTGCCACACGCAAGTGGCAAAAGACAATCCCAAGCTACAGCCGGTGCAGGAGAGCTGGAAAAGCGGTCAGCCAGTTGAGTGGGTGTGGCTCTATCGCACGGTCGATTACGTTTATTACAACCACTCTGCGCACGTGAATCGGGGCATCAGCTGTTTCAGTTGCCACGGACCCGTCAATCACATGTCGGTGGTGCACATCGCCGAACCCCACAGCATGGCGTGGTGCTTGGACTGTCATCGGCACCCGGAGAATTATCTGCGGCCAGATGACCAGGTTTTCAATCTTGATTGGAAACCCGAGGACGTTAAACCGCCGGAGTTTGTCGGGAAGTATGGTCAGCCGAGCGACAGGCGCGAAGATTTTTCGAAGAAGAAGCAGCTCACCCAAGCCGAGATCGGCCAGACATTGAAAGAGCGCTGGAAAATTAGTCCGCCGACCAATTGCCAGGGGTGCCACCGATGAAACGCGTTTTCCATCATCCGCCTGAGCCATCCAACGGCACAAAATATTGGCGCAGCATCGGCGAGCTGAACGATACGCCTGAATTTCGTCAATGGTTGGAGCGCGAATTTCCCGAAGGCGCGTCGGAACTGAATGGCGACGAATGGTCGCGGCGCGATTTTGTAAAATTGATGGGCGCTTCGATGGCGCTCGCGGGAGTTGGCCTAACGAGTTGTCGCCGTCCCGAATTACATCTCGTCCCCTTCACAAAGAATGTGGAATGGACGATTCCCGGGAAGTTCCTTTACTACGCCACTGCAATGCCGCGCCGCACCGGCGGGATTCCTCTCATCGCGACAACTGTTGATGGCCGGCCGATCAAGCTCGAAGGGAATCCACTGCACCCGGCCAGTGGAGGTGGCACGGACACCTTTGTTCAGGCGTCCATTCTCGATCTTTACGATCCGACTCGCTCGAAACGTTTTCTCCAGAAACGGAAGACGAGTACGCGGGAAGAATTTGATAAGTTCCTCGAAGAATTTGGCAAAACCATCTCGAGCGACCAGGGCAACAGTCTTGCATTTCTGGTTGAGGAGACGAATTCGCCGACGCGAGAGCGTCTTCGTGCAGAATTGGAGAAAAAATTCCCGGGAATGCGGTGGTGCGTTTACGAACCGCGGCTTGGTCAGGAAGCAAACATCGCGATGCAAACAGCTTTCGGCCCCAACGCCCGCGTGTTGGCGAAACTGGATCGCGCCGACGTGATTCTTGCTTTGGACAGCGATTTTCTCGATTGCGGTCAGGGCAATCTCGAAACAACGCGCGGGTTCACTTCGCGCCGCCGCGTCAGCGCGTCGAAGGACAGCATGAATCGGCTGTATGTGGTCGAACATAGGTTCACCCTCACTGGCGCGATGGCGGATCATCGGCTGCGTTGTCCAGCCAGCCAGATTCCCGCATTCGCGCAAGCGCTTGCGGCAAAAATTCTCTCGGGCACGAATGATTCCGGCCTGGGCTCTTTGCTTGGAAATTTCCAAGGCGCCTCAAATACTTTCGACCAGCAATGGATTGATGGCCTTGCCGCTGATTTAATGGCAAAACCGGGGGCGAGCCTGGTGCTTGCCGGCCCGACACAGCCCGTCGCAGTGCAGATGCTGGTTTATGCAATCAATGCTGCGCTGAAAAATGTGGGCCAAACACTCATTGTGCGTCAGGTGGCGCGCAACGCGAAGACAATCGACATCGCTCAGCTCGCGACGGACATAAACGAAGGCCGGATTAAACAGCTGTTCATTTTCGGCGGCGATCCCGTCTATAACG
>Ga0081455_10002528_pt1 | contig 21734 bp, 43 predicted proteins | sample TabmetS3T2R1_FD_70207 | JGI IMG/M metagenome (GOLD analysis project Ga0081455, IMG submission 70207) | Tabebuia heterophylla rhizosphere microbial communities from the University of Puerto Rico - S3T2R1 | ecosystem: Host-associated > Plants > Roots > Rhizosphere ...
CATGTAAGAAAAACATAACGAGAACGTTTCTCCCCACAAGTTCCGGCGGTTGTAAATAGCTATTTGTGTGAGACGAGAAATATTTTAATGGTGCTCGCGGTCCCTGGGATCGAACCACCGTCTGAGCTACGCGAGCACGTTGTTTGCTGGCGATCTGAGGGGCGCCTATGCGGCAAAGAGAAAGCCCCTGCGCTCTGAACCCGGCTTGCAACGGGGGAGGGCAGGGGCGGGGCTTGGACCCTTCGGCGCGGCTTGCGGAACGCGCCCAAGGATTAGAGCATAGGGTTAACGCTCTGTCAATATTTAGTGGTCAAGCCTTCATTCCCTGTACACGAAAATCGTGCGAAAATAGGAACAGGATTTCCATATCGGAAATTCGGCTTGCGGAGTTTTGTTATGTCTAAAAAAGACCCTTGGATTATCTGTCCCGTTTGCGAAGGGGACGGAACGACCGTCAATCCGTCGATTGATGCACATGGATTGACGCACGAGGATTTTGCGGACGATCCGGATTTCGCGGAAGATTATATGAGCGTAACCTACGACGTTCCGTGTGGTGCGTGCGACGGCTTGGGGAGAATGCGAAAATCACACCAAAAAGAATTGTACGAGGCAGCCGACGCTCGACGATTAGCGGCGCGAGAAGATGGCGATTGGGACGCATATCGTGTTGCCGGTGATTATAGATATGGGACAAAACGCTAATGCAAATCGACCTCACACGCGCGGAACTCGAAACAACGCTAAGCGCGTTGCTTCAATTATCATGGGCAGAAAATGCGCACGCCAAATCCGCTTTCGAGAAACTATGGCCACACATGCTTGGGGGCACGTTCAAGGCCGTTGCCGAAAAGGCGACAATCATGCGCACCGTCAAACCCAAACTCACCAACGCGCAACGCCAGAAGATGGGCCTCCCTCGTCGCGGTCGCCCGCCGTCGAAAAAGAAAGGTCGCTAAAATGCCGACAACAGATGACCAAGACTTCGCTTTCAAAGCGGCGGCAAAGCGCAGCAAAATATACGCCCGCGTTTATTATGTCGTTAAAGAGCCGGACGGGAAATTCCTGATCACGTCGGCGTTCCGCGTCGGATGGGAATTGGTGGCGGCTTTTGCGGATGGCGAACAAGTCCGGCTCATGTGTCCGCCATCGAAAAAGAAAGGACGTTAGAATTATGAAAGTAGAACTGTCGCCTAATCAAATTCATCAAACCAATCATGCGCTCGATATTGCGAGGCAAACCTTGGAGACGGACATAAAACGATTGGAAGAAGATAACGCAAACGGTCACGCGATATCGCTCGCGAGAATTTTCCGGCAGTATGTCGAAGACTTCAAAAAGCTCCGGAACCATCTCGAACAAACTCAGTGGGAAATAGACTAGCTCCCCTCCATAGCCTTCCTAAAAAGGGCGTCCAATCGGGCGCCCTCTTCTTTTGTGGGTTCAGGCACGTCATCGCTCCAATGATTCGGAATTGGCGGCTTCGCAGGGAAGGGCGGCTTATGGACTCGCTTGACGGCGGGGGCGCTGAAAAGCTCCGGCGCCCGGCCATCGGGGGCAAAGGCCGCTGCGTTGCGGCGCACGGCGCGCTGAGAGGGTTTCCGGGGCAGCTTAGACCGTATCCAGCGGGGCAGGGGTTTCTTGTCCCCATCGCCGTGGCAGGCGCGCTCAAGGTCGTCGGCCAGCTGAGCGTCAATCGGACAGTCGGCGTGACCGCAGAACGGGAGGGTTAATCCGGTCCGGCACGTCGCACAAAAGAGCTTGTCTAAGGGAGGGGGAGGGGTCATAGTTAATCTTCCTTCAAAGCGTGCGGACAATCAACAATGAAACCCTACCTGGAATTTGCTCTGTCGCTTGTCGGCCCCGTCATAGTTGGGGCGCTTGTGACATATGCGACAATCTTGGTCGCACAAACGATAGCGAATTGGATATCAGGATGACCAAAAAGCATCGCCATAAAACCTACCACTCCAAAAACATGACCCGTCACGAATTCCACGAAGTTTGGTCGAAACTCATGGATTTGGGGATCGACAACAATTTCATACGGGGCGCTACGACCGTCTTTTTGACGGAAGATGAAACGCACGTTCTTGCGCGTGTGATCACTTATGGCAAGCCTGAAAACGAGTATGAGGATTTGAAATATTTTTTCCCGTCCCTGATTGCGCGATGTGACGAGATACAGAAACGCGTTGAGCAATTGGACCGTGAACGGTGTGAGGCAACGAAGCAATGACCCCTGAAGAAATTCGCGTCAAAATCTCTCAGACCCTTCCCAAGACGCTTTTGTTCGCGTTCGCGCGCGTTGTCTACACCGAAGCGATTAGGGACATAACTAATAATAATCCCGGCAACGATCCGCGCCTAACGGGACTTTATTTGAAAATCCTTGATATATCTAATTCGCTGGATCAGCGCATGGAACGCACGTTCCAAGAAATGATCGCAACTTTAGAAGCCGAAGGAAAGGCACGCAAGTGAAAATAACACTCGAAAAATTCCCGACATGCGTAAGTGACAATTGGTATGTCACGGTGTCAGACGGTTTATCATCGTCCGAGGAATTGGAAAGTAAGGCGTCCGGCAAAGAACACACAACCCGTCACGGCGCCGTCGCCGCATTCCTGTCCGACGTTCTCGCCATGCTCGAAGACGAAAAAATGATAGGCCCGCTAGAGCGCTCGTTTCTCGCCGCCAAGATCGACAAGCTTAGGAAAGGGGACTGAAAAATGGCCAAGTTTGAGCATTGTGACGGTGGATGTGGAAAACATCAACGCCTGACATTTGACGGCAAGCCTGGATGGGCCGGCCCGAATAATGATGACAATTGGATAGACGTCGAAATTCGCCGTCGAGGATTTACAGGCGATAAGCTTCTATCGTTTTGTCCACAATGTTATGATCGTCTGGAACAAGCGGTTAATGAAATTGCAATAACATCCGATACGGATGAGGATTGAAAATGCTCGCCCTTAACTGCGCATTCACCTTTTTCCGCCTATCCTTGGCCTATGCCCTTGAGCGCAACTACGCAATGGCGCGTAAGCGTTTCGGGGACGCGGTTTGGGCGCTCAAAAACGTGTTCTCGGAAAGGAGCACGTTTTACGTGAGATGGTCACGGGAGCGTCCGGACCCTTTGACAAAGGAGAATTATCAGTTCCATGGTTGACTCGGAAAGCAACACCGTTTCCCTGCCCCTGGTTCGCTTGATAATCAATCGGCGCTCGTTAGCCGTCGCGCTTGCGGAATACGATTGGCAGACTGTCAACAATCCCATGTTGACCAAGCGGGAGCGCGAGAAGCGCGACCGTGTGGGCGATGACCTTTACACGCACCTGTTCGATTTCGCGGACGAAATCGTTTATGGGGACCGTATCGAGCAATTGCGAGGGTTGGATACGAGTGCGGTAGAGGGTAGGTATCGCTAGGAAGCTCGCCAGCGCACGAAAGCTAAAGGCCGCTCTATTGAGCGGCCTTTTTCTTTGCCCCAAGCCACGAGCCGTAAAACAGGACCCTATAGCCGGTCCCCCATTGTTTGACGCATGCGCTTTTGAAGCCTCGCGAAAACAGTTCCGTTTCGATAGCGTTGGCTGTCGCCCAACTCGGGACCATGACGCTTTCCCGGCCGTCCGCGATCAGGCGCGTCACGAGTGCTTTGACTTGCTCCGGTTTCACGCGCCGTCGTCCTCGCTGACTGTTCCGATATTCATCCCCGGATTAGGTTCGGGCCAAGGCCCTTTCCACTCCCCACACGCCTGCGCCGAATTTGTCGGCGCCCATTGCGGCACGATCCCGGTTTGCATGACTGGTTGCTGGCCGCGCGCATTGAGCAGCGGATTGACCGGCGCCGGCTGCATGAGGAAAACCGGCGTTGGCGGACCGCGCCTGCAGAAACCGACGAAGATTTCCTTGCCATCAGCTAAAGTTGCTTTGTCGGTCCAGAAGCGATAGAGGCAATTGCCGCACGACATGCCCTTGAAGGCTTGGGCAATGATCGCGTTATCGTCCTGCACTTCCTTGAGCACGCGTGTTTTGACGTCGTTAGCTTCAGTCATTTTCGCTTTTGCCTCACGATATATTCGGTCTTCGTTTTCTATAAGGTACGACATTACGCAACCGGCTTCGTCGTGACCGTCCGCAAGAGAATATTCCCGATGGTCTGGATTGCAACCCCTGTTTGGGGATCGACAATCGGATGACCGATAGCCGTAGCGAACAATTGAATAACGCCCATGGCCAGATTGAACCACACGGTTTTTGACGCGTACCATTTTTTGGTGTCAGTGGGAGTATCAGTCATCGTCATCTTCCCTGTTAGGGGGCAATTTGACCCCGAGTTTTCCCGCGAAGTAGCTAAGCCTCATTCCCAGACGGTTTGTGACTTTGGTATTTTCTTCCATGTCATTCTTGAGGCCTTCAAATTCTTCCTTGAAAGTTTTGACCGAATTTTCAAGGGTCACGAACCTCCAGACAAAGTAGAGCACCACGACAAGCGTGGTGCCTGAAAAAGTCGTCGTGATTTTTTGCAGCGTGTCGAAGTCCATAATTAGCGGGCTTCTTCCTCATCGCTTTCTTCAAGAGCGTGCTCATCCGAAGTCGTAATAGTATCGGAAGAGACGGGCGACGGCTCGCCATCGTTCGATGTATTCGAAAAATCGGGTCGGTAAGCTGAAATCGGTCCCGGGCTTAGATCCGGCGTCGGTTCCAAACCCGCTTTCGCGAGTTCTTGAGCACAACGCTGATTTTCGTCGATTAGCCGTGCATTTTCGCCACGCAAAAAATCGAGATCGTTTTTTAGGGCATTGACCTCGCTGGCGTCGGGCGCCTTTTCCAAATAGCCTTGAAGCTTTTGCGCTTCCGCCGCCATATGCTCCGCAATCTTGACGGCCTCATGATTTTGCGCCGTCAGAATGTCGAGCACTTCCAGCACGCGCATGGGTGCGACGGGAACATGCGTCATTTGATGAGACTGAGAAAATTCGCAGGCTTCGCGCAACAGCAAAACCTTGTCCATATTTTCGCTACTCGTCGCCATTGTCGTCCTCGCTTTCTTCGTCCAATTCGATGCCGGTTGCATCGGTGATCCGATCTATCAGGGCGGCAATCCGCGTGGTGTCGTCCGCGCCGTCGCCGGTTTCCTTGGTTTCCATTTCACAGAGATCATGCAGAAGGGCGAGCCCTTCCAGAATTTCGCCCACTTCGTCGTCCGTGAATGTGAGACTGTGAAGTGTGGTAACATCTGAGGTCATTGTGCAAGCTCCCGAAGTCAAGACAAAAACAGATGCCGTTCCAAATCACGCCGGTTTTGCAAGCCGACAACCAGCTTGCCCCCGGCATAGATCCAGTCATTGAACGCATTGGCGGCGCCTTGGACGTCGCCCGAATTCAAACGCTTGATGAGAGTGCTCGCCGCGAGTGCGGACGGTCCGATATTGAAGCCCAAGCTTGCCAGTGCGTCAAACATATTTTGTGTGATCGGGACACGCACAATGTTGTTGATAATCGTTTCCACCGGCTTGACGTCGCGATAGAGAAGCGCAAGGCCCTGCGCGGGGGTCAAAACCGTCGCGGCGGAAATGCCGTCGCCGGCAACGATCTTGTGACCGTATCCAATCGTCATATAGCCGGCGACGTCGGCATAGACTTTCGGTCGCCATCCTTCGCGCGCGGCGATGAACGAGGCGCCGTTTCCGGACAGGGATTTGATCCCGTTCGTGGTCATGCTTGGGGCCGGCGTAACCGGCGTATTGACCGGCAAATGATCGACGCTCGACGACGGTCGCGTGAACCACAGATAGGCGATGCCGCCGGCAAGAGCAGTCCCCAAAAGGAGAAAGATTTTTTCATCCATTTTTCCTCCCCTCACGCGAGAAACAACTGTTGTTCTTCCGTGCGCCGCGACACAAGCCCGTAAGCAACTTGCCCGTTTGCATAGATCCATTTTGGAAACTCTTGCGCGGCCAGATTGAATTGACCGGCGTTCACGAGCTTGAGCAACGTCGATCCGCTGAACGCGCCGCACCCGATATTGAAAGCGAGAGAAACGAGCGCGTCGAATTGAGCTTGTGTCAGATAGGCCGACACACGGCCGCGCACGCAATTGACCGCGACTTGCAAATCACGCGAAAGAATGGCGCGCGCCTGAGGCTCGGACAGGGTCATCGCGTTTGACAGTCCATCGCCCCATACGATTTTGTGACCATAGCCGATGGTCCAATGCCCGGCCGCGTCGCGGTAAGCTTGTGCGGAAAATTGCTCATGGCGCGCGATCATATCGACGCCGTATTGAGAGATATTTGTCGGCCGCGTGAGAATAGGCGTCCGTTTCGGGGCGCCTAGAATGATATCGAGAAAAGACGGTTGAGGGACGGCGAGGCTTGTCGACGTCGCGGGAGGCACCGGCGCGCGATAGGCGGGCGGAAAGATCGAATTTAATAAATCATTCCACCACGCCATTTCTACTCGCTTTCTTTTTCTTCCTTCGGCGCCATGGCCGCTATCGTCGCTTCCGCTTGGTGCGCGGTGCGAAGCTCGCCGGCAATCTGACTGATCCGCGTGGCCGCGTGCTCAAGAAAAACGATCAGTTCGCCGTATTCAGTCGGCAGCGGCGCCATTTTCAGCGTATCGGAAAATTCGGCGATTTCATGCACTGCATTATCAATCGCGCGATCAAGCTTCTTTCCCATGTGTAGTCCTTTCCTATGGGATACTGCCTTGCGCCGCGTCGACGGCTTCGGCTTCGATGGCGGTTTCCAGCGTCGTGCGCATTTCGGACGAACGACGCGACATGATATCACAAAGCGCTCTGATACGAGCGATTTTAACTTGGTCGGTTCCGGTTGTCGGCGCCGCTTCGATGGCCGTCGCAAGCGCGGTCGCTTCCCCGAAAATTTGTGCGAAAGCCGCTGTCAGTTTCGCGCCCATGATAATTCCTATGCGATGGTGTAACCGGTCATTGCCACGCTTTCAGTCGTGTTTGCCCCGCCGGCAGCCGCGAATTCCAATGTCATGGCTGTATTTGCACTGCCGACGATACTCAAGCCTGAAATAACAATTGAGTCTCCGTTATTAATTCCCGGAACGCCTAATTGAGCGCTCCATAAAATAGTTCCGGCTCCAGTGGCTCCGTCCCTAAGATTGATGACCCCGCCCCCGCCCCCCGCCCCTGTCGATACAATACAAGCCGTAATCGACGTACAAACATGCCGAACTCCAGCGCCCCCGGCCGCGCGTGACGTGGTTGCCTGTGTGTTGGCGGCGGGCGAATTTTGCTGCGACCAATTTCCGACTTCGGCCGTCTGCAACGCGAAATTGGGGTTGGCGGCGGACTGGTTAGCCGCCGAAGAGTTTCGTGCACGGTCCCATGACGTGCCGTTGAAAAGCTCATTGAACGAAAGCGCGTTCAAATTGCCGGTTGAGGTCGTCGCAATGCCGTTGACGTCGTTTCCGCCCGCGCGAATGCGGTCGTAGGTTCCGGACCCGTTGACACCGGCCAGAAACGCTTTGGTTCCGAGCACGCCTAATGTCGAGCTTGTCTGACCGTCTGCATTGGTGGCGAAGCTTCGAAGCCGATCCCAGGTCGTGCCGTTGAACCCCATGCCGAATGTTTCAGCGCCCAAAACACCAGCCCCAGGTGCGGCTTGCGCGTCGGCGGGCGTAAACGACAACAGCCGATCATAAGTCGTTCCATTGAAGCCCAAATTGAACGTCGCGGTTCCGAGCAAGCCAAGGGTCGGGGCGGTAATTCCGCTGGCGTTTCCGGCGAAGGAGCGCAGACGGTCGTAAGTCGTGCCGTTAAATCCAAGATTGTAGGATTGAGCGCTTAGAATTCCGGTCGCGCCGGTCGCGAGCGCGTCCGCATTGGTTGCGCCTGAGCGCAGCCGATCAAAGCTCGTTCCGTTGAAGCCGAAATTGAAGGCATTTTCGTTGACGTTGCCGACTGTCGGCGCGGTGACGCCATCGGCATTTGCCGGACCGACGCGCACGCGGTCATAATTCGTGCCGTCAAATCCGAGATTATAGCTTACCACGGCGGCGGGCGTGTCTGCGGCCGAAAGATTGTCGCCGGTCAAAGCGACGCGATCAACCGCAGAGAAAAAATTTCCGGTCCTATCGAGCGCATACAATCCACTCAGGACCGCTTGACCCATGGTCGTTTGCGGAAACGTATCGCCCATGGCGAGAATGTCGCCGGCCCCGCCCCCGCCCCCGCCGCCGGTCGTGCGAAGCGCGCCGGTTTCATCGAGGCTCAAAGCCTGCATGGCGCCGTCCGGATAGGTCGGACTGGCGCCAATCGGACCAATGACGCGGCCAAGAATTGTAAGGCGCGAAAGAAACTGCATTGGCTTTTCCTCTTTATTTTTCGGGACAAGCCCGAAAAATTACGCTCCCTGTTGTGTCATCGGAACGGCGCCTTGCGTTCCCGGTTCCCACTCCGGCGGCAAGCCATGCGCGAGCAAGATATTGCCGTGCATCGACAGTTCGCTTTGCAAAAACTCTTGGTTCACATCAATCGTGTTTGTCGCGTCAACCCCGGTAATGCGCATTTCGATCAACGCATTTTCCGGCGCGATGATATAGGAAACCCCCGACACGGCGCCAAAGGGAAGCGCCGAAATGAACCGCCCCGCATATTGATCCTGCGCAATGCCGTTGACAAAGAAATCAAGGCGCGTGAAAAATCCCGACGTTCCATCTGTTGTAACGACGGGTCCGCTTTCACTGAACGGAAACGCGAGAATATTCCAATCGCGCACGATGGCGATCTTGCCGGATGGCACGCGATAGAAAAGACGATGAATATTCGCGGTCACGTTCCATTCGTCAAGAAACGCCGGCCCCGCTGCATTGGTCCCGGAATAGGTGACGAAATCATAACCCTGGATCGGACGCGCGTCGAACGTGGTCATCACGAACGCGCTAACAACGCCTTGTCCCCATTGTGCCTCGCCGCGCAAATTGGCGTTTTGCATTTGATCCGCTTGACGCGCGGGCGAGTAGGGCGCTTCGCGCGACGGGTTTTGCGACGGCACCGGACTTTGATTGGGATACATTTGTCCTTGAACGTCGGTGCCCGGATACATGCGGGGGATATCAGCCATCTAGCGCGCTCCCGCGAGATTGAAGCATTTCGTGCCGACGAATTGAAAGAACAGCGTTTCCGCGACGGCGGCGCCGGCCGGATAGGACACCGAAACCTGGAAGGAGGATTTCGGCTTGAACAAGCGCGGCAACGGCAGAATGAACGGAACGGCCGTGCTCTTGTTTTTCGCCGGGCCGCCGAACACGCTCGCAATTGGGACGGCAACGCGAAACAAATCACGTTGTGAGCCCAAATCGCGGATTTGCACGAGCCCGGCCGGAATGGGCTGCGCGCCGGTCGTTAGCACGTCTTCCCCGCCCGGATTTTTATAGACGAGGGATTTGGTCCATCGAAACCAGCTATCGCCCTGGATCTGAATAAAGCCCGTGGTCAAAATGCCCGCCGTGACCATATCCAATTCATAGACGCAATCATCCTCGATGAAATTCATCGCGTCGAGCGGTTGCATGTTTCTTTCCCCGTAGTGAGCGAAGCGAACGAAGTCCCCGGGCTTGACCCGGGGATCCAGTCCGAATTCACATTTGGAAAAGCTTGGTTCCGATAAAGCTCAAACGCAAATTATAGGTCGCGGCCGCGTCGAAATTCTGCACGGTGACCGCCATGCTGGATCGCGCGAGGAAAATACGCGGTATCGGCAGAATGAACGGCAGTGTTCCGAAGCCGAAAATCGACGGCACGGGAACGGCAAGATTAAACAGCGAACGCCCGGATCCGCTGTCCTGAATGGTGATCGACACGTTCGGCACCGGTTGCGTATCGACTTGGAAAGCCGCCGCGTCGATATCCGCATAATAGCACGCTTTGGTCCATTTGAACGCGCTGTCCGCTTGGATTTGAACGGACCCGTTAGCCGACGTGCCGGCCGCGAGCCCGAGAAAATCAAGCTCGTAAACGGTGAAATCTTCGGTGAACTGGCGCTGATATTGAGCGGCCGGTTCGGGATTGAGCGTCTGCACGCGGGACGGAGCTTGGGCCATTGTTTCCCTCTGGCGCTAGGATTGACCGGGTAAAAGAGGGGAGGGAGCAAATTCTCGCTTGCGAAATTTGCAGGCAATATTTCGCTTCCCTCCCCTTTCGTCCACAACAAGTGTTACTGCGAGCGGCGATATAGAATGCCGTCGAGAACGACGCCGATTTTTCCGGGGTTGCTGATCGCCTGCACGCCTTCCGGCCAGTTCAGCGTGATGCTGAAATTCTGGTTCGACGTGAGCAAGAGGGACGCCGGATGCAGCATATAAGGCCGCCCCAAAGCGTTGGCGAACGCAATGCGCGACTGAAGTGCGGCGCCCGCCGTGGTGACGTCCGAAAGTGCAGCCGAAAGATCGAAATAGGCTTTCGGGGGGAAGCGAACGAGCGGTGCCTCTTGCAGATAGGGCTTGGACCCGATCAGCAATTGAAGATTGCCGGCGCGGCGCACGATATAGCTGTCGTTCACGGACACGGCGGCAGCTTGCGCACCGAACGCGGACGGCATGGCGGCAGCAACGGTTGGCGTCGCCGGATAAAACAGCACTTCAATCGACTGGATCAAAAATTCCTGATTTGTCGGAAGCTGTCCGGCGAGCGTCATATTCGTGTCGCTCAAAGATTTCGCACCGCCGCCGAGCACGGCGGTTCCCTGTCCAAGGGGTTGCGCGAAAAAAGTGAGGATGGTTTGGCCGGCCGCTGCATAAGCCTGAAAATCATAGAGCGACTGGCGAATACCTTCCCATCCTTCGCGGTTCACGACGTATTGGGAAAGCTGGGCCCTATTCGGGATCATGGGGGCGTCTGCCATTTTTGAAGCCTTTCAAGGTTTGGCGTTGAAAAAGGCGCGTTCCGCGTACCGCCTTTTTGGCCTTCCCCTTAAAAAACGGTGTCCGCGTAATCCGGCAGCGCGGCATAAATCGTGTTCGTGCTGTGCGCGGATCCGACGCCGCTCACATAGGCCCCGAGACTTTCGTTCGGAATGAATTGGCCCGCTTGCGTGTAGCCCATGCCGTCGATATACGCGCCCAAGGGCAGCGTCGGCATGGCCGCTTGCGCGTAGCCTTTGACGAGCCCGTACATCGTGACGGTAACGGACGCCATCATGGCTTTCTGGCCGATTTCGCGACCAAGGAATTTGCCGGCCAACATTCCGATGCCGACAGCGCCAAGGATTTTCACGAACGGCGCCATAGGACCGGTCTTGAAATTGATCGGGATCGGGAGAAAGCTCCAAATCACGTCAATCCCAAGCGCGCCGGCCGCGCCGATGGCGGCGGGCATGACGGTGCCCTTGATCAGCGTGCGCGGCGAAAACGCGCCCATCATTCCGCGTGCGGACGGATTGCGGCGCCGCGTGACATAGCGCCGTGCCGGGTTGCGCCGACGACGGACGGAAACGGGATTATGCTTGCGCCGACGATGGCGCCGATGGGGATTGCGCCGGCCCTTGCCGAAATACTGCGCTTGCAGCGCGGTCATGCGGCGACGCGGGTTGTGACGGCGACGGCGCCGATGGGGGTTGGACTTAGCGACAGCGCGGCGCTTTGGATTATGCTTGCGACGACGGCGCGGGTTGACCAACAGCAATTCGGCCATAGCTCCATTTCCTTTCAACGGGAGGGGTCATCCAACGAAGCCCCTGTCAGTAAACCGATATCCACCCGCGAGGATAAAGGTTCGCTTGCCGTCGAAAGAAATTGCCAATACGGGCCGACGCTTTTTGTCTCGGGTCCCTGATTTCGGACCCTCGCCAAATTCGTGTATGTAGCTTTCCCTTTTACCGTCTCGGATCGTTTCATACAAGATGCCTGAAACGCTTCCGACAAGAAAAACGACTTCGTGGGGATCACCGGTAAAATCGAGCACGCCGATATCGCCTTTCGCGGGCGTGTGGCCCGTGAAGCGGCGAAACAGGCTTTTTGCCTTCGCGATTTTATCCTTGATATCGATCATAGCGGCGTGTGTGCCATCAACCAAGCGAAGCCCAGGAAAAAGAAAAAGAAAATCAACATTCCCGTGTCCATCATGTTTCGATCACCCGCAACGAACGAACCTTCATCGGAAGCTTGCCCAGCATGGAACGCGCCATTTTCAGGGCAGCGTCTTTGGTTCCGAATTTATGGGCAAGCGTTTTGTTGTCGCTGAAACGATCCCCGCCCGTCCAATAGAAATATTTGATCGCGGTCCGCGTGCCGGCAATGGCTTGGATGGCGAAGCCTTTGGGGGCAACCGTGCGTTTGCCGAAGGGATTGCGTTTTGGATCTTTTCTTTTGGTCAAATGAATGCGAAGTTTCTTTCCGACATAGACCAAATCTTTGTAGCTTTCGGCTTCCTCACGCGTAGCGAACGCGCGAAGCGTGACCCATTTTCCCTTGCGAAATTCCTGCACGCTGTGTCGTGATTTCAAGTTCGCGACGCCCTTCGCGCGGCGCATTTTGTGGACGCGCTTCTTTCGAGGATTTCTAGTCGGAGACAGATCTTTATTGTGTGACATATGATAAGCCGTCCCGACTGCATCGTCCAAATCGGTATGATAGGAAGCCGTTGCTTCTTTTCCGCCGATGAAGTTGACGCGGTACTCGTCTTCTCGTTTTGTGAGAGACATTCCCCACGCTTTGCAAACGCGCTTGGCTTCTTTCAACGTAAGCTTTGAGCGCTTCATCTGCGGCCCTCAATCATTTTGATCAACGGCGGACCTAGCACGATCAACACGCCCCCGATCACGATCCATTTCCACGGGATACCCAAAAAGCTCCCCTGCAATCCCTGGATCGCGGCGGCGGCACTCTCGGGGGAGTGCCCCTCACTTTCCAGTTTCATCATGGCGTTGAGCTTGTTCGCGAAGGTGAAAGCGTCCGTGATCCATTTGGCAATCACGATCAGCGCCGCCGACGCGCTCGCGATACCAACCGCGACGATAATCGGCGCGATGCCAAGCCCGTTTCCCGAGACGCCGGAACCGCCCCCGAAAAGACTACCAATCCACTTGAACGGCGCCGCGAGCGTATCGCCAATTCCACCGATGATATGACCGGCTTGCGTGAGCCATGACGCGACCTGATCGCGCACACCCTTGAGCTTCAAAAGCGTCTGGTAATGCGCTTGCGCGTCTTCGACGAGCTTATTGTATTGCGGCAAAAGCTCGGGATGTTTTTCACGCACGTAAGGACCAACCGAAACAAGCCCGGTATAATTGTCGTTGAACAATTTCCACGACTTATCAAAGTCCGTGATCCATTGCGACCATGACGGGGCTTGGGCTTCGGTGATGACTTCGGCCATGGCGAATTTTCCTCTATGCTCGCCGGGTCTTTTTTCCGCCGTGCGTCGTAAGCGTGAGCAACAAAAGCAACGCCGCGCCGCCCGCGACAAACGGCAGGGCTTGCTGCACGCGCAATTTCCACACCTGATCGCCAAGCCAAATCGGATTATCGCCCGTGCGCGGTGCGGTCACAACGATTTCCTCGATAGGGTGACGTTCCGGCGCGGTCAAAACAAGCTCGTCATTCATGGGCGAGAACGGCGGTAGCGAAACCGGCGTGCTCGACGGCGCGAAAATATCGCGAATGCCGCCGCCGATGATTTGAAAGAGGCTCTTATCGCCAGCTAGATACATAGATCACCTTTTCATGACCATTGACAAAACCATGATCCCGAGAAGGCCGGCGCCGCCGATCATGAGCATATTCGACAAGCCGGGATCGAGGCCCGCTTGCACGCGCGCCGTGGGAATGAGCCCCGGAACCTGTCCGTATTCAACCGGGTTGTAGGCATAGCCGCCTTGAGCCGCTTGCTTGGCCAGTTCCAAATTCGTGTCGGCCAATTTCTGTTGCGCTTTCTGTTGCGAGATGGCGCCCCAAATTCCAAGGCCGGCCCCGACAAGCTGTCCGAAAATCGAGCCCGTGCCCGTAGCGGGCGCTTGCGGGGGCGAAGCCGCGCCGTAGGTCGGAGTTGCGACTTGTCCCATGTACATAACTCAATCCTCCGTTTGAAAGAGATCAGCGCGACGCCTAGCGTCTTTTCATTAACAGAAAAAGAGCGAGCGCCGATCCGATCACAATCGGCCGTTGCCAAAACGGCTTGGCCGGAACGACCGGAACATTTGTCGGCGCCGTGGTCGCGGCTTCCGCCGCCGTCTGTCCGAGATACATTACTTTTTTCTCCTTTTGGAAACCCATATGGGAATGATCGCGGCGACAAGCGCCGTGACGGCGGCAACGGCAACCGGAATGACCCACGTGTTCATTTTGTCGTTGGCAGCCGGCGTCGCTTGGGTTTGATCATAGCCTTGATACGGCATGGGCGATGAAAAAGAAACGGTCGTCGGCTGCGACGGCGCGGGCGTGCCCATCGGAAACGAAAACGGCATAAGCGCGCCGGCCGGAGGCGCGACGGATTTTTCACGCGCCGCGAGAATGTCGAGAAGCTTGCCGGTATAATCCGGCTGCGAAGGATTGACGCCCCCGGAAATCGGCGTGCTCGCGGCCGTCGCCGGTCCGGTCGTCGCACCCGGCGACGAAGCTTGCACGACAACGTTTTGCGACACGGATTGTTGAGGCGCCGCGTCGGGCTTCGCGAGCAAGGCCGCAACCTGCCCCTGTAACGCGGCGATTTGCTGTTTTTTCTTGCCCGATAATCCGCGATCAAGCGGAATGTCAGTGTGTTCGACGTACATGCTTTTCCTCGCGGCCGCCAGACAATGCGGTGAAAGCGATCACGCCAAGGCCGGCGACCATAAGCATCATGACCAAAGGCGTTGCGACAGACGGCCCAGCCGTTTCGACTTGCGGCAAGCTCGCGCCCGAATAGGGCACATACGGCATGTTCGGATTTCCGTAGCCCGGCTGACTATAGGGATTATACGGTTGCGGAAATTGTTGTGAGGGTTGCGACGTCGCACTTGTCGGACCAATGCTTGCGCCGGCAGACGATGCTTGCACAGTCACGTTTTGTGACACGCTTTGTTGAGGCGCAATCGGACCTGCCGGTTGCGCGGCGCCGCCGGGCGGAACATAGCCGGCGTTAGGATCGGGACCGCCAGAAGCGGCGCCGATGATTGAAGGCGCTGCCGCTAAAACAGCCGGAATAATCGCGGGCATTATTCAACCCCTTCGTTCAACACAAAGCGAATTTCCTTGGTCACGACTTCGCCTTGTCCCATATCACGAAACAAACGGATGAACGCTTCGTCATTGTCCCAATGGGACGCGCACAGAAATGCGTCGCAATTCCATTCACGAACCTGCCGGCGTATCGCCATATTCAACGCTTTCCGTTCTTCCACGTTCGACGGCGCGTAATGCGAGTAAAGAACGGGATCGGGCGAAATCGCGGTGGGCGGAAACATCAACGCGAAGCCGACATATTTTTCCGCACGCTTGAGTGCGATCAAGCAAAATCCTTGCGGCGGCATGGCATAGGCCAGAAAGGTGCGAAGCTCGCTTGCGTTCGGTCCATAGCCTTTGGCGAAGCCACTTTCATAAGCGGCCTCGAACAGCGCGCGCATGTCGTGCGACATGAGCGCTTGAGGCGTGCAGATAACAGTCGTCAACGACATTTCATTCCCCCGTGCGCTTCATCCGTTGACGCTGCACATAATTGTAAATCTGAGACTGCGGAATTCCGGCCGCTTTTGCCGCCGTGTAGAGGCGACCATACTCGTTCAAGGCGCGCGTATTTTCACGCTGCCATTGTTGAACGGCTTCGCGCGTTGGAATTCGTGGGAATGGACGTGCGGGACCGCCGAGATACATTTTCAGCGCGCCTTTCGCATATAAGAGCGCGGCGGCAGCGAGCGATATCGCCTCGCTACGGACGACCTGCGCGGCTTGAGAAACTTTCCTCCGACAAGCAACACGCCAGCGCCCAGAATGACCGGGACGACCCAGCCAGGAATTTGCGGCTGGATTTTGACGGCCGCCGTTTCCAGATTGATGAAGCCGGGCGGCGGTGTTTGATAGGTCGGATTGATCGAGCTCCCCGCGACCGGCGCCATAGGCGTGCTGGATTTGAAGATGGACGTAATCGTTCCCAAAACATTGGGCACGAAATTCGTGAAAAATCCGCCAGCGCCTTGCGTCGGCTGCGAGCCGGCCTCAAGCGGAATAACCGCCGTTTTTTGCACGGTCGGAGCTTTTTCGACTTGATCGGATAGAACGGCGCCTAGATACATTGTCAGTGTACTCCTTAATTGTTGATACTGAGGCGCTCAACAATGCCCTTCGGTTCCCATCCCATGGCAACCGGTTCGGTGGGATCGAGCGAAATCCATTTCCGCCCGATCAAAGTTTGTGTGAAAACGTGAGACAATTTACCGGGCGAAAAGCCCACGGCCATGAAGCGCGTCGGGTGTCCGACACTCTCTAGAAGCGATCCCAAAAGAACGGCTTCGTCGTCGCAGTCACCCTGACCTTGCTCCAAAACACGTTCGGCAAAAGCAACCGTTTCGACGCCGCGAATGTCGCGCACGTATCTAATCCGATCACGGACGAATTCAAAAATAGCGTTGACTTGCCCCGGCCAATCTTTCGCCGGAACATAGCGCACAAGCTCCAAAGCCTTGTTACGAATAATCCCCGATTTCTTGCCCTGTCGGGTCAAGCGCTTCATGATTTTCAGCGTTTCCCAAACCCCCGGCGTCCCTTCCGGCAGGGACATAAGGGTTTGAGGGGGGATTTGATCCAAATACATGCGTGGGCGATCCGTCTCCGGGGCTCACGCGTTCCGCGTCGCCATCGTTGGCGCCACCGTCGTTATTTGTCAAGACTTCGACCAAAGAAATGAACCATCCGGCGTAAGGCCGAATGTCGGGATAGACCGCGCTCAATTGATCGAACGCGCCCGGCTGGACCAAAAATCCCGTGATAAATTCCGAAGGCACGGAAGCCTCGATAACATCGGCGTAGGAAACCGGATCGACATTTTTTCGCGCGCCGGAAACGAGACTGTCGAGAAGGAATTTCAGCGACGGTTCAAGCGGGTTCGGATTATGGGCCTGTTGCGGCGGTACGGCAGAATTTTGCGGTGATTGACCGGCGGGCGGCGCTTGGCCCGGTAAAGCTCCCTGCGGATTTGCAGGACGATTTTGAGCGGGACCGGGAATTTGCGGTACCTGCGGCTGCCCTTGATTTGCCCGCGCGATATTTTCAAGGAGCGGGGAGCGAAGCACGTCGGAGATAACATCCATAAACCCCTTCTCGCGCCCTTCATCGTTCGCGTCGCGCACAATCGACAGCAATTCCGCGAAGCCCTTCAAATCCATGCCATTGCTTTGCGGGGGCGACAGAAAGCGCGGCAAAACAACCGGTATCGCGATTTTCAGAATATCGTTCCAGTTGATTTGCGATTGTGAAATAACAGGCGCCGCAACAGGGGACTGTGTAATGCGCTGTACCAGTTGCGCCATCATGGCGTTGTTCGCTTTGATCGCTTCCAAAAGCGCGGGGTCCCCGGACTGTACCGATGGAATTCCCTCTTTCCGGCGAGGCTCACGAACCGCAAGGTTCAAACGACGGATCAATTTTCCGTTCTTGTAAACACGCGCCCCATAATTTCCCGTGCCGTAATCATTGATAAGACGTTCGGTGATCGGAAAATCACTCGGCAAACAATCGAAAAGCTTTTTTTCCTTGCCGGTTTTATCCTCGATTTCATAGACCTTGACCTGCCACCTGACATTGCGGTCCGTCGCGTCGAAATCCGACAAAATAGCCGATAGCTCTTCGTCGGTATCTTTCTGCAAATCGGTGACGTCTTCGATTTGATCCGGCGTAATGTCGATTGTCTCGTCATTTTCGTCGGGAAAATTGGGGGAATTCAGCGCGCGACGTGCCATTTGCGAGGCCTTTCCGTGGATAGGTTAACAATAGAAATACACTAGAAGAATTGTTCTCCGCAACCCGAATTCAAGGCAATAAAAAGCCCCGCTCGCGTGGCAGACGAGCGGGGCAAGTGTGCAGGCGGATCAATGCGGGGGGCGCTATCGTCCGCGTGCAGCACGCTTTTGCGGCGGGGCGTCTTCCGTTGCCTCGTCGGATTTATCTTCGATTTGCGGCGTTGTAGATGGCGCCGGCAACGCATTGCCGATCTTTCCGACAATCATCGCGACCGGATCGCTTTCCGCCACGTCCATCAAGCTTTCCGCGACATAGACATAGCCTGTCGCGGCCTCGGGATCCGACTTCGCGGAAATCTTGAACGCGAATTCCACCGCGTGATTTCCGTCCTGGGATTTCAACTGACCGGCTACCATATCATGCCCGACGTCGGGGAGAAAACACACGCCGGACCGGAAGACGGCGCCCGTTGCGAGATTTTGCGCTTGAAAGCCACCCGTAAGCGCTTCCCACGGTCCCAAATCACTTTCGCCGTATTTCACGCCGCTGGCGAAACCGACGACACTCATGAGTGGGATAATCTGATCCGGGATCACATCACCCTTATGCTCACCCTCTTCATAGCGAGGCACGCGAACGCGACCGCAAACGGTCTTGACGGAAATCTTTTTGGCAAGCATGGGCTTGGTCATTGTCAGTTCCTTTTTCTAGGATTAAATCCGCGTTATGCGGAAAGACAATTAACTTTTACGCCGGGTTGAAAAATCCGTCAACCAAAATTGCTTGCTTGGATTTATGTACATCGGTCCCGCGCCGCTCCAAGTCCCTGAACATTTCCGCCCCTGAGAGGAATTTCACGAAATTCTGCCGTTGCGTTTGCTTTTGCGTCGGCGGCTGACCATTCATCCACTTGTCGAAATCATCCCGCGTCAATTCCCGAATATGCAATCCCTTGCCCCGCTTTTCCTCGCCCTTCTCGTCACAATAGATTTTCTTGCCGATGAGAGAATAGACCTTGCCCGCCGTTTCGAGCTTCCACGCCCCGTAACGGCGGGGATCAATATCCAGGTAAGAAACCGGCGCTGAAAAAACGACGCAATCCGTATCAGCATAGAGAAATTCCTTCGGACTGCCCAAAGCAGCAGACCTGACAAGCAAGCGTACATGGGCAGTGATAAAGCAACCAATTTGGGGACGATGATAAGGCTTTTCATAAATCTCCCCGTCCTTTTGCCAGATTAACGGAAGACACTCGTCTTCGTCACTGAACATTGGAAGAAAACCGTCCGGGCATTCTTTCGCCATTACCAATTCTAAACCGTCTAGTTTTTCGAGCGTTTTCCCGTAAGCTGAGTTTCCCAACGTCTTGACCATCGTTCCCAACGGTCCGCTTGGTCCTTGCGGATCGGAAAATCTCAAGCGTTCTAGATTATCCACCATTTCACGCATATTGAAACTCTCGTTCCAATAATACCCGTCGTGAATTTCAACATCCCAATCGTCAGCCCATAAATGCTCGATTTCCGTCGAGAGCAACCACGTCTCGACTTTTGCGCCCGCCGTGAAAAGCCCGTGTTGCGTTTCAAGAGCGCGATAATAGAAGGGTATGGGCGACGGCCTCTTTCGTGAAATGGTCACGCGATAAAGACCGGGCTCGCCTTCGGCAAAATGTGACGTGTGCGTGCAGGATCCAGACGGCAACGCGCAATCGCGCATGGCGGCGGCATAAGCTTGATTGAGATCATATTTCCACACCGGCCCGTGAAACTGTCGCGCAATCCAGCAATAGCCGCCGCGCTTGGCCGTCGTGCTCAAAATCGCGTGAACGTCTTTCGGGGCCTTCCAGGACAAAACATCCTCAGGCAATTGTGATTGGAAGTATTTGATCGCGAGATTTCCCATTGTCGGCTGCATCCCGATGCCGGTTAGCTCGCGCGCAATGCCGTCAACTTTTTGCATCGCGTGCCACAAGCCCTCTGCATCACGCTCCGCATATTCAACATGCAAAGGATTGCTCGCGTCGAATTCTTCCTTGCTGAAATCCAAATCTTTCTTGAGATAATCCGGCGCGAAAAGAGATAAGAATTTTTTGAGCGGCATTTTGACCGTATCCAAGCCGGTCATCGCCATGCCGTCTAGAAATTCGAATGCAAGGCGATTTTTGGGTTCTTTTTCGGGAGCATTTTCCAGCACCTTAAACCCGCGAAGTGATTTAGACCGTGTGAGATAAGGTCTAATCGTCCACCGATCCGACGTGAGGATAGCTCTGGCAATAAAGAAAGCATCAAAACCGTTGCCGTTCCAAGCGACAAATCGAACGTTTTTATTTTCGGTGACGAGAAATTTATCGGCCAGTATTCCATATAAAATTTCAAGGTCGTCTGACCCATTGATTGCATCCGAAATCTTAAACGAGCCATCGCGGCCATAAGCGGTAATGTATTTAACTCTAGGCGTTCCGTTCTTAATTCGAGTGGTTTCAAGGTCATAGGCAATCATCTCCTTTTTGACATAGCGAGAATTTTTGCGCTTTAGAGGTCTAACTGTTTGAGCGACTTGTTTTGCGCCGCCCATCTGAAATGCTTCAGCCTGTGCCTCAAAAATTGAGGCGTCTTTCATGAGTTCGTCCCATTGCGAGCGAAGCGTCATTGACTTCGCTCTACAGTTTAATGCGACGTCTCAGTTCCCTGCGCTCACTCTTGAGCGGTTTTGTTTGAGCTTCCAAGCGAGCAAGCTTTTTACGGACCGCATTTTCCCGCTTCTCCCGTTCCGCGTCGCGTTGCTGCGCCATCTCTCGATAAGCTTGCTCGCGCTTGTCACGCTGTTTTTTCAGGTAATCGTTATGATCCTTGATCGCCTTGCGAAGCTCGCCCCGCCGCTCTTTCGCTTCTTCGGACGTGACTACTTCACCGCGCAATAATTCCCGCTGCACAACTTCAGGAAGCTTGTCGAATTCCTTCAGGAAAACGGTGATTTCTATGGGACTAATTGTGTGGCGAATGCCGCGCCCCTCTTTCGTATCGAGAAAAAGCCCGCCAACCCAATCGTTCAATTCCTTGTCAGAATGTCCTTTCAGGCGATAACTATCGGATTTGCGGCCCTTGTATTTGACGTCATCAATAAGCTTGGTATCGAGAAGCAAGGCACGAACGCGCGTAATTCCCATGTCGCGTAAATCAAGGATCACTTTTTTAAGAGTTTCAGGCAATAGGCGTTGGACGTTGAACCTGATTTCATGGATATATGTCTTGACCCCCATGCGCTCTTTTTTGCCACGCTGTTTTTCGATCTTGCGAGCGCGTGACTTGAAACGCTTTTCGTAATCTTTTTCGGCTTGTTCAGCGCGACGGGCTTCGCGCGTGCGGGCGGCTTTTAATGCGCGAGCGTGATTGCGGGAGATACGCTCATTTTCAGTCTGCCAATTTTGCAGCCATTTATTGTAAGAGCTAGCAGCATAGCGAGCTTGTTTTTCTATGTTCAAAAGCTCGCTTTGGATTTCGTCCAAGCGACGTTGATATTTGCGGATTGTCGAAGGGGAGTAGGGCTTTTTGCGTGATGATTTACGCACGGTATTTTTAGGCTTGCGCGAATTTTTGCTTGATTTTGGCGCAGGATTTTTGGACGCGCTTTGCGCGCGTGTGCGCTTCGCCACCATGGGCGCCCCCGGAATTCGTGTGGAAATGCAAGCTTTTAACGTGAGGGGTTGAGATTAACGCTCGCGAGATGGCGAAGGCAAGCGAGAAAATAATTGTGATTTGTCGTTGACAACCGCCGGAACTTGTGGGGAGAAACGTTCTCGTTATGTTTTTCTTACATGTGGGGG
>Ga0081455_10002529_pt1 | contig 21732 bp, 22 predicted proteins | sample TabmetS3T2R1_FD_70207 | JGI IMG/M metagenome (GOLD analysis project Ga0081455, IMG submission 70207) | Tabebuia heterophylla rhizosphere microbial communities from the University of Puerto Rico - S3T2R1 | ecosystem: Host-associated > Plants > Roots > Rhizosphere ...
GAGGCTCATGGACAGCACGATCGACCATCTGCGCGGCAACCTCGCCCGCGAGTCCGAGCGCACCCTCGCACTCGCCATGCACTTCCCGGTCGGCTGGGATCCCTACTTCAAGCACGTCATGACCGTCGCCGACGTCTACCGCTACCCGACCCAGCACTACGAGCACCACCGACGCCAGCTCACCACGTGCCGCGCCCTCGACATCTGAACATCCGCGAAGAGAGCACCCGCGCAGCGTCGGTTGCTGCCGTGCGGGTTCCTCTACCGCAAGAAGCTGGCAAACACCCAATGCCACCTGCACGGCGCTCAGTCAATCGGGGTCGCCGGTCGTGAGGGGCGGCGTCGTTGTCGGTAGGCGCGGTTCTTGGTGCGGTTGCCACAGATGGACATGGAGCACCAGGCCGCCGATCGGTTCTTGGAGCGATCGAAAAACGCGTAGGTGCAGTGCCGGCACGCCTTGAGCCTCGGCCACGCGCCCGTGAGTTGTCCTTCGTGAACGATCACGAGCAGCGTGGCCACGGCGGCATCGACGCCGCGGTTCGCTGGCACCAGAGAGGTGGCGGCGTCGTCGCCGAGGTGGAGTCGTACGGTGGCCGTCCGTCCCTCGCGAGTGAGCTCTGCAGGCACGGATGGGTCGAGGTCGCCCTCACGGTTCGCCACAGCTAGAGCCCGTAGGGCCTCGCGGACCCGGCGGAGACGGGCTGCGTCGGCCTCGTCCAGTGACGCCCCGGGAGCGAGCAGACCATGCGTGCGCAACCAGGTTTCGGCCTTGGCCGCGGTGCCCAGCCGGTCGATGCCGAAGCCGTGTAGCCGCGTATTGACGAAGCGTTGCACCAGCGCGAGGCGACCTGGGGCCTTCAGTCGTCCGGCTGGCTCGATCTGTTCGCCGACCCTGGGCTTGTCGCGTTCGTCCATCCGCCGCCTTGTCCCTTGTTCGTGACCATCATAATCGATATGTTGGTCACGGTGACGAGGGGGATCCGAGGTGCCGCGCTGGTGGTCGCATGGGTCGTTGCGGCTGGCATCGGCGGTTGCGGAGGCAGCCAGAGCGCTCGCGACCAGGACGTCGAACCGGAAACCTCCGCAGATCGCGCAGGGCTGACCGCAACCCTGCAGCGGTCCACCCTGTTCGAGACCCGGCGGTCACTGCGACTGACGGTGCGGAGCAACTCCGGTGAGGAGCGCGAGATCGGGGCGATCCAGCTCGAGTCGGCTCTGTTCGAGCCGGTCGAGCCGGAAGCCCGGAATGCGCGCGTGCCACCCGCCGGGCGTCCCGTCGTCATGGGGCTGCCATTCGGAACGGTGCGGTGCGACGGCCACAGTGGCGGCGGCGACGCCGAGGAGGACAACGCCGCCGTGCTGCTCGCTGATGTCGACGGTCACGACGTCCGCGTGCCCATCGAGCAACGGCCAAACGATCTGCTCGTCGAACTGCACGGGACCGAGTGCGCGGCAGCCGCGGTCCTTGCCGATGTCGACCTGCGCCTCGGCGACACCTGGCGGCCCACCGACCCTCGCACACTCGAAGGCGAGCTCGACCTCTCGCAACGCCGCGACGGCGCCGAGGCCACGGTGCAGGCCGTGGAGGGCAACGTCATATTCACCGTCAGCGACGCCACGGCATCCCCGCGTGCGCTGGCCGTGTCGGACGCGCACCCATCGGCCACCGCGCCGATCGCCATCACCGCGTCGCGCTGCGATCCACATGCCCTCATCGAATACAAGCGCACCTTCATCTTCACTGCCTCGATCCAGGCGAACAGTGACGAGCCGGCCCGTGTCGACATCAAGGCCGAGGGCGCCGCCCGCCGCGCGCTCGAGGACCTTCTAACCTCCTGCCTCGGCTGAGCCATGTGACGACTCGTGGCCCGGGCCGACGGTCATCACACCCGCTGCGAGCGGTACCTACCCAGCAAATCACCGGCACAGGACGTCAAGGCGGGAGATCGGCAGACGCTACGCCGCCTGCTCGTCGCAGAACTGGGCGCGTACCGTGACGATCGCCGCATGGGTGCGGCCTCTGTGGGCATCGTTCGGGGCGGTTTGGCGGCGGGGCAAGTCACACGCAAGCACCACCGTCGGCTCGGGGCCACCTCTCGAATGTGCCGTTTGAGCGGCGCAGGTACGCGGCATCGTTGTCCGACGCCGCGATCCACAGCTCCACATTGTCGGCATGAATGCCTGTCGGTTCGGCATCCACAGGTGGCACGACGGGGTGCTCAAACTCCCCAAGACCCGGCCGCTCATCCAGAGCGCGGTCGAGATCTCGGACGAAGTTGCGAAGCTCGCCGTGCGGATGCTCGAGGAACGTTGCAACGGATCCCGGAGGCCAAGCGATCTGCAGGAACGTCACGGACTGCCAGTCGCAATGCTCCGGGCCTTGAACGACGCGGACCGCCAGAGCGAGGTCCCTTCCCCGGTCCGTGCCGTCAGGAAGGACAACGCCGTCGCGATCACGCCACCGCCCCTCCAGGTACCTAGGTACCCCCTCGTCACGGGCAGCCAGGAAGAGCAAAACACCAGCTAGGGCGGCCACGACTACCGCTCCACCTACGATCCAGGTGCCACGCCTGACGGTTAGACGAGCCGACGTGACAACACGCTAATTCACAAGCATTCGAGACGATCCGATCGGCTGCGGCGCCAACACCCGTCAGGACTTCAACGGCCGGCACCCCACGAAGCCGACACGCCCCACGATCGACTACCTCGAACGACGCGTCACCGTGAAGCGCCCGGGACTGTCCGGCTCGTACAGCGCCGCCGCCTACGCACGTATTCGGGGGCAGTCCTCGGCTCCGGTCGCGACAGGACTCAGTGACGCCAGACCGACCGCGGCACCGCGGTCACTGCGTGCCTCGCCAGGCGTAGGCGAGGACGATGCCCATCACGTCGGTGTGGGGCTGGGAGTTGTCGTAGCGGGACGTCACCGTGAACGTCTGGCCCGCCCCGATCTGCTCGTGGGTCGGACAGGTCGTGATGGACGTCGGCGCGTCGAGGGGGTGCGTATGGTCGTACTTCGCGGTCATCGTGCACTGCAGGTCGTCGGCGTTGTCGCGGATGGCGATGTTGATGCCGCCTCCGTGGAGGTGCCCGCCGGCGGTGACGAGGTACCCGTCCCACGGCGCCGCCCACGTGCGGGTACGGGTGTCGACGCTGCCGGGCCCGCCGTTGCCGGGCACGTCGTAGGTCGAGTCCCCGCACCCGGTGACGTCGAGGAAGAACGGCGTGACGGCCCGGCTGTTCTGCGCCGTGGCACCCGGCTGGTAGCCGACGGTGTACTGGATGTACACCTCGCGGGAGGCATCGCTCATGTTCATCAGGTGCCACAGGGCGTTCCAGCGCTCGTTGCCCCCCACCATGTAGGCGTAGGGATCGGGCAGGCTCATCGGCGTGCGCTCGCTGCCGGCGCCGGCAAACCGCTCCGGCCAGTTGCTGCAGTAGGGCGACGTGCGCGCCGGGTTCATGAGCAACACGTGGTGGAGGTGCACCGCGCTGTGGGGTACCGGGTTGCCGGCGGCGTCGACCACGTCGAAGCTGATCGACTTCATCCCGAAGCCACCCGGTGGCCGCGGCACGTTCGCCCGGCTGGCCTCGCTCTCGGAGCCGGGCTGACCGTCCGGCGCGAGGCTGAAGGGCCCGATCCGGAACGTGCCCGTCACGACCTCACCACCGCCCGGCGGCGCGTTGACGATCGGATCGCACGCCGCCACGAACAACACCGCGGCTCCAGCGACCGCCAGCTTCACCAGCCAATGACGTCTCATCGCTCCCCCTGACGTCGACGGGCCGCCCACCCACTCAGAGCGGGCGGAGCCAACCGCACCGTACCGCTCCGCGGAGCGGCGCGCTTCCAGCAAATGCGACAGTTGCCGCCCCGGCCATGCACCCCGGAGGCGTGAGAGGCGCTCAGTCCCAGCCGAGCTTCTCGATGGGGAGGTGTTCGAGGCGGTCGGGCATCCCCAGTCCCACGGCGGCGAGGTGTGGCCTCATCCGGTGCGTGAAGGCCTTGTGGTCGGCCTCCGTCGCCCACGCAGTGACAACGACAATGCCGGTGCCTGTCTGATGTGCGCGCGGGCCTCCCCGCAGGTGTTGGCGCAGTGTGCACGCGGCGTAGAACACCGGCGGGCTGTAGCCGCCGCCCCGCGCATCGATCCAGCGACGGCGCGCCCGCTCGAAGCGGCCGATGAGGTCGTCAGGATCGCCCTCGAAGCGGATGATCACTGCGATCGGACTCGACATTTCTCCTCCAACCGTCCCTAGTCAGGGCGCCCCACCAGCGTGGAGTGACCCAAAGCAGGTCTGGAGCACCTGCTGGGGCACCGAGTGGACCTCGTTGGGCTCGACATCGAATCCCTCGTCGGCCAGGCATTCCATGAACTCGGGTGGCAAAGCGGCCGGGTTGGTCGGGCGTGTGTTGCCGCCGGGCGCCTCGCCGTCGTCGCTGCCGCCGCACGCGGTGAGCGCCGAGGCGAGCATGACCACTGCCGCCGCACCGGTGATTGACCCTGGCTGGCGTCTCATTGGGACACCTCTTCGGCCAGCGACGTCGCCCCGCCGCTGACGAGCCGACCGTCGGCCAGCCGGAGCACGCGGCCGGCGCGCCTGGCGATCCACTCGTCGTGGGTGACGAGCACCAGCGTGATCCCGAGCTCGCGGTGCAGCCGGGCGAGAAGCTCGATCACCATCTCGCCGTTGCGGCTGTCGAGGTTGCCGGTGGGCTCGTCGGCCAGCACCACCCGTGGCGCGCGGGCCAGGGCGCGGGCGATCGCCACCCGCTGCTGCTCGCCACCGGAGAGCTGACCAGGCAGGTGCAATGCGCGCGGCCCCAGGCCGACCGCGGCGAGCTGTCCGTCGACGGCTTGCCGGCGCTTGGGTGCGGACATGCCGAGGGGCGTGAGTCCGGCCTCGACGTTCTCGGCTGCGGTCAGCGTCGGGATCAGGTTGAACTGCTGGAACACGAATCCCAGCGCCCGCAGTCGCAGCTCGGCCAGCGACCGGTCACCGAGGTGCTCCAACGGCTGGCCCTCGAACCGGATCGACCCACCCGTTGGCCGGTCGAGTGCGCCGAGGAGTTGGAGGAGCGTGGTCTTGCCGGATCCCGACGGCCCGACGACGGCCACGAACTCCCCTTGTTCGATGGTCAACGTGACCGCGTCCAGGGCCACAACTCGGGTCGAACCCTCGCCGAACGACCGAGCGGCACGCTCAAGTTCGTAGCTCGGGGTGGCGTCGCGTTCGGTGCTCATCGTCTCCGTGTCCGTGTTTGCACGGCGGCCGGTCACTCGGTGCTCCGGAGGGCCTCGGCCGGGTGGAGTCGCGCCGCGCGCAGCCCGCCCGCCGCACCCGCGAGCAGCCCGCCGGCCAGCGCAAGGCCAATCGCGAGGACGAGCAGACCCACGTCCAGGGGGGCGCCCAGGACGACGTCGGTGGTCCCCGCCGTGATACCGCCTTGCCCAAACGGGCCGAGGCCTCCGCTCGATGGGTTCTCAACGGATGCCTCGAGCGTGGGGCCAATCGCGTCGATCGTCGTGGCGCCCGCGATGCCGATCACAGCGCCCAGGAGTCCGCCAAGCGCTCCCTGTACCAGCGACTCGCCGGTGACCTGGCGGACGACCAGCCGCTGGCGCCAGCCGAGCGCCTTGAGGGTGCCAAGCTCTCGTGTCCGCTTCTGGACGCTCGACAGCGTCAGCAGCGTGGCGATCAGAAACGCGGCCGCCAGCGCAACTGCCGCCAAGGCGGTGCCGAGCTTCGACGACAGGTCGTCGGCGTCGTCCAGAGACCCCCCGACGCGGTCTACCAGGTCCGCGGCCGTGACCACCTCGGCTCCCGGGAGCTGCCGATCGATCTCGGCGGCAAGCCCGGCGACCGCGTCGACGGAGGCGGCCCGCACCAGCACGCCGTTGACACGCCCGTGCCGGCCCGAGAGCTCCTGCAGCCGCCCCAGCTCGACGTAGACGTCGGAGCCATCCCCGCCCAAGGGCGCGCGAGTGAGACCGACGACCTCCAACCCGGCACCGGCGACCTTGACCGAGTCGCCGACGGCGATCCCGTTCTGACGCGCGTAGCCAAGGTCGACCAGCGCCTCTCCCATCGCGCGGTCGCGGGCGGTGGCGAGGTAGCTGCCCTCGGTGACCTGGTCGGGTGTCACTATCGCCAGGCCGGGTTTGCGTACATCGACGCCGGACACGCTCGTTTCGGAGAACTCGAAGCCCCCCTCGCCATGGGGGTTGAGCGGCGCCGCCCCGCTTTCCGGAACCACGCCCTCGACTCGCAGCGCCGTCAGGGTGAGCCCTCCGGCGGCGTCCTTGGCACCTGGCAGCGCCCCGATCGTCGCCACCGCTGAGGCCGGAAAGCTGAGCCCACTCGACAGGAGTGAAACCTCCGAGAAGCGCTCGCCGGGCTCCCCGAGATCCGAGTAGTTGAAGGCCGCCGTGTGCTCGCCGTTCTCGCGCTCGAGCTGGCGCTGTTCCTCCTCGGATAGCCCGCTGAAGGGATCGGCAGATCCGGTCCCCGGCGCGTCGTCATTCGGCACCGCGAGGGGGCGGCTGACCGCCAGGTCCGTTCCCACGCCCGTCAGTCGTTCGAGCACCTCACCCTGGGCCTCGTCGAGCCCCTTGGACAGGGCGCCCAGCATGACCACGAGGCCGACACCGACCGCCAAGCCGAGCGCAGTCAGCGCCGTGCGCCCGCGGCGGCGGCGAACCTCGGCCAGCATGTACCGGACGTAGAACATGCTCGGGTTCCTCCCTAGGGTCAGACCACGTCGCGCCGCGTCGTTGCCAGGCACCCGGCAGCGGCTGCCGCCGCGGCGTACAACGCGAGCAGGACCGCGCCGAGCGCCGGCGCCAACAGCGTTCCGGGTTCCTGGCCGCTGACCGCCGCGGCGGCAGCGCCTGGAGCGAACCGGCTGACACCAAGGTCGAGCGCGTCGCCAGCCAGGACGCCTTCCACGAACAACAACCAGGCGGAGATGCCGACGACCGTTGGCATCTGGCTGCGGACAACGGCGCCGATTCCCACACCGATCGCTGCCCAGAGCGCCGCCGCTGCCGCACCGCCCGCAATCAGGAGCAAGTAGTCGCCGCCACCGAGCCGCAGGTCGATGCCGCGCAGCCCGAGGGCCGCGGCCCCAATGGCCGCTGCCAGCGCCGACGCCGCAAGCCCGGCTCCGGCTCCAAGCAGCATGCTCACCGCGGCCTTGGCCGCGACCACGCCGCCCCGCCGCGGGGTGACAAGGAATGTGGGACGGATCGTCCCGTGTCGGATCTCACTCGTGATCGACAGCGCACCCAACAGCGCGGCGAACAAGACGCCGAGGAACTCACCCCGACCGAACGTCACCAGCTGATCCGAGCGGGCGTCGAGATGCTCGGCGGCGAGCCCGACGCCGTGCACGAGCTCGACGAACAGCACCAGGCCGAGCATCGCCGCGAGCAGCCCGATGTTGGTCCGCGTCGAGCGCTGTTTCAGCAACTCGGAGAGAAGCTGGGCCGTCACTATGCTCCCCCGGTCGTCAGCTGGAGATAGGTGTCCTCGAGGGACCGGCCACGGCCCGCCAGGTCATCCAGCCGGGCGCTCGCCATCAGGTGGCCCCGATCGATGATCACCACCTGATCCACGGTCTGGGCCACCTCGGCGAGCACGTGGCTCGACACGAGCACCGTCCCCCCCGTGGCGGCAAAGCGCCGCAGAAAGGTGCGCAGCCAGTGGACCCCCGCCGGGTCGAGCCCGTTGGCCGGCTCGTCCAGGACCAAGAGCTGGGGATCGCCGAGCAGGGCGGCCGCCAGGCCCAGGCGCTGGCGCATGCCCAGTGAGTATGTCTGCACCCGCCGGGTGGCGGCGGGATCGAGCTCGACCAGGTCCAACACCTGACCCACCCGCGTGGGCGGCAGCTCCGCTGCGAGCGCCAGCGCACGCAGGTGGTCACGACCCGAGCGGCCGGGGTGGAAGTCGTTGGACTCCAACACGGCGCCAACGCGTCGTGCGGGCTGGTCCAGGTCGGGGTAGCGGCGGCCGAAGACAAGCGCTTCTCCCGACGTTGGCTCGGCGAGACCGAGAATCAGCCGCAGGGTCGTCGTCTTGCCGGCGCCGTTCGGGCCCAGGAATCCGGTGATGGTGCCCGCGGGGAGCGCGAAGCTCAGATCGTCGACCGCGTTGAACCCGCCGTAGCGCTTGGTCAGGGAGCGGACACTCACGACCGGATCGGCTGATGAACCCTCCGGCGGTGGCGCGAGGGGGCGAGGCCCGAGCTCGCGTCTGCGTCGAGCGTCAGTGCGGTCGGTTCTCACGCCTCGGGCCTCCGATCGCTGTCCGGCTCGCGATCAGCAACGCCAGGGGCGTCGCCGTCGGTGCCCCGCCTGCCATGAGCGACCACGAACGCCAGCCCTCCCACGACAATGATCGCGACGAGCGCCAGGTGCACGATGGCCATCCCTCCACCCGGGCCGTGGGTCACCTGGGCGATCAGCAGTCCGGACTCCACGGCGGCCAACGTATGGTTGCCCGCCACGGTGGCGAATCGCCCCAGCGGGCGAACTTCGGCGTCCCCATTGTGTGGACGCGGATCATCCTCAGGGGGGACTCGGGCACCGAACCGGCCCCGGTATCCTCACGGCGTCAGTGTCGAAGGTGGCCACGATGCACCCGCCTTATACGGCCCAGCCGAAGTGGGGACAGCTCCTCGACGGCGCGATCGCGGCCACTGCGTTGGGCGGCACGGTGGCCGTGCTGTCCCACGGGTTCACCGTCGTCCCCGGCTCCAGCCCCGGACCGCGAGGGCTGGACGCCGTCAGTGGCTTGCTCGCTGTCTTCGCCTCGATGCCGCTCGTCGCGTGGCGTCGGAGTCCTCTCGGCGTCTTCGCCGTGACCGCTTCCTCCAGCGCCCTGCTTGCCGGGCTCGACTACGCCGTCGGCGTACCGCTCGGGGCGACCGCGGCGCTCTACCTCCTGGCTGCGAGCCGCGACGAGTCCGATCCATGGACCGGACGCACGACGGCGGTGGTGATCGCTCTGTTGGCCGTGTACTTGAGCGCGTCCGCCCTCGGCCAGGGCCGGTTCCCTGGCGCCGAACTCTTCCACACAGCCCTTGCGTGGGGTGTCGCGTGGTTCGCGGGCGAGCGCACCCGGCTGCGACAGGCGCACATCGCCGAGCTCCGCGGCCGGGCCGTGAGGGCGGAGCGAGAGGGGGAACGCGAGCGACGCCTGGCAGTTGCCGAGGAGCGCGCCCGGATCGCCCGCGACCTGCACGACTCCGCAGGCCACGCCATCAACGTGATCGCCGTCCGCGCCGGTGCCGCGCGGCTGGGCCACCACCAGGATCCCGATCGGTCACTACGAGCGCTCGAATCGATCGAGGGGATGGCGCGCCAGACCGCTGCCGAGATCGACGAGATCGTCGGCACCCTCCGGGATGAGGGCACCGCGACGGGACCTGTCGACGTGCCACCCGGGCTGGCATCCGTCGACACGCTCGTGGCGCACCACACGTCGGGCGGTCTCGACCTACGAGTGCGCGCCACCGGAACGGTGCGACCGCTCGCCAGCACCGTCGACCAGGCCGCCTACCGGATCCTCCAGGAAGCGCTCACCAACGCTGCCCGTCACGGCGCCGGCATTACGACAATCGACCTCGATTACGGCACAAGCGCGCTCGAGCTGACGGTCGTCAACCCCGTCCGTGCTGACGTCACTGGGCATCGGACGGGTGGGCACGGGCTTGTGGGCATGCGCGAACGGGCCACGCTCGTCGGCGGCAGCCTCGCCGCCGGGCGCGCCAACGGCGCGTTCAGCGTCCACGCCCGCCTTCCCTACGAACACCACCGCCGATGATCCGCGTGTTGATCGTCGACGACGAGGACCTCATGCGGGCAGGGCTCCGTGAGCTCCTGGCCAACGATCCCTCGATCGACGTCGTCGGCGAGGCGGCGACCGGCCACGAGGCGGTCGAGCGGGCACGCCGGCTGGCGCCCGATGTCACCCTGATGGATGTCCGGATGCCCGACCTCGACGGTATCGCCACCACCCGTGAGCTGTCCCGCGCCGCCCCGGGCACCCGGGTCCTGATCCTGACCACGTTCGAGCAGGACGACTACATCTTCCCGAGCCTGCGCGCCGGCGCCTCCGGCTTCCTCCTTAAGCGCACCCGGCCGGAGGAGCTCATCGCCGCCGTGCACACGATCGCCGCCGGTGACTCCCTCCTCTCACCCTCGGTCACGCGGCGCGTGATCGACCGCGTGGCCCAACACCCGACGCCAGAGATTGCCGGCCACGCCGATCTGGCGGCGCTCACGCCCCGCGAGCGCACAGTCCTCGAATTGGTCGCCCGCGGCCTCGCCAACCGAGAGATCGCCGCCACACTGATCGTCGAGGAATCGACCGTGAGGACCCACGTGAAGCGCATCCTCATGAAGCTCGGCCTGCGCGACCGCGTGCAAGCCGTGATCTTCGCCTACGAAACCGGCATCAGCGCGCCCGGCGACAACGCCACCCGGTGACCGGCCATCCGGGACGCTGCCGGAAGCAGCGATCCCACGCGACGTCCGGCGAATGAGCCGAACGAAAGCTACGGGGCGGCCGGACACCGGGCCACCTACTCGCCCGGGTGGGCTCCGGTCGGGCAGTCGCCCAATAGATGGAGAAGGCTGTGATCGGTCAGGACGCTGCATCCCAGGAGCCCGACCGTGGCCGCGACGACAAGGCCCGCCAGCGGCGCGAAGGCGACGATCCGCCGCCGGAGGCTCGGATCGGCGGGGGGCGTCGCCAAGGCCTCCAGTCGGGCCAGCAGGGTAAAGGCGACAGTGAACGCAGGTACGGGCCCCAGCATCGTCGTGGTGGTCTTCAACAGCGCACGCCGGGTGGCCTCACGGGCCCCCGGTAGATCGGACGCCTCCTCATCGGCCGATCTCTCAATGCTCAGGCGGAGCGCCGCGGTACTCGCCCGCAAGCCTGGTATCCAGCCAAGGGTCGCATCGACAACACCGGCGAAGACGAGGTCGCGATCGTGCCGGTTCCGAAGGTGAGCCAACTCGTGCCTCACCACGGCGTCGAGTTCGTCCGGGCCCAACGCATTCGTCAGGCCGCGGGAAACCACGACCTGGGCTGGTGAACCGGGTGTGGCGTAAGCAACGACACAATCTGTCGGAAGAACGACGAGGGTGGCATCGGACAGGCGCGTGTGGTCGCCGAACCACCTCTCGATCCGCGCTGCGCGTTGCAGGCGGCGCGAGCGCCGGTGGGCGGCGCCGGCGACGGCGAAGAGTGCACCGCTGATGGTGAGGCTCGCCCAGCTGACGATCGCGCCGCCGGGAGCAGCTGGACCGAGCAGGTGATGGCACACGTCGGCGACGGAATGGACGCGGGCCGCATCCAACACCAGCGGGACTGCGGCAAGCAGGGGGCCGAGCGCGACCATCACGAATCCGAGGCGGATCGCAACTCGGTTGAGCCGCCGCCACTCGCTCGGCTCGAGGTGCCGCCCGAGCGACGCGACGACGCCGGGCAGCCACAGGAGCGCCAAGCCGACGACCAGGAGAATTGCGCTCATCGGTCGGAGCGGGCTCGCCGCAGAACGGAGCGCAGCTCGTGCACCTGGTCGGCCGGGAGCGATTCTACGAAGTGGGTGAGGGCGAGCGAGGCGTCGCCCGCAGAGGTGAGCGCATCGTTCATCCGTTCCGCAGCCCGCTGGTCACGCGACACCCGCGGCCGGTAGGCGAACGCCCGACCTGCCGGCTCGCGCACGAGCAGCCCCTTGTTGTAGAGGCGAACCAGGATGGTCATCGTCGTGGTGTAGGCAAACTTCCTGCTCTTGCTCAACTGGTCGTGGACCTGGCGCGGAGTCATCGGCCCCTCGGCACCCCACAGCACATCCAGGACCTGCTTCTCCAACTCACCCCGCCCGAGCCTCGTCACGAGGATGCACGGTACCTCCCGAGCGATTGGGGTCGCCGCTCATGGCCCAGAATGACCAGAGCCGAAGGGGCCGGCCGGGGTTGTCCCGGCCGGCCCCTTGCCCGTGCAGCCCAGGCCAGCGGCTCAGCTTCCGGTGTAGCGGAAGATGTAGAGGCCGAAGTCGCGGTCGCTTGCGGCGACGTACTCCACGCCTTCGTGCTCGAAGACCTGAACGCCCCAGAAGTTGTTGCCTCCTTGGTCGATGAAGTGGCCAACCTCGACGAGCTCGTTGTTGACGATGCGGGTCACTCGGAACCCACCCGCGTAGTACGAGAAGTAGGCGAGATCGGCTTGCTGATGCGAGGTCGCCACCTCGTGGACCGTCAGGTCGCCAAAGCCGCTGGCGAACGCCGGGTCGTGGGCCTGGGGGATGGCGTACGTGTCGAGCTCGGCCATCGTCGCCGCATCGAACAGATGGACATAGCCCCAGCCGTCGAACTCGGACGTAAAGGTGAGCGTGTCGCCGATCCTGCCGAGCGCAACCGGTAGTTGCTCGGGGCCGGTGCCGGCGAGGCAGGCGGCATTGTCGTAGGGCTCGTCGAAGATGGCGAAGCCCTCGCTGCGGGGCGCGACCCCGAAGGTGAAGATGTCGCCCTCAACGCTCATACCCAGCGAGCCGTCGCAGGCGTCGGTGCCGGTGCGGTTGAAGATCAGCACCGCGTCGTAGCCACCCGCAGCTAGGACGCTCGACACCTTCTCGGTGAACGTGCAGACGCCGCGCTCCACCACGGCGATGTCGACCACGGCCGGATCGCCGGCGGGAACCGCGGGGTCGGTGGTGCATGCGCGCCCCGCGAACTTCGAGACGCCGGTCACGACCACGCCCGGCTCGAGCAGCCGGGTGTCGCTGCCCTGCTTGGCGTGGATTGCGGTGCCGTCGTCGACGTTCTCGCCGTTGAGGCCGAAGGGTCCGAAGTCCTCGTCGGACCCGATCACGTAGGCGTTGTCGGCCGTGAACTCGGCCTCGTGGCCGTTGCCCTCGGGGATCACGTCCAGGCCGCTCTCGGCCGCCTCGGGATCCGGCGTGGCAAAGTCGCTGTCCGCCAGGTAGGTGATGTTCAGCGGGTCGGTCACGTCGATCTGGACGTAGCCGGCATCCCAGTACGACAGGAGCATGATCTGCCGGCCGCCGATCTCCTTGACGACCATGTCGTGCAGGAAGATCTCACCCAGCCCGAGCTGGGTGATCTGCGGGAACGTCTGGTCCAGGTCGTACTCGGCGATCAGGCGCGCCTTCTTGGGGTCGGTGATGTCGACGATGTCGACGTCGGTGCCCTCTTCGTTGTCGACGATCACGGCGTACGCCTTGTCACCGGCATCCCAGGCAAAAACGCTGTGGATCTCGTTGGCGGCCTTCTTCCCGGCGCCGGCAACCGTCTCGTCGCCCACACCCTCCGCCAGCGGAGTCGGATGCTCGGGGCTCGTGACGTCGTAGATGTTCATCCCCCCGAACCCGGCCGGAACCTTGCACGCCTCGTTGTTGGTCACGAGGATGTCGCCGTTGAAGGCCGGGGTGTCGATGTGCAGGGCCTGTACGCCCTCGCCCGGTGCGCTGCCCTCCTTCGACACGATGAACGCGACCTCGTCGGGGTTGGCCGGGTCGCGGATGTCGACGACGTGCACGCCGTTGTACTTGCAGGTCTGGCCGCCCCACGCGGCCAGGTACGCGAAGCCGTTGAACACGCCCACGTCGGCGATCTTTTCGGGTACGACATTCTTCAGACCCAGCTTGCTGACCAGCTCGACGTTCGAGCTCGACGCCGGCAGGTGGCCAGTGACGCCGCCGTGCTGGTGGTGATCCCGAGTCACCTTGGCCGTGTCGAACGCTCCGTCGTAGGTCGTCGGGCCGTCGTGCGCGGACGCCGGCACTGCCAGGGCTACCAGCGCCCCGATCGCCGCGACTGCGACGCCGCGCCGTGCCCGTGACAAGGCTCGTGAGGTTGATCTCATTGCCCCCTCCATCCCGCTGGCACTAGTCAACCTGCCCGCCGTTGGCGTGGCGCACCGTACACCGTGTCGGGTGAGAGTTCTACTACATCTTGTCGGAAACCGAGATGTCCGTTACGGTGCCTCACGGGCCAGATGCAGAGAGGCACGACGTAGGGGGGTCTCGTTGTGCGTTCTCCTTCAAACTCTCGGGTTTGCGACGCGCTCGCAGTGCGCGGACGCCATTCGCCGGCGTTCGGATCGCCGGCCACCGTCGCCCGAGGGCCGCACGGCCGTTCCGCCCACCCACCCTGCCTCGGTCGCATCGACGCGGCCGGAGCGTGCAGGGCACAGGAGGTGAAGGGTGATGAAGAAACGGATACTGATCGTCCTCGTGCTGGCGGTGTCGATGCTGGGATTCGCCGGCCCGGCCACAGCGGGGCACAACCAGGACCAGCACAGCGACAACATGTCGCTCGTTTCCGCTACACCGAACGCCACGGGTGCCACCAATTCGGACCTCGCGTTCTGGGGTGACCGCGCCTACGCCGGCAACTATGACGGGTTCCGGATCTTCGATATCTCCGATCCGGCCAGCCCCGAGCTGCTCACAGACTTCCGGTGCTTCGGACCCCAGAACGACCCGATCGTGTGGGAGAACAAGTTGCTGTTCCTGGCGATCGACCGGACGCTGGCCGGGCCGGACTGCGGGTCCCCAGCGGTCGCGCACGACGATCCCAATGGCTGGGAAGGCGTGCGGATCTTCGACGTGAGCAACCCCAGGAGCCCGAAGTTCATCAAGGGCGTCTATACGGACTGCGGGGCGCACACGATCACGCTGTTCCCGAAGAACCCGGCCGAGCTCATGCTGTACGTGTCGTCGTACCCGTTGCGGCCGGGCCCGACCTGCGGGCAGCTCAGGGGGCCGGAAGCCGGACGAGATCCGCTGCACGGCGTGATCCAGGTCATCAACGTGCCCGTCAACAACGCGAAGGCGGCCAAGGAGGTCGCCGAGCCGCAGATCGTGTACCCGGGCGATGCCGACAACCAGTTCGTGTGGGCGGAGCACGGGCTGCCCGGCCCACCGACGTTCGAGCCCGCGGCCCGGGCATGCCATGACATCGCGGTGTTCGTCCAGCTGCGGCTGGCGGCCGGCGCCTGCGCCGAGCAGGGCCAGCTCTGGCGCATCAAGCCCAACGGCATCCCCGACACTGCCCATCCCATCTGGGTGTACGACGACCAGGTCGACGAGACCGGTACCACCGGCGACCCCGATGACCCCGGCGTCGTCGTCGACTTCTTCCACTCGGCCACGTTCAGTTGGGACGGCAAAGTCGTCAACTTCATCGACGAGTCGTTCGCCGACGTGACAGGTCAATGCCCGCCCACCACGCCCGCCGGGGCGCCGATCGGCGGCGACAGCGGGCGCATGTTCTTCCTGGATGCGGCCACCGGGACGAAGTTGAGCCACTTCATGGCTGATCGTCCCCTCGAGAACGACTACTGCTCGGCGCACATGGGCCTACCCGTACCGACGTCCGATGGGAGGCAGCTCATCGTCAACGCCTGGTATCTCGGCGGCGCCAACGTCGTGGACTTCACCGATCCGACCAACCCGGTCGAGGTGGCGTTCTACGACGCCGCTCCGCCCGGCACCGCCGGCTCGGACAACTGGTCGGCGTACTGGTACCAGGGGCCCAAGCTCAGTGACGACAGCCTGACGATCTACGCCACCGACGGCGTCCACGATCCGCCGGCCGTGGCGGCAGCCGGCCGAGGTTTCGACGTGTTCCGCGTCGACGGCCTGTCGACCGACGTCAGCTTCGACCACCTCAACCCGCAGACCCAGGAGCGACTCATCGGCGGCTGACCGCCACGCAATCTGACAACAGCCGGGAGGTTGACGACGGGCCAGCCTCCCGGCGACCGACGCGACCGTCGGTTCCCGGCGTCGTGTCGGGCGCCCGACAAAGCAAAGTCCAAGGAGGGACTCATGCGTCTACGCATTGGATCATTGATGCTCCTAGCGGCGGTCATGACGCTCGTTGCGGGGGTTGTCCCCGCGTCGGCTGACCACGAGACGCGCCCGCACACCCCCAACATGCACGCCAAGGGACACAGCCCTCACCCGGCCACGTTCCTCGGCGAGCCCGACGGAGTGCGCCACGTCAACTCGGACATCGCCTTCTGGGGCAACACCGCATACAACGGCAACTACGACGGCTTCAGGGTCATCGACATCTCCATCCCCGACAGCCCGGTGGAGATTTCGCACCCTTCGTGCAATGGCGACCAGGGCGACATCGTCGTGTGGGACAACATCCTCGTCCGGGCCTGGAACTCGAAGAAGGCCACCGCCAGGTCGTGTGACGGGCAGACCGTCCCGGCCGGCTTCGAGGGCGTCCACGTCTTCGATGTCAGCGATCCGAGCGATCCTGCGCTCGTCGGCTCGGTGGTGCTGCCCTGCGGCTCGCACACGCTGACCACCGCCGGGGTCTCCAACGGGAACCTCATCGTGTACAGCAACAACTCGAGCAGCTCCGGCTGCGTCGACGGCACCCGCGTCAACGATGACCCCGTCGGCGACTTCATGGACGTGATCGCTGTGCCCGTGGCCAACCCCGCCGGCGCCAGCCTCATCCACCGGGAACCGCTCGCCGGTCCGACCACCGACGTGCGCACCGGCTGCCATGACGCCGGCGTGATCCTCGGGAACGTCAACAAGGCCGTCTGCGCCAGCGCCGACACGATCAACGTGTGGGACATCGGCGCCAACGCCACGCCCGGCGGGAGCCCCGAGGACCCGGCGCTCCTGTTCACCATTTTCGAACCCGGCGTCGGTGTGGCCGGCACCAACGGCCGCTGGCACTCCGGGGCCTTCACGTGGGACGGCGAGGTCATTGTCGCGGGCTGGGAGCCGGGCGGCGGCGCCGAGCCCGAGTGCGAGGCAACCGACTCCGACATCGACAAGAGCATGTTCTTCTACGACGGCGCCACCGGCGCCAAGCTCGGCACCTGGGTCCTCCCGCGGCCGCAGACCGCCGCGGAGAACTGCACGATCCACAACTACAACGTCGTGCCGCTCCGCAGCGGGCGCTACGTCGCCGTCAGCGGCAACTACCAGGCCGGAACCTGGGCCACCGACTTCACCGACCCCGCCAACCCGGTCACCGTCGGCTGGTCCGATCCGCCGCCGATCCCGCCGGTGACACCGCCGGGCGGCCAGCCCGTCAACGAGCTCGGCGGCGCGTGGTCGTCGTACTGGTACAACAACTTCATCTACGAGTCGGAGATCACCAAGGGAGTCAACGTCTTCCGGCTCAGCGATCCGGCCACGGGCGGCGCCATCCGCCTGCCACACCTGAACCCCCAGACGCAGGACTTCAGCCAGCCGTGACCTGACTGGCCGAAGCGTTCAGGCACCGCCGTCCGGACCCCGTGCTGTCCTGGGCCCGGACGGCGACCTGGATCACGACCGCTCACCCATCAGAAATCCCAGCCTTGATAGGAGATTGCAAATGCGACAGCACAACCGGTGGTTGCGTCTCTTCGCCGTCCTTGTGGGTGTCTCGTTGGTGGCCGCTGCGTGCGGTGATGACGACGACTCCGAGACGGGTGGGGACACGACCGAAACGACAGCAGAAGAGGGTGGCGGCGAATCCGCCGCACCCGCGATCGGCGAGGCCGCGCCGACGTGTCAGGGTGAGAGCGATGGGGTGCTGAAGATCGGCGGCCTGTTGCCGTCGACCGGCGACCTCGCGTTCCTGGGCCCACCCGAGATCGCCGGTGCCGAGCTCGGTGTCGCCGACGTCAACGCCGCGGGTGGCGTGCTGGGTCAGCCGGTCCAGTACCTGCCGGGCGACTCGGGCGACTCCGATCCCGACATCGCCAACCCCACCGTTGACGGGCATTTGGCCGCCGGTGTCGACGCGATCTTGGGTGCCGCAGCGTCGGGTGTCTCGCTCAACGTGATCGACAAGATCACCAAGGAGAACTGCAAGATCCACTTCTCGCCGGCGAACACCTCGCCGGAGTTCACCGACTATGACGACGACGACCTGTACTTCCGCACGTCTCCGTCCGACGTTCTCCAGGGTCGGGTCCTGGCCGACCTGATCGTCGAGGACGGTCACAGCACGGTGGCGCTGCTCGCCCGTCAGGACTCCTACGGTGAGGGTCTGCAGCAGTTCACCAAGGAGCCCCTCGAGGAGCAGGGTGCCGAGGTCGTGGTCGAGCGGGTGTACGACCCCGAGGCCCAGACCTTCTCGGCCGAGGTCGACGAGGTGATCTCCGCCGATCCCGACGCGCTGGTCATGATCGGCTTCGCCGAGTCGAGCATCATCCTCAACGACCTGTTCGAGCAGGGCTTCACGCCCGACGAGAAGGGCATCTACCTGGTCGACGGCAACATCGGCAACGCACTCGGCCAGGAGTTCAGCGATCCCGGCGCCCTGGTGGGGGTCAAGGGCACGCTCCCGACCGCCGAGCTCACCGACGAGTTCCGCGGCCGGCTCGACCAGCAGTGGCAGTCGTCCACGGGGACGGCCCTCGAGGACTACAGCTACGGGCCCGAGACCTACGACGCCGTGGTGATCATGGCGCTGGCGGCGGAGCTCGCCGGCACCGACGACCCGGCGCAGGTCGCCACCCAGATCAACGGCGTCACCCGCGACGGCACCGAATGCACGACCTACGAGGAGTGCAAGCAGCTCGTCGCCGACGGCGAGGACATCGACTACAACGGCCCCTCCGGGCCCCAGGAGTTCAGTCAGCCGGGTGAACCCACGGCGGCGAGCTTCGCGGTCATGTCCTACGGCGACGACAACCAGATCGACGCCAGCGCAACCGAATACCGCCAAGCGTCGTTCTAGTTTCTTAGAGGGGGGAGGGAGACCCTCCCCCCTCTAACACCCCCCACCTGCCCGCCGGCAGGTGCGCGCAACCCGTCCTTGCGACCTTCGGTGTGCGCTGCGTTCCTGCTTCGTCGGTCAGTCGACTTTGGCCAGGGTGCCCAGGTAGAGCTCTATGACCTTGGGGTCGTTGAGCAGCGCGTCGCCCGTGTCGGTGTACGCGTTGCGCCCCTGGTCGAGCACGTAGCCGCGGTGACAAATCTGGAGGCAGCGGTTGGCGTTCTGCTCGACCATCACGATGGAGACGCCCGCCTCGTTGATCCGGCGGCAGTTGATGAAGACCTCGTCCTGGTAGGCCGGCGACAGGCCGGCCGACGGCTCGTCGAGCAACAGCACCTTGGGGTCCATCATCACCGCCCGCCCCAGCGACAGCATCTGCCGCTCGCCACCCGACAGCGAGCCGGCCCGCTGGGTCCGGCGCTCGGCCAGCCGCGGGAACATCGTCGTCACCACGTCGAAGCGCTCGCCGAAATCCTTGGGCCTCAAGTAGATGCCCATCTCGAGGTTTTCGCGGACGGTGAGCTGCGGGAACACATTCTCCGTCTGGGGCACGTAGCCGACGCCCATCGACACCAGCTTGTGCGCCTTCATGCCGGTCACCTCTTGGCCGTCGTACACCACCTTGCCGTCGCGCACCGGGATGAGCCCGAAGAGGGCCTTGACGAGGGTGGACTTCCCGGCGCCGTTGGGCCCGATGACGCCGATCAGCTCGCCGGCGAACAGCTCGAGGTCCGTGCCGTTGAGGATGTTCACCCCCGGCACGTAGCCCGCCACGATATCGATGGCCGCGAGCAGCGGCGCCGCGTCGTTCTCGGCCACTGCGCCGTCGGTCACTGGGCCTCCTCGCGCACCTGCTCCTCGGCCTCGATCGCCGTCTCAGCCTCGGCCAGCTGCTTGTCCTGCTCCCTGCGATCCAGGGGTGTGCCGTGGTGGGCGCCGAGGTAGGCATCGATGACCCGCGGGTTGGTCACGATCGCGGAATGGCGCCCCTCGGCGATGAGCAGCCCCTCCGCCATCACCACCACCCAGTCGCTGATCGTCCGCACGACGTCCATGTCGTGCTCGATGAACAGCACCGTGAGGCCCTCTTCGCGCAGGCCCTCGACGTGCCCGATGATCGACTGGGCGAGCGCCGGGTTCACCCCCGCCATCGGCTCGTCGAGCATCACCAGCTGCGGCTCCACCATCAGCGCGCGGGCCATCTCCAGCAGCTTGCGCTGGCCCCCGGAGAGCGTGCCGGCGAACTCGTTGCGCATGTGGGCCAGGTTGAACCGCTCGAGCAGCCCCTCGGCCCGCTCTTCGATGTCGCGCTCCTGGTCGCGCCACAGCGGCTTCAACAGCGCGCGGAAGAAGTTCTCCCCGATCTGATCTGTCGCGCCCAGCTTCATGTTGTCGATCACGCTGAGGCGCGACAGCGCCTTGGTGAGCTGGAACGTCCGCACCATGCCGCGGCGCGCCACCTTGTGCCCCGGCATGCCGGTGATGTCGTCGCCGTCGAACGACCACGTCCCGGTGTTGGCCTCGTCAAAGCCGGTCAGGACGTTGAAGAAAGTGGTCTTGCCCGCTCCGTTGGGCCCGATCAGCGCGGTGATCGACCCGCGCTGGATCTCGAAGTGGTCGACGTTGACGGCCATCAGGCCCCCGAAGCGACGCGTCACGCTGTCGGCGACGAGGATGGGATCGGCCTTCGCGGCGCCCGGCTCCTCGGCGACGGCCTCGAATGGGTCCACCACGACCTTGGTGAATGCCGTACCAGTACTCATCGCGCATCCAACATGAGCTCACGCCGATCGCCGAAGATGCCTTGAGGTCGGAAGATCATCAGCAGCACCAGGCCCAGCCCCACCAGCATGAGGCGAACCTGGGCGACCTGGTTGCTGCTCATCAGGCTGCTCGATATGTACCCGTTGTCGACGAGCTCGTTGAGCAGCCCCTCGGTGAAGACGATCAGGGCCCACAGGATCATCGCGCCTACCACCGGGCCCCAGATGCGTGCCGTACCCCCGAGGATGAGCGCCACATACGCGTAGAAGGTCTGCGCCGGGGTGAAGTTGCCCGGAATCACCGACCCCTGCTGGATCACCAGGTACATGCCGCCGAACGCGCCGATCACGCCGCCGACGATCAGGCTCTGCATCTTGTACGCGAACACGTTCTTGCCGAGCGCCCGGACGGCGTCCTCGTCCTCGCGGATCGCCTTCAGGACGCGGCCCCAGGGGCTGCGCATCAGCAGCCAGACGACGAGCACCGCCAGGAGCACCAGGCCCCATCCCACGACGATGTTCCACGTGGCCGGGGCGTTGAACTTGAGGAACCCGATCCCGTAGTTGCCCCGGGAGAACGGGTTGAGGTTGGTGTAGTCGTCGTTGAAGCCCGACAGGCCGTCGGACCCACCCGTGGTGTCGCGGAACGTCGGCGCCATGATCGTCAGCCGCAGGATCTCGCCGGTGGCGATGGTGACAATGGCCAGGTAGTCGGCGCGCAGGCGCAGCGTGGGCACGCCGAGCAGTGCGGCCAACGCGACCGCGGCGCCGATGCCGATGAGCATCCCGACCCACAGCGGCACGCCGAACTCCAGCACGCTGATGGCAACGCCGTAGCCCCCGACCGCCATGAACGCGACCTGGCCGAAGTTGAGCAGCCCCGTGTAGCCGAAGTGGACGTTGAGACCGATGGCGGCGAGTGCGAACACCGCCGTGAGCGGCCTGAACGCCTGGGAGATCGAGTTGTCGAGGATCGTGCCCCAATCCATGGCGTGCCCCTTAGCCGACCCGTTCCGCCTGGCCCAGGATTCCCTGGGGCCGCACCAGCAGGATCAATACGAGGATGCTCAGGGCGACGACGGTCTTGAACTCCGAGGGGATCCACAGCGTCGACACCTCGACGGCGACACCGACCACCAGGCTGCCTACGAGCGCCCCGTAGGCGGACCCCAGGCCGCCGAGCA
>Ga0081455_10002530_pt1 | contig 21731 bp, 15 predicted proteins | sample TabmetS3T2R1_FD_70207 | JGI IMG/M metagenome (GOLD analysis project Ga0081455, IMG submission 70207) | Tabebuia heterophylla rhizosphere microbial communities from the University of Puerto Rico - S3T2R1 | ecosystem: Host-associated > Plants > Roots > Rhizosphere ...
GGACGGCGGCGTCCTCTTGCTCGCACCGGCGCTCTCCAAAGGACTGCCCAAGTTCGATCCTGGCGAGCAACCCAGCCTCCAGGGGGGAGGTACCCCGGCCCCCCTGGCGCATCTAGGGCCGGGCGCTGCGGCATATGGGCCGGCGCTGCGCCATATCGGCCCGGCGCTGCGCCATATCGGCCGGGCGCTGCGGCATATCGGCCGGGCGCTGCGGCATATCGGCCCGGCGCTGCGCCATATCGGCCCGGCGCTGCGCCATATCGGCCGCCGCTGCGGCAGATCCGCCTACCGGCGCCCGACGCCGGCCGGCACGTGCAGACGGCCGTTGCGCTTCTTCGCTTCTTCGCCCTTCTTCGGCCGGTAGACGCGGATCCCCAGCAGGCGGGACGTTGCGGCTTCGTAGGTTGCGTCGGCGCCGATCTGGGCGCGGAAGCTGACGCGGTGGTTGACGCGGGGGAGGAAGCGGGCGGTGCAGGCTCGGTCGAGGCGGCGGCTGCCGAGGCGGGTGCGGTTGCGGAACAGTTTGATCGGCTGGCCGCGGCGGCCGTTGCAGGGGGAGACCCAGACGGTCAGCTGGGCGCGGCCGTTGCGCTTGACGCGGCGGGTGACGGCGCGGATGCCGACGACGGAGGGGGTCAGCGGCTTGACCACGGGCGGCGGCGTCGGGACGCAGGTGTTCGGGGTCGGGCCGGTGAGGCGGTAGACCGTGCCCGGGTTGTTGCCGGAGAGCGCGTAGACGCGACCGCAGGAGTCTTCGCCGAAGCTGTTGAGGTTGGTGACGTTGAGGTTCTCGGAGCGGTCGCTGCTGAACGCTTCGGAGAGGACGAGGGAGCGGATTTCGCCGCTCAGGTCGCCGTAGAGGTAGCGGCCGGCAAGTTCGGGCAGAGAGGGGTCGCGGACGACGTAGCCGCCGATGATCGCCGAGCCGTGGGCGGCGCCCCCGCCGGGATCGAGGTGCGGGTAGTCGAAGGCCGGTTCGATGTAGCTGGCGCCGGGCGTGCAGCTGGGGTCGGTGGTCGGGAAAGGCAGCCGCCCCTCGCGGCAGCTCCAGCCGTAGTTGCGGCCGATGCCGAGGTTGGCCGCGGCCGGCGCCCAGTCGATCTCCTCGCGGGCGCTCTGGCCGACGTCGCCGATCACCAGGTCGTGGAAGAGTCGGTCGAACGAGAAGCGGTAGGGGTTGCGCAGGCCGTAGGCGAAGACCAGCCGTTCGTTGCCGCTGCCCGCCGCAAACGGATTGCTGGTCGGCACCGTGAAGGGCAGGACGGTCGAGCTGACGTCGATCCGCAGGATCTTGCCGAGCAGCGTCGTCTTGTCCTGGGCGTTGTGCATTTCGTCGTCTTTGCCGCCGCCGTCGCCGGTCCCGATGAACAGCAGCCCTTCGGGGCCGAAGGCGATCTGGCCGCCGTAGTGGTTGCCCTGGTTCGGGTGGGGGATCGTCAGCACGTCGCGGACGAAGCTCGCCGAGGAGCCGTTGGCCCGCAGTTCGCCGATGTGGATTTCCGGCCATGGCGCCTCGCGGCCGGTGTAGAAGGCAAAGATGCGGCCGCTGCTGGCGAAGTCCGGCGCCAGCGCGATCGAGAGCAGCCCCTGCTCGCCGGCGACCGGGCTGCTGACCAGCGGTTCGAGGTTGGCGAATTCGCTGACCGTCCCGTTTTCGCTCTGCATGATCTTGCCCTTGCGCTGGACGACGAAGAGCCGGTTCGGGTTGCCGGGGTCCGAGGTGAGGAAGGTCGGTTCGCTGAAGCTGCCGATCGACTGCAGGCTCGCCGCCTGGGCGTTCGTTCCAGCCGCGGCCGCCAACAGCGAAACCGCGACGATGAGGGTCCCCACCGCTCGCTTCACCCCGCTCAAGTTAGCTAACAGCAAGGTTGGAGTAATAGGGTCGGACCAATGTCGCAAATTGCGGGGGGCCCGGCCTGGCTCGTTCTCCCCACGTACAACGAGGCGGGCAACCTCGAGTCCCTCGTCGCCCAGTCCCTCGCACAGCTGCCCGAGGACGCCCGCATTCTGGTCGTCGACGACGCCTCCCCGGACGGCACCGGGGCGATCGCCGACCGCCTCGCCGCCGCGCGCCCCGAGCGGATCGAGGTCTTGCACCGGAGGGGGAAGCGCGGCCTCGGACCCGCCTACATCGCCGGCTTCCGCCGCGCCCTTGCCGGCGGCGCCGGGTTGGTGCTGGAGATGGACGCCGACTTCTCGCACGACCCCGCCGACCTGCCGCGCCTGCTCGCCGCCGCCGAGGACGCCGACCTGGTGATCGGCTCCCGCTACGTCGCCGGCGGCCGGGTCGAGGCCTGGAGCGCCCGCCGCCGCCTGCTCAGCCGCGGCGGCAGCGCCTATGCCCGCCGCGTCCTCGGCCTCGACGTCCGCGACCTGACCGGCGGCTTCAAGTGCTTCCGCCGCGAGGTGCTCGAGGCGATCGACCTCGAGGGCGTCGATTCCAAGGGCTACGCCTTCCAGGTCGAGATGACCTACCGCGCCGCCCGGCGCGGCTTCCGCATCGTCGAGCTGCCGATCGTCTTCCGCGACCGCCGTGTCGGCGCCTCGAAGATGACCGCCGCGATCGCCGCCGAGGCGGCGTGGCGTGTCCCGTGGTTGCGATACCGTCGCGGGCCGTGAATCGGCTGCTGATCACCGGCGGGGCGGGCTTCGTCGGGTCCAACCTCGCTGTCTCGCTGGCCCGCCGCCACCCCGAGTGGGAGGTCGTGGCGCTCGACAACCTCTACCGGCGCGGGTCCGAGCTCAACCTGCCGCGTCTTGAGGAGGCTGGTGTCGCGTTCGTCAGGGGCGACGTCCGCGAGCCGGAGAGCCTGGCTCAGATCGGCGAGCTGACGGCGATGGTCGAGTGCTCGGCCGAGCCCTCGGTGATGAGCGGCATCGACGGCGACACCGGCTACCTCGTCCACACCAACCTGACCGGCGCCTACAACTGCCTCGAGCTGGCGCGCCGCGACGGCGCCTTCGTGGTCTTCCTCTCGACCAGCCGCGTCTACCCGGTCGCGCCGCAGGTCGATCTGCAGCTGGAGGAGGCCGAGACCCGCTTCGAGCTCGCCGCCGAGCAGGCCGTCCGCGGCGTCTCACCAGCCGGCATCTCCGAGGCCTTCCCGCTCGAGGGGGCCCGCACCCTCTACGGCGCCACCAAGCTTGCCGCCGAGCTGTTGATCGAGGAGTACCGCGAGGCGCTCGGCGTCCCGGCGGTGATCGACCGCTGCGGCGTGATCGCCGGCCCCTGGCAGATGGGCAAGGTCGATCAGGGGGTCTTCACTCACTGGATGCTCGCCCACCACTTCGGCAACCCGCTCTCCTACATCGGCTTCGGCGGCGAGGGCAAGCAGGTCCGCGACCTGCTCCACGTCGAGGACCTGGTCGACCTGGTCGAGCGCCAGCTGCTCGCCCCCGCCGAGTGGGACGGCCGCACCGTCAACGTCGGCGGCGGTCGCGAGATCAGCCTCTCGCTGCGCGAGACGACTGCGATCTGCCAGCAGCTGACGGGCAACGAGGTGCCGATCACCCCGGTCGCCGAGACCCGCCAGGGTGACGTCCCCATCTACCTCTCCGACTGTGAGCGAATCTTTAACCTTGACGAGTGGCGACCCCATCGCAGCGCCGAGACGGTGCTTCGTGACATTCACGGATGGATCACCTCCGACGAGGAGCGGATCGCCAAAGCATTGAACATCGAGACCAATTGATCACGGAAAGGGAGTAGCGGAATGCCGGTTGCGATCGTCACCGGGGCGGGGGGCCTGATCGGCTCGGAGGCCGTCGAGCACTTCATCGCCCAGGGCTTCGACGTGGTGGGAATCGAGAACGACATGCGGGCCAGCTTCTTCGGCCCCGAGTCCTCGACCTCGCACGTGACCGAGCGGCTGGTCAACGAGAACCCCGGCTCCTTCCGCTGGGAGAACGCCGACATCCGCGACGCGGAGCGGATCATGGAGATCTTCGCGGCGCACGCCGGGAACATCGAGCTGGTGATCCACACCGCCGCGCAGCCCTCCCACGACTGGGCCGCCAGCGCCCCGCAGATCGACTTCGGGGTCAACGCCAACGGCACCCTCAACCTGCTCGAGGCGGCCCGCGCCCACGCGCTGGACGTGCCGTTCATCTTCTGCTCGACCAACAAGGTCTACGGCGACACGCCGAACCGGCTGCCGCTGCAGTCGCTGGAGAAGCGGCTCGAGCTGCCCGCGGACCATCCCTACTACAAGGGGATCGACATCTCGATGTCGATCGACACCTCGACCCACTCGCTGTTCGGCGTCTCCAAGGCGGCCGCCGACCTGCTGGTCCAGGAGTACGGCTACTACTTCGAGATGCCGACCGTCTGCTTCCGCGGCGGCTGCCTGACCGGCCCCCAGCATGCCGGCGCCAAGCTGCACGGGTTCCTCGCCTACCTGATGAAGTGCACCGTCACCGGCACGCCCTACACCGTCTTCGGCTACGAGGGCAAGCAGGTCCGCGACAACATCCACAGCGCCGACCTGATCGCCGCCTTCGACGAGTTCCGCAAGGCACCACGCGCCCACGCCGTCTACAACATCGGCGGCGGCCGCTTCTCCAACTGCTCGATGCTGGAGGCGATCGAGGTCTGCGAACGGGTCTCCGGCAACGAGCTCTCCTGGGAGATGGGCGAGGAGCCGCGGATCGGTGATCATCGCTGGTGGATCTCCGACCTGGCTCCGTTCGAAGCCGACTACCCGGCGTTCGAGCTGCGCTACGGGATCGAGGAGATCCTGCAGGAGATGTACGAGCAGAACGTCGAGCGCTGGATGGCGACTCCGGCGTGAAGCTCTCGGTAGTCATTCCGGCCCAGAACGAGGAGGGCTCGATCGGCTCCACCGTCGAGGGCCTGGTCGCCCAGCTCGAGGCCGACGCGATCGACTACGAGGTCGTCGTCGTCGACGACGACTCCGAAGACTCGACCAACGCGATCGTCGCCGCGATCGGCGAGCGCAACCCGCGCGTCCGCGTCCACCGCTCGCACTACGAACGCGGCTTCGGGATGGCGATCCGCGCCGGCCTCGACGTCTTCGACGGCGACGCGGTGGCGATCTTCATGGCCGACGCCTCCGACGACCCCAAGGACCTGGTCCGCTACTACCGCCTGCTCGAGGAAGGCTGGGACTGCGCCTTCGGCTCGCGCTTCATGCCCGGCGCCCGCGTCTACGACTACCCGCGCCTCAAGTACGTCTTCAACCGCCTCGCCAACACCTTCATCCGGATCCTCTTCCGCCACCGCTACAACGACACCACGAACGCCTTCAAGGCCTATCGCCGCGAGGTGATCGAAACCGTCCAGCCGCTGCTCTCCAAGCACTTCAACCTGACCGTCGAGCTGCCGCTGAAGGCGATCGTCCGCGGCCACTCCTACGCGGTGGTGCCGAACAGCTGGACCAACCGCACCTCCGGCGAGGCGAAGCTGGCGATGAAAGAGATGGGCAGCCGCTACCTGTTCATCGTCCTCTACGTCTGGCTCGAGAGCACCCTGAGCCGCGGCGACTACCGGGTCGGGACGCCAAAACCGGCGGCGACGGAGAGCGAAGGCTTGGTCGGCGGTCGGCGCTCGACCGACCCACCGGCGGCCGATCAGCAGGCGCGAGACGGCCGGTAACCTAGTTTCGCCATGGCACGACGGGCCCTGATCACCGGCATCACCGGCCAGGACGGCAGCTATCTGGCGGAACTTCTGCTCGACAAGGGGTACGAGGTGCACGGCATGGTTCGCCGCCCCTTGAGCGAGAACCACCACCGTCTGGAGGGGATCCGCGACCGGATCAACGTTCACACCGGTGATCTCCTCGACCAACGCTCGATGAGTGACGTCATCCGCGCTTGCGAGCCCGACGAGATCTACAACCTCGCCGCAATGTCCTTCGTCGGCGCCTCCTGGAACCAGCCGACGCTGACCGCCGAGTTCACCGGCGTCGGGGTGACGCGACTGCTGGAGGCGATCCGCGATGCCTGCCCCGAGGCGCGCTTCTACCAGGCTTCCTCGAGCGAGATGTTCGGCAAGGTGCGGGAGACGCCGCAGAACGAGCTGACCCCCTTCAACCCCCGCAGCCCCTACGGTGTCGCCAAGCTCTACGCCCACTTCATCACCGTCAACTACCGCGAGAGCTATGACCTCTACGCCACCTCGGGGATCCTCTTCAACCATGAGAGCCCGCGGCGCAGCCTCGAGTTCCTGACTCGTAAGATCACGCACACCGCAGCGGCGATCAAACTCGGCCTCGCCAAGGAGCTGGCGCTCGGCAACCAGGATGCGCGCCGCGATTGGGGCTACGCGCCCGACTTCGTCGAGGCGATGTGGCGGATGCTGCAGCAAGACGAGCCCGACGACTACGTAATCGGCACCGGTGTAACCCACTCGGTCGGCGAACTGGCCGGGGTCGCCTTCGGCTACCTTGGCCTAGACTCGGCCGAGTACGTCCGCGAAGACCCGCGGTTCGTGCGTCCGGCCGAGGTGGACTTGCTGATCGCCGACCCGACCAAGGCCCGCGAGCAGCTGGGCTGGGAGCTCAGCGTCGACTTCGAGCAGCTTGTGAAGCTGATGATCGACGCCGACATGGCGCTGCTTAGCGAAGGCAGCCCCGTCTCGACCGCCTAGCGCGGCTCGGCGGTAGGTGCCGCGGCGATCACTGCGTACTCGCCCTCCCGAACCCGATCCTGCTCCCAGTTGCCGGTCCCGTAGGGCGCGAGCACGTCGCCGCTCGCGTAGCCGAGCGTTTCGCAGAGCGACAGCATCACCTCGGGGAAGAGGGGGTGCTGATGGGTGGGGTCGACCCAGAAGGCCTTCAGGGCCCGGGCCGAGTGCGGGTTGACCGTCTCGGCGATCATCAGGCCGCCCGGCTCGAGCCGGGAGAGGCCGAGATCGAGGAACCGCTGCAGCGTCTCGAAAGGCATGTGCTCAACCACTTGGGCGCTGAAGATGGCGCCGAGACTGCCCGGCTCGGTTTCCTGTAGCACCTCGACCGCATCGCCGAGCTGGACGCCTTTGTAACCCTTCTCGTGACACCGCTCGACCATCGTCGGGTCGAGGTCCACTGCGATGAACGCTTTGCCGGCGGCGCTCAGCAGATCGAGAAACTCACCGCGCCCACACCCCGCGTCGAAGATCGGCTCGCGGTCGCCGATCACCTCGAGGTAGACCTTCTGGCGGCCACGAACCATCTCCTCGGAGCCGCGGAAAAGATCCTCGAAGCTCCGATATCCGGCGCTCGCGTGAGCCTCGGTCCGGAAGCCGAGCGTCTTGCCCAGGAGCGGGTCCTGCTGCTCACCGAGCCGGTCGTCGGCCATGTAGGGCTCGGCCTGGGCCGCGTCGACGAGGTCATCGGCGCGCGCCAGTCGCTCGTTGATCCGTTCGAGCTGGTGGGCCTCTTGGGCTGAGAGCACCCTGATCCGCTCTTCGGTGGCGGCAATGCGCCCTTCCCTCGGGGCGGTTCCTTCGATCACCGCCGCCAGCGTGGCTCGAAGCTCTTCGAGCTCCGCTCGAACATCGTCGAGCGAGCGACCAACCGACGTGTTGACCTGGTGCTGGTAGGTGGCGTACGGCCGGATCGCGCGGTTATAAACGCGTTTCGCCTGGCCGCGGATCTGACCGCTGGCCTCCACCGGCGGCATGCCGCCAAAGTCCAGCAGGTGCTCGAGGTCCCTCTTGCTGTCCGGGTCTGCCGTGGCCGGACCCGGGCGCCTCAGGTTCGCGACCACGCTATCGGTCCGGCTTTCGGCGACCCGCGTCTCGATCCAGTCGGCGGCGGCATCGGGCGAGTGGGTCAGGCGGATGTCGGTGGCGCCGCGCCGCGCCCGTCCATCGCGGATCTCCGGATCCCGGACCACGTCGCGCATGATCGTCGCGGCGAAGTCGAGGTCGGGGTCGGCCCACCAGCCGTTCGGATCGTAAGGGGCGGCGCCGGGGCCGATCTTCGTCGCCGACGCCGGGACCAAGAAGCTGTTCTCCGGCGTCATGAAGTCGAGGTTGCCCGAGTAGGCGGTAGCGATCACCGGCTTGCCGAAATACATCGCCTCGGCCATCGTCAGCCCCAGCCCCTCGGAGCGGTGCAGTGAGACGTAGCAGTCGCAGTTGGCGATCATCGCGTTCTTGGCGGCGGCGGAGATGTTGTCCTCGACCAGGTGGATTTCGGGACGGTCGGCGACCGCGTCCTGAAGCTCCTGCCGTTGCTGCGGGAACTGCTCGGAGAAGATCGACTTGATCGCCAGTGATGGCCCCTCGCCGGGCTCGAAGGCGCGCTTGAAGGCCTCGACCAGGCCGAGCGGATTCTTGCGCCGGAAGACGCTTCGGTAGTCGAAGACGAAAAGGAAGGTGAAGCCTTCCGGCATGCCCAGCTCAGCGCGCGTCATCTCTGCCGGTGGCATCGGCGTGACCGGCACCCGGATCGACTTGACCGGGATCGGCGCGACGGGGTGGAGGGCTTCGGCGATGAACTCCGACGCGACCCAGATCTCATCGAGGTGGTCGAAGGAGCCGAGCCATTGGGACGGGAACTCCGAAACCTCCCAGAACCAGACCCCAGCGCTGCGGCGGCCGTCGAAAAAGCGCGGGCCGAGGGCGGCGGCGACCGCCGGCAGCATGTCGGCGTTGACGCAGAATAGATTCACGTCGTAGGGGTGGTCGGCGTCGTCGATGCCCTTCAGGACCTTCTCGATCTCAGCGGGCTCGGCCGGGGTGTCGATCGGCGCCGCCTCGATCCCGCGCAACTCGAGAGCACTCAGCATCTGGCGGGCCACCTCGCCCACCCCGCGCTCGTCGCTGATGTAGCCAACCACGTTGACTCCACTCCGCAGTCCCACCTCGTCCTCCTCGTTGCTCCCGGCGCCGCCATCGCCGTTCGACTGACTTGATCCGAGCAAAAGATCGATCGATGCCCCGGTTTCACCGCCGAACTCGCGCATCCAATCGAGATAGGCGATCGCGCTCGCCCCTTCGATGTCGGGAAAGATGTCGCGCAGGTCCTGCCGTTGCTCCCAGAGTGCGGTGGCGTAGCGGTTGATCGAAGCCTCGTCCGTCCCGTGGATGTTCGCGGTCAGGTACTCGGTCAATTCGCCGGCCCCGGCCTGATCGAAGGGCGACCTGGTCAGGCGCCCCGCTTCGACCCCCTCGCGGTAGAGGTTGCGAGCGACGCGATCGAGCCGCAGGCCGCTCGCCGCCTCGTCCCAGCCGTACGGCCATTTGTGCGCCTCGTCGAATCCCGCCGCGAGCATCTGCTCGCCGTAGGCATCGCAGATCCGGGCCAGGGCGAGGTCGTCGCGCAGCGCGATCCGGGTCTGGTGCTTGCTGAGGTCGTCGGGGCGGCGCGGGTCGTAACCGCTGAAGTGGAAGAAGCGGAGCGGCTCGCCGTCGACTCGGTAGCCGTCGCCGTCGATTTCGAGGCTGCGGGTCGGCAGGTTCCAGTAGGCGATGTTGTAGTTCGTCTCCCGGAGCAGGAAGAGGTCAGGCCAGAAGCCCGGCACGAGGTCGATCCAGCGCTGATCGACGAAGTGCCCGTTAGCCGGGTCGTTGACGCAGTCGTTCTCGAGCCGCTCTGACCACCAGTCGAGCAGCGCGTCTGCCGTATCACCCGCGCCCAGGCCGATGAAGCCGAGGTTGTAGGTGCCGGCGATCAGGATGTCCTCTTCGCTCGGCTTGCGGCCGTCGCGTGGGAGCGGCGTCGTGAAGTGGGGGGTGAGGACGATGCCGTGCGTCTTCGCTTCTTCCTCGATCTTGGCCAGCGAGGAGAACACCTGGATATCGGGGTCCAGGTAGGAGACCGAGTCGACTCCCGGCCGTGCGAGCAGCGTCCGCAGCAGCCACGGCTTGACCGCGGTCGAAAGCTCCATCACGTCGTAGATGGCGGCCATCCGCTCGGCATCAGGCAGGCCGATGTCGTAGATCGTCAGCAGCTCGAACTGCTCCTTCGTCGGGTCGATGAAGCCGGCGGGATCGTCGATGACCAGAACGGAGCAGTCTCCGTCGGGGTGGACCTGCTTGAACGACCGCGCCAGGATCCGCGCCTGGGCCAGATAGTTCCTGGCGATGATCGTGCAGATGTTCATCCGCGAGACCTTGTCAAAGTCAGCCGTCGAAGACGGCCTCGACGCCGACCGGCTGCTTGCGGCGCAAAGTCTCCGCCGCGAGCTGGGCAACTTCGGCGCGCGGGTGGGGGACCCTGGCGACGAAGCGCTCCGCGCCCTGGATCAGGACCGCCTCGGCGCCCACCTCGCGCACGTAGTCAGGGTCCCAGCCGAACGGCACCCAGACGAAATGGACCTCGCGGAAGACCTGGGCCATGAACCAGGAGATGCCCTGGTAGGAGGGAGCGGCGAAGCCGAAGGAGTCGCCGAAGAGGACCGCCACGCGGCGGTCGGTGGCTCGCTCGTTGCGGAAGACCCGGCGGGTGCCGATGTGGCCGCCCACCGCTTCGATCTCAGGCCGGTTGTCGGCGATGATCTCGGCATCGCGGAGGGTGTTGGGCTCGACGGCGATGCTGACGATCGGCGGGTCGAACTTGCTGCCGAGATCGCCTGTGAACGCGTAGCGGCGCATCGGCAGCTCGGAGAAGTCGGGTTTCTCGACCCCGAGCGCGCCGAGCAGCGAGGTGAACAGAACTTCGTTGCCGCGGAAGGTCAGATGAGTGTCGGTGCGGAGGAAGACGTCTTCGTCTGCTGCGCGCAGCTCGTCGAGCGGGTAGAGCACCTCCAGCTCGGGCACCGATCGCAGCCGCTCCGCCGGTCGCTGCCCATGGCTCTCGAGCGGCTCCGGGTAGTTGTCCCGGTAGACGGCGAGCTTGTCGGGCACGATGAGGAAGGCGGAGGCGAGGCCCATCGCCTGCATCTCCAGGCGGCGGGTGTGGATCAGCCGGCGCCAGGAGTCGAGCCAGTCCGGCGCCATCTGAACTTCGCCGGTGTACTGACCGAGGATCGCGTTGGATCCACCCCGCAGGAGCAGCTGTCCGCCGTGGCCGACGATCGCGTCGCCGTCCGGCGAGTACGTACCGGGCAGGTGTGCGAACTGCGCAAGGTCGGGGTGGTAGATGTTGACGACGGGCGGCGGGTGAGTCGGCGTGCGACTGTCGCCCAACCGCTCAGCGTACTCCGGGGAGTCGAGCGCGATCTTCAGCATCGCCTCGAGATCGGGAACGGCGGCCAGTTGCGCGGCGATCTCGCCGTCGCTTGGCTCGCGGCCGAGGATCTGCCGGTAGGTGGCGGCGACCTGGGTCGCGGTGAGGCTATGGCCGGGCATGCCTCGAACTCTACGACTGTCGCCCAACCCGGACGGCTAGGGTTGCGGGCCATGGCGTCTGAAATTGTGGCCTCTCGGATAGGAGTTGACTTCGCATGACCAAAGCCCTGATCACCGGCATCACCGGACAGGACGGGTCCTACCTGGCGGAACAGCTGTTGGACAAGGGCTACGAGGTTCACGGGATCGTCCGCCGTTCTTCATCGTTCAACCGCGAGCGGATCGAGGGCGTCCGCGAGGACCAGCAGGGCGGGGACTCGCGCCTCCGGCTTCACTACGGCGACCTCGGTGATTCAAGCCGCCTGGTGCGACTCGTCAACGAGATCGAGCCCGACGAGGTCTACCATCTCGGCGCCCAGTCACATGTAAGGGTCTCGTTTGACGAGCCCGAGCACACCAATGACGTCACCGGGATGGGAACGGTCCGCTTACTAGAGGCAATCCGTGACACCGGTGTCAGGCCGCGCTTCTACCAGGCCTCCTCGAGCGAGATGTTCGGTTCGACCGCGCCTCCGCAGGACGAGTCGACGCCCTTTCACCCTCGCAGCCCCTACGCCGTGGCCAAGGTCGCCGCCTACTGGATAACCGTCAACTACCGAGAGTCCTACGGCATGCACGCCTCCAACGGCATCCTCTTCAACCACGAGTCCGAGCGCCGCGGCGAGAACTTCGTGACTCGAAAGATCACCACGGCGCTAGCCGAGATTCATCTCGGTCTGAGGGATCGGCTTGCGCTCGGCAATCTCGACGCCAAGCGCGATTGGGGCTACGCGCCCGACTACACCGACGCGATGTGGCGGATCCTCCAGCAAGACGAGCCTGACGACTACGTGATCGCCACCGGCGAGATGTATTCGGTCAGGGACTTCCTCGATGAGGCCGGTCGCGTGCTCGATCTCGACTGGCAGAGCCACGTTGATATCGACCCGCGGTTCTACCGTCCCGCCGAGGTCGACGCGCTTTGCGGCGATCCGTCGAAGGCCAAGGCCAAACTCGGTTGGGAGCCGAAGACCACGTTCGCCGAGCTGGTGCGGATCATGGTCGAGTCGGATGTGGGCATGCTCGAAGACCGGCTCGCCGGCCGCGGTGTGCGCAGCCGCGATGCCGACGCCTGAGCGCGTGCCTGTCGGGTGCGCTATCGGTAAGGCTTAGGACGCCGTGGCCGTGGCCGCGACCACGTGCTCGCGGTACCAGGCGATCGTTCGCCGCAGGCCGTCCTCGAGCTCAGTCGATGCCGTGAAGCCGAGGACGTCGCGGGCGCGGCTGGTATCGAGGCTGCGGCGCGGCTGGCCGTCCGGCTTGGTCGTGTCCCAGGCGAGCCTGCCCTCGAAGCCGGTTAGCTCGGCGATCGTCATGGTCAACTCTCGGATCGTGATCTCGCGCGCAGCGCCGACGTTGATCGGCTCCGGGTCGTCGTGCCGCTCGGCGGCGGCAACGATCGCCTCGGCGCAGTCGTCGACGTAGAGGAACTCGCGCGATGCGCTGCCGGTTCCCCAGCAAACGACCTCCTCGGCGCCTGCCAGCCGCGCTTCCTCGCACTTGCGTATCAAGGCAGGGATCACGTGGCTGGACTCGAGGTCGAAGTTGTCGCCAGGGCCGTAGAGGTTGACCGGCAGGAGGTAGGAGCCGTGTAGCCCGTACTGGGCGCGGTAGGACTGCAGCATCACCAGCAGCGCCTTCTTGGCGATGCCGTATGGGGCGTTGGTCTCCTCGGGGTAGCCGTTCCACAGCTCTTCCTCAGAGAATGGGACCGGCGTGTGCTTCGGGTAGGAGCAGACGGTCCCGACCTGGACGACCTTCTCGGTGCCGCGCCGCCGCGCCTCCTCGATCAGGTGTAGTCCCATCGCCATGTTCGCGAAGAAGTACCGGCCCGGGTTGTCGCGGTTGGCGCCGATGCCGCCGACCTCCGCCGCAAGGTGGACGACGGTGTCGGGGCGGCTGTCGTCGTAGGCGCGTGCGACCGCCGCCGCGTCGGTCAGGTCGTACTCGGCCCGGCGGGGCACGAAGACCTCAGCGGCCCCGGCAGCCTCGAGCCGCCTATGGACCTGAGTGCCCAGGAACCCTGCTCCTCCGGTCAGGAGAATCCGTTTATCCCGAACGCCGTTGGCCACCGTCGCGACAGGTTACAGATACCGATTACTAGCATTGCGCCAACTTGAACCCCTCCCAGCAGGCGCGAGTGACGTCAGAGCCGCCGACCGTTTCGATCGTCACGCCGAGCTTCGAAATGGCGGGTTTCCTGCGCGAGACGATCGACAGCGTGTTGGCGCAGGATTGGCCGCACGTGGACTATCTGGTGATGGACGGTGGGTCGCGTGACGGGACGCGGGAGCTGCTCGAGAGCTACGGCGATCGGGTTCGCTGGTTTTCGGGGCCCGACGGTGGCCAGGCCGATGCCGTCAACCGCGGCTTCGATGCCACGCGCGGATCGATCTTCACCTTCCTCAATGCCGACGACGTCTACCGGCCCGGCGCGCTGCGGGCCGCGGTGGCGGGCTTCGACCGCCATCCCGATGCCGGCGCGGTCTATGGCGACGCCGATTTCGTCGACGTCAATGGCGACACCGTCATGCCCTATCCCGTGCGCAACTTCGACCGCCGGCTACTGATCAGCGAGTGCTTCATCTGCCAGCCGGCAGCGTTCGTGCGGCGCGACGCCTGGGGTGCCTGCGGCGGCCTCGACGCGAACCTGCGCTACGCGCTGGACTACGACTTCTGGATCCGGCTGTCCGAGCGCTTCCCGATCGCTCGAATCGACGGCACGCTCGCGACCTCGCGGATGCACGCCGACAACAAGACGCTCGGCCAGCGCGGCGCCCTCTACCGCGAGAGCATCTCCGTCGTCAAGCGCCACTTCGGCTACGTGCCGATGAACTGGCTCGAGCAGTACGCGCGCCACCGCGTCGACCACGTCGACCAGTTCTACGAGCACTCGCTGCCGTCGCGCCGCTCACGCGCGTTCGCGCTGGCGCTCGGCATGAGGCTCAACCTCCGCCAACCGCGCCGCTTCTGGCGCGACTGGCAGGCGGATGGCCGCAACGAGCTCTTCGACGACGGCTGGATGTCAAAGAGCTACTGCCGGCCCCACTCCGTTCCAGCCGATGCGACGCGGCTGGTTCTCGCCGGGCATCACCACGCGCTCGTGCGTCGGCCGCTGTTCCTGACGGTAGCCGTCGACGGGCGCCGCATCGGGCGGGTCGTCGTCCGCGAGAGGGGCGATTTCGAGCAGTCCTTCCCGATCTCCCGCGAGCTTCGCGGCCAGAGCCCCGAGGTGAGCATCTGGTCAGCCTGGACCTGGCGGCCCGAACGCGGCGGTGGCGACGAACGGCGTCTCTCCTGCCTGCTTTCCCGGGTCGCATTCGAATAGCTGGCCACGCCAGACCGGTGGACCGTTCCATAACATTGGTGCCATGACATTGGCCAACATCGAGCTTTACCATCAGGAGACCGAGGTCGCGCTGCTGGGCGCCCTGCGCTCGCATCTCTCGTCCGGCGTGTACGTCGACGTCGGTGCTGAGCGCGGCGGGATGGCGCAGGCTCTCCTTTCCTACGGCTACGGCCCGGCCCATCTGATCGAGCCGGCTCCGGGGAACCTCGCCGAGCTGCGACGGGTCTTCGGCGAGCGCTCGGACGTAGAGATCCTCGACATCGCGGCCGGAGCCTCGGATGGCGAAGCGACCCTCTATGTCGCGACGACGCCGGACGGCGAACCTCAGCCGGCCTTCAACTCGATCGGCTTGCCGGGAGAGGGCGACGAGTACCGCTGGACCGCGGATGGAACGGTCGTCTGCCGGTCGCTCGACTCCTTGCTCCGCGAGCAGCGGATCCCTGGCCAGGTCGGACTGCTGAAGATCGACGCCGAGGGGACCGACCTCGAGGTCGTCCGGGGGATGGGCTCGTTGCAGTGCGACGCGCTGATGATCGAGCTCTGGCTCGACATCCCCGGATCCGTCGGGCGCTGTCCCTGGACGTTGGAGGAATTGGTCGAGCTGCTCGAGCCGGGCGGGCTTCGACGGCTCGTCTTCGTCAGCCACCAGGGCTCGGAAGTCCGCCTGGTCGACGGCGCCGCCGAGCCGGGCGTGGGGGGGTACGGCAATGTCGTGTTCATGACCGACCGCGTCTACGAGAGCGCGCGCACCGCGATCGAGCTGGTGGCGGATCAGGCCGACAGGTTCTCCGACGCGCTCGCAGAGATGGCGATCAAGGAGAAGAACCTCAACATCTTCGCCGAGGAGGTCGAGAAGCAGCGCGTGGCGATCGAGCAGATCGAGGCCGACCGCCGGCGCCTCGAGTCGCAACTGCGAGAGCAGCGCTGATGCGCGTCGCCGTCAACCTCCGCCACTTCGCTCCCGGCGTGATGGGGGGAGGGATGGAGACCTATGTCCGCCAGGCGGTGCCGGCCCTGCACGACCACCTGGTTGCCACCGGTGGATCGATGGCGGTCTTCGCGGACCCGGCCTGGTGCTCCTCGATCCTCGAGTTCGCGCCGACCGCGCAGCTCTTCCCAGTCGAGACCGACAGTGTCTCGCTGAGTGACGAGGCGCTCGCGGAGGCGGAGGCCGACGTGCTCTTCTGTCCCCTCACCTTCCTGGATCCGCCACTACCCGAGATCCCCGCGGCGGTGATGATCGCCGATCTCTACCCGGAGCTCGAGCCGGCGGCGCTGACTCCGTCGTACCGGGAGCTGACCCGGCAGGCGCTGCGCCCGTCCGTGCGCTGCGCTGACGTAGTCCTGACCATGAGCCCGTCGACCGCCGGCGAAATCGCCCGGCGTTACGACGTCGAGCCGGAGCGGATCGTCGTCACTCCTCCGGCTGTCGACGACGAGGTGGCACTGGCCGAGGACGTGCCCGCCGACGAGCTCGCGAAGCTCGGTGTGCCCGAGCGCTTCCTTTTCTATCCCGCCCGTTTCTACCGGCACAAGAACCACACCGCTCTCTTCGAGGCGCTGGCGCTGCTGTCCAGCGACCCCGAGCTTGGCGACATCCCCGTAGTGCTGACCGGCGAGAAGATGCCGTCCGAGCTCACCGCGCAGGTCCGGCAACTCGGCATCGAGCGGCAGGTACGGGCGCTCGGGCGCGTCGACCGCGAGCTGGTGCTGGCGCTGCACCGGCAGGCGGAGGCGCTTGTGTTCCCGTCCCGCTTCGAGGGGTTCGGCATCCCGCTGGTCGAGGCGATGCTCGCCGACACCCCGGTGGTCGCGTCGAGCTATCCGGTCACCCGCGAGGTCGTTGGGGAGGCCGGGCTGATCGTCGACGAGAGCGACCCGTCCTCGATCGCCGCCGGGATCCGCCGCATCGTGACGGATGACGATTTGCGCGCCAGGTTGCGCGAGCTGGCGCCGGCCCAGGCGAGCAATTTCACCCTCGAGAAGGCCAACGAGACGCTGATCGGGACGCTTACCGGCCTGGCCGGAAAGGAGCGCCGCACGGACGCCGCGGTGCGCTGGGAGCCGCCGACGGTCGGCGTCGCGACCCCGTCCTACAACGCGGCGGAGTTCATCCGCGACACGATCGACAGCGTCCTGTCGCAGGACTACCCGCACGTTCGCTACGTGGTGATGGATGGCGGCTCGACCGACGGGACCGTCGACATCCTGCGCTCCTACGGCGAGCGGCTCGACTGGGTCTCGGAACCCGACGATGGCCAGGCCGACGCGATCAACCGCGGTATCGACCGTGTCGGTGGGGACATCGTTGCCTTCCTCAACGCCGACGACGCCTACGAGCCGGGAGCGATCGCGACGGCGGTGAAGCGCTTCAGAGAACGCCCGGGCGTCGCGCTGATCTACGGCGCGGCGGTTCAGCTCGACGCCGCCGGGAACACGATCCGCACTACTCCCGTGCTGCCCTGCGACCACCAATCGCTCGCCGGCTACAACCCGATCTCCCAGCCGGCGGCATTCGCCTCCGGCGACGTCTGGCGCGAGGTCGGCGGCCTCGACCCGAGCCTTCACCTAGCGCTCGACTACGAGCTCTGGATGCGGATGGCCGACGGCGGCAGGCCGCTGCTCACGGTGGCGGACGTCCTCGCCCGGATCCGCTTCCACGCAGACGCGAAGTCGGAGGCTCAGCGCGGTCGCCATTTGCGCGAGGCGATGGCGGTCTCCCGGCGCCACTACGGGCACGTACCCCCGGCCTGGAGCGACGCATACGCCCGCTGGCTCGTGGCCCGCCGGCCTTCGGTACTGGTGGCGCTGCCGCGGACGCGAAAATCGGCCCTGCTCCAGCTTCCTCTGAACCTGTATGCGAATCCACGCACGCCCATGCGCGCCGTCCGCGACTGGGCCGGCGATGTCGGCCTCCTCACCACCTTCGAGGGGCGCTGGCACGACAATTGGATCTCCGGTCGCTGGCGCTCGGCGGTCTCGGTGCCGGCGACCGCCCGGCGGATCCTGGTCCGCGGCATGCACCACCGGCTCAAACCGCGGCCACTGAAGCTGCGGATCGTCCTCGACGGCAGGACGGTTGCGAATACGGTGCTGACGGATCCAGGCACGTTCGAGCTGGAGGGGCCGATCGCGCCGGAGTTGCACGGACACGAGCGTGAGTTGGTCTTGGAGGCCAGCTACACGACGCGCGTGGAGCCTGACCCGAGGCGCCTTTCGTGTCAGATCGAGGAGGTCACCTTCGAATGACGACCGAGACCGCAATCGACGCAAGCGAGGATCAGCTCGGGCGTCTGGCGACGCACCTCGAGCGGCCCTTGGTCATGATCGACGTCGGCTGTCGCGACGGCGACGCCGCCGGCTGGACGAGGTTCGGAAGCAACGTGCACGTGATCGGCTTCGAGCCCGACGTCGAAGAGTGCGAGCGCCTCCAGCAGAGCTACGACGGCCCGATGCGACGGACGTTTGTGCCAGTGGCGCTCGGCGGACATGGTGGCGAGGCGCTCTTGCATCTGACCCGCTTCCCGCAGAGCTCGTCGCTGTACGAACCGAACACCGATGCGATCGAGCGTCACCCGGCACTCACCGCTCACGAAGAGATCGATCGACGGACCGTCACGGTGACCACCCTGGACGAGTGGATCGACGAAACCGACGCCCCGGCGCCCGACTTCGTCAAGCTCGACATCCAGGGTGCCGAGCTCGACGTGCTGCGCAGCTCGCCCAAAGCGCTAGCGAGCGTCCGCGCACTCGAGGTCGAGGTCGAGTTCCAGCCGCTCTACCGCGGTCAGCCGCTGTTCGCCGACGTTGACGGTTTCCTGCGCGAGCAGGGCTTCGTGCTCTGGCGGCTGCGTGGGCTGCGTCACCTGGCGGTCGCCGGCGCCGCGCCCGACGACATCCTGATGGGCTACTCGGTGCTGGCCGACCAGGCCGAGTTGCAGCCGACCGGTGGCCAACTCTCGTGGGGCGACGCGGTCTACATGCGCGCCGACTTCGCCACCGCGTCGCAGGAGTCGTGGACGGCCTCGGTCCGCGACGCCTGTGTAGCCACCGCGCTCGACCTGCCCGAGCTAGCACAGCTCGCGCTGCGCGCGGCCGCCGGCGCGAAACCGCCGGCCGCGGTGGAGGTAGAGCTCGACCGCGCGCGGCAGATGCTCGCTAGCAACGGGCACGGACGCCCGGACCAGGTGATGACCCCTGGTTACGCCGACGTCGCCACGGTCCAGCAGCTGGTCTTCGAGCGCGATGAGGCGCGCAGCGAGGTCTACAAGATGCGCGACGAGCTACATACGATGCGAGCGCTTGTCCCCGCCACGCGGAAGCTGCGCAAAGCGGGCGTGCGGGTGCGCAGCTGGTCCGTGCCCAGGCTCGGGGTCTTGCGGCAGTACGCACCTACCGAGCTGCGCGTGCCGCGCCGTCAGCTCTATCTACGAGCGCCGCGCAACCCCCCGGCGCTCTCGCTGGTGACGCCTTCCTACAACCAGGGCGAGTTCCTCGAGCGCACGATTCGAAGCGTGATCGACCAGTCGTACCCGGCGCTCGAGTACGTCGTTCAGGACGGGGAGTCCACCGACTCCACGCCCGCCATACTCGATCGCTACCGCGACCGGCTGGCGTCCTGCGTCTCGGAGCCCGATGGCGGCCAGGCTGACGCGATCAACCGGGGCTTCGCGCGAACCAGCGGCGAGATCATGGGCTGGCTGAACTCCGACGACGTGCTTCTGCCCGGAGCACTGGCCGCGGTAGCGCGTCACTTCGCCAAGCATCCCGAGACCGACCTCGTCTACGGGCACCGGGCGGTGATCGACGAGCAAGACCATCAGGTCGGGACTTGGATCGTCCCCCCGCACGAGGACTGGACGCTGGAGCTGGCGGACTACGTCCCACAGGAGACGATGTTCTGGCGCCGCAGTCTCTGGGAGGCGGCAGGTGGCCGCCTCGATCCCAATTATCACTATGCGCTGGACTGGGAGCTGCTGCTGCGCTTCAAGGATGCCGGTGCGCGGATGGTTCGCCTGCCCTACGTGATGGGCGCGTTCCGCCTGCACACCGAGCAGAAGACGAGCACCCACCTCCACATCGCCGCGACCGACACCGAACGCTTACTGGCTAGCCGGGGAGCTCCCCCGGCTTACGAGGACCGGCTCGAGTTGCTTCGTCCCTATCTCCGTCGCCACCTGGGCAGCCACACGGCTCACCGGCTGATGGTGCGTGCCCCAGGGCTCACGGCTCGCGTCGATCTCCAGCCGGCGCGCTCCGGCTGAGGGCCCTCGCTAGATCCGCGCCGCCCTCGGCCGGCGGCGGCGCGGGCGGTACCTCTTCCGCTTCGCCCACAAGAATGCCGAGGCGGCACGGGGCACCTCGTTGCGGACGTACGGGTTCGAGTAGGGGTTGGCGGTCGTCAACGGCGCCCAGCGGCGGAGCAGCTGTGCCTTCTCCCACTCGGCGACGTCGGAGGACCGGCTCGAGGACTCGAAGTGGGTCATCACCAGGTCGGGGTCGTAGACGACCCGGCGCCCGCGCTCGACCTGCTTCAGGCAGTAGTCGACGTCGTTGTAGTTGACCGGGAAGGTGGTGCTCAGCCCGCCGACCTCTTCGAAGACGTCGCGGCGGGTCATCATGCAGGCGCCGGTTACGGCAAGCAGATCACGTGCGATCCGCACTGCGTTGGCGTAGCCGGGAACGCCGCGGTAGTAGCCGTAGTAGGGGTGGCCCGGGAGCCCACCCTCGAAGCCGACCCCGGCGTGCTGGATGCGACCGTCTTCGAGCAGCAGGAGGCCGCCGACGGCGGCGACGTCGGGGATCGACGAGTACATGACCATCCGCTCGATCCAGTCAGGGGTACCGACCTCGATGTCGTCGTTCAGCAGCAGCACGTGCTCGCCGCCGGAGTGGACGGCGCCGGCGTTGATCTTCTCCGCGAAGTTGAAGGGACGGTCGAAAGGCACGAGCCGCAGCCGGTCGCCCGCTGCCTCTTCGAGCTCGGCGATAGCGGCGGGCGGGGTGCTTTCGTCGGCGACGGCGACGATCTCGTAGTTCGGGTAGGTCGACTGCCCGACGATGCTCCGCACGCAGTGGCCGAGGAGCGTCACCTCTTGGTAGCGGACTTCGCGCCGCTGGCCGTTGGTTGGGATGACGATGCTGACCAGCGGCTGCTGGCGCAGATCGGGGTTGAGGTGGTAGACCCCCGGATCGTCGCGGTCGCGCACCACTCGCGCCTCGACGCCGGTGCGCTCGCAGTGCGCTTGGATCGCCCGCGCCCCGGCCTCGAACGCCCACGGCTTCGCCGTCTCGCCGCCGCCGTCGCGGCTGTCGGCGGTCGAGCCCTCGATCCCGCGCCAGTGGTAGAGGACGCGCGGCACGTGCACCACCTTTCGCGCTCGCTCGGATACCTTGAGCACAAGGTCCCAGTCCTGAGCGCCCTCGCAGCCGGCGTCGAAGCCGCCGACCTCCTCGACCAGCGAGCGGCGGAGGACGCTGAGGTGGCAGGTGTACATCTGGGTGCGCAGTCGCTCGGGCGACCAGCCGGGCTTGAGGAACGGTCCGCCGTGGCGGCCGGCTTCGGTCATCTTGTCTTCGTCGGTGTAGACGTAGTCGGCGTCGGGGCTGCCCTCGATCGCCTCGTTGACCAGCGCCAGTGCGTCGGGGTGGAGGCGGTCGTCATGGTCGAGGAGGGCGACGAACTCGCCGCTCGCCATCGCCAGCGCGGTGTTGGAGGCGGCGACGATGCCACCGTTCTCGGCTCGGTGCTCGACCCGGATCCGGGGATCGGTCGCCGCACAGGCGTCGAGCAGCTCGCGCACTCGCGGCGAGGGCGAGTGGTCGTCGACCAGGCAGAGCTCCCAGTCGTCGAAGGTCTGCGAGAGGACCGACTCGATCGTCAGCCAGAGGATCTTGCTCGGGGTCTCGTAGACGGGCGTGAGGACCGAGAAGCGGGGGGCGCTCAACGACTACCCTCGCCGGGCGGAGACCAGCTTCAGCATCGCGTCGATGATCCAGGCGACGCCCGGCAGCGGGATCTTCGCCGCCAGCCGCGCCATCCGCTCGGAGTGGTCTTCGATCACCTTCAGCTGGCCGCGGACCTGTCCCAGTTCGGCATCGCGG
>Ga0081455_10002531_pt1 | contig 21716 bp, 20 predicted proteins | sample TabmetS3T2R1_FD_70207 | JGI IMG/M metagenome (GOLD analysis project Ga0081455, IMG submission 70207) | Tabebuia heterophylla rhizosphere microbial communities from the University of Puerto Rico - S3T2R1 | ecosystem: Host-associated > Plants > Roots > Rhizosphere ...
CCGCCAGGTCGCGCAGCGGGTCGATCTCGCCGGTGTCGGTGGTGCCCGCGGTGGCGACCACCACCGCCCGGCCACCGAGGTCGCGCAGGACGTCGTCGAGCGCGGCGGGCCGCATGCGTTCGCCGTCGCAGTCCACGACCACGGGTGCGGGCAGCCCGAGCAGCCAGGCCGCGCGGGCCACGCTGTGGTGCGCGTTGCGCCCGCACACCGGGCGGACCGCCGGATCCGGTTCGCGCGCGAGCAGCAGCCCCAGCAGGTTCGATTCCGTGCCCCCGGTGGTGACGACCGCGTCCGGCGCGGCCGCGTCCGGGTAGCAGAGCCGGGCGACGAGGGTGACCAGTTCGCGTTCGATCTCGCTGGCCACCGGCGCCTGGTCCCACGAATCCATCGACGGGTTCAGCGCGCTCGCCACGACATCGGCGGCCACGGCGACGGCGAGCGGCGGGCAGTGCAGGTGCGCGGCGCACGCCGGATCGGCGGGGTCGACCGAACCCGCGGCGAGCAGCCGGGACAGTTCGGTCAGCGCTTGCTCCGCCCCGACACCGGTCGCCCCGGCGAGTGGTTCCGTCCCGGTCAGGGCCGCCACCCCGGCGGCCACGGCGGCCGGCCCGCCCGCGGGCCCCGCTCCGCCGCGCTCCGCGCTCCCCTCCGCCAAACCGCTGAGGACCAACGGGATCAGCTCCGCCAGCCGCCGATGGCCCTCCGGGCCGCCGGCCAGTCCGGCGCTCTCCGGTCTCGTTTCGCCCACTCACCGCTCCTGAGGTATGCCTACGCTAAGCCACGATACGGACACCGTGCGCCGCGGGCACCCCCGGCTTGCACGTTCCTCCCAAAAAGTGCCCGCCCAGGGGGCGGAAGTCAGGCCCCCAAAGGGGTCAGGACGGCGTGTGCCGGCTCACCGGAGCGCCAGCGCCTCGACCTGACGGACCGGGTCCTCGCCGGTGGGCAGCAGCGCGATGACCGGGGTGGTGAGCCCGTTGTCCACATAGGACTGGACCTTCTCCCGGCACTCCGCCGGACTGCCGTGCACGATCAGATCGTCGACCACCTCGTCCGGAATGAGCTCGTTGGCCCGCTTCCGGTCGCCCGCCCGCCAGGCCTGGTGCATCGGCGCGAGGGCGTCGCCGCGGCCCAGCCAGTCGTGGAACGCCGCGTACACCGGCACGGTCAGGTAACTGCTGATCAGCAGCCGGCCCAGGCCGCGCGCCGCATCGCGGTCGGTGGTCGGGCAGACGAAGATCCGGGCCGCCAGCTCGGTGTCCGGACCGATCTCGGCCCGCACCTGGCGCACATCAGCAGGCGAGAGCCAGTTCGTGATCGCGCCGTCGGCTTCCTTGGCCGCGAGCTTCAGCATCCCGGGCCGCAGCGCGGCGAGCATGATCGGCGGCGCCGGTTCCGGCGCGCGCTCCAGACGAAACCCGCGGACCGAGAAGGTCTCGTACTCCGCGGTCACCTTCTCCCCCGCCAGCGCCGTGCGCAGGAACCGCAACGTGTCCCGGGTGCGCGCGAACGGCCTGTCGAAGTCCGCGGCGTTCCAGTTCCCCACGATGACCGGCGAGGACGCGCCGATCCCGAGCACGAACCGGCCCGGCGCGGCCTCGGCCAGGGTCGCCGCCGACATCGCCAGCAGGCCGGGGCCACGCGTGTAGACCGGCACGATCGCGGTGCCCAGCCGCAGTTCCGGCGCCCACTGCGAAGCCAGCAGCAGCGGCGAGAACGCATCCGTCCCGGCGGTCTCGGCTGACCACGCGTCGGTATAGCCGAGCGCGGGCAACCGCTCGATCAGCTCACGGTGCGCGGTCAACGGCACCCCGGTCAGCGGAATCGTGATACCCCACCGCTTCATCGCGCAGCATCCTCCAGCTCATTCTTGATCCAGCCGACCTGGACCCGCATCAGGTTCTCCGCGACCTCTTCGGCCTGCGGCGTCATGTGGGTGGCACCGATCAGTGGCAGGAACACGTGCGGGCGGCCCGCCGCCAGCAGCGCTCCGGACAGGCGCAGCGCGTGCGCGACGAACACGTTGTCGTCGGCCAGACCGTGCACGATCAGCAGCGCGCGGCGCAGTTCCGGCGCGTCGGCGATCAGCGAGTTGCGCTCGTAGGAATCCGGTTCGGAGTCCGGAACGCCCAGGTAGCGCTCGGTGTAGTGGGTGTCGTACAACGACCAGTCGGTGACCGGCGCGCCCGCGACCGCGGCGTGGAAGACGTCCGGGCGGCGCAGCACGGCCAGCGCGGCCAGGTACCCGCCGTAGGACCAGCCGCGGATCGCCACCCGGGACAGGTCGAGTTCGGGATGGCCGGCGGCGACCGCGTGCAGGGCGTCGACCTGGTCGGTGAGCGTGACCTCGGCCAGCTCTCGCGCGACCGCCTTTTCCCACGCCGGTCCCCGGCCCGGGGTGCCGCGGCCGTCCGCGACCAGCACCGCGAAGCCCTGGTCGGCGAGCCACTGCGAGGTGAGGAACGCGTTGCGGCTTTGCAGGACCCGCTGCGCGTGCGGGCCGCCGTAGGGGTCGAGCAGGACGGGTAGCTTGCCGTCCCCGGGCCGGTACCCGCCGGGCAGGAGCAGCGCGGCGCGCAGACCGCGCTCGCCCACGGTGAGCCACTCCGGACGGGGTTCGAGACCCGGGTCGACCGGGTAGGACCGGACCTCCGCGAGCGGGCGGCCGTTGCCGAGCACCCTGACCTCCGGGCCGCTGCGGCGCAGGCTCCACGACGACAGCACCGTGATGTCCGCGGTCCCCGCACCGACGTGCACGCCGTCGCCGCTCGAGAGCCGGGCCACGCCGTCCGGGCCCGTGCGGTAGACGTGGATCTGCGTCGGATCGTCCGCGGAAGCGCTGAACAGCACGTCGGCGCCGACGTGCAGCACCGACCGGACCTGCAGGCCGGGTTCGGTGACCGGGTCGCCGTCGATCACCAGGCGGTAGCTCCCGTCGGCGGCGCTGACGTGCACGAGCCGCCCGTCGGCGGTCCAGGCCGGCACGCCCGGCACGATTTCGACCCAGTGCGGGTCGGTCTCGGTGTGCAGCAGCTTCGTGCTGCCGTCGGCCGGGTCGACCGCGTAGATCGCCAGCTCGCGCTGGTCGCGCGGCTGCACGGCGAGCAGCGGCGGGCCACCGGCGGACCAGTGCACCGCGACGAGGTACTCCCACTCGCCGCGCTCGACGTCCACGCGGGTGCCGTCGAGGCCGAAGAAGGACAGTGAGACGTCGACGTTGGTGGTGCCGGCCGCCGGGTAGGCGACGGTGGCGGCGCCCGCCTCCGGGTGGGCCGGGTCGGAGATCGTCCAGCGTGGCACGTCGGCGCGGTCGGTGCGCTCGGCGAGCAGGGTCGCGCCGTCCGGCGACCACCAGTAACCACGGGCGCGGCCGAGTTCCTCGGCGGCGATGAACTCGGCCAGGCCCCACGCGATGTCCTCGCCGTCCTCACCCGCGATGACGGTGTCCTTGGTGGTGGCGAGGTCGATGACGCGCAACCGGCGGTCGCGGACGTAGGCGACGGAGGTACCGGACGGGTTCGGCCGCGGGTCGACGACGGAGGTGCCGACCAGTTCGGACACCTCGCGGGTGCCCAGGTCGACCGTGTAGAGCTTGCCGGACAGGGAGAACGCGGCGACGCGGAACTCGTCGTCGACGGCGTAGGCGACCACCCCGCCCGCGCTCTCCCGCATGCGCTCGCGCCGCGCCCGCTCCTCCGGCGGCAGCTCCTCCTCGCCGGGCAGCAGGTCCGCCGCGTCCACGATCTTCGTCTCCGCACCCTCGGTGAGGTCGAGCTCCCACAGGCTGTTGCGCCGGTCGGTGCCGGACTCCGAACGCAGGAACAGCAGCCGCGACCCGTCGGGCGCGACGCGGAACTCGCGCGGGGTGCCGAGGGTGAAGCGCTGCGTGCGGGCCTGCTGGCGAAGGAAGGAGTGCTCGTCGGTCACGCCTCGCACTCTGTCAAACCCGCGCCCGTCTTGGCGACCCCTGCGGAGCGGGCCCGTTCGGCGATTGTGGTCACAAATTTGTGCTAACATTTCGGTATGACGGCACTGGATGACCACACCGTGGGGCTGCGCGAACTGCGGCACCGCACCAGCGAGGTCCTCGCGCGGGTCCGGCACGGTGAGACCGTCGACATCACCGAGTACGGCAAGCTGATAGCCCGCATCGTGCCGGTCGAGGAACGCGAAACGCCACCGGTGATGGCGCAGCTGCTCGCTTCGGGACGGGCGCTGCCCGCCACCCGGCCCGGCCACCGGCCACGGATGCGCGCCGGCGACGGCACCGACAAGCTCACCGAAGCCCTCGGCGAGCTCCGCGACGAGGAACGCTGGTGAGCCTGTTCTACGTCGACACCTCCGCCGCGATCAAACTCCTCGCCGAGGAGACCCACTCCAAGGATTTCGCCGCGTTCTACGACGAGCGGCCGACAGCGTCCTGGGTGAGCTCGAGCCTGCTTCGGATCGAGCTGACCCGCGCGGTCGTCCGCCGTTGGCCGGCGCTGCTGCCGGATACCCGGGATCTCCTGACGGCGTTCGACTACATCGGGATGGACGAGGAGATCGTCGAGGCGGCGGTCGCCGAACCGGACCGGACACTGCGGTCGCTCGACGCGATCCACTTGGCCACGGCACGGCTGCTCGCCCATGAGCTCGACGGGTTCGTCACCTACGACGACCAGCTGGCGACCGCGGCGGGGGACGCCGGACTGCCGGTGCTCGCCCCGGGCGCAACGAAACGCCGGGACCGCGAGTAACTGCGCAACGATCAGCCTGGCAGAGCAACGATCAGCGGATGATTCCGGACTCGAGCTGCCCTTAGCCTGAATGACATGACGACCTCCCCGGCGGGGTTCATCGCGCTCGACGAGCGCTGGAGCACGCACAACTACGATCCACTGCCCGTCGTGATCGCCGAGGCCGAGGGCGCGTGGGTCACCGACGTCGAGGGCCGCCGGTACCTGGACTTCCTGTCCGCCTACTCGGCACTGAACTTCGGCCACCGCTACCCTGCCTTGATCGCCGCCGCGCAGGAGCAGCTCGGACGGGTCACCCTGACCTCGCGCGCGTTCCACCACGACCTGCTGGGCCTGTTCTGCCGGGAACTGGCGGAGCTGACCGGCACCGAGATGGTGCTGCCGATGAACTCCGGGGCGGAGGCCGTCGAGTCGGCGCTGAAGGTCGCGCGGAAGTGGGCCTACGAGGTCAAGGGCGTGCCGGACGGGCGGGCCGACATCGTGGTCGCCGGGTCGAACTTCCACGGCCGCACCACCACCATCATCTCCTTCTCCACCGACGAGTCGGCGCGAGCCGGGTTCGGCCCGTACACGCCCGGGTTCACCGTCGTGAAGTACGGCGACGCGGCCGCCCTGCGTGACGCGATCACCGAGCGCACCGCGGCCGTGCTGCTGGAACCGATCCAAGGCGAGGCCGGCGTGCTGGTGCCACCGGAGGGCTACCTCGCCGAGGCGCGCCGCCTGTGTGAGGACGCCGGGGCGCTGCTGATCGCCGACGAAATCCAATCCGGACTGGCCCGCACCGGCCCGCTGCTCGCGCTGGAGCACACCGGGGTGCGCGCCGACCTCTACACGCTGGGCAAGGCACTTGGCGGCGGGATCCTGCCCCTGTCGGCGGTGATCGGGCGGCGCGACGTGCTGGGGGTCCTGAAGCCGGGCGAGCACGGCTCGACCTTCGGCGGCAACCCGCTCGCCTGCGCGGTCGGCCGGGCGGTGATCAAGCTGCTCGCCACGGGCGAGTTCCAGCGGCGGTCGGCGGAGCTGGGCGCCCGGATGCAAGCGCGCCTCGGCGCCCTGGTCGGGCGCGGCCTGGCCGAGGTCCGCGGACGTGGTCTGTGGGCGGGCATCGACATCACGCCGGGCGGGCCGAGCGGTCGCGAGGCGTGCGAGGCCCTGGCGAAAAAGGGCCTGCTGGCGAAGGAAACCCACGGCGCGACGCTGCGGCTGGCCCCGCCGCTGACCATCGCGGCGGCGGACCTGGACCGCGGGCTGGACATCCTCACCGAGGTGCTGGCGCGCTGATCACGCGAAACCTCCCGTCCCTCCCATACGTTGAGCGGACAACGGAGGGAGCAGGGGATGGAACGCGCACTGGTACCGGGCGAACTGAGCGACCCCGACGAACTGCACGCCCGGGGCCGTGAACTGGGCGAACGCACCCCGCCCACCGCGCACGACCACGAAGCGAGGGGCGCGGACCGGCCCACGATCAGCGAGTTCATCGAGACCAGCAACACCGGGCGCCTCGAGGATCTCGTCCCGTTGCGGATCGGGCGGATGATCGCGTCCCCGTTCGCGTTCTTCCGCGGCGCTGCCGGCCTGATGGCCGCGGACCTCGCCGGCACCCCGCACAGTGGACTGCCGGCCCAGATCTGCGGCGATGCGCACGCCGCGAACTTCGGCCTGTACGGCACCCCGGACGGGCAGATCGTCATGGACATCAACGACTTCGACGAGACGATCCGCGGCCCGTGGGAGTGGGACCTCAAGCGGCTGGCGGCGAGCCTGGTCCTCGCCGGGCGGGCGGGCGCGGTGTCCGAAGAGGACTGCCGGGACGCGGCCGAGGACGCGGTGAAGTCCTACCGGCGCGTCGCCCGCCGGCTCGGCGAAGCACCGTTCCTGCGGTCGTGGACCGCGCTGGCCGACGAGGACGCACTGTCCACAGTGAAAGCCCACGACCTCACCGACGAGTTCGGCGAGGCGGCCGAGAAGGCACGCCGCAACACCAGCGCCCGGGTTTCGGCCAGGTGGACCGAACGCATCGACGACCACACCACCGGCCTGAGCCGGCACCGGTTCGTCGAGGACCCGCCGGTGCTGCGACATGTCGACGAAGCGACCGCGGATGCCGTCGCCGACGGGCTGGTGTCCTATGTGCACACCCTGCACGAGTCGCGCCGCAACCTGATCGCCCGCTACCGCATCGCCGACGTCGCCTTCCGCGTGGTGGGCACCGGAAGCGTCGGGCTGCGCAGCTACCTGGTGCTGCTGCACGGCAACACCGAGGAGGACCTGGTGCTGCAGGTCAAACAGGCCCGGCCCTCCGCGCTCACGCCGTACCTGCCGGGGCACCGTACCGAGCACGAGGGGCGGCGGATCGTGCACGGCGCCCGCCTGGTGCAGGCGGAGACCGACATCCTGCTCGGCTGGACCACCGTGGCGGGCAGGCCGTTCGTCGTGCGCCAGTTCCGCAACATGAAGGGCTCCATCGAACCGACCGAGCTCAGCGGCAAGGACCTCGACGACTACGGCCGCCTCGCCGGGGCACTGCTCGCCCGCGCGCACATCCGTTCGGTCCACCCACGACTGCTCGCGGGATACCTCGACGGTGACGACCAGCTCGACGAGGCCATCGGCCGCTACGCGGTGCGCTACGCCGACCAGACCGAGGCCGACCACGCCGAACTCGTCACCGCGGTCAAGAACGGCCGCCTCCCGGCCATCACGGACTGAGCCGCGCTCAGCTCACCGCCACGGCGTCCCGCGCGAGCGCGGTCAGCCGGCTCACCGCCCGCAGGTACTTCTTCCGGTAGCCGCCCTGCACCATCTCCTCGGTGAACAGCGCGCCCAGCGACTCACCGGAGACGACCACCGGGATCGCCCGGTCGTACAGCCGGTCGGCGAACGCGACCAGCCGCAGCGCGACGTTCTGGTCCGGCGCCGGGCGCACGCCGCGGATGTGCACCACCGGCACACCGTCGACGAGGCGTCCGTAGCGGGACGGGTGCAGCTTCCCCAGGTGCTCGCACAGCGCGTCGAAGTCGTCCAGCGTGGCGCCCTCCCGGCCGTCCGCGGAGGCGAGCAGGGTCTCCTCGTCCACCGGCGGCGGCGCGTCGGGCAGCCCGCGGTGCCGGTAGTCCGGCCCGTCCACCCGCACGACGGAGAAGCGCGCGGACAAGGACTGGATCTCACGGAGGAAGTCCTCGGCCGCGAACCGGCCCTCGCCGAGCTTGTCGGGCAGGGTGTTCGAGGTCGCCGCCACGTACACACCGGCGTCGGTCAGCTCGCGCAGCAACCGGGTGACCAGCATCGTGTCGCCCGGGTCGTCCAGCTCGAACTCGTCGATCGCGAGCAGCCGGTGCTCGGACAGCCGCCGCACGGCCTCCGCGAAGCCGAGCGCGCCGACCAGGTGGGTCAGCTCGACGAACGTTCCGTAGGCCTTGGGCGAGGGGGCGTCGTGCCAGGTGGAGGCGAGCAGGTGGGTCTTGCCGACCCCGAACCCGCCGTCGAGGTAGAGGCCCTGCTTGCTGGGCGCCGGAGCCGAACCGCCGCCGAACAGCGCGCGCAGCCTGGACTTCTTGGGCACCGTGTGCTCGATCCGCGCCGCGAACGCCGAGCACGACCCGACGGCCTGCGCCTGGCTCGGCTCGTCCGGGTTGGGCACGTAGGTGGAGAACCGCACGGCGTCGAAACGCGGCGGCGGCACCAGAGCGGCGATGAGCTCGTCCGCTCCCAGCTCGGGGTGCCGGTCGGTGAGGTGCGCGGGCATCCACCCAGGCTATCGGGACTCCTGTGCCGAGCCCGCGCCGTCGCCGCGTGATGTGATGGAGATCGTGCGCAGTCTGTGGCCCGAACCCCTCGACGACGTGACCGACGACGACCTGCAGCGGATCTACGGCTACCCCGAGGACCTCGACCGGCCCTGGGTGCAGGCCAACTTCACCGCGTCGGCGGACGGCGCCTCGACGCTGGAGGGCAGGTCGGAGGGCCTGTCCGGCCCGGCGGACAAGCGGATCTTCTTCCTCGGCCGGCTGCTGGCCGACGTCGTGCTCGCCGGGGCCGGCACCGTGCGCGCCGAGAACTACCGCGGCGCCCGCACCAGCCCCGAGCGCCGGGAACGCCGGGCCCGGCTCGGGCTCGCCGAGATCCCGCCGATCGCGGTGGTCACCGGCAGCGCCCGCCTGGACCCGGCGGCGGCGCTGTTCACCGACGCGTTGGTCCCGCCGATCGTGATCACCACCGAGCACGCTCCCGCGGACCGGCGCGCGGCGCTGGCGGACGCGGGCGCCGACATCGTCCTCGCCGGTGTGGAGACCATCGACCTGCGGCTGGCCCTGGACCAGCTGGCCGACCGCGGCCTCCGGCGCGTCAACTGCGAGGGCGGGCCGCACCTGTTCGGCGAGCTGGTCGCCGAGGACCTGGTCGACCAGCTGTGCGTGACCGTCGCGCCGCTGCTTGCCGGCGGCGGCGCGGACCGCATCGCGATCGGCCGGATGGCGAGCGAGGCGCGGGTGATGGATCTCGCATCGATCCTGGTCGACGAGGGTTTCACGATGCTGCGGTACCGCCGTCGCCCGTAGGGTGAGGGCATGCTGCCGCTGACCCCGCCGATCCAGCCGATGCTGGCGAAACCGGCGAAGTCGATCCCGGACTCGGACCAGCTGCTGTTCGAGCCGAAGTGGGACGGCTTCCGCTGTCTCGTCTTCCGTGACGGCGACGAACTGACGCTGCAGTCGCGGGCCGGGAAGCCGCTGAACCGGTACTTCCCGGAGGTGCTGGCGCAGCTGCCGCCGCTGCTGCCGGAGCGCGTGGTCCTGGACGGCGAGCTGGTCATCGGCCGTGCGGGTCACCTCGATTTCGACGCGCTGACCGAACGGATCCACCCGGCCGAGTCCCGCGTCCGGCTGCTCGCCGAGCAGACCCCGGCCACGTTCGTCGCGTTCGATCTGCTCGCGCTCGGCGCCGAGCGGTACCTGGAGGAACCGACCAGCACGCGGCGGGACCGCCTCGCGAAGCTCGCCGGAGGGGACCTCAACATCACCCCGGCGACCACCGATCCCGCCACCGCGCGGCACTGGTTCGAGCTCTTCGAAGGCGCCGGGCTGGACGGCGTGATCGGCAAACCGCTGGACGCCGGCTACGAGCCGGGCAAGCGGATCATGATCAAGTACAAGCATTCCCGCACGGCCGACTGCGTGGTGGCCGGGCTGCGCTGGCACAAGGACTCCGCACCGGGCGAGGCGGTCGGATCGCTGCTGCTCGGCCTGCACGACGAGAACGGCGTCCTGCACCACGTCGGGGTCGTCGGGTCGTTCCCGGTGAAGCGGCGCCGGGAGCTGGCCGGCGAGCTGGCGGAGGAGATCATCGACGGGCCGCCGCACCCGTGGCTGACGGGCACCGTCGAGGGCCAGCGCCTGCCGGGCGGCATCACCCGGTGGCGCGCCACCGAACAGCCGTGGGTGCCGCTGCGGCCGGAACGGGTCGTCGAGGTCGCCTACGAGCACACCGAGGGCGGCTACCCGTCGCGCTTCCGGCACACCGCGCAGTTCGTGCGCTGGCGTCCGGACCGTGACCCGTCCTCGTGCGACTACGCCCAGCTGGACGAGCCCGCCCGCTACGACCTCGACGCCGTCTTCCACGGCGAGGTGAAACGCACTCGCTGAGCGGGCGTCCGAGGACAGTGGACCCGCTCACCCCGGGCACACCGGGCTCGTGCGAACCTGAAGAAGCGACAGGCACCAGAGGGGAAAGAGGAACGTGTTGCCGCGCCGTGGTCTTGCGCTCGTCGTGCTGCTGGCGGCCTTCCTCGCCGGCTGCACGGCGGGACCGTCGAGGCGGCCGCCGGTCGTGGAGAACGACGAGCCGGCGCCCTCCGTGCCGTCCACGTCCGCGGCGGACGTGCCGCTGCCACCACTGACCGAGCCGCGCTCGCCCACGCTGGACTGGGCCGACTGTGACCAGCAGACCCGCAGCCGCCTCGGCACCGACGTGCCCGGCTACCTGCGGTTCAGCTGCGGCACCGTGGTCTCCACCCTGGACACGCCCGCGCTGCCTGGCCGCATCCAGACCCGGGTGTCCGTGCTCAAGGTGGGCGACGGCTCGATCCCGCTGGTCGTGGTCAACGACATCGACGGCGAGTCCGGCACGTTGTACGCCGCCCGCCTCGCCACGACGCTGCCGCCCGCGTTGCTGCAACGGTTCTCGCTGATCGGCGTCGACCGGCGTGGCACGGGCGAGTCGGACCCGCTGTCCTGCGTGCCGGAGGACACCCGCGGCCAGCTGCTCAACCAGGACCCCGTCGACGACGACCTCGAGCCGCTGCTCGACGCCGCCCGCAAGGCCGGTCAGCAGTGCGCGATCGACCTCGGCGGCGCGCAGCAGGCGTTCGACAGCTGGCGCACCGCGGGCGATCTGGAGGAGATCCGGCGTGAGCTGGGCGTGCCGAAGCTGCACGCGCTCGCCCACGGCGAGGGCTCGCAGGTGCTGATCTCCTACGCGGCGCGGTTCCCGGACCGGGTGGGGCGCTTCGTGATGGACGGCATCCCCGACCCGTCGAGCGACACGGCGACGGTGGTGGGGGACCTCGCCGCGGCGCAGCAGGCGACCCTGGACGCCTACGGCCGGGCGGTCGGCCAGGACGCGGCGGCGACGGTGAACGCGGTGATGGACCGCTTGCGCGCGTCGCCACAGGTGATGCCCGGCGGATCGGTGTTCGGCGCGGGCACGGCGCTGCGGGCCGTGGTCGCCGGGCTCGCCGACCGCACCCGCTGGAGCGAGCTGGCCCACGCTCTGGACGCCGGCCGCTCCGGTGACATCCGGGGGCTCGCGGCGTTCATCGCGCCGGTGCTGAGCGGCTCCGACGTCCTGCCCTCCCGCCTGGACGGGACGCTGGCCACGGAGTGCAACGACACGGTCGTGCGCATGCCGGCCGACCAGATCTCGGGGCTGACCACCCAGTTGCGCAGCCGGTACCCGGTGTTCGGCGGGCTGGTGACGCAGTCGCTGGCGTGGTGCCTGCCGTGGCCGGCGCGCACCGAGTCGCTACCCACGCTCGGCACGTCCGGGCTGCCGCCGATGCTCGTGACCAGCACGTTCACCGACCCGGTCACTCCGGAGACCGGCACCGCACGGGCGGCGCAGCAGATCCCGAGCGCGGTGCGGGTCGCATGGCAGGGCGCCGGTCACGGGGCGCTCGGATCTCCGTGCGCGGCGGAGGCGGTGCGGGCGTTCCTCGCCGACGGCAAGGTCCCGGCCGATGGCACCCTCTGCCCCGCGTAGACGCGCCCGCGCGGTACCCGTCTACCCTGTCCTCCATCCGCCGGACCACTGAATACGGGGAGTAATTGTGCGGTCATCCGCGGTCGAGAAGCCCGCTGTGCTGCCGCCGCCCCGGGACAGCGTCCGCCGACCGATCCCGTGGATCGTTTTCTGGCCCATCCTGGTGGTGGGGGCGGTCGCGGGCTTCTTCTACGTGCGACAGGTCCTGGCCAACCTGCCCGGGCTGCTGCACCTGCTCGACCTGGGGGTCTACCGGATCGCGGGCGAGCGCGTGGTGGACGGCGTGTCCGTGTACGACACGCCGCTGCTCGGCAACGTCCGGGGGCAGTGGGAGTTCGTCTACTCGCCGTTCGCGGCGCTGCTGTTCGCGCCGCTGGCGCCGCTGAAGGGCGCACTCTTCACCTGGGTGGGCGCGCTCGGTGACTACGTGATGCTGGCCGTCGGGGTATGGGCGGCGCTGTCGCTGCTGCGGTTCCGGCGCGACCTGCGGCTCGTGCTGTTCAGCCTGCCGGTGGCGGCACTGCTCATGTGGTGCGAGCCGGTGCGCGAGACGATGGCGTTCGGACAGGTCAACATCCTGCTCATGACGCTGGTGCTGCTCGACGTCGCGCTGCCGGACTCGTCGAAGGTCAAGGGCGCGCTGATCGGCATCGCCGCCGGGATCAAGCTGACGCCCGCGTTCTTCGTGCTGTACCTGCTGGTGACGCGGCGGTACCGGGCCGCGATCGTCGCGATGGCCTCGTTCGTGGTCACCGTGGCGGTCGGGTTCGCCGTCCTGTGGCACGACTCGGTGACCTTCTGGTCCGGCGCGTTCGCCGACCCCACGCGCGTCGGCGTGCCGGAGAACCCGTCGAACGAGTCGCTGCGCGGGTTCTTCGCGCGGGCGACCGGGCTGACCGGCGGGATGCAGATCGTGTGGTTGCTGGTCGCCGCGGCGACGGCGGCGGTGTGCCTGTGGCTGGCACGCCGGCTGGTGGCGCGGGGCGAGGAACTGCTGGCGGTGACGCTGTGCGGCCTCGCCATGACGGCCGTCTCGCCCTACACGTGGGTGCACCACTGGGTGTGGCTGGCGATGCTGCTGATCTGTCTGGGTGATCTCGCACTGCGCGGGTCGGTGCTCGGCTGGATCGGGCTGGCCGGCGCCGCGCTTGTGACGTCCGGCGGGGTGCTGAAGCTGGTGGGTTTCGAGGCCAACTCGGTGCTGGACTTCAAGCCCGCCGGGCTGGTGTGGCTGTTCCAGAACGCCTACATCTGGCTGACGTTCGCGGTGTTCCTCGCGGTGGCGCTGTACTACCGCACGCCCCGCGACCCGGCCGACGCCCGGTAGCGGCACATTTTCGACAAAGTGCCGCGCCCGGTAGCGGCACTTTGTCGAAAATGTGCGACTGCAGTGCGGCCTCAGTCGCGGGCCCGGCTGGGCTGCACGCGCTTCGGCTCGCCCGGCATTTTGGGATAGTCCGGCGGGTACGGCATCTCCCCCAGTCCGTGATCGCGCTCGTCGCGGGCGTACCACTCCAGCACGGTCTCGATGCCGAACGCCCCGCCGTCGATGCCGGCGTGCGCGTCGCCGTGCGTGGCCAGCCAGTCCGGCACCGTGAGCACGTCGAAGTCGTCCGGATTCACCGACGGCAACTGCTCCCAGGTCACCGGCGTCGACACCGTTGCCCGCGGGGTGCCGCGCACCGCCCACGACGACGCCACGGTCCGGTCCCGCGCCGCTTGGTTGTAGTCGATGAACACGCGGCCACCGCGCTCCTCCTTCCACCACGCGATCGTGGCCAGGCCGGACGCGCGCCGCTCCACCTCCCGGCCCAGCGCGATCACCGCGTGCCGCACGTCGACGAAGTCCCACTCCGGCCGGATCCGGACCAGCACGTGCACCCCGCGGCCGCCGGAGGTCTTGGGATACCCGGTGAGCCCGGCGTCGGCGAGGACCTCTCGCACCACCAGCGCCACCCGCGCCGCGTCGGCGAAACCGCTCGCGTCCGAGGGATCCACGTCGATCCGCAGTTCGTCCGGATGGTCCACGTCGGGCCGCCGAACGGGCCACGGGTGGAAGTCGAGCGTGCCGAGGTTGGCCGCCCACGCGAACACCGCCGCCTCGGTCGGGCAGACCTCGTCCGCGGTTCGCCCGGACGGGAACGTGATTCGCGCGGTCTGCACCCAATCGGGCGCTCCCTTGGGCACCCGTTTGGCATAGAACGGCTCACCGGAAACGCCGTCCGGGAACCGTTTCAGCGTCGTCGGCCGCTCCCCGACCGCCCGGAGCAACGGCTCCGCGACGGCGAGGTAGTACTCCACGACCTGGCGCTTCGTGATTCCCCGGTCCGGGAAGTACACCTTGTCCGGATTGGACACCCGCACCGTCCTGGTGCCCACCTGGTATTCGATCGCCGCACCACGCTTGGCCACCAGGTCACCGTAGCCGCGCGGGCGGAGTTCCGCGCGTGCCTTACCGTGGACGTCGTGTCGCGCCGCCTGAAGTTGATCATCGCGCTCGTCCTGCTCGCCGGTGCGGTCGTGGCGGCGTTCACGCTCCCCGTGCCGAGCCCCGCGGAGCTGCGCAACTGGGCCGCCGGCGCGGGCCCGGTCACCGCGTTCGTGTTCCTGGCCGCCTATTCGGTACTCACCGTCGCCCCCATACCGCGCACCGTGTTCAACCTCGCGGCCGGCCTGCTGCTCGGCGACGTACTCGGCATCGTGGTGGCCGTCACCGCGACCGCGATCTCGGGCGTGCTCGGGTTCGGGCTGGCACGCTGGGCCGGGCGGGACCTCGTGTCCCGGCACCTGGAACGGAAAATGGTGCGCGCGGTCGACGAACGCCTCGCCGGCGGGGGCGTCCTCGCGGTGGCGTCGCTGCGGCTGATCCCGCTGGTTCCCTTCGCGCCACTGGGATACTGCTGCGGGATCCTGTCCGTGCGGTTCCGTCCGTATCTGCTGGGGACGGTTCTGGGCAGCCTGCCCGGCACGATCGCGGTGGTGGTGCTCGGCGACGCGCTCACCGGGAACACACCCCCGGCGCTGGTCGCCTGCTATGGCGCGTTCGCCCTCACCGGTGCCGTTGGCCTGGCCCGGATCGCGCGCGGGACAGCTTATGCCGGGCGGGTCGGACAGCCCGCTACACTCGACCCGGTGCGCGAGGAGATCGTTCGCGCTGAGCCAAGGCAGCATATGCGGAGAGTTTCCGAGGAGTAGTCCCATCGACACCGGTCAGCTGATCGCAGGGCACTATCGCCTCGTTGAGCACATCGGCAGCGGCGCCATGGGCGTCGTGTGGCGCGCGGTGGACGAGCGCCTCGAGCGTTCGGTTGCGGTGAAGCAGATCCTCGCCCAGCCGGGGATGTCCGAGACCGAGCGCAACAGCATGCGCCAGCGAGCGATGCGCGAGGCCAAGAACGCGGCGCGGTTCCAGCACCCGAACGCGATCGTGGTGTTCGACATCGCCGAGCACGGCGGTGACCCGTGCCTGGTGATGGAGTACCTCCCGTCGCAGAGCCTGTCCGCGGTCATCGCCGAGCAGGGCACGATGCCGCTGACCGAGGTCGCCCGCATCGGCCACCAGGTCGCCTCCGCGCTGGTCGTGGCGCACCGCGCCGGCATCGTGCACCGAGACATCAAACCGGCGAACATCCTGATCGACGAGAACGGCACCGCGAAGATCACCGACTTCGGTATCTCCCGCGCGGCGGGTGACCTCACGCTCACCCAGACCGGCCTGATCGGCGGCACCCCGGCCTACCTCGCGCCCGAGCTGGCGCGCGGCTCGGACCCGGCGCCGGCCTCCGACGTCTTCTCCCTCGGCGCGACGCTCTACCACGCGCTGGAGGGCCAGCCGCCCTACGGCAACAGCTCCAACCAGCTCGCCCTGCTCTACACGGCGGCGAACGGGCAGGTCATCCCGCCGCGCCAGTCCGGAAAGGCGACCGCGCTGCTGATGAGCCTGCTGCGGGTCGAGCCGGACGAACGGCCGACCATGCTGGAGGCCCGCGACCGGCTGGCCGCCCTCGCCGACGGCGAGCAGGACGCCAGGTCCGGCACGCTGGTGTCGCCGCCGCTGTTCGGCGCCGGACGTCAGCCCGTCGCCGCGCCCGCCGAGCCGCCGCCCCCGGCCGCCCCGGCCGAGCGCCCGCCGTGGCAGCGCACCGGTGCCGCCACGGCCACGCCGCCCACTCCGCCGCAGCGCAGCCCGCGCAACCCGACGGCGGCGTTCATCCCGCCCCCGAAGCCGGCCCAGGCCGCCAAGACGTCGCCACTGAAGCGCAAGGGCGTGCTGATCGGCTCGGCAGTCGCGGTCGTCGCCGTGCTCGTGGTGGTGCTCGTCGTCGCACTCAACAGCGCCGATTCGACGGGCGGTCATGGCACGCAGGCGAACGCCGGCGGCAGCGCCACTGCCCGCAGCTCGGCGCCGTCCAGCGCGTCGAGCGCCGCGCCGCCGGCGGAGCTGGGCCGGACGGTCAGCTCGGGATCGGTCGACTTCGGTTCGGCCGGCCAGGTGGTCAAGGCCTACCTGGACGGCTCGGGCTCGCCGCAGGCGTGGGACCTGCTCACCCCGGCCGCGCAGGCCCTGTTCGGCAGCCAGCAGGCGTTCCAGAGTTACTGGACCGAGCATCGGATCCAGGGCTACAACTCGATCCGCGGGGACCGGGGCGCGAACCCCGACGGCTCCGCCGACATGTTCGTCTCGATCGACGGCGTCGGCCGGATCTCGTGGCGTGTCGTCCAGACCCCGCTGGGCCTGCGCATCGATTCCGACACCCGGCTGGGCTGACTGGCCTACCCTGGTCGGTATGACCGAAAGCGGCCGCAACCCGCGGTTCGACGACGACCTGATCGGGCTCGACCCCGACGATCCGGAGGCCCAGGCATTCGCCCGGCACCTGGACCGGATGCAGCGGTGCGAGCCCGGGTTCACGGTCGAGGGAACCCTGCACAACGTGGAGGAGTTCGCCGAGTCGAGTACCCGCGTGGGTGGTCTGCGCTGGTGGATCGCGGCAACGGTCGTGGTGCTGCTGGTACTGGGCGTGATCGTCGCCTCGTGGGACATCGTGGTTCGGGCCCTGCAGTGGCTCTCCGAGTAGCCTGAGACATATGAAACCTCGCATGGAACCCGTCGTGGGAGCCACCCCGAAGGTGGTCAAGTCGGACCAGGAGTGGCGCGAGCAGCTCTCCCCCGACGAGTACGCCGTGCTGCGGCAGGCGGGCACCGAGCGGCCGTTCGTCGGCGAGTACACCGACACCAAGACCACCGGCGTCTACGAGTGCCGGGCCTGCGGCGCGGAGCTCTTCTCGAGTGGCACGAAGTTCGAGAGCCACTGCGGCTGGCCGTCCTTCTTCGACCCGGCCGACTCGGACGCGGTGCTGCTGCGCGAAGACCGGTCGCTGGGCATGGTGCGCACCGAGGTGCTGTGCGCGACCTGCCACAGCCACCTGGGTCACCTGTTCGAGGGCGAGGGCTACCCCACGCCCACCGACCAGCGGTACTGCATCAACTCCATCTCGCTGCGCCTGGTGCCCGCCGAGTAACGCGCCCCCGACGCCCCGGCAGGCTACCGCCATGCCGCGGGCGAGCTGCCGGCAGCGGCGGCCCGGTGCTCCACATCGGACTCGCCGCGGGCCGGATCCGACTGAAACCACCGTCGATGTCCGCCATCGGGTCCGCGGCGTCCACAGTGGACTCGGGCTCCGTCAGGCGGCCCGGGCAGCACGGATTCCGCACCGGTGATCTCGACCGGCCCGGGAGCCTCCCCGGTCAGGTCGCGCCACAGTGCGCCGAACACCTACGGGAGGTTGGCGATCAGCTCGGCCGGTGGAACCTTCGTGCCGGTGTAGAACGGGGTCTCCTCCCGGACGTGCAACCGCGCCTCGGTGGCGCGCAGGTGGCGCATCAGGTCGACGATGCGATGCAGCTCGTCGGCCTCGAACGCGAGGATCCACTCGTAGTCGCCGAGCGCGAACGACGCAACCGTGTTGGCGCGCACGTCCGGGTAGTCGCGGGCCTCCTTGCCGTGGTCGGCGAGCATCTTGCGACGTTCGGCGTCCGGCAGGAGGTACCACTCGTAGGAACGCACGAACGGGTAGACGCAGATGTACTTGCGCGCCTCCTCCCCGGCCAGGAAGGCGGGGATGTGGCTGCGGTTGAACTCGGCGGGGCGGTGCAGCGCGAACTGGCTCCACACCGGCGTCGACACGCGGCCCAGCGGGGTGCGGCGGAACCCGGTGTAGGCGGCCTGGACCTGCTCGGCGGTCTCGGCGTGCCACCAGATCATGTAGTCCGCATCGGCTCGCAGCCCGGCGACGTCGTAGACACCCCGCACCACGACCCCCTTGCCCTCGAGGGCGTCGAGGTACTCGGTGGTCTCCGCCGCGGCTCCGCCGCGATCCTCGGGGAGCCGCCCTGGCTCGACCCGGAACACCGACCAGGCGGTGTAGCGGATGGTGTCGTTGAGCTCCTGATAGTTCAGCCGCGCCATGTCCCCATTTTGGCACTGCCGGGAAAGCCGCTGCTAGCGCACCAGCTGTGAGGTGAGACGGCTCGCGGCCGCGGTGGCCGTCGCGATGCACGCGGGCACCCCGACGCCGTGCAGCGCGGCCCCGGCCAGCGCCAGCCCGGGCACCTCCGCGACGGCTCGCTCGGCGCGCTCGACCAGGTCGAGGTGCCCCGGCGCGTACTGCGGCAGGCCGCCGCCCCAGCGGGTCACCACCACCTCGACCGGCTCGACGGTGATGCCGGTCAGCTCGGCCAGGTCGGCGCGCACCAAGCCGACCAGCTCGTCGTCCTCGCGGTGCAGCGCGCCGGGCTCGCGGAAGCGGCCGACCGAACCGCGCACAAGCACCGGGCCGGTGTCGAGGTGCGCCCACTTTCGGGAGGAGAAGGTGAAGGCCTTCGCCGCGAACGGCTCGCCGTCGGAGCGGCGTTCCCGCGCACCGATCAGCACGCCGGAAGCATCCGGCAGCTCGGTGCCGGGCGGCAGGACCATCGCCACGACCGCCATGGACGCCAGCTCGATCTCGCCGAGCGCGGCGGACGCGGCCGGGACCACCTCGGCGAGGAGCCTGCGGCACGCCGGGGCGGGCACGGCGAGCAGCACGGCGTCCGCGTCGACCACCTCCGAACCGGCCTCCAGCTGCCATCCGTCCGCCCGGCGCCGCAGCGCGGTCACCGGGTGTCCGAGGCGCACATCCGGCTTGGCCAGCTCGACGAGCCGGTCGACGAGGGTGCCGAGGCCGCCGGGCAGGGTGGCGAACACCGGCGCCGTGCTGGGCCGGTCCGGGATCAGGCCGGCCGCGGCCTCGGTGAGGGAACGCGCGCCACGATCGATCGCGGCGGCCAGCGCGGGGACGGTGGCACGCACGCCGAGACCGTCCGCGCCGCCCGCGTAGACGCCACCCAGCAGCGGGTCGACCAGGCGGTCCACCAGCTCGTCGCCGAACCGCTCGCGCAGCAGGGCGCCGAGCGCGACGTCGGAGTCCAGCGTCACCGGGGGCAGGCCAGGTTCGGCCGCCACGCGCGCCAGGGCTTCCGCGGAGAGCACGTCCGCGACCGCCTCCGGCGAGCCCGGGATGCCCATCAGCGTCCGGCCGGGCAGCGGCGCGAGGCGTTGCCCGGCCCGGACGGTCGAGCGGGCCGTCGTCGGGTGGACCAGTTCCAGGCCCAGCTCCCCGGCCAGTGCCACGCCTTCCGGGCGGCGGGCGAGAAACGCCTCGGCGCCGACGTCGTAGCGGATGCCCGCGACTTCCGCGGTCCGCAGCTTGCCGCCGAGGGTGTCAGCGGCTTCGAAGAGGGTGATTGCCCCGCCGTCCCCGAGGGCGGACCGCAACCGGTACGTCGCAACCGCGCCCGACACGCCCCCGCCGACGACCGCGACGTGCATCAGGACCCCAGGCTGTGGACAAGCTCGACGACGCGGGTCAGTACGCCGGGGTCGGTGCCGGGCGGTACGCCGTGACCGAGGTTGAAAATGTGGCCGGCGGCGGCGCTGCCCTCGGCGGCGATGCGTCGGACCTCGGCCTCGACCACCGGCCAGGACGCGTGCAGCAGCGCCGGGTCCAGGTTGCCCTGCACGACCGGGGCGGTCTCGCCCCGCGCGGTCAGCCGCCGGACGGCCTCGTCCAGGGGGATGCGCCAGTCGACGCCGACCACGTCGGCTCCGGCGTCACGCATCGCCGGCAGGATCTCGCCGGTGCCGACTCCGAAGTGGATCCGCGGCACGTTCAGGTCGGCCACCGCGCCCAGGACCCGTGCCGAATGCGGCAGCACGAACTCGCGGTACTCGCGCAGCGTCAGCGCACCGGCCCAGGAGTCGAACAGCTGCACCGCGTCGGCGCCGGCCCCGACCTGGCCGTGCAGGAACGTCACCGCGATCTCGGCGAGCCGCGCGGCGAGGTCGTGCCACACCGCGGGTTCGGAGTGCATGAGGGCCTTGGTGCGCTCGAAGGTGCGGCTGGGGCCGCCCTCGATGAGGTAGGAGGCGAGCGTGAACGGCGCCCCGGCGAACCCGATCAGCGGGGTTTCGCCGAGCTGCTCGACCAGCAGCCGGGTGCCGTCGAGTACCGGCTCGATCTGCGCCGGGTCCAGCTCGGGCAGGCGGCGGATCGCGGCGGCGTCGCGCACCGGATCGGCCACGACGGGACCGGTGCCGGGCACGATGTCCACGTCGATCCCGGCGGCGACCAGCGGCACCACGATGTCGCTGAAGAAGATGGCGGCGTCCACGCCGTGGCGGCGGACCGGCTGCATCGTGATCTCGGCGATCATCTCCGCGTCGAAGCACGCCTCGAGCATCGGCACGCCCTCGCGCAGCGCGCGGTACTCGGGCAGCGACCGGCCGGCCTGGCGCATGAACCAGACGGGCAGCCGCGACGGACGGCGACCCCGGGCGGCCGCCAGGAAGGGAGACCCGGCGAGGTCCCGATGGGCCGGTCGTGGCCGCGACTGCGCAGTAGTGGACATCGTCCACCATGGTGCCACGCGCCCCGGCGGCGCTTTCCCTCGGCGCGTCTGCCACCAGGCACCGCCGTGCCGCCTTACAGTCGGTTGGTGACCGCGATGACGCATGCGCCCGAGATGTTCCGCGAAGCTGTCGCGGCGCTGCAAGCCGTCCGGCCCCGGCCGGAGATGACCCTCGAGCCCGTCCGCGCCCCGCAGCGGCTCGCTCCCTGGTCCTACGCGCTCAGCTGCGACGCGACCGGTCCCGCGGACGTGACGGCCACCGGCCGCCTGGTGTTGCTGCACGACCCGGAGGGTCAGGAGGCCTGGAACGGGGTCCTGCGCATGGTCGTCTACGTCCGCGCGGAGATCGACCGCGAACTGGCCAGCGACCCGTTCCTGCCCGCGGTGGGCTGGTCGTGGCTCACCGACGCGCTGGAAACCTCGGGCGCGTCGTGGACCGCGCTGGGCGGCACGGTCACCGAAACCTCGTCGGCCCGCTTCGGCGACATCAGCGGGCCCGCCCGGTCCGACGATCTGGAGGTTCGGGCGTCCTGGACCCCGCTGGACGAGCACCTGCGGCCGCACGGCGAGGCTTTCTGCCAGCTCATGTCGAGCGTCGCCGGGCTGCCGCCGGTCGGGGTCTCGATGTTCGGTCACCGGCAGAGCGGCTGAGCGGGCCCGGAATTGGTCATGTCCGCCCGGCCGGCGAGCGGGGCCCCGACCGCCGGACGAACCAATTCAAGGTCAGACCAGCAGGCCGACAGTCAGTGGGAGAGCCACAGCGACCGGGG
>Ga0081455_10002532_pt1 | contig 21716 bp, 23 predicted proteins | sample TabmetS3T2R1_FD_70207 | JGI IMG/M metagenome (GOLD analysis project Ga0081455, IMG submission 70207) | Tabebuia heterophylla rhizosphere microbial communities from the University of Puerto Rico - S3T2R1 | ecosystem: Host-associated > Plants > Roots > Rhizosphere ...
GGATGCCGTGCTCGGCCGCCGCCCGGCTGGGCGACACCCGCGGCGAGAGCGCGGTGCCGGCCGAGAGCGCCTGCACGGTCGGCTGGGCGGCGCCGGCCGGGGCGACGACCGCCACCCGGATCCGGTGCGGCGCCGGGTGATGGAACGCCCCGATGTAGCTGAGGATGAACGCGAGCTGCAGCAGCAGGACGCCGGTGACCAGCGCGAAGGCCCGGGGCGTGACCGCATCGCGCAGCTCGGCGCCGAGGTCACGTTGCTCAGTCGACATGATCGCCGCGGGCGGCCAGCAGTCGCTGCGCGGTGGCGGCCGCTTCGGCAACAGCTTCCGGGTCCCCACCGGAGCGCCCGGCGGCCAGTCCGACGAGGAACGTGGTCAGCGGGGCGGCCGGGCGGGCCACGCCGTGCGCCGCGTCGCGGGCGACGTCGAGCAGCAGCGGCACGTTCACGGCGGACGCGTCGACGCCGAGGGCGGTGGTCAGCTCGTGCACCCAGGAATCCAGCGGGTTGGTCAAGGTGAGCTCCGATCGCGCAGTGCCGCCAGGTCGGACCAGGTGTCGCAGTCGTCACCCCACCCCGCATCGGCGACTTCGGCGACGGTAGCGCTCGCGATCAGCCCGCGCATCGAGGCGCCCCGGGGCTCGCCGATCCGGCCCAGCGCACTCACCAGGGCGTCACGGCGCCAGGCCGCGGCCAGGTAGTTGCGCCGCCCGTCGCGCACCAGCAGCGCGACGTCGTGGGGCGACAGCGCGTCGAGCAGCGGGGCGATAGCCGGGGCGATGCCCGGCAGGTCAGCGGCCAGGACGACGACCGTGTCGGCATCGGTCAGCGGCACTGCCGCCGAGAGTCCGGCGACCGGTCCGCCGCCGGGCGGGTCCTCCCGGCACCAGACGGTGTCGCGGTCGATCGGGCGGCGGGGTCCGACGACGACACGCACCCGCGCCGCGGCGACGGCGTCCAGGACGTGGACGAGCATCGGCCGGTCGCCGACCTCGAGCATCGGCTTGTCCACGCCGTCCAGGCGGCGGGCGGCTCCGCCGGCGAGCACCACGGCGTCGTACGCCATGTCGCCATCATGCCTGTGGACAGCCCGCGCGCGAGATGCGGCATTTCGCCTAGGCTCACCGTCCGTGTCGTCCTGGCTGCTCGGAGGCGTCGTCGGTGGTGTCGCGACGCTGGCGACGTCCCCGTACCTGGCCCGCATCGCGCGCACGGTGCCCGACCGCGACGCGGCGGCCTGGTGGCGAGGCACAACGCCGGGCCGCGTCGAGCGGGCCGTCACCGCCCTGATCGCCGCCGTCCTGGGCACGCTGGCCGGCCACGCCGCCGGCTGGGCCGCGCCGCTGCCCGCGTTCGTCGTGTTCGCCGGGCTGGCCACGCCGCTGCTACTCGTCGACGTCCAGCACCACCGCCTGCCGGATCGGCTGGTCCTACCCGCGGCGGCCGGCGCGCTGGTCCTGCTGACCGTCGCGGCCGGCGTGCGGGGCGACTGGTCGGCGCTCGCCCGGGCCGCGGCGGCGGGCGGGGTCGTCTTCGGGGTGTTCTGCGCGGTCACGCTCGCCTCGCCGTCCTCGCTCGGGTTCGGCGACGTCAAGCTGGCCGGCGTCCTCGCCGTCTATCTCGGCTGGCTGGGCTGGACGCGCGTGTTCTACGGGGTGTTCGTCGGCTTCCTGCTCGGGGCCCTCGTGGCCGTCGCGTTGCTGGCCAGCCGGCGGGCCTCGCTGAAGACCGACATCGCGCTCGGCCCGGCCCTGATCGTCGGAGCGCTGCTGGTCGCCGCGATGCACTGACGCTCGGCCGGAACGGGCGCTCTGCCAGACTTGACGGCGTGTTGCGTTGGATCACCGCCGGCGAGTCCCACGGGCCCGCCCTCGTCGCCGTGCTCGACGGGCTGCCGTCGGGCGTCGAGGTGACGACCTCCCAGATCGCCCGGGACCTGGCCCGGCGCCGGCTCGGCTACGGGCGCGGCGCGCGGATGAGCTTCGAGGCCGACGAGCTGGAGCTGACCGGGGGAGTGCGGCACGGTCAGACGATGGGCGGTCCGATCGCGGTGCGCATCGGCAACAGCGAGTGGCCGAAGTGGGAGACGGTGATGGCCGCCGACCCGGTCGACCCGGACCTGCTCGCCCGGCAGGCCCGCAACGCGCCGCTGACCCGCCCGCGCCCGGGCCACGCCGACCTGGCCGGCATGCAGAAGTACGACGTCGACGACGCCCGGCCGATCTTGGAGCGGGCCAGCGCCCGCGAGACGGCGGCTCGGGTGGCGCTGGGCGCGGTGGCCAAGGCGTTCCTGCGCCAGGCGCTCGGCGTCGAGGTGCTCAGTCACGTGGTGTCGATCGGCTCGGTCGCGGCGCCGGCCGACGTGGTACCGCGGCCCGGCGACGAGGAGCACGTCGACGCCTCGCCGGTGCGCTGCTTGCACGATGCGACCAGCGCGGCAATGGTCGCCGAGATCGACGCGACCAAGAAGGCCGGCGACACGCTCGGCGGCGTCGTCGAGGTCCTCGCCTACGGGCTGCCGCCCGGACTGGGCAGTCACGCCCAGGGCGACCGCCGCCTCGACGCCCGGCTGGCCGCCGCGCTGATGGGCGTCCAGGCCATCAAGGGCGTTGAGGTCGGCGACGGGTTCGAGCTGGCCCGCATCCGCGGCTCGCAGGCCCACGACGAGATCGTGCGCGACGCCACCGGGGCGATCCGGCGGATCTCGGGCCGTTCGGGCGGCACCGAGGGCGGCATGAGCACCGGTGAGGTGTTGCGCGTCCGGGCGGCGATGAAGCCGATCTCGACGGTGCCCCGGGCACTGTCCACAGTGGACACCGCCACCGGCGAGGCGGCCGTGGCGATCAACCAGCGCTCGGACGTGTGCGCGGTGCCGGCCGCCGGGGTGGTGGCCGAAGCGATGGTCGCGCTGGTGCTCGCCGAGGCGACGCTGGACAAGTTCGGCGGCGACTCGGTGGCCGAAACCCGGCGCAACGCCGCCGCGTACCTGGCCCGGCTGAACGAGCGGGGGCTCACCCCGGCACCGGCCGTCGAGCCCGAACCGGCGCAATGAGCGTTTGCGCGAAGCCCGGGCGCACGCGGTGACGCCGCGCGCGGTACTGGTCGGCCTGCCCGGCAGTGGCAAGACCACGAGCGGCCGGCGACTGGCCGATCGTCTCGGCGTGCCGTTCGCCGACTCCGACGACCTGATCGAGCAGCGGGCCGGCCGCAGCGTCCGCGCGATCTTCGACCAGGACGGCGAGGAGGCGTTCCGGGCGGCCGAGATCGAGGTCATCTCGGCGGCGCTCACCGCGTTCGACGGCGTGCTCGCACTGGGCGGGGGAGCCATCCTGGCCGACGCGACGCGCACCGCGCTGGCGGTGAGTGGCGTGCCCGTCGTGTGGCTGACCGCCGAGCTGACGACGCTCGCCGGCCGGGTCGGCCGCGCGCAGGACCGGCCGCTGCTGGTCGGCGACCCGGTCGGGCGACTGGCCGCGCTGGCCCAGGAACGGCAACCGCTCTACGAGGGGGTCGCCACCGTGGTGATCGACACCGACCGGCGCAGCGCCAAGCAGGTGGCCGCCGACATCGACGAGGCGCTCACCGCTCTGGCCTGGCCGGCATGACGATCACCCGCATCCCGGTGGCCGGGCCGGCCCCCTACGAGGTACTGGTCGGGCGCGGTCTGCTCGGCGAGCTGCCGCCGCTGCTGGCCGGCGCCACCCGGGTCGGCATCATCCATCCGCCGACGCTGAAGGCGACCGCCCAGTCGCTGCGCGCCGAGCTCGGCCGCGACGGGTTCGCGGCGCACGCGATCGAGGTCCCGGACGGCGAGGACGCCAAGGTGCTGTCGGTGGCCGGGTTTTGCTGGGACGTGCTCGGCCAGGCCGGCTTCACCCGGTCCGACGCGATCGTCGGGCTGGGCGGCGGGGCGACGACCGACCTGGCCGGCTGGGTCGCGGCGGCCTGGCTGCGCGGCGTGCGCGTCGTGCACGTGTCCACGACGCTGGCCGGCATGGTCGACGCGGCGATCGGCGGCAAGACCGGCATCAACACCGACCGCGGCAAGAACCTGGTCGGGGCGTTCCACCCGCCGGCCGGCGTGCTGTGCGACCTCAACACCCTCGAGACGCTGCCCCGGCCGGACTACGTCGCCGGGCTAGCCGAAGTGGTCAAGTGCGGCTTCATCGCCGACCCGGCGATCCTCGACGTGATCGAGGCCGACCCACTCGCGGCGACGCACGCCGGCAACCCGGCCGAGCGCGAGCTGGTCGAGCGCACCATCCGGGTCAAGGCCCACGTGGTCGGCGAGGACCTGACCGAGAAGGGCCTGCGCGAGATCCTCAACTACGGCCACACCCTCGGCCACGCCATCGAGCGGCGCGAGCGCTACCGCTGGCGCCACGGTGCCGCGGTCAGCGTCGGTCTCGTGTTCGCCGCCGAGCTGGCCCGCCTGACCGGGCGGCTCGACGACGCGACCGCCGAGCGCCACGCGAGCATCCTGGAGCGGCTCGGGCTGCCGACCAAGTACGACCCGGACGCGCTGCCGCAGCTGCTGGAGTCCATGCGCAAGGACAAGAAGACCCGCTCCGGCGTCCTGCGGTTCGTGGTGCTCGACGGCCTGGCCAAGCCGGGGCGCCTGGAAGGCCCGGACCCGGCCCTGCTGGCCGCGGCGTACTCGGCGGTCGCCGGGCCGCGCCAATCCGAGGGCGGGAGCGTGCTGCTGTGAAGGTCTTCGTGTTCAACGGCCCCAACCTCGGCCGCCTCGGCACGCGGGAGCCCGCGGTGTACGGGTCCACGACGCACGCCGACCTCGCCGAAATGTGCCTCAAGACCGGTGGCGAACTGGGCATCGAGGTCGAGGTGCGGCAGACCGACCATGAGGGCGAGATGGTCGGCTGGCTGCACGAGGCCGCCGACGGCGGCAACCCGGTGGTGCTCAACGCGGGCGCGTGGACGCACTACTCGATCGCCGTGCGCGACGCGGCCGCCCAGCTCACCGCGCCGCTGATCGAGTTGCACATCTCCAACGTGCACAAGCGCGAGGCGTTCCGGCACCACAGCGTGCTCTCCGACATCGCCACGGCCGTGATCGCCGGGCTGGGCGTCGACGGCTACCCCCTCGCCCTGCGCTGGCTCGCCGCCAACGCCGGATAACGGTCCCGGGCCTCGGAAACCGGCGCGCCCCGGAAGCAGCCGACGCCCTGGCCGCCACGCCGAACGGGGATAGGCCGCAGCCTCGTGCACCAGGTGAGCCGTTGGCGCACCTGAGGTCCGGTCCTACACCCCAGGTCGCTGCGCTACCGAGTGCGAGGTAGTTGCCGGCGCTCGCGCACCCCGTCGCACCTCGAAGCAGTCGCCACCGCAGGCGTTGCGGCCGCGGCTGATGGGCCAGACCGCAAGAAGCGGGCCGCTGGAGTGTTGCGCACGAGGTGACGGGCTTGTGCGCCCGTGGTCCGGCTTCGTACCTCGCATCCCCGCGGCGTACCAACCCCCGGAGGCAGCGCGGGACGTGGCCGCCGCGCCAAACCGGGGTGAAGGGTCGCGCACGAGGTCAGCGCTAGCGCCCGTGGTCCGCACCGCGGATCCCCGCCGCGTCCCCGAACCCCTCGACGAAGTCGACGCCGACCCCGGCCGGAGAGCCAACAGGTCATCGAGCACGAGGTCAGCACCCCAAGGCAACCCGCCGCCCGATCCGGCCACCTCGCCCCCGGGACCCACAAGTCCACTGTGGACACGAAAACCCCGGGTGGCACCTCGCTTTTCCGCGCACACACTCATGGTGACGACCAGGCCACCGGGCAGCATCTCACCGACGCGCCAGCCGCGTTCGCCCAGCACGACATCAGCGCCACCCACCCCGCTCCCGGGCCTTGATCATCACGCGGCGTGTCCGAAGAATACCGCCGCCGGCCCAGCCGGTCCGTGTCACCGAATGGCGGCGTTTCACCCGACCGGGTTAATCACTCTCTACACTGAGCTTGTTTGTGACGGCGGAGGGAAGACGGTGGCTATGCGCAGGGTGCTCGGCGGGACGCTGGCCGCGGTAGTGGCAGTCGCCGCGCTGGCCGGGTGCACCGCCACCGTGCCGCCGCAGGCCGAGGGCTCCGGTCGCGGCATGATCGGCGGCGCCCAGCCGGAGACCAGCGCGGCAACGCCCGGCGCCGTCCAGCTCACGACCGATTCCCCACGTACGAGTGGCGTCGTGGCGGCCGGCGGCCCCGGCGCGCCCTACAACTACGGCCCGACGCTGATGGCCGACGGCACCACGAACCGGATGTGGTGGTGCAGCCAGTATCCCGGCTCGCCGCCGCCGGGCGACGACATCCTCTACGCCGAGTCGGCATCACTGGACGGGCCTTTCACCGGCCCCGGCGGCACGGTGCCGCCCGCCGTGCTGTCCGGCGACCCCGGCCAGTTCGACGGCGCGCACGCGTGCGACCCATCGGTGATCCGCGTGAACGGGACCTACTACCAGTACTACACGGGCGCGGCGGGCGACCACGCGCTCGGCAACTCGATCGGCCTTGCCACCAGCCCCGACGGCATGACCTGGCAACGCGCGAACGGCGGCCGGCCCATCGTCGACCCGGCCCACGACCTCCACCGCGAGAACCTCTACGGCGCCGGCCAGCCGGCGGCGGTGTACCTGGACGGCTGGTTCTACCTGATGTTCACCGACACCACCGGCCTCGCCGCGGGCTGGAACGGCGCGGGCCAGTTCGTGCTCCGGTCGCGGGACCCCGCGTTCGCCAGTGGCGTCGAAGCCCTCGGGGAGGCGGGGTTCGCCCCCGCGGCGAGCACCGCCGTCCCGCGCACCAAGTCCCTGGTCGACGCATTCAGCGCGGATCTGATGTGGATCGACGCGCTGAACGCGTGGGCCATCGCGCACGAAACCGCCGACGGCACCACGATCACGTTCTGGGACCGCGACTTCACCCGCACCCCCTACCAGCCGCTGCTGATCCCCGGCGCCTGGCGGGAGGGTCCCGGCCTGGTCCGGCGGCCGGACGGGCACGCTCCGGTGTCGGCCCAGGACCCGTGCGGGCGGGTGCCGCTGGACGTCCTCCGCGCGACGGTCACCGGTGAGGCGGGCGCGCCGACCGACCTGCGGCGCTTCGGGCTGGACATCGTCGGGGTCAACGCGTGCGCCGATCCGCAACGGGCACTGACCGTGCTGGACGGGTTCGCCATGCCCTCGCCGCTGCGGACGATGGACCTGGTCGTCGATGGTCAGGTGGTGCGGGTCGACCGCCGCTCGGTGGCCCAGCAACTGGCCGGTCACGTGCTGGACACCCGGCTCGACGTGCTCAACCAGTACCCGGTCGCGGCGCGGCTGGAGTCGGGCACGCGAGCGCTGAGAGCCACCGGCCTCGGTGTGGGCTTCCTGCTCGACGACGGCCGGCTCTACCCGGTGCGGCCGCCGGACGCCGTGACCGCGAACGGCTCGTCGATCGAGGACGTGACTCCCGACCAGTGGCGTGCCTACCCGGCCGGACCGCCGTTGGGCTGACCGGGTGGCACGTTGTCGGCAATGTGCGAGCGCTTGATCCGGCCGCCGACGAACAGGCCCAGCCCGGCCGGCACCAGCACGAGCAACGCGGTGAACGCGGCCCCGCCCGAAATGGCCGGCCACAACTCCGCCAGACCGGTGCGGTCCACCAGCACCGCGCGCCCGATCACGTACAGCACGCCGGACACCGGCCCGGCGACCAGCGACGCGATGAACCAGGTGCGGCCGGCATCCACGCGGCGCATCCACGCGTCGAGTGCGCTCCACAGCGCGGCGGCGCCCACCAGCAGCGCGATCACCGCGATCCGGACGCCTGTCAGGCCCGTCGGGTCGTAGACCGTCGCGTTCGCCAGGGCGACCTCGGCGAGCGCGTGCAGCACCGCCATGCCAAGCCCCCGAACCAGCCAGGACCGCATACCCATCCGCCCATCGTCGCACCGCACTAAGCTGCCTGTGTGCCCGACCTCCACGCCTCGCGGCGCGACGCCCTGCGCACGCTGCTCAACGAGTCCGGCGTCGACGCGTTGCTCGTCACCGACCTGCTCAACGTGCGTTACCTGACCGGCTTCACGGGCTCCAACGCCGCCCTGCTGGTCCACGGCGAGGGCGACAAGCGCACGGTGTTCTGCACCGACGGCCGCTACACCACCCAGGCCACGGCCGAGGTGCCCGACCTGGAACGGATCATCGAACGGGAGTCGGCCGCCGCCCTGCTGGAGCGGGCCACCGCCCAGGCGGCCGCGCACCGCCGCACCGGCTTCGAGAGCCAGCACGTCAGCGTCGAGACCCACGACGGGTTCGCCCGCGTCGCCGGGGGCATCGAGCTGACCCGCGCACCCGGACTGGTCGAGCGGCTGCGGCTGGTCAAGGACGAGACCGAGATCGAGGCGCTGCGGATGGCCTGCGCGGCCGCCGACCGCGCGCTGGCCGGCCTGCTGGCACACGGCGGCATCCGGCCCGGCCGCACCGAGCGCGAGGTCGCCCGGGACCTGGAGAACCGGATGCTCGACCACGGCTCGGCGGGGCCGTCGTTCTCCTCGATCGTCGCCGCCGGACCGAACTCCGCGATCCCGCACCACCGGCCCGCCGGGCGGCCGCTGCACGCCGGCGACTTCGTGAAACTGGATTTCGGCGCGACCGTCGACGGTTACCACTCCGACATGACCCGGACCGTCGTGCTCGGCCCTCCCGCCGGCTGGCAGGAAGAGCTCTACGACCTGGTCCGCCGCGCCCAGGAGACCGGCCTGGAGGCGTCGCTGCCCGGCCAGGAGGTCGCCGACGTCGACCTGGCCGCGCGGCGCGTGATCGAGCACGGCGGGCACGGCGAGGAGTTCTCGCACGGCCTCGGGCACGGCGTCGGCCTCCAGGTGCACGAGGCACCGAGGCTCGCGAAGAACGTCGCCGGTACACTGGCCGTCGGCATGACGGTCACCGTGGAGCCAGGCGTGTATCTCGCCGGCCGCGGTGGCGTGCGCATCGAGGACACGCTGGTCGTGCGGGACGCCGATCCCGAACTCCTCACCCTGAGCAGCAAGGAACTCGTGGTCGTGTAGCGCGGCCCGATCGGAAACAGGAGAACTGGACTACCCGTGGCCACCACCAACGACCTGAAGAACGGCCTGGTGCTGAACCTCGACGGACAGCTCTGGTCCGTCGTGAACTTCCAGCACGTCAAACCGGGCAAGGGCGGTGCCTTCGTGCGCACCACGCTCAAGCACGTGCTGTCCGGCAAGGTGGTGGACAAGACCTTCAACGCGGGCACCAAGGTCGACACCGCGACCGTCGACCGGCGCACCATGACCTACCTGTACAACGACGGGTCGGACTTCGTCTTCATGGACGGCGAGACCTTCGATCAGATCACCGTGCCGCGGGAGACCGTCGCCGACGGCGCGAACTACCTGCTGGAGAACACCGAGGTCCAGGTCGCGATCCACGAGGAGGTGCCGCTCTACGTCGAGCTGCCCACCTCGGTCGAGCTCGTCATCCAGCACACCGACCCCGGCCTGCAGGGCGACCGCTCCACCGGCGGCACCAAGCCGGCCACGCTGGAGACCGGCGCCGAGATCCAGGTCCCGCTGTTCCTGAGCACCGGCGCGAAGGTCAAGGTCGACACCCGCGACGGCCGTTACCTGGGCAGGGCCTAGGTTGTCCGACTCCGCATCGCCGCCACGCACCGGTGGCCGGCCCGGCCGCCGGGCGTTGCGCCGGCGGGCCGTCGAGATCCTCTACGAGGCCGCCCAGCGTTCGCTCGATCCGGTGACGTTGCTGGCGGACCGGGTGGGGTCGACCGACGCCGACCCGGTCGGCGACTACACGATCTCCCTCGTCGAGGGCGTCACCACGCACCGCGACCGCATCGACGAACTGCTCGCCGAGCACGCGCACGGCTGGTCCCTGGACCGCATGCCGCCGGTCGACCTGGCCGTGCTGCGGGTGGGTGTCTACGAGCTGTTGTGGGCGGCCGACGTGCCGGACCCGGTGGCGATCGACGAGGCGGTCGGCCTGGCGAGGGAGCTGTCCACCGACGACTCGCCGCGGTTCGTCAACGGTGTGCTCGGCCGGATCGGCACGATCGCCGACCGCATCCGCGCCGTCCTGTAGAGCAGAGCAGAAGAGCCCGGCACGCGGAGATCGCGCCGGGCTTTTCGTCGCTCGGAACCGTCCTAGTCCTCCTTGGCCGGGCGGGCCTCGGGAGGCAGGACGCCCCAGTCGATGAGCTGCTCGGTCAGCTCGCCGGGGGTCATGTCGTAGATGATGGCGAGCGACCGCAGGTCCTCGGTGCGGATGGAGAGCACCTTGCCGTTGTAGTCACCGCGCTGGCTCTGGATGGTGGCGGCGTAGCGGGCGAGCGGACCGACCTTCTCGGCCGGCAGCTGCTGCAGCCGCTCCAGATTGATGACGATCTTGGTGGCGGGTTCGGCCCCGGACGGGACGCGGCCCTCGGGCAGCAGCTCGACCACCGGTACGCCGTAGAAGTCGGCCAGCTCGGCCAGCTTCTGAACGGTCACCGCACGGTCGCCGCGCTCGTAGGAACCGACGACGACGGCCTTCCAGCGTCCGCCGGACTTCTGCTCGACCCCGTGCAGGGACAACCCCTGCTGCTGGCGGATACCGCGGAGCTTCGCCCCGAGCGCCTTGGCGTAATCGCCCATCTGCTGGTTCTCCGTTTCCTCGCCCAGTCGGTCTCATGGGCCGCCGGGGCACTGCCGAGTTGAACACTCAGAGTAATGGTTACGCATTGTCGTCACCAGGTCAAGAACATGATGCCGCGGTGACCACCCGGAAGGCTGAACGGGACTGCCTGTTAACATCAGGTGGATTTCCTCGGCACGCAGGAGATCGACGTCCTTTAAGGACCCGTCCGGTGAGGCGGGGAAGGAGTCTGCCGTGGCGTCACGCCCTCGTGGCGCGGCGGAGCCAGGTGGCGAGCGTGAGCTGCTCTCCTCTGGTGACGTCGCGCGCACCATCGCCCGGATGGCCCATCAGGTCATCGAGAAGACTGCCCTCGGCGGCGGTCCGGGCGAACCACCCGTTCTCCTGGGCATCCCGACCCGGGGCACCTCGCTCGCGGCCCGGCTGGCCGAGCGGATCGCCGAGTTCTCCGGCGTCGAACCCCCGGCGGGCGCCCTGGACATCACCCTCTACCGCGACGACCTGCGCCGCCGCCCGACGCGGCCGCTCGCGGACACCACCCTGCCCGACACCGGCATCGACGACCGCGTGGTGATCCTGGTCGACGACGTGCTGTTCTCCGGCCGCACCGTGCGCGCGGCACTGGACGCCCTGCGCGACCACGGCCGCCCCCGGGCCGTGCAGCTGGCCGTCCTGGTCGACCGCGGGCACCGCGAGTTCCCGATCCGGGCCGACTACGTGGGCAAGAACATCCCGACCGCACGCGCCGAGGACGTCGCCGTTCTGCTGTCCGAAGTGGATGGCCGCGACGCGGTGCTGCTGCGGGAGGGGGAAGCGAAGGCATGAAGCACCTGCTGGCCACCGAAGGCCTCGATCCCGACCTGGCGACCGCGGTGCTGGACACCGCCGACGGTCTCAAGCGCACGCTGCTCGGCCGCGAGGTCCGCAAGCTGCCGACCCTGCGCGGCCGCACGGTCATCACGATGTTCTACGAGAACTCCACCCGCACCCGGGTCTCGTTCGAGATCGCGGGCAAGTGGATGAGCGCCGACGTGGTGAACGTGTCGGCGGGCGGCTCCTCGGTGGGCAAGGGCGAGTCGCTGCGGGACACCGCGCTCACCCTGTCCGCCGCCGGCGCCGACTGCGTCATCATCCGCCACCCGGCCTCCGGCGCGGCCCAGCGCCTGGCCGGCTGGCTGGAGGGCACCGGCACCTCGGTCGTCAACGCCGGTGACGGCATGCACGAGCACCCCACCCAGGCGCTGCTGGACGCGGCGACCCTCCGGGAACGGCTCGGCGGCATCAAGGACCGCCGGGTGGGCATCGTCGGCGACGTCCTGCACAGCCGGGTCGCGCGCTCCAACATCCACCTGCTGTCCGCGCTCGGCGCCGAGGTCGTGCTCGTCGCCCCGCCGACGCTGCTGCCTCCCGGGGTCGGCGCCCTCCCGGTGACCGTGTCCCACGACCTGGACGCCGAGCTTCCCGCACTGGACGCGGTGATGATGCTGCGGGTCCAGGCGGAGCGGATGACCGGCGGGTTCTTCCCGTCCGCGCGGGAGTACTCGATCGCCTACGGCCTGAACGAGGCGCGGCTGAAGTTGCTGCCCGAGCACGCGGCGGTGCTGCACCCGGGGCCGATGGTGCGCGGGATGGAAATCGCCTCGGCCGTGGCCGACGCGCCCTCGGCGGCGATCACCGAACAGGTCCGCAACGGGGTGCACGTGCGGATGGCTGTTCTCTACCACCTGCTGGCCGGAGAGGAAGAGACCAAGTGACGCAGCTTCTGATCAGGGGAGCCCGGCTCTACGGCGCCGGTGACCCGGTGGACGTCCTGGTCACCGGCGGCACGATCGCCGAAATCGGCGAGATCGAGGCCCCCGAGGACGCCGAGGTGATCGAGGCGGGCGGTCAGGTCCTGCTGCCCGGATTCGTCGACCTGCACACCCACCTGCGGGAACCCGGCCGCGAGGACACCGAGACGATCGAGACCGGCTCGGCCGCGGCCGCACTCGGCGGGTACACCGCCGTGTTCGCGATGGCCAACACCGACCCGGTCGCCGACAACGCGGTCATCGTCGAGCACGTGTGGCGCCGCGGTCGCGAGGTCGGCCTGGTCGACGTGCACCCCGTCGGCGCCGTGACGGTCGGGCTCAACGGAGAGCGGCTGGCCGAGCTGGGCACGATGGCGAAGTCGGCGGCCGGGGTGCGGATGTTCTCCGACGACGGCCACTGTGTGCACGATCCGCTCATCATGCGCCGGGCGCTGGAGTACTCGACGGCACTGGACGTGGTCATCGCGCAGCACGCCGAGGAGCCGCGGCTGACCGTGGGCGCGCAAGCCCACGAGGGCGAACAGGCCGCGCGGCTGGGTTACGCGGGCTGGCCGGCCTCGGCCGAGGAGTCGATCGTCGCGCGCGACTGCCTGCTCGCCGAGCACGCCGGCGCCCGCCTGCACGTGTGCCACGTCTCGACCGCAGGCACCGCGGACGTGCTGCGGTGGGCGAAGGAACGCGGGACGTGGGTGTCCGCCGAGGTCACCCCGCACCACCTGCTGCTCACGGACGAGCGCCTGGGCACCTACGACCCGGTGAACAAGGTCAACCCGCCGCTGCGGACGAACGCCGACGTCGAGAAGCTGCGCGCCGCGCTGGCCGAGGGCGTCATCGACTGCGTCGCGACCGACCACGCCCCGCACGCGCCGCAGGACAAGGACTGCGAGTGGTCGGCGGCCCGGCCGGGCATGCTCGGCCTGCAGACCGCGCTGTCCGTGGTCGCGGCCACCATGGTGGAGACCGGCCTGCTGGACTGGCGCGGCGTGGCGAGGGTCATGAGCGAGCGGCCCGCGGAGATCGCCGGCCTCCCGGACCAGGGACGACCGCTCGCGGTCGGGGAACCGGCCAACCTCGTCCTGGTCGACCCGGGCGCACAATGGACCGTGCGGGGGGCGGAGCTGGCCAGCCTCGCCGCCAACACCCCGTACGAGGGAATGCGGTTGCCCGCCGTGGTGACCGCGACGCTGCTGCGCGGGCGTGTGACGGCTCGCGAAGGGAAGATCTGCTGATGGATCGGTTGCTGCTCACGCTGCTGGTGTTCGCCTGTTTCCTGCTAGCCCTGTGGGCGATGCGACGAAGCTGGCGACGCCGGGCGCGGTCGCAGAGCGCGGTGCTGGCGCCGTTCCCGCAGACCCCCGCCGAGCCGGGGGAGGAGTTGCTGCCGGAGGCCAAGGGGCTCTACGTGAGCACCACCACCGCCGGGAACTGGCAGGACCGGATCGTCACGCGCGGGGTCGGCCTGCGCGGGCGTGCGGCGCTGCGGCTGTACGCGGCCGGGGTCGAGGTGGACCGCGCCGGCGCACCCGGGTTCTTCATCCCGCGCGAGTCCATTGTGGCGGTCAAGCGCGCGAGCGCGATGGCCGGGAAGGTGATGGGCACCGAAAGCCTGCTCGTCATCACCTGGCGACTCGGCGACAAGGAGCTGGACACCGGCTTCCGCGGCGACGACCTCGACGTCTATCCACAGTGGATCACAAGCTTGTCGGAACGAGAGATCAAGGGAGGAGCCCAGTGACCGTGGGCACCAGGACACCGGCCGCGTTGGTGCTGGAGGACGGGCGGGTGTTCCGCGGATCGGCCTACGGCGCCCAGGGCCGCACGCTGGGCGAGGCCGTGTTCTGCACCGGCATGACCGGCTACCAGGAGACGCTGACCGATCCGTCCTACCACCGCCAGATCGTGGTGCAGACCGCGCCGCAGATCGGCAACACCGGCTGGAACGACGAGGACGACGAGTCCGCCCGCATCTGGGTGTCCGGCTACGTCGTGCGGGACCCGGCCCGGACGCCGTCGAACTGGCGGTCCCGCCGCACCCTCGACGCGGAACTGGAGCGCCAGGGCGTCGTCGGCATCAGCGGGGTCGACACCCGCACGCTGACCCGTCACCTGCGCGAGCAGGGCGCCATGCGGGCCGGGGTGTTCTCCGGTGACGCGCTGGACGTCCAGGACGCGATGGTCGCGCAGGTGCTCGCCAGTCCCCAGATGAAGGGCTCCGACCTGGCCGGCGAGGTCACCACCGCCAAGCCGTACGTGGTCGCGCCCGAGGGGGAGCGCCGCTTCCGCGTCGTCGCGCTGGACCTGGGCATCAAGTCCAACACTCCGCGCCAGATGAGCCGCCGCGGCATCGAGTTGCACGTGCTGCCCTCGACCAGCTCGGCCGACGAACTGCTGGCCCTCGAGCCGGACGGCGTGTTCCTGTCCAACGGCCCGGGCGACCCGGCCACCCAGGACCATGCGGTCGCGCTGACCGAGGAGGTCCTGCGCCGCGAGATCCCGCTGTTCGGCATCTGCTTCGGCAACCAGATCCTCGGCCGCGCGCTGGGGCTGGGCACCTACAAGATGCGCTACGGCCACCGGGGCATCAACATCCCGGTGATCGACGTCGAGACCGGGCGGGTGGCGATCACGGCGCAGAACCACGGCTTCGCGCTCGAGGGCGAGCCAGGGCGGGGGTTCGACTCGCCCTTCGGCGCCGCGCGCGTCAGCCACTACTGCCCGAACGACGGCACCGTCGAGGGCGTGCGCTGTACGGACGTCCCGGCCTTCTCGGTGCAGTACCACCCGGAGGCCGCCGCCGGACCGCACGATGCCGCGCCGCTGTTCGACGAGTTCGTGAGCTTGATGGAGAAAAAGAGCGCCTAATGCCGAAACGTACAGACATCGAGCACGTGCTCGTCATCGGATCCGGTCCGATCGTCATCGGCCAGGCCGCCGAGTTCGACTACTCGGGCACGCAGGCCTGCCGGGTGCTGCGCGAGGAGGGCCTGCGGGTCAGCCTGGTCAACTCCAACCCGGCCACGATCATGACCGACCCCGAGTTCGCCGACTCGACCTACATCGAGCCCGTCACCCCGGACTTCGTGGAGAAGGTCATCGCGCACGAACAGGCGCAGGGGCGGCCGGTCGACACCCTGCTCGCGACGCTGGGCGGGCAGACCGCGCTGAACACCGCCGTCGCCCTGCACGAGCGCGGGGTACTGACCCAGTACGGCGTCGAGCTGATCGGCGCCGACATCGACGCCATCGAGCGCGGTGAGGACCGGCAGAAGTTCAAAGAAATTGTTCGCAAGATCGGCGGCGATGTACCTCGCAGCGCGGTGTGCAACACCATGGACGAGGTCCGCAAGACGGTGGCCGAACTCGGGTTGCCCGTCGTCATCCGGCCGTCGTTCACGATGGGCGGCCTGGGCTCGGGCATGGCGCACACCGACCAGGAGCTGGAGCGGCTCGCCTCGATCGGCCTCGCCGAGTCGCCGGTCACCGAGGTGCTCATCGAGGAGAGCGTGCTCGGGTGGAAGGAGTACGAGCTCGAGCTGATGCGCGACCGCCACGACAACGTCGTGGTGATCTGCTCGATCGAGAACATCGACGCGATGGGCGTGCACACCGGTGACTCGGTGACCGTCGCCCCGGCGATGACGCTGACCGACCGCGAGTACCAGCACATGCGCGACATGGGCATCGCCGTGCTGCGCGAGGTCGGCGTCGACACCGGCGGCTGCAACATCCAGTTCGCGATCAACCCGCGCGACGGCCGCATGGTCGTCATCGAGATGAACCCGCGCGTCTCACGGTCGAGTGCGCTGGCGTCGAAGGCCACCGGCTTCCCGATCGCCAAGATCGCCGCGAAGCTCGCCATCGGCTACACGCTCGACGAGATCCGCAACGACATCACCGGGGAGACCCCGGCCTCGTTCGAGCCGACGCTGGACTACGTCGTGGTGAAGGTGCCGCGGTTCGCGTTCGAGAAGTTCCCGGGCGCCGACCCGACGCTGACCACCACGATGAAGAGCGTGGGTGAGGCGATGGCCATGGGCCGCAGCTTCCCGGAGGCGCTCGGCAAGGCGCTGCGCTCGATCGACACCAAGGCCGCGGGGTTCTGGACGGTGCCGGATCCCGACGGCGCCACCCTGGAGAACACGCTCGAAGAGCTGCGCACGCCGCACGACGGCCGCCTGTACGCGGTCGAGCGGGCGCTGCGGCTGGGCGCGGGCGTCGAGCAGGTGCACCAGGCCAGTGGCATCGACCCGTGGTTCATCGACCAGATCGCGCTGATCGGCGAGATCGGCGCCGAGGTGCGCGACGCACCGGTGCTGGACGGGCCGCTGCTGCGCGAGGCCAAGCGGGTCGGGCTCAGTGACCAGCAGATCGCCGCGCTGCGGCCGGAGCTGGCCGGCGAGGACGGCGTGCGCGCGCTGCGCCACCGCCTCGGCGTGCGGCCGGTGTTCAAGACGGTGGACACCTGTGCGGCCGAGTTCGCCGCGAAGACGCCGTACCACTACTCGGCCTACGAATCGGACGCCGACGCCGCGGAATCCGAGGTGACCGTCCAGCGCGACAAGCCGAAGGTGCTGATCCTGGGCTCCGGCCCGAACCGCATCGGCCAGGGCATCGAGTTCGACTACTCGTGCGTGCACGCCGCGCTCGCGCTGCGCGACGCCGGGTTCGAGGCCGTCATGGTCAACTGCAACCCGGAGACGGTGTCGACCGACTACGACACCTCCGACCGGCTCTACTTCGAGCCGCTGACCTTCGAGGACGTGCTCGAGGTCGTCAACGCCGAGCAGGGCTCGGGCACGGTGGCGGGTGTGATCGTCCAGCTGGGCGGCCAGACCCCGCTGAAGCTGGCGAAGCGGCTGGCCGACGCGGGAGTGCCGATCGTGGGCACCTCGCCCGAGGCGATCCATCTGGCCGAGGACCGCGGCGCGTTCGGCGACGTGCTGCTCGGCGCGGGCCTGCCGGCGCCGAAGTACGGCACCGCCACGTCGTTCGAGGGCGCCAAGCGGATCGCCGACGACATCGGTTACCCGGTCCTGGTGCGGCCCTCCTACGTGCTCGGCGGTCGCGGCATGGAGATCGTCTACGACGAGTCCTCGCTGGCCGGGTACATCCAGCGGGCCACCGAGGTCACCCCGGAGCACCCGGTGCTGGTCGACCGGTTCCTCGACGACGCGATCGAGATCGACGTGGACGCCCTGTTCGACGGCGATGAGCTGTACCTGGGCGGCGTCATGGAGCACATCGAGGAGGCCGGCATCCACTCCGGCGACTCGTCATGTGCGCTGCCGCCGATCACGCTGGGCCGCCAGGACGTCGAGGCGGTGCGCGCCTCGACCGTGGCGATCGCCCGCGGTGTCGGCGTGCGCGGCCTGCTCAACGTGCAGTACGCGCTCAAGGACGACGTGCTCTACGTCCTGGAGGCCAACCCGCGCGCCAGCCGCACCGTGCCGTTCGTGTCCAAGGCGACCGGGGTGCAGCTGGCCAAGGCGGCCTCGCTGATCATGACCGGCTCCTCGATCAAGGACCTGCGCGCCCGCGGCGTCCTGCCGTCCGAGGGCGACGGCGGGCACCTGCCCATCGACGCGCCGGTGGCGGTCAAGGAGGCGGTCCTGCCCTTCCACCGCTTCCGCACGCCGGAGGGCAAGGGCGTGGACTCGCTGCTCGGGCCGGAGATGAAGTCCACCGGTGAGGTCATGGGCGTGGACACCTCCTTCGGCGAGGCGTTCGCGAAGTCGCAGGCCGGGGCCTACGGATCGCTGCCGACCGCGGGCAAGGTGTTCGTGTCGGTCGCCAACCGGGACAAGCGGGCCCTGGTGTTCCCGATCAAGCGGCTGGCCGACCTCGGCTTCGAGATCCTCGCGACCTCCGGCACCGCCGAGGTGCTGCGGCGCAACGGCGTGCCGTGCACGGTGGTGCGCAAGTACTCCGAAGGCAGCGCGCCGGGCGAGCCGAACGTCGTCGAGGTGATCACCGCCGGCGGGGTGGACATGGTGATCAACACCCCGTACGGCAACAGCGGCCCGCGGATCGACGGCTACGAGATCCGCACCGCGGCGGTGTCACGGGACATCCCGTGCATCACCACGGTGCAGGGCGCCGCGGCGGCCGTGCACGGCATCGAGGCGCTCATCCGGGGCGACATCGGCGTCCGGTCCCTGCAGGACCTGCAGGCCGCGCTGCGGGCGAAGGCGTGACCGGCCGGCGCAGTCGCACATTTTCGACAATGTGCGAGCTCCGGCCGCGCCGCCGGTCGCACTTTTTCGACAATGTGCGACGCGCGGGGTGGCGGTCGTGATGGGCACGAGGTTCGGCGCCCGGCTGGTGGCGGCGGTCGCCGCGCGCGGAAACCTGTGCGCGGGGATCGACCCCCATCCCGGCCTGCTCGACGCGTGGGGCCTGGACCGCGATCCCGGCGGCCTGGAGAAGTTCGCCCTGACGGCGGTTGACGTCCTGGCCGAGGAAGTGTCCGTGGTCAAGCCCCAGTCGGCCTTCTTCGAGGCCTTCGGGGCCGCGGGCGTGGCCGTCCTGACCCGGGTGGTCGAGCACGCCCGCGACCGCGGGGCGCTCGTCCTGCTGGACGTCAAACGGGGCGACATCGGGTCGACGATGGCCGCCTACACGGCCGCCTACCTGGGCGGCGCGGCGTCGGTCCGGGCCGATGCGATCACCGTCTCGCCCTACCTCGGGTTCGGCTCGCTGGCGCCCGCGCTGGGCGCCGGCGAGGGCCTGTTCGTGCTCGCCCGGACCTCCAACCCCGAGGCTGGCGCGTTGCAGAACGCCAAGCTGGACAACGGGAAGACCGTCGCACAGTCGATTGTGGACGAAGCGGCCCGGTGCAACGCCGGTGCCGGTTCGCTGGGCGACGTCGGCGTCGTCGTGGGGGCCACGATCGCCCCGGGCGAGCTGGACCTGACCGGGCTGAACGGCCCGGTGCTGGCGCCCGGTTTCGGCGCTCAGGGGGCCACCGTGGACGATCTTCGGCGCCTGTTCGGTGCGGACCTGCCGGGCGTCCTCCCCGCGTCGTCCAGGGACGTCCTCAGGCACGGTCCGGACCCGGTGGCGCTGCGTGACGCGGTGCGCCGCACGCAGGCGATCCTCACCGGATAACGTCAATATCAGGTCCCTGTCCTGGAACCGAGCGACCACCCCCCGCATTGTGGCCGCATGCGCAGGGTGGGTACCGTCGCGTCACCCACCCAGAATTTTGAGTACTACGGAGGAAAACGTGGCACTTCCCCAGCTGACCGAGGAACAGCGCAAGGCGGCGCTGGAGAAGGCCGCTGCCGCTCGTCGTGCCCGCGCTGAGCTCAAGGAGCGCCTCAAGCGAGGTGGCACCACGCTCACCGACGTGCTGAAGCAGGCCGACGAGGACGAGGTTCTCGGCAAGATGAAGGTCTCCGCCCTGCTCGAGGCCCTGCCCGGCGTCGGCAAGGTGCGCGCCCAGCAGACCATGGAGCGCCTGGAGATCGCACCGAGCCGGCGGCTGCGCGGCCTTGGTGACCGGCAGCGCAAGGCGCTGCTGGCCGAGTTCAGCGGCGAGTGAGCGACACCGGCAGCGACCGCGTCACCGGGGCCGGCGGGCATGCCGGCCCGGCGTCGCACCGTGAGCCGGTTCCGGGCCAGGCGCGACGTGGGGCCCGGAGCCGGCTCACGGTCGTCTCCGGCCCGTCCGGGGTCGGCAAGTCCAGCGTGGTCGGCGAGCTGCGCCGCCTGGATCCGGACATCTACTTCAGCGTGTCGGTGACCACCCGGCCGCCCCGCCCCGGCGAGGTCGACGGGGCGCACTACCACTTCATCGATCGCGCCGTGTTCGACAAGATGGTCGCCGCGGGCGAACTGCTCGAGCACGCCGAGTTCACCGGCAACTGCTACGGCACGCCCCGCGAGCCGGTCGAACGGGCCCTGGCCGAGGGCAGGCCGGCCATCCTGGAGATCGAGCTGCAGGGGGCGCGGCAGGTGCGTGCCGCCATGCCGGACGCGCGGCTGGTCATGCTCATGCCGCCGTCCTGGGAGGAGCTGGTCGGCCGGCTCACCGGCCGCGGCACCGAGGAGCAGGCCGCCGTGGAGGCCCGCCTCGCCGAGGCGGAGCGGGAACTCGCGGCCGCGGGTGAGTTCGACGTCCGGCTGGTGAACGCCGACGTCGGGGAAGCCGCGCGGCAGTTGTTAGACTTGCTGCGGGGAGACCACCGACTTCACGAACAGAACTCAGGAGCATAAGCGCGTGACCGCATCGCTCGGTATCTACGGCGAGGAACTCGAGGGCATCACCAACCCGCCGATCGACGACCTGCTGGCCAAGGTCAGCTCGAAGTACGCGCTGGTGATCTACGCCGCGAAGCGCGCTCGTCAGATCAACGACTACTACGCCCAGCTCGGCGAGGGGCTGCTCGAGTACGTCGGCCCGCTCGTGGAGCCGGGCCCGCGCGAGAAGCCGCTGTCGATCTCGCTGCGCGAGATCCACGCCGGCCTGCTCGAGCACACCGAGGGTGAGTAAACCTCGCGTCGTGCTCGGTGTGGGCGGCGGGATCGCCGCCTACAAGGCGTGTGAGGTGCTGCGCGGGCTGACCGAGACCGGTCATGACGTCCGCGTGGTGCCGACCGAGGCCGCGCTGAAGTTCGTCGGCGCGGCCACCTTCGAAGCGCTGTCCGGCCACCCGGTGCACACCGGTGTGTTCACCGAGGTGGACCAGGTGCAGCACGTCCGCATCGGCAAGGAAGCCGACCTCGTGCTGGTCGTCCCGGCGACCGCGGACCTGCTGGCCCGTGCGGCCCAGGGCCGCGCCGACGACCTGCTGCCCGTCGTTCCACGAAGCGTCTTCACCTGCATTGATCGAGTAGCCTTCGCGGCGCGCTTCGAGACCAATGGCCACGTTGAGCGGCGATGCACCGCCGAGATCGAACCCGTGCACACCGGACACGTTCAGCACGGTCTGGTCGTACTCGAATCCACCGGCATCGAACTCGGTCTTGCTCAAGAGCCCGTAGGAACGATTCAGCGTGTTCTGGATGGTGAAGTCCATCTTGTTGCGACCGTAGACGACGGAGGTGTCCATCTCCCATTCGCCCAGGTTCCACTTCGTGCCGACGGCAGCAGAGTAGTCATCGACGTCCGGCGCAATGATCGGCAGGAAACCCTCGGGGTAAATCTGCTGGGTGTTGCGCGCATCGCTCGCTGGACGATAGAAGCCCGCGGAGTGCACGTCCCGCTTCTGATAGCTCGCCCAGCCGTACAGGTGCACGCCGCTCGCGAGGTCGTAGCC
>Ga0081455_10002533_pt1 | contig 21714 bp, 20 predicted proteins | sample TabmetS3T2R1_FD_70207 | JGI IMG/M metagenome (GOLD analysis project Ga0081455, IMG submission 70207) | Tabebuia heterophylla rhizosphere microbial communities from the University of Puerto Rico - S3T2R1 | ecosystem: Host-associated > Plants > Roots > Rhizosphere ...
GAGGCGGATGGCGTTGCGAATCGTCCACGGTATGGACAGGCCGACGACCACCGCGAGCGGGATCGCGGCGGCGCGGAGGCTGCGCCGCCACCCGAGGTGGGCGGCGAGTGCGGCGACGAGGAGAGCGACCACGAACCAGATCGCGAACGGGCGGACCAGCACCGCGACCCCGAGCACCGCTCCGAAGGCGAGCAGACGAGGCGTCGACGGCGGGCCCGCGTCCCAGTCGTGGACGACGACGATGGCCAGCGCGGCGAGGCACAAGAAGATGAACGTCACCTCGAGTTGGAACGTGGCGACCTGGAACACGAGGTTGGGGAACACGGCCAGGATCGCCGCCGCGGCGAGGCCGGCGACGCGCCCGAGGAGCCGACGGCCGATGAGGTAGCCGAGTACGACGCTCGCTGTGCCGAGCACGACGTGCAGCAGGTTGGCGGCGAGGACGTAGTCGTCGGGCAGCGGGGTGTGCCCCACGACGAAGAACAGGGAGGCGAGGATCGCCGGGTACCCGACCGGGTAGTACGCCGTCGGCTCGCCGGTGATGTAGCTCTCGTAGCCGTGGCCGGCGGCGATCTCGCGGCCGTACGTGTAGTAGCTGAACTGGTCACCCGAGAGCTGCCAAGCGGTCGGGGCGCTCACGTCGACGTAGAGCACCCACCCCAACCGCAGGGCGAAGGCGACGATGACGACCGCTGTCAGCCCCGGGTTTTGGCGCACCCACGCGCCGGCCCGGTCGACGAGCCGCGGCTGCGGGGGGCGGGACTCCGCCGTCTCGACCCGTTCGGTCAGGTCGTCGGGGTAGTCCTCGGGGACGGTGACGGCGAGGATCATCTCGCTGTTGGTCCGCACCAGCTCGCCGAGGCGGTTGGAGATCTTCGGCAGCGCGCCGCCGAGCCGGCAGCGCTGCATCAGCTTGTTGGTGCCGAGCGGACCGGCGGCGAAGACGACGCCGCGGGCGGTGATCGTGCGACGGCCGCGGCCGGGGATCATCCCCGAGCGCTCGCTCGTCACCGCGTAGCCGTCGGATCCGTCGGCGGCGCCGAGCGGCCGCACCTCGGTGACCAGCCGTTCGGGCTCGATTCGGGCACCGCTGTGCTCGGCCAGCCACAGGTAGTTCTTGACCAGGGTGTTCTTGGCGCCGTGCGGGCAGCCGACCATGCAGCGGCCGCAGCGCATGCAGCCGGTGCGCGCGGGCCCCTCGCCGCCGAAGTACGGGTCGGGAACCGTTTTCCCGGGCTCGCCGAAGTAGATCCCGACGGGCGTCTTCTGGTAGGTGTCGCCGACCCCGAGCTGCTCGCCGAGCTCGCGCAGCAGCTGGTCGGCCGGGTCGTCGTCATCGTGGACGACGACGCCGAGCATCCGCTGCGCCTCCTCGTAGTGCGGCGCCAGCTCCGCCTCCCAGTCCTCGAGCCCGGCCCACTGCCGGTCCTCGAAGAACTCCTTGCCGGGGACGTAGAGGGTGTTTGCGTAGCCGAGGCTGCCGCCGCCGACGCCGCAGCCGCTGACCACGGCGACGTCTTTGAACTGGGTCAGCCGGAAGATCCCCTTCAAGCCCAGCCGCGGCGCCCAGAAGTAGCGGCGCAGGTCCCAGGTCGACTTCGGGAAGTCCTCGTCGGCGAACCGCTTGCCGCACTCGAGCACGGCCACCGAGTAACCCTTGTCGCTCAGCCGCAGGGCGGAGACCGATCCCCCGAAGCCCGAGCCGATGACAATCCAGTCGTAGTCAAACTGGCTCACCAGCCAAACCCTAACCGCCCGGGGCGGTTAGGTGTGGATCTCGGCTTCAGACAGGCTCTAGGCCTCGCCCGGCTCGAGCGGGCGGAAATCGGACGTGCGGGCGCCGCAGACCGGGCAGAACCAGTCTTTCGGGATGTCCTCGAACTCGGTTCCCGGCGGGATGCCGCCGTCGGGATCGCCGATCGCCGGGTCGTAGATGAACCCGCAGCTTTCGCAGATCCAAAGCGTCGCTTCTGTGGTCGAGGCCTCCACGTCCTATTTCCCTCTTCTTCCCGCCTATTTTTTCTCGAAGCTGACGGCGACCGGTTCGCGGTCGGCTTTGTCTTCGAGTTCGAAGTACTGGCGGGCGGTGAAGTTGCCCTGGTTGGCGATGATCGAGCCGGGGAACTGCTGGATGTCGGTGTTGTAGGACTGGACGTTGGAGTTGTAGATCCGCCGCGAGGCCTGGATCTCGTCCTCCAGCTCAGAGAGATTGCGGCTCAGCTGCTGGAAGTTCTCGGTCGCCCGCAGGGTCGGGTAGTTCTCGGCGACGGCGCGCAGGTCGGTCAGCGCACCGGTTAGGGCCGACTCGGCTTTGGAGGTGTCCTGGACGCTGTGGGCCGACATCGCCTCGGCCCGCGCTTTGGTCGCTTTCTCGAACACCTCGCTCTCGTGCGCTGCGTAGCCTTTGACGGTCTCGACCAGGTTCGGCACCAGATCGTGCCGCCGTTTGAGCTGGACGTCGATCCCGCTCCACGACTCGTCGACGCGGTTGCGCGAGGCGATGATCGAGTTGCGCTTCGCGATGTAGTAGAAGACCGCGAGGAGAATGAGGACTACGACGACGATGATGACGATGGTCATGGGCGCTCCTGGTAGTCGGACCGGCTCGGGCGCATCATAGATGGGTGCCAAGCAGGAAGCGGGGGAATGGACCGAGATCGTGCGGCGCTACGGCGAGCGCCACGACCTCCGCTACGAGCAGGTGGGCGGGATCAACCCGGTCGACGCCCCGGTTGCGCTCTGCGTCGGCGGCGTCAATCGCCTCACCGGTCAGCTCGCCGAGGGCTTCTGGGGCTCGAGCTGCGACGCCGACGAAAGAGAAGTCGGCGGCCTCTTCAACAAGGCGGTGCTGCCGACCGCGCTGCTCGCCAAGGCACACATGCCCGACTTGGCGAAAGTGGTCCCCGCCTTCAACGTCGAGTCGGTCGAGGGGGCCGAGCACGTCACCCAGCGCTTCTCGCGCAAGGTCGAGTTCGAGTCGATCGACTTCAACAAGCGGTTCTGGGCGACGGTGCCGAAGGAGTACGACCCGGTGGCGCTGCGCGAGCTGTTCAGCCCCGGCTTCCTCGGCTGGGTGACGACGATGAGCGGTGAGATCGACTTCGGCGTCAACGACCGCCAGCTGTGGTTCCTCTGGCGCCTGCGCGAGCGCAGCGAGGAGGAACTGAAAGCGGCGCTGAAAAACGCCGGCCAGCTGTTCCGGCGGCTGCAGGCGGAGATGGAAGAGAGCGGCATCCACACCTACCCGCCGGGCCCCTGGCATGCCGGGCTCGAGCCCTTTCCCGAGGCCTAGCCCGGTCTGAGGAGGGCTAGTCGCGCGGGTATTCCGGGTGGTCCGGGAGCAGGACGCGGGGTTCCTCGCGGGTGCCGACGACCTTCGGCAGGATCGCCTCGACCGTCCCCCCCCGGTAGGCGCTGATCGCCGCGTCGGAGGTCGCGTGCTCGGCCAGCAGGCCGAGCTGGGTGATCGTCGGGAAGGCGAGGACGATCTCGCCGCCCTCGGCTGCTTCGAGCGCCGCCCCTGGCTCGAACCAGCGTGCATCGACGGTCTCGACACCGTCAGCCTTGGGCGGCGTGTGGGCGGGGGCGAGGGCGAGGTAGAAGCGGGCGTCGAAGCGGGTTGCGACCACTTCCGGCGTGATCCAGCGCGAGAACAGGACCAGCTCCTCTTCGGCCGGCAGCTCGATCCCCGCCTCCTCGCCGAGCTCGCGCACCGCGCAGGCTCGGCAGCCGGTTTCACCGTCGCCGTCGGCCGCGTCGACCGAGCCGCCCGGGAAGACCCAGACGTTGGGCATGAAGCGAGCCTCGGCGCTGCGTTTCAGCAGCAGCACCTCGAGCGCGCGCTGAGCGTGCTTGCCGCCGCGGCGCAGGAGGACGATCGAGGCCGCCGGTCGCGGCGTGGAGGGCGGACCGAAATTCGGCCGCTCCGCCGGGCCCAAAGTGCGCTCCTCCGCGAACTTTCGCTCCTCCGCCATCGGAGGAGCCTACTTGTCAGGTGAGGGCGCGCTCGCGGGCGCGGCGGGTCCAGGCGCGGCCGGCGAGCCAGGCGAGGACCAGGAGGAGCAGCAGCGGGGCCAGCACCGCGAGGCCGACGATCGTCACTCCGGCGGCAACCGAGAGCAGGTGGCCGGCGTCGTCGAGCGCGCTGCCGATCCCCCAGCTTTCGTCATTGTCCGAGCCGCCCGGGCTGAGCGCGCCCTTGCCACTGACGATCCGCACCGAGACGTGCGAGAGGTTGGCCCGGCGGTGCAGGTTCGAGAGCTTCGACTTGAGGTTGGCGGAGTGCCGCCGCTCCGAGGCGAGCTCGGCTTCGACCACTTCCCGTTCGGTTTCGGTCGCCGCCTCGGAGAGCTGGGCGAGCAGCCCTTCGATCCGCGCCTGGGAGTCCTGCAGACGTTCGCTGGCGCCGACGGTCGGCGCCGTGATGTCGGTGGTCGTCTCGTGCCGGTTGACCACCTCGCCGATCCGCGAGAAGGCGGCCATCGCGTCGCCGACCTTGCCGCTCGGGATCAACAGTTCGAAGTTGGCTTCGGCCTGCGTGCCGCTGCCGTTCTGGGTTGACGAATTGAGCACGATCCCGTCGTACTGGTGCACGGTTTCGAACACGTTCGAGGACGCTTCGCCGACGTCGCCCGGCTTGGTCCCGATCGTGATCTGGGAGGCCCGTTCGACGTCGCGGTGGGGTGCGGTGACCGCGGCGCCGCCGTTTGCGGCTTTGGGCGCCGCTTCCGATTCTGCGAAGAAGCCGCCTGCTTCTTCGACCGCTTCTGCTTCGCCGCTTGGTCCGCCACCAGCGGTGCTTTCTTCGGCACCGGCGCTCGGCGCAGCCTCCTTGGCAACGGAGCCTCTGTCGAGCGGTGCCAACTGCATCGACAAATCGGAGTCGCTGCTCCCGCCGCCGCTGTTTGCCGCGATCACCGTGGTCACCGCGGCGACGACGACGATCGTGGCGAACCCGGCGCTGAGGACCAACTTGCGTGGGCTGCGCAACCGGAGACGGGCGAAGGGGTTGCCGGCGCGCCGCGGCGAGCGCCGCGGGAAGCCCGCGGCGGCGCGCTGGTCGAGATCGGCGGCGAAGGCCGGGCTCGGCTCGGGCCGGAGCGAGCGCAGTGCGGCGGCCAGCTCCTCGTCCCGCATCTCGCTAAAGGGCTTCATCGCATGCCTCCTCAACTTGGTCACGGCCCGGTGCAGTCTCGTGCCGGCGTTCGACTCGCTGATCCCGACGACCGTCGCGATCTCGGCGTTGGCGAGGCCGGCGAAGAACTTCAGCGCGATCAGCTCGCGGTCGCGCGGCGCCAGGGTGGCGAGGCCGGCGTTCAGCGCTAGGCGGCGCTCGCTCTGCTCGGCGCTCTCGACCGCCGGCACCGCCGCCAGGTCCTCGGGCTCGGCGGCGAGCTCGGCCTGGCGGCCGCGGCGGCGGAGCTCGTCGAGCGCCGCGTTGCGGGCGATCCCAAATAGCCAGGCGCGCGGCTCGCCGCGGCCGCGGTCGAAGCGGGAGCGCTTGCGGTAGGCCCGCTCGAAGGCGATCGCGGTCACTTCCTCGGCGGCGGCCCGGTCGCGCAGCAGGCCGGCGACGTAGGCGTAGACGTCGTCTCGACTCGAGCGGTAGAGGTCGTCGAAGGCGAGATCCGCATCGCGGGGCTTCTCGGTTGGCGTTGCCAAGAGTGCTCCAGCCTGGCTCATGCGGGTACTACGGCGCTACCTCCCATCCATCACATCGGTCTTCCCAGCTAGGCGATCGATCCCGACGAAAGTGTCCGTCCGGGGACCCGCCCGGCCGTGATGCGTTAGCGGTACCCCCGCGTTTCCAGGTTTTGCCCCGCTATAGGGGGTTCAACTCTGGAAACGCGAGATTCCCGGTGCCTAGTCGTCTAGGCGCGGGTGGCGGTGGGGAGGGAGGCGACGGCGGCCTCGATCGACTCGGCGGTGATCGCCATCAGTTCGCGCAGCTGCTCCTCGGAGATCGAGAGCGGGGGCACGATCGCCATCGTGTCGCCGAGCGGGCGCACGAGGGCGCCGCGCTCGCGAGCCGCCAACGTCACCCGGTGGCCGAGGCGCAGGTTGGGGTCGTGCTCGCCGAGGTCGATGCCGATCAGGAAGCCGCGCCAGTGCACCTCGGCGACCTCGGGCATCGCCTCGATCCCGGCCAGCAGCTCCGCCAGCAGGCCGATCTTCGGCTGCATCCGCTCGATCGTCCGCTCCTGCTCGAAGACGTCGAGGCTGGCCAGCGCCGCGGCGCAGGCGAGCGGGTTGCCGGTGTAGGTGTGGCCGTGGAAGAAGGTCCGCGCCTCGGCCGGCGCGCCGAGGAAGCCGGCGTAGATCTCCTCGGTGGTCAGCGTCGCCGCCAGCGGCAGGTAGCCGCCGCTGATCCCCTTCGCCAGGCAGAGCAGGTCGGGCGCGACGCCTTCCTGCTCGCAGGCGAACATCGTGCCGGTGCGGCCGAAGCCGGTTGCCACCTCGTCGCAGATCAGCAGCAGACCATGGGCGTCGCACAGCTCGCGCACGGCGCGCAGGTAGCCCGGCGGGTGGACGATCATTGCCGCCGCCCCCTGGACCAGCGGCTCGACGATCACGGCCGCCACCTCGCCGGCGTGCTCGGCCAGCACCCGCTCCATGTCGCCGACGTCGCCCGGCTCGGCCGCGTGAGTCTCGAACAGCAGCGGCCGGTAGGTGGCGTGGAAGAGGTCGATGCCGCCGACCGAGACCGAGCCGATGGTGTCGCCGTGGTAGGCGTCGCGCAGCCGCACGAAGCTGGTCCGGCCGCTCTCGCCGCGCTGCTGCTGGTACTGGAAGGCGATCTTCAGCGCGATCTCGGCCGCGGTCGCGCCCGAGTCGGAGTAGAAGACCCGGGTCAGGCCGGGCGGCGCGATCTCCACCAGCCGCCCGGCCAGCTCGGTCGCGCCCGGGTGGGAGAGGCCGAGCATCGTCGAGTGGGAGATGCGGTCGACCTGCTCGTGGATCGCCCGGTCGATCGCCGGGTGGCGGTGGCCGTGGACGTTGCACCACAGCGAGGCGGTGCCGTCGAGGTAGCGCCGGCCCTCGGTGTCGAACAGGTAGACGCCTTCACCGCGCTCGATCATCAGCGGCGTTTCCTCGCTCCACCCCTGCTGCTGGGTGAAGGGGTGCCAGACGTGGCGGTGGTCGAGCTGCGCGAGTTGGGTGGAATCCATCGAGCGGACCCGATCCTACGCCTCTGTGTGAAATCCATCACGCACGCAATCTTTTCGTTGGGGAAATAGTTGCGGAAGTGCAACAATTACCTACATGCAAGCTACTTCTGCCGTCGCAGAGATCGTCGAGAAGGACTCCAAAGCCAGCCCGGAGGAGCGTGAGACCGCGGCGCGCGTGATCGCGCTGATGCGCCACCTCTTCCTCTGGGACCGCGGCAACCAGCTGCGGGTGATGGAGGAGTCCGGCCTCTCGCTGACCCAGTGCAAGGCGATCCTCGAGATCGGCGGCCTCGGCGAGGTGCTGCCCAGCTGCCAGCTCAAGGAGCTGGCCGAGAAACTGGGCACCTCGACCCCGGCGATGAGCCGCGCGGTCGACGACCTCGTCAAGAAGGGGCTGGTGACCCGGGTCGAGGACCCAGACGACCGCCGCGCGCGGCGGATCGAGCTGACCGCCAAGGGGCGGGAGGTCGTCGACCGGATCGTCACCGTGCGGCTCAAGGGCGTCACCGCCTTCGCCGCCTCTCTGAGCGCGACTCAGCGCCGCAAGCTCGACGCCGCCGTCGAGTCGCTGATGGACCGCGACGACATCGCCAAGACCTATGAGCACCTGAAGGGAAGTGACCCTGCTTGACCCGTTACCGCCACCTGATCACCGACGAAAACCGCAAGTGGTGGACGCTCGGAGCGATGTGCTTCGCGCTGTTCATGATCATGCTCGACAACACGGTCGTGAACGTCGCGCTGCCGTCGATCCAGAACGATCTCGGCGCCTCGATCTCCGGGCTCGAGTGGACGGTCAACGGCTACACCCTCTCCTTCGCTGTGCTGCTTGCCACCGGCGGGCGGCTCGGCGACATCTTCGGCCGCCGCCGGATGTTCCTCACCGGCGTCGTCATCTTCGCCCTCTCCTCGGCGACCGCCGGCCTCGCCCCCGACGAGACCTCGCTGGTCGTCAGCCGCATCGTCCAGGGCGTCGGCGCGGCGCTGATGATGCCGGGCACGCTCTCGATCATCACCGACGCCTTTCCCGCCCACGAGCGCGGCAAGGCAATGGGCACTTGGGCCGGCGTCTCGGCCCTGGCGCTGGCGATCGGGCCGGTGCTCGGCGGCTTCCTGACCGAGAACGTCAGCTGGCGGGCGATCTTCTACATCAACATCCCGGTCGCGATCGGCGCCGTCGCCGCGACCCTCTTTGCGGTCCGCGAGTCGCGCGACACCTCGGTCGGCCGCGACGTCGACTACCCCGGCGTGGGCGTCCTCACGGTCGGCCTCACGGCGCTCGTCCTTGCCCTGGTCGAGGGCAACAGCTGGGGCTGGGGCTCGGCGCAGGTCCTCGGCCTGATCGCCCTCGCGGTGGTCGCGCTGCCGGCCTTCGTCTTCGTCGAGAGTCGGGTCAAGGCGCCGATGGTCCAGTTCGACCTGCTCGCCGACCGCAACTTCCTCGGCGCGATCGTCGTCGCGATGATCATCAGCTTCGCGATGCTGGGGGTCTTCTTCTTCCTCGCCCTCTACATGCAGGACATCCTCGGCTACTCGCCGCTGGAAGCGGGTGTGCGGTTCCTGCCCTCGACCCTGATGATCGTCCTCGTCGCGCCGATCGCCGGCCGCCTCGCCGATCGCTTCGGCCCGCGCTGGCTGATCGCCGGCGGCCTGACGCTCGTCGCCGCTTCGCTGTTCAGCTTCAGCGGGATCGCCGTCGACTCCAGCTACCTCGACCTGCTGCCCGGGTTCATGCTGCTCGGCATCGGCATCGCGATGACGATGTCGCCGATGACCAGCGCCGCGATGAACGCGGTGCCGGTGCAGAAAGCCGGGATCGCCTCCGGGGTCCTCTCGATGTTCCGGATGGTCGGCGGCAGCCTCGGCATCGCCGTCACTGGCGCGATCTTCCAGGGCCTGGTCAGCTCCAAGCTGGACACGCTGCTGAACGGCAGCGGGATCGACGCCGCCCAGCGCAGCGGCATCGCCGACTCGCTCGGCAGCGGCTCGGTTTCGGCCGGGCTGCAGGGCCTCGACCCCACCCAGGCCCACCAGGCGACCGTCGCCGGCAATGAAGCCTTCGTCTATGCCCTCGGCAGCGCGATGACCGTCGCCGCGGTCGTCGCCTTGGCCGGCGCCGCCGTTGGGGTCCTGGCGATCCGCGCCAAGGCGAAAGGCGGGACGACTGTGGAGGCGGCCGAGGCGGTCGCCAATCCGGGCGGTTCGGCGATCGCCGCCGAGGAGCGCGTCGAGCGCGCGACCGAGCAGGTGGCGTAGTGTCGCCGCGCGATGCTGATCCTGCTGCCACCGTCGGAAGGCAAGGCCGCGCCGAGCAGCGGGCCGCCAGTCGAACTAGACGCGCTCGCCTTCGCCGCCGAGCTGACGGAGTCGAGGCAGAAGTTGCTTGGAGCGCTCGAGCGGCTCGCCGCGGAGCCGCGGCAGCGGGCCGCGGCGATGCTCGGCGTCTCTCCCAACCAGGCGGGTGAGGTCGAGGTAGACGCAAAGCTCGCGGGCGCCCCGGCGGCGCCCGCGGCTGAGGTCTACACCGGCGTCCTCTACGACCGGCTGGGGCTGCCGGCGCTGCCGAAGAAGGCGCGCGAACGGGTGCTGATCGCGAGCGCCCTCTGGGGCGTGCTGCGGCCCTCGGACCCGATCCCCTACTACCGCTTCTCGGCGAAAGCGAGACTGCCGCAGATTGGCGCGCTAGCTGGGTTCTGGCGGCCCGCGCTGAAGGCGGCGCTCGCCGACGAGGACGGGAGGCTGGTGGTCGACATGCGCTCGGGCGCCTACGCGGCGGCCTGGAAGCCGAAACGGGCCGAGCTGCTGGCGGTCCGCGCCTTCACCGAGGAGGGCGGCAAGCGCAAACCGGTCTCGCACATGGCGAAGGCGGTGCGGGGCGAAGTCGCGAAGGCGCTGCTGGCCGCAAAGCGGGCGCCGGAGGACGCCGAGGCCGCCGCCGACGTAGCAGCGAAGGCGGGCTTCGAGGTCGAGCTCACCCCCAACCACCTCGACGTAATAGTCCCCGCCTAACTCACCGAACCGCCGAGGGCCATGCCGCCGACGGGCCGATTTCGTGCCTATGGCTCCCGAAATAGGCCCATCGGCCCCACGGGGAGCGCGGGCCAGGTTGGGGGGGCGCTCAGGTCGAGCTGTGGCAGCGTCAGGACCGGGACGTCGCCGAGCGCGGTAATTGTCTCTCGGTTCGATTCCTCGATCTCGCTCGGCCGCTCTGGCCATGGCGTCTGCACAACCGCCCGCACCTCCAGCCCGGCCGCCCGCGCTGACTCGATGGTCAGCAGCGTGTGGTTGATCGTCCCCAGGCCAGGGCTTGCCGCGATCACCAGCGGCAGGCCGAGGTCGGCCGCCAGGTCGCGCACCAGGTAGTCGGCCGCCAAGGGGACCAGCAAGCCGCCGACGCCCTCGCAGACCAGCGCCTCGGCGCCCTCGCCCGCTGCCCGCGCCGCCTCGCGCAGGACCTCGGGGTCGATCCGCTCCCCGGCAAGCGCCGCCGCCAGGTGCGGGGAGGCGGGCGGGTCGTAGCGGTAGGGAGCGATCTCGGCGTCGGTCTGCCCCGACCCCGAGGCCCGCCGCAACAGCTCGTGGTCGCTCTCGACCCCTTCCTCCAGTCCGGTCACCGCCGGCTTGAAGACCGCCACGGTCCGCCCTTCGGCCACCAGCGTCCGCGCGATCGCCGCCGCGACGACGGTCTTGCCGACCTCGGTGCCGGTCCCCGTGACGAAGATCCCGCGAGGGCTCAGACCGGGACTCCAACGACCCCGAGCTCGCGCGCCGCCTCGCCGATCGTCCGCGCCGCCGCCTCGAGCTGCTCGGGGGCGTGGCTCGACATCACCGTCAGGCGCAGCCGCGAAGTGCCCTCCGGCACGGTTGGCGGCCGGATTCCCTGGGCGAAGACGCCGCGCTCGAGCAGCAGCGACGTTAGACGCATCGTCGGCTCGGCCTCGCCGACCAGGACCGGCAGGATCTGGGTCTGCGAGCCGCCGACGTCGAGTCCCTCGCGGTCGAGCGCCGCCCGCATCAGCGCCGCGTTGCGGCGCAGCGAGGCGACCCGCTCGGGCTCGGCTCGCAGGATCGCCAGCGCCTCGGCGGCGGCGGCGACTGCTGCCGGGGGCGGTGCCGTCGAGAACACGAAGGGCCGCGCCGTGTTGAGCAGGAAGTCGACCGTCTCGCGCTCGGCGCAGACGTAGGCGCCGTAAGCGCCGAGCGCCTTGCCGAGGGTGCCGACGACGACCATGCCCGGTTCGCCGGCCAGGCCGGCGTCGCGGACGGCGCCGCGGCCGCCCGGCCCGATCGCGCCGGTCGCATGCGCCTCGTCGACCAGCAGCCGGGCGCCGTGGCGCCGCGCCAGCTCGTAGAGCTCGTTCAGTGGCGCGACGTCGCCGTCCATCGAGAAGACGCCGTCGGTGACGATCAGCGCCGCCTGCCCTTCGGCGTCGGTCAGCCACCAGTCGAGGTGCTCGAGGTCGCGGTGGCGGTAGATCCGCGTCTCGGCCCGGGCCAGGCGGCAGCCGTCGATGATCGAGGCGTGGTTCAGCTCGTCGGAGAAGACGACCTCGCCGGCGCCCGCCAGCGCCGCGATCGTCCCGGTGTTCGCCAGGTAGCCGGAGCCGAACAAGAGCGCCTCGGGAAAGCCCTCGAACTCGGCCAGCTCGACCTCGAGGTAGCGGTGCGGCTCCATCGTCCCGGAGATCAACCGCGAGGCTCCCGCCCCGGCGCCCCAGTGCAGCGCCGCCTGCGCCGCCGCCTCGCGCACCCGCGGGTCGTCGGCGAGGCCGAGGTAATTGTTCGAGCAGAGCAGCAGCACCTCGCGACCGTCGAGCCGCACGGTCGGCCCCTGTGGGCCTTCGATCAGCCGCAGCCGCCGATGCAGGTCCCGCTCGCGCAGGTCTGCCAGCCGCGCCGCGACGTCGGTCATGTGCTCAGGCCGCCGTCGGGTATGACGGCTTCCGCTTGCCTTTTTTCACCACCCGCAGTTGGGTCGAGGGGTCCCACATCGGCGCCTCGTCCTGGCGGTCGATCAGCTCCCCCATCGGGGTCTGCGGCGTCTCGCCCTCGAGCCAGCCGGAGCGGTTGTCGGGGCGCGGGTTGGCGCCGTTGTCGTCCTGGCGGGCGACGTTCAGCCCGAGCTCCTCGAACATCGCCCGGTCCTCGGCCGGCTCGGCCCCGAGCGTGGTCAGGAAGTTGCCCATCATCACCCCGTTCAGCCCCGCCTTGACGGCCAGCTTGTGCATCGATCCGAGGTTCTCGACCCGGCCGCCGCAGAGGCGGAACAGCGCCCCGGGGATGATCAGGCGGAAGATCGCGATCCACTTCACCGCCTCCCAGGGGTCCATCACCTCGCGATCGCCGAACTTCGTCCCCTGCTTCGGGATCAGCAGGTTGATCGGCACCGAGGTCGGGTTGATCTCCGACAGCTCGAAGGCCATCTCGACCCGCTGCTCGGGGCTCTCGCCGAGGTTGAGGATGCCGCCGACGCAGGTCTCGAGGCCCGCCTCCTTTACCGCCTCGATCGTCCGCAGGCGGCCCTCGTAGCGGACCGTGGACGAGACCTCGGGGTAGTAGGAGCGAGCCGACTCGACGTTGTGGTGGACGCGTTGGACGCCGGCATCCTTCAGCGCTTTGGCGCGCTCGGTCGACATGTGGCCGATCGAGATGCAGCGCTTCAGGTTGGTCTGCTCGGAGACCAGTTCGGCGCCTTCGAGGATTTTCTGGAAGTCGCGTTTGGAGAGCCCCTGACCCTGGGTGACCATGCAGAAGCGGTGGGCGCCGGCCGCTTCGGCGGCTTTCGCGTGTTCGAGGATCTGCTCCGGCTCCATCATCGCGTGCATCACCGTGTCGGCGTCGGCGAAGCGCGACTGCGCGCAGAAGCCGCAGTCCTCGGCGCAGCCACCGGACTTGGCGTTGACCAGCGAGCACATGTCGGTCGAGTCGCCGAAGTTCTCGCGGCGCACCTCCCAGGCGCGTTCGACCAGGGCTTCGATCTCCTCGTGGTCGGTCTGCAGGCCGTAAGAGAGCGCTTCGGAGGGGGTGATCAGCGATGCCATCGATGCCCTTCTTTCAGGGGGTGGACCAAACCGGGAGGCTAGGTGCCGACCCGGACAAGCCGTAGCATCGCAGCATGGATCAGGCGACGGCTCGCAGGCGCCGGGTCGCGTTTGTGGTTCTCGCCCTGGCGGCGTTGCTCGGGCTCGCCACGGGGATCGCGCTGGGCGCGGCGCCGGGCGAGGAGCGGGCGGCGCAGGTCGAGATCCGGATGGCGCGACTGCTCTCGCCGCCGCAGCTGGCGGGCCAGCGGCTTGTCGCCGGCGTCACCGGGACCACGGTCTCACCGCAGCTGCGGCAGGCGATCCGCGCCGGCCGGCTGGCCGGGGTCGTGCTGTTCGCCGAAAACTTCCCCAGCCGGGCGGCCGGCCGGCAGCTGGTCCGCCAGCTGCAGGCGATCCCGCGGCCGCGGCTGCTGGCCGCGCCGCTGCTGGTGATGATCGACCAGGAGGGTTGCCAGGTGGTGCGGCTCTCAGGCGCGCCGAGCGCCTCGGCGCAGGAGATGGGCGAACGCGGCGGCAGCTTCAGCCAGCGTCAGGGGCGGCTGACCGCCGCCAACCTGCTCGACGTCGGCGCCAACGTCGACCTGGCGCCGGTCCTCGACGTCGCCCGTCCCGGCGGGGTGATCGCCGCAACCGAACGCTCCTTCGGGACCAATCCGCGCCAGGTCGCGACCACCGCGGTGCCTTTCGCGCGCGGTCTCGAAGCGGGCGGAGTCGTCGCCACCGCCAAGCACTTCCCGGGCCTCGGCGCCGCGACCGAAAACACCGACTTCGCGGTCCAGGAAATCGACCTCGCGAAAGCCCGGCTGCGGCTGGTCGACGAGACGCCCTACGAAGCCTTCATCCGTGCCGGCGGGCGGATGGTGATGCTGAGCACGGCGATCTACCCGGCCTTTTCCGACGCCCCCGCCGCCTTCAGCCGTGCGATTGCCACCGGCGAGCTGCGGCGCCGGCTCGGCTTCCGCGGCGTCTCGATCACCGACGCGCTCGAAACGGTCGCGGTCGACGCCTTCGGCGGGCCCGGCCAGGCCGGCGTCGCGGCGGCTCGGGCCGGCGTCGACCTGCTGCTCTTCACCGACCTGGCAGGCGCCGAGGCCGCGCAGCGGGCATTGCTCGCCAAGCTGCGGGCCGGCAAGCTCGACCGCGCCGAGTTCCTCACCGCCGCCGGCCGCGTCCTCGACCTCCGCGCCGAACTCCCACGTTTCCAGAGTTGACCCCCCGATAGCGGGGCAATCGCCGGAAACGTCGCGTTATCACGCCGAGTCGGAGGCTTCCTCGCGGATCGCTTCGACGTCGAACACACGGACCCCGTCGCGGCCGCCGTCCTTCGCCGCGTACATCGCCGTGTCGGCCTCGGAGACCAGGGTGGCGAACGACATCCGCGGGTCGTCGCCGAACATCGCGACGCCGATCGAGGCAGTGACCGGGTCGACCCCGTCGAGGGTCGGGTCGTGGTGGCGGATCGCCGCGACCAGCGCCTCGGCGACGACCTGGGCCTCGGCCGGGGTGCTGCGCGGCAGCACCACCGCGAACTCGTCGCCACCGAGCCGCGCGACGATGTCGCCGGCCCGCGCCCGCCGCCGCAGCACCTGCGCCACCTCCTCGATCAGCCGGTCGCCGGCCGGGTGGCCGTGGGTGTCGTTGACCTCCTTGAAGTGGTCGAGGTCGAGCATCAGCAGCGCTCCGGTGCCGTGGTCGCGCCGCCGCCGCGCCATCGCCCCCCGTACCTCTTCCTCGAAGCGGCGGCGGTTCTTCAGCCCGGTCAGCGCGTCCTCGCCGGCCTCGCGTTCGAGTTGCTGCATCCGCTCCTTCCGGCTCCAGATCAGGATCAGCGCGCCGAGCAGCGAGGAGACCGCGACCCCGATCGCGGCCAGCAGCAGCGGCAGGCTCAGCTCGGGCCGGTTCGGGTCGCGGACCACCAGCAGCCACTGGCGGTTGGCGATCTGCACCGGCGCCGCCGAGGGGTCGTCGAGCTCTGCCGCCCGGCCGGAGATCGGTGCTCCGTTGGTGTCGAACTGCTCGACCGTGTGGTCGGGGAGGACTTCGTTGACGCTGGCCGCGAGGTCGGCGACGCGCAGCGATCCGGCGGCGAACCCGATCAGCGCTCGCTGCCGCTGGGCGACGGTGGCGGTCGGAGCGCCGTCGCGGTAGATCGCCTGGAAGATGTTGAACCCGGCACCGCCGAGGAGCAGGTGGACCACCGGAGTCGCGATCGGCTTGCCGGTGTCGCGGGCGCGTTCGAGGTACGGGGAGCGCAGCGGTTCCGAGCCGACGTCGAAGCCCCGCGCCTCCAGCGACGGTCCTTTCGCGGCGATGTAGGTGACCGGGAAGTATTCGTTGTGCTGCCGCGCGCGGCGCAGGATCCCCTGCCCTGGTTTCCCGGCGCGTTCGGTCATTTCGTATCCGTGCTGCCGTTCCCAAGACGCGCGTTCGGCGGCCGGCACCCTGTCGAGCAGGACCGCGGCGTTCAGCACGTTCTGTTTCAGGAGTGCCTTGCTGACGACGCCGAACTCGTGCTCGCTGATTCGTCCCTCGACCTGGAAGAAGGCGGCGGCGCTGGCCAACTGCCCGACCGCGAGCTGGGCCATCGCTTCGGCCTGGTGGGCGGCGCGCACAGCCTCGTCCTTCTGCATCGTCTTGAAGTCGGCGGTGTCATCGGCGCGGACCACGATCGCGGCCACGACCGAGCCCGCGGCGATCAACGCCACGCACAGCAGACCGATCCAGAATCGGAGTCGCATGCGTGAGTTCTCGGTCGTCTGCATCGCTGTCATTCAATCTGGGAAGCCGCGTGCGGCGACGTCTACGAAGGGCACCCCCGGAACTGCAGCGGAAACGCGCGAGTTCCGCACTCAGCGAGGCCAGGACGGGCCGGAAACCCGATGGGCGATGAAACGCATCGGCAGCCCGCGGGCCGCGCGCGTGCCGCAGTGCGAGCGCGATTCGTCGTTGTTAAGGCGCCATTCCCGAGCGGCGAACGTGCCGACGATGCGGTCGCGCCGGACCTCGCCATCGAGCCGCCAGGCGTAGTCCCACAGCCCTTCGAAGCTTTCGTGCTTGTGCTTTGCAAAGCCGCCACGGCGGCCGATCCGAACGCGGTCATTCCACCCGGTGAGGCTGACGCTGCCGAATTTGCGGCCGCCGTCCTCGCAGTGGACCGTCGAGCCCGTTTTGGTCGCGACGACGCGATGGCCGTGGACCACGATCCGGACGAACAGGCTGTGCCGGTGGGCAACGAAGGTGGTCGCCGCGACATTCCCCGCGGCAGGTGAGACCGAGCAGGCGAGGATCGTCGCCAGCCCCGCGAGCGTGAGGACTCCTCGCCGTGCTCCCATCGACACAGGCTAGGCGGCGCTGCGGCGCGCCTACTTGGCCTGGACCCCATCAACGTTGTCACCTGAGGCCGCGTGAATTAGTAGTCGCTTCGCTCTCCTGGGCATCCTCCCAGGTCTTCCTCACCTCCTTCGGAGTGCGGTAGCCGAGGCCCGAGTGGGGCCGGTGGTGGTAAGCCTCGACGTAGGCGGCGACCGCCGCCCTTGCCTCCTCGAGGGTCTCGAACTCAGAGCGCCAGACGAGGCGCTCCTTCAGCTTCGAGAACCACGACTCGATGAAGGCCTGCGACTCGGGGTCGCGGTAGCCGCCGCGACGGTGGGCGATGCCGAGCTCGGCGAGTCGGGAGCGGAAGCCGCGCGATGTGTAGGCGGTGCCGTTATCGGTGCCGAGGGTGAGCTGCCCGGGCTTGATCCGGTGTGCTTGCGCTCCCTCCTCGACCACGGCTTCGGCCTCCTGACGGCGGCAGCGCAGGTCAAGGCCGAAGGAGGCGATCTCCCGCGTGCAGCAGTCGACGATCGCGTTCAGGTAGCACCAGCCGTGCTCGGCGACCCAGATGCTTGTCATGTCCATGTGCCATAGCTGGTCGGGGCGCTCGACCCGGAAGTAGCCCGGCCGGCGGCGCCGGCCCGAAGGCCGATGACGCTGCAGGAGGCCCTCGGCTCTCATCACCCGCTGGGCGCGCTTGCGGGAGATCGGCCGCTCGAGCTCGCGACTCGTCAGCGCCGCCACCATGCGGGTGCCATCGGTGGGGTTGGCCCTGGCGACCTCGACGATCGCCCGATCGACAGTGCCGGTGGCCGGCCGCCTGGTGGCGGCCGGCCTGCTCTTCGGGGTCCGGTAGATCGCCTGGCGGCTGATCTGCAGGACGCGCGCCACGACGGCGACCTTGCGGCCCCTGGCAACCAGCTGGCGGGACCGGGCGACGCGCTCTCTCACTCCCAGCCCCGCAATGCTTCCCCCGCCACCTCGAGCTCGTAGGTCTTGCGCCCGAGGGCGCGCTCCAGCTCGCGGATCCGCTTCGCCAGCTCCTTCTCGCCCTGGCGCTCGTCTTTGCCCGCGAGCGCGGCCTTGCCGCCCTCGAGGATCTTGTCGCGCCAGGCGTAATAGAGGGTCTCGGCAATCTCGTGCTCCCTGCAGACGTCGCGAACCGAGCGGTCGCCGCGCAGCCCGGCGAGGACGATCTCCAGTTTCTGCTGGGCCGTGAATTTGCGGTACTTGCCTTGCTCTGCCAACTCGATCTCCTTGGTGGTCGAGCGGCCATCCTGCGTGCCGCCTCGGATGCCTCTCCGGGGCTTCGCCCCTCCGAGGCATCCGAGTGATCTACGTCAGGCGGGTGTCAACGCGGGGATGGGGTCCGAGCCAGTCGACGACTCCGCGCTGCTGCTCGGTCAGCTCTACCCCCATCGTTTGCGGCTAGGCGGTTGCGTCGGGGTGGGCGGCCTCCCCGACCGGACTGGACGGCGTCGGCTCCGCGCTCTCCGACTTCTCAGGCTCGGCGAAGATCGCGTCGCCGAGCACCCAGTCGATCGCCTCCTGGATATACGGGGGAGCTTTGAACTGGCACTCGGGGTCGGCGAGCAGCTCGGCCAGGCTTTGAGCGAAGGGGCCCTTGACGGATTCGACCTTCGCCAACAGGAGATTGGCGGCGCGATCATCGTCAAGCCCCTCAAGTTCGTCGGGCAGCTTCTTTGCCACCTGTGGCTTGAACGGAGCCAGCGCCTCGACCATCGACGCCCGGTTCCCTTCGATGGTGGCGAGATCCCACTCGAAGGTCTTCTTGGACAAGAACACTTCGACGTTCTTGTTGCCTGCGACCCGAGCCTTCAGCTTGGCCGCTCGCGGCGACAGTGAATCCTCGGCGTCTTCCTCGGCTTCGAGCACAGGATCGGAGTCCGAGACGACCGCCAGCCGGTAAGGGAGGCGACCGGGCCCGAAGAGATCGCTGAAGGGAGGGAAGGCGACGCCGCCGATGTTGATGACTGAGACGCCCGCGGGAGGGAGGTCCTTGCCGAGCCGGTGGGCGAGCTGGGGCAGAAGCAACTGCTCGGCGATCCCCTCGACCAGGATCACACCGCGGGCGAAGAAGAGTGAAGCCTTGGTCACGTCGAGGAACCGGTGGAGGAAGGCGAGCTGGGTCTGCTCAAGGCCGAAGCGGACCGGCGTCCTGCCCACCGGTGCCCCGCCGCCGGTCGGGCGCGACATCACTGCGAGGCGGTCGACCCTGGCCGAGGATGCGAAATTCGGCGAGTGGGAGGTGACAATCACCTGAGTGCGGCCGCCCGCCTCCTCTTCGATGAAACGCATCAGAAGATCCTGGAGCTGGGGATGGAGGTGGGCCTCGGGCTCCTCGATCAACATCACCCGCAGATGTGGATCCTCGTCGCCTGGAGCGTCGACGATCGCCGCCAGGAGGACGGCCATATAGAGGAGGTTGTTGAAGCCGAGGCCGTTTTGATCCATCTCGAGAGCGGCGAGCTCTCCGATCTTGGCCCGCAAGGTGCCGACGATCCGCAGGAAGACAGGATCCCCAAAGGCAAGGGTGCTCTGCTGTGCAAAGCGCCCGCCCCCGGTCATCCCCTTGAGGCGCTTGTCGACGTGGCCGCGGGCCTCGACGATCTTGCTGACCTCGTCGAGCCGCCGATTGGCCTCCTCCATCAGCTTCTCGACCTTCTCGCGGTCCTCGTGGTCGAGGGGCGTCAGGGCGGCGAGCAGCGCCACCAACTTGTTGTCGCGACCGGGGCGCAGGTCGACGGCCGCGTCGCGGAGCGGATGCAGGTAGACAAAGCGGATCGCTTCGCGGGCATGGCGCTCGGCCCCGGCGTGTTCGGAATTCCCCCCGAACCACTCGACCCGGACCCGTTGGTCGGCGCCAAGCCGCGCCTTCAGTCGCAGCTTTGCCACCCCCTCCCCCTGCTCGGGGGCGAGGCAGGTCAGGAGCCGCGACTGCTCCTCGCCGTCGAGTTCCTCCAGAGTTACGCAGAGTTCGAGCTCGTCGGAAACCGAGGCGCCGGTGCCGTCGTGGGCGAAGTCCTCAGACGCAAGCCAGCAACGACCACGAGCCGGGTTGTCCGGCTCAAGAATGCTCCTCAGAGCGTCGATTAGATTGCTCTTGCCCGCATTGTTCTCCCCGACAACAACCGCAAGCGGAGCGGGGAGGCGGTACATACCCTCGAGGTTGCGGTAACCGCGCGCCGTCAGTGACGTGATCTGCATCATCTAGAAGGCGGTTACCGGGTGGCGACCGACGAGGTGCCTCCAGCCTCGATTCGTCCAACTCTCAAGTCGCTCCCCCAGTCGAGACGGACGGAAAGATCCATATAACACCAGATCATGAAGTGGTTCGCCAAGCCTTTACTATGGCCCGAGCCCTCCCCGGGTCGCGGGCCTATTTGATCCGGCGGAGAGTGACGGAGCCCTTCGGCTCCCTGGCGAAGTCCTCGGGCAGGAGCTCGGCGAGGCGCTCGATCGGCAGACCCGCCGTAGCCGAAAACTGCGCGTCGTCCCAACCGGCGGCCGAACGGAGCAGCGAAACCGCCTCCGGGAAGACGGTTGGCCGCTCCAGCTCGCCGTCCGTACCGGGCTCCTGTCGCCAGTGGCCCAGCGATCGACGGCGGATATTCAACGAACGGTAGGTAGCGGGGTCGAGTAGATCGAGATCACGCGCTCTACGCGCCAAAGCTGCGGCCGAAATGCCCCACTTCGGACGCAACCGGAGGAAGTCCTCCCATCGGCGAGCGGTGTGGGCGATGTCGAGGATGAAGTCCTTCGCCGGGACCATGAGCGCAAGAGCGAAGCGGTAGGCCTCTTTCTCGCGCTCGGCCTCGTCCGGGACGTTGAAGGCGTCCCAATGGTGAAGCACGGCGTGTCCTAACTCGTGGGCGACGGTCAGCCGCTGGCGCGCCCAGTCTGTCGCGTAGGTGTTCATGAGGATCCAGCGCCTTGCCTCGCGGCGGGGATGGGCGTACGCCGCTTCGACTTTGGGGTGGCCGAAATCGACCCTGAGGACGACGGTGCCGGAAGCCTCGATGAAGGTGGTGAGGTCGGCGATCGGGCCCGAAGGAATCCTCCACACCCTCCGCAGCGCAGCGGCGGCGTCCTCGGGGTCGGCGCCTAGCGGGTCTTCGGCGCTCGGCCAAGGAAGCTCCGATTCCACGTCGACCTCCTCGAGAATGCGAGAAGCAGCAAGCCGCGCAAGCTCGGTACGCCCCTCGATCTTCCGCTCGTCCTTTTTGGTCGCAACACCCGACGCGCGAAACATCGGCGTAGTCGTAGCCAAAGATCTGTCTTCGAGGGTGAGTGGCAACACGCCGAGTACCGATGCGATCCGCGGCAGGAGTTCGGGCTCAGGAATCCGCTGCCCCTTCTCCCAATGGGAGACCGAGACCTGACTCACCCCGACTTCCGCTGCGAGGTCGGCCTGCGACATCGACCTGGCGCGCCGCGCGAGCCGCACGGCGTCGGGATTGAACGACTCCGCCACGGGCTATCCCCGTTCGCGGGACGGAAGCGCTCCGGGCAGGCTGACCTTCGGTTTCCCGGGAATGCTTGCCGCGGCCGGCCGGATCTCCTCGGCCTCCATTTCGGCGATCGCACGGAGAGAGACTGCTGGCCCGACCGGGCCCTTGGGTCCGGCGGCGACCGCGTCGACCACAGCCTGGCCAAAAGGGTCGCCGTTCAGGCGAAGGAGGATCGTCTCCTCGATCGAGGTGGGCCGCGGAGGCGGCGGCAGGAGGAAGTGCTCGAGTTCGGGCTGGACGCCGAGCAATTGCTTGGCTGCCTCGCGGCGTGACTCAGGCGTCGTCTTCGAGAGGCGGACCGTAACGGAGCCTTCGACCAGCCATTCATAGGCGCCGCTTTCGAGGTGCTCTTCGATCAGCTCCCAGCCGAGCGCCGGAGCGATCTCGGCGCGCATCGCGGTGGCTACCAGCATCCGCCGCTCTGCGGCGACCGCCACGGCGGCCGGCTGCTGGTCGGCGGACGCGAAGAGCGCCCGCCGACGAGAGATGCCCTTCATCGCGTCCTGGTCGACCGCCAGGATGCGAGGAGCAGCGGGCCTGACGATGCGGATCAACTTCTCGGTCGCGACCATGCGAGAAATATAACCGATTTTTATAACAGCAGATCCAGAGCAGCCGCTCAGCCTGCAAAAGCGAATTAGCGGGGCTGAGGCT
>Ga0081455_10002534_pt1 | contig 21714 bp, 21 predicted proteins | sample TabmetS3T2R1_FD_70207 | JGI IMG/M metagenome (GOLD analysis project Ga0081455, IMG submission 70207) | Tabebuia heterophylla rhizosphere microbial communities from the University of Puerto Rico - S3T2R1 | ecosystem: Host-associated > Plants > Roots > Rhizosphere ...
AACCTGCTGTTTTGCACCTTGGCGGCGGCGCTCGGTTACCGACGCGGCCTGCGCGTCCTCGTTGGTGGCATGTGCGAGACCGACTACTCCGGCTATCCCGATTGCCGCAACGACACCTTGCAGGCCCTGGCCAAGGCAATTTCGCTGGGGCTCGCCGCGCCGTTCCAGATCGAAACGCCGCTGATGTGGATCGACAAGGCGGCGACCTGGAGCCTGGCGGCAGAGTTGGGTGGGCCGCCGCTGCTCGAGGTGATTATTGAGCACACGCACACGTGCTATAGAGAGGAGCGCGGCACGCGCCACCCCTGGGGCTATGGCTGCGGCAGCTGTCCGGCCTGCGAGCTCAGGGCAAAGGGTTGGGAAAAATGGCAAGTGAGCGCCAAGAGCTGATCCGCGCGGTCGAGCTGGCCATCGCCGGCGACTGGGAGGACGCGCACAAAATCGTGCAGCAGGACGAAACCGATCAGACCAGCTGCTGGATTCACGCCGTGCTGCACAAGATCGAGGGCGATGGGGACAATGCGCGCTACTGGTACGGGCGCGCCGGCCAAGCCTACGAGGCCTATGCGGACGCCCAGGCCGAGCTCATGGCGATCAAGGCCGCGCTGACCTATTGAGGGGTGGACGGGGTTCTTGAGGCGGGCGGCTCCTTGTCCGCCGTCTCGGCTGTGACAAAAGGTCGAGCATGGCACACCATCCTCAATGGCCAGAGCTGCCGCTATCCGCTTGGAACGGGACGTGCGAGACCCTGCACCGCTGGACCCAGGTGGCGGGCAAGATTGCGCTCGCGCTGAACCCCCTCGTCAATCATTGGTGGAACGTCACCTTGCTGGCGACGGCGCGCGGCCTCTCGACGCCACCCCTGCCCTGGCAGGGGAGCACGTTCACCATCGACTTCGATTTCATCGAGCATCGCGTCGACGTCATGACGAGCCATGGCGCCGCGGCAGGCTTGGCCCTGGAGGCGATGCCGGTTGCGCGTTTTTATGCCGAGCTGATGGCCTGCCTCAAGCGCCTCGGCATCGACGTGCACATCTGGACGATGCCCAATGAAATTGTCGATGCGGTCCCCTTTGAGCGGGATTACGCCAACGCCGCCTACGATGGGGTGTGGGTGGGTCGGTTCTGGCAGGCGCTTTCCCAGTCCGATCGGGTGCTCAAGCAGTTTCGCACCCGCTTTATCGGCAAGGTGAGCCCCGTCCACTTTTTTTGGGGCAGCTTCGATCTGGCCGTGACGCGCTTTTCCGGACGCACGGCGCCGCCGCCGACGGGGGTGACGCCGAACGTGGCGGCCTGGGTCATGCAAGAGGCCTACTCGCACGAGGTTAGCAGCTGCGGCTTCTGGCCGGGCAACGGCGGCTATGGGCGCGCCGCCTACTATGTCTATGCCTACCCCGAACCCGAGCGTTATGGTGCGACCCCGATCGCGAGCGACGGCGCCTTCTACGATCGCAATCTCGGGCAGTTCATTCTGCCCTATGACGTGGTGCGGCAAGCGCCCGACCCCGACGCGGCGCTGTTGGGCTTCCTTCAGGAGACCTACGTCGCCGCCGCTGAGCTCGGAGGTTGGGACCGCAAGGCGCTGGAGCGCCAGGTTTCATGAAAAGAGCGAGCGCGGGCCAGCCGCCTGGCGCTTGGCCCGTCAGATTTCGCGCGTGAGCCGAGCCCGGCCAACAACGACGTGTACGTCCAACCCCGCGGCAGCGAATCAGTTTAGGTTGCGCCCACAAAATGCTTCGACCTCAACGTGTGAGGATGCCGCAACGCCTGCGGCATTTTCGTTAAGGGGCCGAGCCAACAACCAGGGGGTGCCATATGCCGCCAATGATGCGCAAATCTCTCGATGTCCTCATCGCGCTTGCGCTGACTGCCGCCGTCTTTTTCGTGATCGTCGTCGCCAACAGCTCGCTGATGGCCCGCGGCGGCACCATTCAGGGCGTGAGGCTCTGGTACGCCTTCATCGGGCGGCCCGACATCCTCGGCACCATGATCCTGACCGCCCTGGTCACCATGGCCTATATCGTTTGGCAGCAGCGCGGCGGCCGTCCGCGCCTCTAAAGGCCGTGAGCGCGGCGCGCCGTCAGCCCGACTTTACCCAAGGGCTGGGCGCGCCAAGGCGCTCCGGGCGAGAAAGAGCTACCCAAGGGGGCGCGTGCCGCGTGCGGGCGGACGCCCTCGTTTCCAACGTTTTCTCATGGGCTCGCCGACCTTTGCGGTCGCGGGGCATTGGTCCGTGTCGTCTCGGTGACCGACATCGAGCGCGGCCAAAGCGGCCCCGCGGGTGTGTGCGCTCAGGCCCGGGGCGCCCGGCCGTCGGCCAGGGCGACGCCGCTGAGGCGGGCCAGCTCGTCCGGGGCCAGCTCCGGCACAATGTCTCGGAGCACCAGCCCGTCCGGGGTGACATCGATCACGGCCAGATCGGTGTAGATGCGCGAAACGCAGGCCTTGGCGGTCAGCGGGTAGGTGCACGCCGGCACGATCTTGCTGTCCCCGGCCTTGGTAAAGTGCTCCATCATGATGAAGGTGCGCTTGGCGCCGATGGCGAGGTCCATGGCGCCACCAACCGCCGGGATCGCCTGCGCCTCCCCCGTGTGCCAGTTGGCAAGATCTCCGGTAACCGACACCTGGAAGGCGCCGAGCACACAAATGTCGAGGTGGCCGCCGCGCATCATGGCGAAGGAGTCGGCATGGTGAAAAAAGGCGGCACCCGGCAGCGCGGTCACCGGCTGCTTGCCCGCGTTGATGAGGTCGGGATCCTCTTCGCCTCTAGCCGGCGCCGGCCCCATGCCGAGCAGTCCATTCTCCGAATGCAGAAAGATCTCCTTGCCCTTCGGCAAATAGTCGGCGACCAGCGTCGGCAGGCCGATGCCCAAATTGACGTAGGCGCCTTCGGGGATGTCGCGGGCAACGCGCGCCGCCATCTCCTTGCGGTTCAAGCGTTTCAGGTTGGCAAGCTCTGCCGTCATGGCTCTGCCCTCACGTCTCCTTGCGTGACGCGCCGTCGATGCGCACGATCCGCTGCACGAATATTCCCGGGGTGACGATCGCCTCCGGGTCGAGCGCACCGACCTCCACCACCTCGCTCACCTCGGCGATGGTGAGCTTGGCCGCCATGGCCATGACCGGCCCGAAGTTGCGCGCCGTCTTGCGGTAGATGAGGTTGCCCCAGCGGTCACCCCTATGCGCCTTGATCAGGGCCACGTCGGCATGAATGGGGAACTCCAGCACATAGTCACGGCCCCGGATGCGGCGCGTCTCGCGCTCGCCGGCGAGCAGCGTGCCGTAGCCGGTCGGCGAGTAGAAGGCGCCGATCCCCGCACCCGCGGCACGGATGCGTTCGGCCAGGTTGCCCTGCGGCACGACCTCGAGTTCGATCTTGCCGGCGCGATAGAGACCGTCGAACACCCAGGAATCGGTTTGCCGCGGAAACGAGCAGATCACCTTGCGCACCCGCCCGGTTTTGAGCAGCGCCGCCAGACCGGTATCGCCGTTGCCGGCGTTGTTGGAGACAATCACGAGGTCGCCCGCCCCCTGGGCGATCAAGGCATCGATCAAGGCGAACGGCATGCCGGCGGTGCCGAAGCCGCCGATCAGCACCGTCGAGCCATCCTTGACATCGCCGACCGCGGCCGCGGCCGATTCCATGACCTTGTCGATCACTGTGTCGTTTGTCCCTACTCAACAGCGCCGAGCCTACTTCTTCTTGGCGTCGAGGGCGGCAAAAGTTCCGCCCTCGGCCGCCAGCTTGTCGAGCAGCGGGGCGATTTTCCAGCGCGCGCCGTACTTGGACTCGTAGGCCTTGATGCGCTGGGCGGCCTTCTCGAGGCCGATCACATTGTCCACCTGCCACATCGGCCCGCCGCGCCAGGCCGGGAAGCCATAGCCGTTGAGATACATGGTATCGATATCGCTGGCTCTGAGCGCGATGCCTTCCTCGAGGATCTTGGCCCCCTCGTTGGCAAGCCGCAGCAGGCTGCGCTCCACGATTTCATCGGCGGGAATCGACCGCTGCTTGATTTGCAGCGCCTCGGCCTCGGCGCGAATGAGCGCCTCGATCTCCGGGTCGACCATGCGCTTGCGGTTCTCGTCGTATTTGTAGTAGCCCGCCCCGGTTTTTTGTCCGTGCCGGCCCATCTCCACGATCTTGTCGGGGATGCGCGCATTCTGGGCGGCCTCGCCGGTCAACTTGCGCTCCTTGCGGATGCGGTAGCCAACGTCGAGGCCGGCGAGATCGCTCACCGCCAGGGGACCCATTGCCATACCCCAGCCTTCGAGCGCCCCGTCGATCTCTTGCGGCATAGCGCCTTCGAGGCTCATCGCCTGCACTTCCCCGCCGTAGGCCGCCAACATGCGATTGCCGACAAAGCCGTCGCACACGCCGGCCTGCACGCCGACCTTGCCGATGCGCTTGGCAATCGCCATGGCCGTCGCCATCACGTCGCCGGCGGTCTTGTCCGCCCGCACGATCTCCAACAGGCGCATGATGTTGGCAGGCGAGAAGAAGTGAAGGCCGACCACGTCCTGCGGCCGCTTGGTCTCATCCGCGATCGCATCGACGTCCAAGGTCGAGGTGTTGGTGGCGATGATGGCGCCAGACTTGGCAATCTTATCGAGCTTGCCGAACACCTCTTTCTTGAGCGCCATGTTTTCGAAGACCGCCTCGATGATGAGGTCGGCCTGCCCCAGGTCGGCCATCTCCAGCGAGGGCGTCAGCTTGGCAAAGCGATCGGCCGCCTGCGCCGCCGTGATGCGCCCGCGCTTGGCGTTGGCCGAGAGCGTGTCCTTGATGCGCGCCACGCCCTTGTCGAGTGCCTCCGGCGTGGTTTCGACGATGGTGACGGGAAAGCCGCCATTGAGGAACGCGAGCGCGATGCCGGTGCCCATCGTGCCGGCGCCGAGGATGCCGACGGTGTTGACCTCGCGCAGCTTCGTGTCGGGTCCAATGCCAGGCAGGTTGGCCGCCTGCCGCTCGGCAAAGAAGGCGTATTGCAGGGCGCGCGCGTAAGGGCTGGCGGCAAGCTCGCGAAAGAGGGTGCGCTCGCGCTGGCTGCCTTCGGCAAGCCCCAGCTGGGTTGCCGCCTCCACCGCCGCAATCGCGGCTTTGGCGGCGAGCGGCCCGCTGGGGTGGCGGCCAATCTGCAGCCTCGCCGTATGGAAGGCGTCGGCGGCAAACGTCCCCGGCTCGATGTTCTTTTCGCCGATGCGGCGCGGCGGCTTGCCCGTCTGCTGTTCGGCAAAGGCAATTGCGGCCGGTAACAGGTCTCCTTCCACCACCTTGTCGACCAGCCCGGCGGCGGCCGCCCGCTGGGCATCGATGAAGTTGCCCGTGGTGATCAGCTGCAGGGCCGGCTGGACGCCGATGGCGCGCGGCAGGCGCTGGGTGCCGCCGGCACCTGGCAGGATGCCGAGCTTGATCTCGGGCAAGCCGAGCTGACGCACGTCCTTGGCTGCGACCCGATAGTGACAGCCGAGCGCCAGCTCCAGGCCGCCGCCCAAGGCCGTGCCGTTGAGCGCGGCAACCACCGGTTTGCTCCCCTGCTCGATCTTGTCGATCAGCTGGGGCAGGAACGGCTCCTTCATTTCCGCCTTGAATTCGCTGATATCGGCGCCCGCCGAGAAGAATTTGCCCGTGCCCGTCAGCACGATGGCCTTGACCCCGGCATCGGCGTTGGCGGCGGCAAAGGCCTGCTCGAGGCCAACGCGCAGCGCATGGCCCAGGGCGTTGACAGGGGGATTGTTCATGCGGATGACCGCGATCTCACCCTTTTTCTCGGTCTCGACGATCGCCACGACGCACTCTCCTCTGTTTGGCCTTTGACAGTTTGGCGGCCCGGCCTGCCGCGCATCGACCCGGCTTGGCGCTGGGCTGGCGGCGAGGTTACTCTCACCCAACGAAGCATACCAGAAGCATAGGAGGAGGAACGCCCATGCTGCACGGATTGATGATGGACCGACCGCTCCTGGTTTCGAGCGTGATCGACTACGCAGCCGAGGTGTTTCCGAACGTCGAGATCGTCTCGCAGACGGTGGAGGGCGGGCTCCACCGCTACGGCTACGCCCAGGCGCGCCAGCGCATCGCCCGGCTGGCCAATGCCCTGTTGCGGCTCGGTGTCAAGGAAGGTGATCGCGTCGCCACACTGGCCTGGAACGGCTATCGCCACTTCGAGCTCTATTTTGCCATTTCGGGCATCGGCGCGGTCTGTCACACCATCAATCCGCGCCTGTTCCCGGAGCAGATCGCCTACATCGCCAATCATGCCGGCGACAGCATGCTGTTCTTCGATCTGACCTTCCTGCCGCTGGTCGAAAAACTGGCTCCCAGCTGCCCGAGCCTCAAGACCTGCGTGCTGATGACCGATCGTGAGCACATGCCCCGCACGGGGCAATTGCAAAACCTGCTCTGCTACGAGGATCTGCTGGCCGAGGCGGACGCCGAGTTCAGCTGGCCGGAATTCGACGAGCGCGCCGCCTGCGCGCTCTGCTACACGTCGGGCACCACGGGTGAGCCAAAGGGCGTGCTCTATTCGAACCGCTCCATGCTGCTCCACACGTTCTTTTTGATTTCCACGCGCCCAGACTTGTTCGCGCACAATCGCACCATTCTGCCGGTGGTGCCGCTGTTCCACGCCAACGCCTGGAGCCTGCCTTACGTCACGCCGCTGACGGGCTGTCCCTTAATCCTGCCCGGCGCGCGGCTCGACGGCCCGACCCTGTTTGATCTGATGGAGGCCGAGGGCGTGGAAGCCGGATGGGGCGTGCCGACCGTCTGGCTCGGGCTGCTCGAGGAATTCAAGAAGCGCGGCCACAAGCCCAAGAAGCTCGTGCAGATCCTGAGCGGGGGCTCGGCGGTGCCGCAAGCCATGATCGACACCTTCACGCGCGACTGGGGCATCGAGGTGACGCACGGTTGGGGCATGACGGAGATGTCGCCGGTCGGCACGCTGACGGTGTTCCGGCCGGACGAGCGCGCAAGGCCACCAATGGACCGCGCCGCGCTCAGCGCCAGGCAGGGCCGTCGCATGTTCGGGGTCGACCTCAAGGTGGTCGACGAGACGGGCCGGCGCGCGCCGGCCGACGGGCAGACCTCGGGCGAGCTGTTCGTGCGCGGTGCCGCGGTGGTGTCCGGCTATTTCAACAACCCGGAAGCCTCCGCCAAGCAAATCGACAGCGAGGGCTGGTTCGGCACCGGCGACGTCGCGAAATTGACGCCGGACGGCTGGCTGTTGATCGTCGACCGTACCAAGGACCTGGTGAAGTCTGGCGGCGAATGGATCAGCTCGATCGACGTGGAGAATGCCGCCCTCGCCGCCGTCAACGGCATCGCCAACTGCGCGGTGATCGGCGTGCCGCACCCCAAATGGAACGAGCGTCCGCTGCTGGTGGTAGTGAAGACGCCCGGCGCCGAGCCGAGCAAGGCCGAGATCCTCGATGCGCTCGGCGCCAAGATCGCCAAGTGGCAGATGCCCGACGACGTGGTGTTCGTCGAGGCGCTGCCGATGACGGCGACGGGCAAGATCTCCAAAAAGGACCTGCGCGCCAAGTTTGCCGACTACCCGTTGCCGGACTGAGGGGCGGCAGCGCGCCGTTTGACGAAGCGCATTTTGCCCAGGTGCCAATAGCACTTTCGGGACGCGGGCAAACTAATTGCCGGGCGCCGTCCCTGGTCCCTCTGGCGCCGGCGGTATCCACGCACCATTTTCACTGCACCGTGAACCGAGGCCGGCCGCGCGGGCCGTCCCTGCCCCTTGAGGAAAGCACATGCTGCGTCGAACCCTCAGTCGCATCGCTGCGCTCGCAGCCGTCATGCTCGTCGCCGCCGGGCTGACGGGCTGTGGTATTAACAATATTCCGACCTTTGAGCAGAACGCCAAGGCCAAATGGTCGGAGGTGCTGAGCCAGTACAAGCGGCGCGCCGACCTCGTGCCCAACCTGGTCGAAACCGTGAAGGGCTTCGCCGCCCAGGAGCAGCAGGTCTTGACGTCGGTGGTGGAGGCCCGCGCCAAGGCCACGCAGGCCCAGGTGCAGTTACCGCCCGACGTGGTCAACAATCCCGAGGCCATGAAGCGCTTCCAGGACGCGCAGAACCAGCTGAGCGGCGCCCTTGGTCGCTTGCTGGCCGTGGTCGAGCGCTATCCGGACATCAAGTCCGGACAGAACTTCCTCGCCCTGCAGTCGCAGCTCGAGGGCACGGAGAACCGCATTGCCATCGCCCGGCGCGACTACATCGAGGCTGTGCGCGTCTTCAATACCGAGCTCACGACCTTCCCGGGCCGGATCTGGCGTTCCCTGATGTATGCCTCGGCCCAGCCAATGGCGACCTTCGACATCACACCCCAGGAGCAGCAGACGCCGCGCGTCGACTTTGGCACCAAGAAATAGCCGGGGCGATCCTTGGCCGTGCGCGCGTCCTGCCGCCGAGCGGCGCCTGGCCTTCGTGCCGCTGCGGTGCCTCGCCGAGCGCAGAAACGGAGCGCCCCCTGAGAGCCATAGCGAGGAAAGCCGGGGATTAGGGATGCCGAGCGCGGCTGCCAGCTTAGCGACTGCCGGGCCTTTTGGTCCGGGCCCGCGCCCGCGGGACGCGCTCGCCTTGGCTGGCGCGGCCTGGCGCACGGCAGTGGCGATGCTCCTTCTCCTCGGGCTCGGCCTTGCCTTCGCGGCGGCGGCGCCCAAATTTCCGGCCCTCACCGGTCGCATCGTCGATGAGGCCAACCTGCTGTCGGCCGAGGACCGTCGTGCCCTCGAAGGCGAGTTGCAGGCGCTTGAAGAGAAATCCTCCGATCAGCTCGTTATTTATACGGCGCGCTCGCTGCAGGGCTATGAAATCGAGGATTTTGGCTACCAGCTCGGCCGCACCTGGCAGATCGGGCAGCAGGGCAAGGACAACGGCGTCGTTCTGATTGTGGCGCCGAACGAGCGCAAGGTGCGCATCGAGGTCGGGCGCGGGCTCGAGCCGCAGCTCACCGATCTCATGAGCAAGCTCATCATCGAGAATGCGATCCTGCCCGCGTTCCGGCGCGGCGATTTCGTCGCGGGCATCAAAGCCGGCGTGCGCGACATCCGCGACGTCCTGCTGGGCGACGCCGAAGCGGTGAAGGCGCGCGCTCGCTCCGCGGCGAAGCGCGAGGGCGGGGGCGGCCTGTCGCCGGCCCTCATCTTTCTCCTCTTTTTCATTGTGATGGCGCTGGTGCTCATCCAGGCCGAGGCGCGCCAGACCGCGCATCCCCAACGCCTGGACGGGCGCAATCGGCGACGCGTGGGCGGGCGCAATCGGAGCGATCCCGGGCCGATTATCATTCCGGGGTCCTGGGGTGGCGGTTCCGGGAGCTGGGGCGGGTCCGGAGGCGGCGGCTTCTCTGGGGGCGGCGGTTCGTTCGGCGGCGGGGGCGCTTCGGGAAGTTGGTAGGGTTGAGGCAAGGCACGGGATTTCGGTCATGACGATCGTCAGTGCAACGGATCGCCAACGCGTCGCCGACGCCATTAACAATGCCGAGCGCAAAACCTCGGGCGAAATCGTGGCCGTGATCGCGGGCGAGAGTGCGAGCTATGCGTACGCTCCCTTCCTGTGGGCCGCGTTGGTGGCACTGGCGGTGCCGTTCCCCCTGATCTTCTGGACCTGGTGGCCGATCCAGCACATCTACATCCTGCAGCTCGTCGTCTTCGCCGTTTTGCTGCTGATCTTCATGTATCGCCCGCTGCGGTTGGCGCTGGTGTCGCGGCGGGTCAAAAAGGAGCGCGCGCACCGGCGCGCCGTTGAGCAATTCTTGGCGCAAAACCTGCACACCACGCCAAGCCGCACCGGCGTGTTGATTTTTGTGTCGGTGGCGGAACACTTCGCCGAAATCATCGCCGATGCCGGCATCAACGAGAAGGTGGCCGAGGGGACCTGGCAGGCGATCGTCGACCAGCTCACCAAGGATATCGGCAACGGCCAGTCCGTGGAGGGGTTCGTGCGCGCGGTCGAGGCCGTGGGGCGCGAGCTCGCCCAGCATTTTCCGCCGGGGACGCATGATCCGCACGCCTTCGCCAATCATCTGATCGTACTGCCCTCGGAGTAGGGCCCGCACGATCGCCAGGGGACCTGCGGGGTTCCATGGCTGGGCGCCGGCCCCTGCTCGTCGCCGCGGGCCGACGCCGGAAAAGACTTGAGAGATGCGCGACACTCCGCTTTATCGACCCTGAAGCGAGCATTGCTGCCAAGCTCAGCTTGGTCCGCAGAGGGTTGCCCGGGTCAGTGCGAATGCCAAAACATGAGAGAGAGCGCATGGAACGCCCTGAAATCCTCAAGCGCGAAATCAAGGTGCTGGTGTTCGATCAATACGGCACCGTGGTCGACATGCAGAAGGGCCTCACCGAGGCGGTCAGGCCGTTCCTGCAACAAAAGGGCTGGAGCGGGGACGCCAACAGCTTCGTCACCTGGTGGCGGCGCACGCACTTCGAGAACTCGATGATTGATGCCCTGTGCGATCGGGGGCACACGCCCTACCGGCAGATCGGCCACCGCGCCGTCTCCTACGTCATGGATCGCTGCGGCCTGACCTACAGCCAAGACGAGGTGCGCTGGCTGGTCAGCCAGATCGAGACTTTGCGCCCGTTTCCTGATGTGCTCGCCGCGCTCGAACAGCTGCGCGCCGCCAACTATGAGCTGGCGATCCTTTCCAACGGCGACCGCGATATGCTCAAGGCCGCCGGTCCCCACATCGGCTTTCGCTTCGACCACGTGATCTCGGTTGCGGAGGCGGGCTATTTCAAGCCGCACTGGAAGACTTACGCCAAGGCCGAGGAACTGATTGGTGCGGACCGCTCGAGTATTCTGTTTGTTGCCAATCACGCCTTCGACTGCATCGGGGCCAAATCTTTCGGCATGCGCAGCGCTTTTATCGACCGGCGCCGCCGGCCCTTCGGGGAGACGCCGCACCAGCCCGATTTGATTGTGGCCAACTTTGCCGAATTGGCGGCGGCGCTGGCCTAAGCCTGGGCCCCGCGTCCCGGGCGCGGCGCTGCCGTTTGCGTCAAGAGCTTGCCCTCGAGCTGCAGGATACAGCCCTCGATATTGTGCAGCACTTCATCCGCCCATTGCAGCTCGCGTTCGATTTCGGCGGGGCTGCGTTTTTTGCGCTCGCTGGCTGTGACTGTGGCCAGATCGATCAGGGCGGCGCTCAGCCAACGGAGCCCGCGCCAAATGCGACGAAAAAACGACGCGGAGCGCCGTCGCTTAGCAGGCTCCGCTCGCGCGGCCTTTTGTCGCCGCAGCAGCGCGCCGCGCAGAAATTTGATCTCGCGCTTTTTGTGCCGCAGCTCCTTCAGGGCCGCCTTGGCCTCGTTCGCCGACGCCACCGTCACGGCGACCGCCGTGCCGTCAATTTTCACGTAACGCATTGGCGCAAGTTGCATTGCGGCCCCTCACTCGGTGGACGATGCACAACAGAGTACACGCTGATGGGGCAGCCGTCAGGCCTCACACCAATCATAGTTGGGAGCGCGCGTTCAAAGTTGCTCTGCACGCAATGCGCGAAGAACCTGGCGCGACATAAAAAAGGTGCCCCAATCTCGCCATAGGCCGTCCTCGAAGGTGCCCTCGTCAGAGAGCAACGCTCTCGCACCGGCCACCGAACAACCGGCGGCCCAACGGAGGGAGACAACGTACGAGTGAGGGATTCGGCCGGTCGCGCATTAGGGATGCGCCCGGCAAGACGGGGACAGCCAGCGCCATCGAAGCCGAAAAAGCTGCGGGCTCGCGAGGGACAAGCGCGCGCCTGGGCGACCTCAAGTGACAATCGCAAGAGTAGGAGTTCCTATGCACAAGCGGCTTTGGACCGTCGCGCTCGGCCTTTCGCTCGGGCTCATCACCACAACAGCCAGCTCACGCACCTACAATTTCGAGCACAATACTTGGACTTCAGACGATGGCGATCGCCAGTCGTCTTCTTCGCACCGCCACCGTGTCGCCTACGCCTATCGCACCGAGGGCGGCGAAGAAAGCGAACCCGTGCATCGGCGCAGTGTCACGCGCGAGCACAGTGGGGCGCGCCATTCACGTGGCGGAAGCTCGCGCAACTGCCTGAAGCCGGCGGCGCGCGCCCTGCTCGATCGCATCGAAACCCATTTCGGCAAAATGCAGATCATCTCGACGTGCCGACCCGGCGCGGTCATTGCCGGCACGGGGCGGCGCTCCAAACATGCGAGCGGCGAGGCCATCGACTTCAACGCCGGCGGCCGCAAAGCCCAGGTGGTCCGCTGGCTGATCGCCAACCATAAGTCCGGCGGCACCATGACCTATCGCGGCATGAGCCACATTCACGTCGATGTCGGCTATCACTTCGTGTCGCTGAACTCGAGCAGCGGCAGGTAGCTGGCAACGGCGACGGAACCAGCGGGGCGCGCGCGCCGCAAGGCGCACGCGCCCCCGTCGAAGCGATTAGGGTACGGCGAGAAGCCACAAACCGCGCGCCAAATAGATCAGCGCCACGCCGATGGTGATGCGCCGGCTCCAGGCCCGAAAACCGGCGTCGGTCATGCGCACCAGGACGAACCCCGCCAGCGAGGTCCCAGCACAGGCGAGCACAATGGCGCCCGCGTAACCCCAGAGGGGGATGTGGATGTCGAAGGTGACCTCGAACGACCCAAAATAGAGGATGCGGTAGACGTGTCCGCTGACCTGGGTCATCGCCTTGGTGCCAACGATCGTGCGGCGATCGAGCGGGCTCTTTTGGAAGAAAATGTCGAGCACGTGCCCGGCGGCGCCGGCCAAAAGTTGCAGGACGATGATAAAGGCGCCGCATAAATAGGGTGCGCCGGGGCGCGTGATGTCGAGCGACAGCCGGCGCGGCAGCGCGTAGGCGGCAAACGGTATCAGTCCCAGTCCAAGGTAGATTGTGGCCTTGCTGGGTAAAATGGCGATCGAGCGCATGATGAGGAACATCGTCGTTGACCCGACGAGGAAGCGCCAGACGATGCTCCAGTCGACGTGGCGCGACCAGAGGACGGCGCGCCAACCGTTGGACGCCATCTGGACCACGCCGAAGAAAACCATGGCCGGGGCCACGTCCATAAAGAGCAGCAGCAGTCCGAGCAGGAGCATGCCGCCGGCCATGCCGAACATGCCGGAAATGAAGGAGGTAACGACGACGGCAACCGCGATCAGGGCCAGCAAGGCGGGGGCAAACATCTAGTTTTGACCCGCGCAACGTCGCGCTGACCCTAGCGCCCTGGCGATACCGCCGCAGCGCTGCCGGCACGAGCGGCCGCCGCCATGGCGTGCACAAGAGCTTTGCTGGGCCATGTGTTGCATGCCGTCGCTGCTTTCAGTGGGTTGGTGTGCGCGCGCCCCCGTGTGTGTGCGACGTTAATCGCGGCCAGAGGAGGCGACAACGCGTCATGACGCGCTGGGTGTAGGCTAGCGGCGGCCTAATGGTGCGCTCAGGGCAGCGCGCGCGCCGCGCAGTTCCAGGGCAAGGGTCCGAGACCATGGAGCAAAGACTTTGGGGTTCGTCTTTGCCGGCTCTGCGGGCGGCGAGGCGGAAAAGGCGGAAGCTGGGCGGCGGTCCTCGCCCAGCAGAGGAGGGATCAATCCGGCGACCCCGTGGGTTTTGCCTATCCAGAGGCGCAGAGACAGTAGCGGCCCGCCAGCCCCGAGCGTATGGTTTGCCCATGACCGACATCCTGACCCGCATCATCGCCTATAAGCGTGAGGAGATTGCCGCCGCCCAGGCGGCACGCCCCTTGAAGGAGGTGGAGGTGGCCGCGCACGGCGCCCCGCCGGTGCGCCGTTTTGCCGAGGCCTTGGAAAAAGCCATCACCAACGCACGGTTTGGCCTGATCGCCGAAATCAAGAAGGCGAGCCCCTCCAAGGGCCTCATTCGCGCCGATTTCGATCCGCCCGCTCTCGCCAAGGCTTACGAGGCGGGCGGCGCGACCTGCCTTTCCGTGCTGACCGATACGCCGTCCTTCCAGGGCGCACCGGAGCATCTGACCCAAGCGCGTGCGGCCTCGATGCTGCCGGCGCTGCGCAAGGATTTCATGCTCGACCGCTATCAGGTGGCCGAGGCGCGCGCGCTCGGCGCCGATTGCATCCTGATCATCATGGCCGCGGTCGACGACGTTGTCGCCGGCACGCTCTGCGCCTACGCCAAGGCCTGGAACATGGATGCCATCGCCGAGGTGCACAACCGCGGCGAGCTCGACCGCGCGCTGCGCCTGGATTGTCGGCTGATCGGCATCAACAACCGCGATCTCAAGACCTTCGAGACGACGCTCGAGACCACCGAGAGGCTGGCGCCGGGTATCCCCGATGACCGCATCGTCGTGGCCGAGAGCGGGATTACCAGCCCTGCCGATCTGGCGCGGCTCGCCAAAGCCGGCGTGCACGCGTTCCTGGTGGGCGAAAGACTGATGCGTGAGCCGGACGTCGCCACCGCCACGCGCACCTTGCTGGGTGGCTCATGAGTAGCATTGTTTCAGCCTCCTCCATCTCGGCGCGGCACCGCTCTCGCGCGCGCATCACCCGGTGGGACAGGCCGGCATGAGCAAGCTCTCCCATCTCAACGCCAAGGGCGAGGCGCGCATGGTCGACGTGTCGGCCAAAAGCATCACGCAGCGCTCGGCGCGGGCGGAAGGTTTTGTGGCCATGAGCCCGGCCACGCTGTCCCTGCTCGAATCGGGCGCGGCCAAAAAAGGGGACGTGCTTGCCACGGCGCGCCTTGCTGGCATCATGGCCGCCAAGAAGACCCATGAGCTCATTCCGCTCTGCCATCCGCTGGCCATCACCAGCGCGGGCGTCGACTTCGAAGTGAGCCAGGACCCCAGCGGGGTGCGCGTCACCGCGGAGGTCAAAGTTGGAGGCCAAACGGGCGTGGAGATGGAAGCCTTGACGGCGGTCAGCATCGCCTGCCTCACGATCTATGACATGCTGAAGGCAGCGGATAAGGCTATGACCATGTCCGGCATCAGGCTCTTGGAAAAGACGGGTGGCCGCTCCGGGAGTTTCCGCGCCGAGCGCAGAAGCGAGCGTTGAGCCATGGCGCCCTTGTCCGTTGCCGAGGCCCGAGACCGGATCCTCGATAGAGTTGCCCCGACGCCGGCGGAGGTGGTCGCGGTCGAATCAGCGCACGGGCGGGTGCTTGCCGAGGAGTTGGTCGCGCGCCTGACGCAGCCCCCCTTCGATGCCTCGGCGATGGATGGCTATGCCGTCAGGAGCGCGGATCTCGGCACGCTGCCCTCAACGCTTGAAGTCATTGGTCAGGCCGCCGCGGGCCACCCGTTCACCGGCACGCTGGGGCGGGGGCAAGCCGTCAGGATCTTCACCGGCGCGCCCGTTCCCGTGGGCAGCGATGCCATCGTCATTCAGGAGGACACCGAGCGCGTCGGGGACAAGGTCAGGATCCTCGCCGCCAACATCGATCGCACGCACATCCGCCACCGCGGCCTCGATTTCCAAGAGGGCGCGGCCTTGCTCGCCCCGGGACGGCGGCTCGGGCCGCGGGAAGTCTCGCTGGCCGCTGCCATGGGATATGCAGGGATCAGCGTGCGGCGCCGACCGCGCGTTGCCGTGCTCTCCACGGGCGACGAGCTGGTCGCACCGGGTCAGATGCCGGGCAACGCCCAAATCGTCTCCTCAAATCATTTGGGCGTCGCCGCCATGGCGGAGGTGGTCGGTGCCGAGGTGGAGTTCCTCGGCATTGCGCGCGATCTGCCGGAGAGCCTGAACGCCCATTTCGCTAATGCAGCCGACGCCGACGTGCTGGTCACCATCGGCGGCGCCTCGGTCGGTGATCACGACCTGGTCGCACCGGTCCTGACCGCACGAGGCATGTCCCTGTCGTTTTGGAAGATTGCGATGCGGCCGGGCAAGCCGTTGATGTTCGGCCGTCTCGAGCAGACGCGGATCCTGGGGTTGCCGGGCAATCCCGTATCCGCGCTCGTCTGCGCGCGTCTCTTTCTGGTGCCCCTGCTGCGCGCGCTGCTCGGCCTATCCGTTGAGGCGAGCTCGCCCATCAAGGCGCGCGCCGCCGTTGAGCTCGAAGCCAACGGCGCGCGCGAACACTATATGCGGGCGCGGCAAGTCAGGGGCGAGGATGGTCTTCCCCTGGTGAGCCCGGTGCGATCCCAGGACAGCTCCCTGCTTTCGCCGCTGGCCGAGGCCGACTGTTTGCTCGTGCGCGCGGCGGGCGCCCCTGCGGTTCCCATTGGTGGCCTCGTCTCCATTCTGCCCCTCGATTTTTAGCCCAGCGAAGTTGCACTTGCAGAACATCACAAGAACACCTATGGTGTTCCCGGTTTGTACGGTGCCGCGAGTCGCTGATACGACAAGGAACTAGGACAGGCCCATGCTGACGGAAAAGCAAAAGCAGCTCCTCGTCTTCATCAACACTCGCCTGCAGGAGACCGGCGTTCCTCCCTCCTTCGACGAAATGAAGGATGCCCTTGACCTACAGTCCAAATCCGGCGTGCACCGACTGATTATCGCGCTTGAAGAACGGGGATTCATCCGGCGCCTGCCGCACCGCGCCCGCGCCATCGAGATCATCAAGCTCCCCGAGGCGGTGGCGGAAACGGGTGGCCAGCGTCGCGGCGGCTTTAGCCCGAGCATCATCGAGGGCAGTGGCCGGCGCCAGCCGCAGCTGGCACCTCCGCCCATGACCTATGCCCAAGGCGCCGCCACCGTTCCCCTGATGGGTCGCATCGCCGCCGGCGTGCCGATCAGCGCTATTCAGGATCATACGCAGGACATCGGGGTGCCGCCCGATCTGGTGGCGGGCGGGGAGCACTTCGCCCTGGAAGTCAGGGGTGATTCCATGATCGAAGCCGGCATCAACGAGGGCGACATCATTATTGTGAAGCGCTGCGACACGGCCGATAACGGCGACATCGTGGTGGCCCTGGTGGAGAAGGAAGAGGCCACCCTCAAGCGCTTGCGCAAAAAGGGGGCCTCGATCGCGCTTGAGGCCGCCAACCCCAACTACGAGACGCGGATCTTCGGCCCCGACCAAGTCGACATTCAGGGCCGGCTCGTGGGCTTGATCCGCCGGTTTTGATGCGTCGAGGTGGCTCCTCGACGCCTTTACGCCCCCACCAGACGTGCCGACCCTCTGACGCACCAGCCTGTTTCCGTTGTGGGCCCAGGCCTGCTTCGCCAACTTGCCGCTCGCTCCCTGACGCGGGCGCGCCCATCGCTGTGGGGGGTGCCCTCTTTCTAACGGGCGCCCGCCTGCACCTTGGCCCAGGTGTCCCGCAGCCCCACGGTGCGATTGAACACGGCGCGTCCGGGCTTGGCGTCCGCGTCGCGGCAGAAGTAGCCGAGGCGCTCGAACTGCACCGCGTCGGACGCATTATCGGCGACCGCCGCCGGCTCGAGCTTGCAATCCTGCAAGACCTCGATCGAGTTGGGGTTGATCTCCTGGGCAAAATCCCCGGCGTTCGGACTGGGATTGAGGAATAATGGGTTGTAGAGGCGCACTTCGGCCGACACGGCGTCGGCCGCCGAAACCCAATGCAAGGTGGCCTGCACCTTGCGGCCATCGGGCGGCGTGTTGCCGCCACGTGTCGCCGGATCGTAGCTGCAGCGCAGCTCGACCACCTTCCCGGCGCTGTCCTTTATCACCTCGCGGCAGGTCACGAAGTAGGCATAGCGCAACCGCACCTCCTTGCCCGGGGCCAGCCGGAAGAACTTTTTCGGTGGGTTTTCCATAAAGTCGTCCTGCTCGACGTAGAGCTCGCGACCAAACCTTATTTTGCGCGTGCCCGCAGCCGGCGCCTCCGGATTGTTGACCGCATCGAGTTCCTCGATCGTCCCTTCCGGATAGTTCTCGATCACCACCTTGAGCGGCCGGAGCACCGCCATGCGCCGCAGCGCGGTTCGGTTCAAGACCTCGCGCACGGAAAAGTCGAACATGGCCGCGTCCACCACGCTGTGCGCCTTGGCAACGCCAATGCGTTTGACGAAATCACGGATGGCAGCCGGCGGGACGCCGCGCCGGCGCAGACCAGCCAGGGTGGGCATGCGCGGATCGTCCCAGCCCGTGACATAGCCGCCTCGCACCAGTTCGGTCAGCACGCGCTTGGAGAGGATCGTGTGACTCATGTTGAGCCGCGCGAACTCATACTGGCGCGGGCGCGAGGGCACCGGGAGGTTGTCGAGGAACCAATCGTAAAGGGGCCGGTGGTCCTCGAATTCAAGGGTGCAGATCGAATGCGTGACGTGCTCGATCGCATCGGACTGACCGTGCGCGAAGTCGTAGCTGGGATAGATGCACCACTTTGTCCCGGTGCGAGGATGCGATGCATGCAGGATGCGATAGAGCGCGGGATCGCGTAAATTGATGTTGCCGGCGCTCATATCGATCTTGGCGCGCAAGACACGCCGGCCGTTGGGAAATTCGCCCGCGCGCATGCGACGGAAGAGGTCGAGGTTCTCGTCCACGCTGCGGCCGCGGTAGGGACTATCCTTGCCAGGCTCGGTGAGCGTGCCGCGGTTGGCGCGCATCTCGTCCTGGCTCTGGTCATCGACATAGGCCTTACCGGCGCGGATCAGGTGCTCGGCCCAATCGTAGAGCTGCTCAAAATAATCGGAGGCGTGATAGAGGTGCTTGCCCCAATCGAAGCCGAGCCAGCGCACGTCACCTTCGATCGCGTCGATATATTCCTGCTCTTCTTTGGTGGGATTGGTGTCGTCGAAGCGCAGGTTGCAGCGGCCGCCGAACTCTTCGGCGATGCCGAAGTTGAGGCAAATCGACTTGGCATGCCCGATGTGCAGGTAGCCGTTGGGCTCGGGCGGAAAGCGGGTGACGATCGTTTGCTGCCGGCCGGCCTCGAGGTCGGCCTTGACAATGTCGCGAATGAAATCCTGCCCCGCCTCGCGGGCCTCGACTGCCGTCATGACTCCTGCTCCTTGTCGGCAGCTTTCTAAGCATGCCGCGAGGGGCGCCCTAGCAAATCTGCAGGGCTGAGCCAAGGTGCCGGCGCAGAAAACAGCAATTTCCTGGGCCTCAGGCCTGCCGGCGGCTCTGGGCATGGCCCTATGTGAGGTCTCACGCGTTCACAATGCGTTGCCGCTTGCCGGGAGGCCGGCTCAGCCGTCCGCACCAACGTCAGCGGCGCTGCGTCTGAGCGAGCCTCTGTTTGAGGCGACGAAAGACCTGCCCGGCAAAGCCGGTTCGCAGCTTCTCCTTCGGTAAAAGGCTGCCCGTGCGCAAGGCTCGCGAGCCCGTCCGAGGCCCTAAATTCCGGGCAGACGCATGACCCTGACTACCAAGGCTTGCCTCATCCGGCCCTGGAACCCGGTGAACGCTGGACAGGGCCCACCCCCATTCAGAAGGCACAACCGAAGTTGGCCATCATCACCTTCGTCTGCTCGGCACTTTGCTTGCACGTGTTCTCGAGTGTCGCTTTGGCAGCTGCGTTTTTGGCCGCCTCAGACCAGGCCTTCCGCATCTGATCGAACTGACTCTGGAACATGTCCCTCTGAGCCGACGGGATCTTGGACGTCACACACGTCTCATATTTCTTGAGGAAGTCATCGCAGGCGGGGATTCCAATCGTCTGGGCCTCAAGGCCTCTACTGACAAACATGGTCATCAATGTCATTGCACCAAGAATACACACGTGACGAAGCATATGAGTTCTCCCAATGTTTACACACTGCAAGGCTGTCACTTCCTTGTTTGCAGGCGCCGTGGCTGAGCCATGGTTGTCGCGCACAAAGTCCGGCGCCTCTGGGGTCAGCGCGATCGGCGCTACTTCGCCAGCAAGGCAGCGGCATGCGTCCTTTGCGGTCCGCGACCCAGAGGCTGCTGGATCGTTTGCATTTCATCGGCGACGGCGAAGCAACGCCGAGACACCTTTCATTGTGGGATCTCCCTCGATGACGTCTTGTGCCCCCCAAATAAACGGACCCCCGTGTTGACCCCGCGGCGCCTACTGGCGCACTGAAAATGCGCAGACCGAAGCCTCATACGCGACGAACATTCACTTGGTTTTCCGGTCCGGATAAAACATTCGTGATCGAGGGGTATTGCTCAAAGAAAGCATAGTTCGCTGTCGAGCCTTTGCAGCGGTCGCCCGAGCGACGTGATGTCGAAGCAATTCTGCGTTGCGTCCGGTGCGAGAGACGAGGTCAGTGGCGCGTAGTTAATTGTGTAATCTGGAGCTTCGTTGCGGTACGCGGTCGCCCGGGAACGGCGTGAGGCGATATCTCAACGAAATTCGGGGTAGAGTTGCCATGGCCGTCCGAGGCAGATGTCGGGCGGTCGTTGATAATCGCCAGGCTCGGCAGGGCCAGGGCGAGCCACCACCGCGCGCACGACCACGAGGAAGGGTTCGTCGAAAGTTCAGCCGCGGTTATCGGGGTCGCCATGACGACACCATCAGGTGCTGCGACTGTGAGGGTTGCATGGTGAAGCCCGCGATGACATGGAACCGCCGCCTCGGGCGCGAGGCGGCAACATTGCTGAATGCATTTACCGACGCTGCCGCGAAATTTCGAAAATTCGCGATTATTGCGGCCATGGGTATGGCAGCCGCGTCCCTGGCTCTCGCCAAACGAGCGCTGGCCCAGGCGTGCGGGCCGCTTGATGCCGGCGGCAGTACGACCTGTCCACCGGCGCTCAACCCTTATGCCGGCGGCATCAACTATAGTACCGCCATCACCCCCATGGTGATGGGTTCTTGCGCAAGCGGGTCAAGGGCAACGAAGGCACCACCAGTACGCCGAAGTTAATGAAAGTTAGAGATCGAGGGCTTGGAGAACACGGCGCACGTCAAAATAGGCCATCATAGGTACGGTGACGTGCTTTCCGGTTCTGCGGTCTTTCAACATCACGCCCTTCCCGGTGAGGTTTGGGTGTACGTCGAAATGGGGTGGCATGGGCGTCGTCTCAGCGGCGGCGGTCATCAGACTACGGTCGAAAACTTGCTGGCGAATTTTGGTAGGCATGTTTTTGCTATCGTCAGGGCGTGATTTGAGCGGGCTCAGGGCAGGTGTGCTCTCTACTTGTGAGGGTAAGTAGGTTGGCGTTGACCCAATCGGATCACCGAAAAAAGGGAGATCGCTAAATGAAGAGACGTCGCGAGCGACTAGCCCTTATTAGCCGGTCGTTTCGAGGACCGCGCGGGCGACCTAGACGTTGAGAAAGGCAGTAATTACTGGCTTTTTCATGCAATCTTTGGCGGTAGGAGTCGTGCACAGGCCAGCATGGGAACGCTATCGCTCCACATATCGGCATAAGCCGTGCAACCTAGTCGAATTCCGACGGGACGGGCGCGTGCCGATCAGCTATCCGGAAGAAACCTGAGACGTGTTTTCTAGGTGGTGGCGCCGATGTCGTTGCCGCGCTTCGCCGCAGCCTCTATGCGCTCCGGACCGTAGCTCTTCATGAGGTTGATGATGCCGAGACAGGATCGAAAGCCTTGCAGCGTTTCGCGCACATTTGCAGATGTGCGCATAAACCGTTCTGAGAGCTGGATTTTCCAGTTACCAGGTATAAGTGTAGGCAGCCGTTTGCGCGCATTTTCGCGCGAGCGCACGAACTTTGTAGCCCAGGTGTAGCCCAAGAAACCGGGAAGCCGCCGCCATGAGTGACCGCCGCCTGATCACCGACCGCCTCCTGAAATCGCTGGCCCCGGCGCCCAAGGGGACGCGCGCGGAAATCTGGGATAGCCGGGTATCGGGTTTCGGGCTCAGGGTCAGCGACCGCGAAGACCCAGACCCGAAACGGCGCGGCA
>Ga0081455_10002535_pt1 | contig 21701 bp, 22 predicted proteins | sample TabmetS3T2R1_FD_70207 | JGI IMG/M metagenome (GOLD analysis project Ga0081455, IMG submission 70207) | Tabebuia heterophylla rhizosphere microbial communities from the University of Puerto Rico - S3T2R1 | ecosystem: Host-associated > Plants > Roots > Rhizosphere ...
TCGGTCGATGCTGGCCTCGCTCTCGACGTGCGCGTCGGCGTGCGGGTGGAACATCTGCCGGACGCCGAACTCCTCGAGCAGCGCCCTGCCGAGCTCGGTGTGGCCGTCGCCCAGAGATTTCCATTGCTCGGAGGTCAGCTCGGCTGGTTCGAGGAGCTCGCCAGTGTAAAGATCGGTGAACATGGCGGGCAGCGTGATCAGGTATGGCGCGCCGAGCGCAGCTACCAGCGCCGCGACTCGACGGCACTCCTCGAGCGCCTCCGACAGCGCACCCGGGCCGCGGTGCAGCGCCGTGCCTGCGGTTGCTCCGGAGAGAATCAGGCCTCGTCGTCCGAGCTCGTCTCGCAACTGTTCCGGCTGCGTCGGCAGGTAACCGAACGGGCCAAGCTCGACCGCGGTGTAGCCGGAGGCTGCCGCCTCGTCGAGGAACTGGTGCCAGGGCACCTGGTTGGGGTCGTCGGGGAACCAAACTCCCCATGAATCAGGTGCGGTACCGAGTCGGAGGTTCGCCAGGGCCGGTGCTGCGGAGGGCGGCTCGGACAATGGAGCGTCGTTGTTGCTCATGGTCAGGTCCTCGGGCTCCTCGAACTGATTGGTCTCCTGGAAGTGGTGGGGTGTGGCCGACGGCGACCACACCCCTACCGGCGTCACCGGGTGTTGTTGGCGGCGAATCCGGCGATCTTGTCGATGTTGGAGGAGTCGACGAACGACGGTCCGGTGAGCACGGCCTTGCCGCCGCCGATGTCGTTGCCGTTGGTCAGGTTGAGCCACAGCGAGTCGACCGCGAGGTAGCCCTGCAGGTACGGCTGCTGGTCGATGCAGAACTCGATGGTCTTGTCCTGAATCGCCTTTACCACGTCCTGGTTCAGGTCGAAGGTGACGATCTTGGCCTGGCTGCTCGCGGCCTGCTTCGCCTGCATGGCGGCGCCAGCGACACCGGCGTCCAGTGTGACGATGTCAGTGATCGACTTGTCCTCGGCCAGCTTGGCCTGAAGGGTGGAGGTGGCCGCGGCGAGGTCAGCGCCATTGACCTGGAGGTTCTCGGTGTTCGGGAACCCCTTCTTCACCCCGGCGCAGCGAGCCTCGAGGGATGAGACTCCTTCGGCGTGCACGATGCAGAGCGCCTTCTTGCCGCCCTCCTTGGAGAGCCGGGTGCCGGCGGCCTCGCCGGCCAGGTTCTCGTCGGAGCCGAAGTACATCAGGGCGCCGTACTTCTGGTACGTGTCGAGACCTGCGTTGAGAGCAACGGTGGGGATGCCGGCCTGGGCTGCTTTCTGCACCATGGGTCCGACCGCGTCCGGTGCGGCAAGCGTGACGGCGATGCCGTCAGCCTTGCTGTCGATGGCGTTCTGCACAAGGGTCGCCTGGTTGGCCTGTTGCGGGTCGTTGGAGTACTTGAGCTCGACGTTGTCGTTCTTGGCGGCCTGCTCGGCCCCCGCGCGAACCCGGTCCCAGAACGTGGTGCCCGGCTGCTCGTGGGTGACCATGGCGATGGTGTAGCGGGTGCCGCCGGCGTTGCCGCCCTGCGATCCGCTGTTGGCGTCGGTCTTCGGTGCGCCGCCGCCACTGCATGCCGTGGCGGCGATAGTCAGGCCGGCGACGGCGGCGATCAGGAGTTTGCGTGTGTGGAGCATGGTTGGCCCTTTCGGTACGGTGTGGGAACTAGACGGTGGCCGGCACGCGCTGGCCGGCTAGGGCGGTCTCGACGATCTGCTCCTGCACCTGGAGGGAGTGCAGGCCGTCGCGGAACGTCGCGTTGCGGGGAATCTCGTCGAGACCGGCGAGCTCGTCGAGGAATGCGCGGGCCTGGTACACGAAGCTGTCGTTATGACCGGTTCCGATGCCGGTGGCGTCCATCGCCAGGCCGCCGGTGATGTAGGGATGGTCGTTGCCGACGATCACCCGGCGGAACCCGTTGGTCTCTGACGGTATGCCGCCGGTTGCGATGTGGAACTCGCCCGGCCGCCTCACGTCGAAGGCGAGTGCGCCCTGCTTGCAGAAGACCTCGAAGCGCAGCGAGTTCGGGTGCCCGAAAGCGACCCGAGACGCGCTCAATTCTCCAATCGCGCCGTCGGCGAAGCGCAGCGAGTAGTTGGCCCAGTCGTCGTTCTCGACCGGTTCGAGCTGGTCGCCGACGGTGACCTGAGCGTGCCCAATCACATGTCCGAGCGGCACGGGACGCTGCGTGATCACGGTGGTCAGGGTTGCGCCGGTCACGGAGGTGACCGGGCCCAGGAGGAACTCAGCGGTGTCGGTCAGGTGGCTGCCGAGGTCGGCGAGCGCGCCCGAGCCCGGTCCGCCGCGGTAACGCCAGGTGATCGGGGCAGAGGCGTCGCAGCCGTAGTTGGTGAGGTATTGCGCGCTGAGGTATATCGGCTGACCGAGTCGACCGGACCTCAGCTGCTGGCGCACCGCGGCGATCCCCGGGGCACGGCGGAAGGTGAAACCGACCCGGGCCACTACACCGGCGGCCTCCACGGCGTCGATCATGGCCTGCGCATCGGCTGAGGTCGGCGCCAGCGGCTTCTCGCACAGGATGTGCTTTCCGGCGGCGGCCAGCTCGGCCACGATCTCACGGTGCAAGCTATTGGCGACGACCACGCTGACCGCGTCGATGTCGTCGGCAGCGACGATGTCCTGCCAGCTGGTGTCACTCCGCTCGAAGCCGTAGCGGCGGGCCGTATCCGCTGCCAGGTCAGCGTTGATGTCGGCCACTGATACCAGACGTACCGACGGCAGGTCGGGGCCGAACACCGTGCCCGCCGAACGGTAGCCGTGGGCATGTGCCCGCCCAGCCATTCCTGCACCGATGACGGCGACCCTGATCTCTTGGGGCATGTGCCCTCCCTATGGTCGAGGTGTCTAAGACACCGAGTAGATCGTGCTATTAGTACGTATTACTAGTACGTACTAGTAATACGTAATAGCGGTACGATAAACATCCGGAACCGAGCGCGTCAAGAAGATAGGACAAAATGACCGAACAAACTTCCTCCGCTGGTTCGCGAAGGCCGGTCCAGGCCGCCCGGAACAGAGTGAGGCGTCCGACGATGGGCGATGTTGCCGACCGGGTCGGCGTCTCCCAAGCCCTGGTGTCGATCGTGTTCCGAGGCGCCGAAGGCGCGTCAGACGCTACCCGGCGGCGCGTCTTCGAGGCGGCCGCCGAGCTCGGTTATCGGCCGGACTCGCTGGCCCAGGGGCTGCGACGCAACCGCAGCCGCAATCTCGGCGTGCTGTTCTCGTTGCGGCGCCCGTTCGAGGTCGAACTCGTCGAGAACATGCTTTCGATATCGAAGGGGCTTGGGTACGACCTGCTGCTCGGCCCGTTCTCTCCTGGCCGCGAACAGGACGACGTCATCGACGAGTTGCTGCGCTATCGCTGCGCCGGGCTCGTTGTGGTCGGACCCCAACTGCATGCCCGGGACCTCGAGCCGCTGGCCCGCGAGGTAGCCATCGTGGAAGTCGGTCGCGACGTCACGGGTGGATTGCTGGACGTCATCCGCAACGACGACGCGGTCGGCACGCGGCAGGCCGTTGACCACCTCGTCCAGCTCGGTCATCGGGCTATTGCCTACCTTGACGGCGGTGACAACCCCGGCGCCCAATCCCGCCGCGACGGCTACCGCACCGCAATGTCCGACCATGGCCTCGACGGCCAGATTCGGGTGGTCCCCGGAGGGTACGACGAGAACGATGGAGCCGCGGCAGCCGCGCTGCTGCTGGATCAGAGGCTTCCGACCGCGATCATGGCCGCTAACGACCCGTGCGCCATTGGCGCGCTGGACATACTGGTGCGCCACGGCATCGCCGTCCCCTCAGACATCTCCCTGATCGGCTACGACGACGCGACCTTCGGCCGGATTCCGGGGATCGACCTCACATCCGTCCGCCAAGACATTCCAAAGATGGCGAGGTTGGCTATGACCGCCCTCGTCGATCGGCTCGAGCGACCCGACCGAAAGCCGGTCAACAAGACCCTTCGGCCGAAGCTGATTGTGCGTGGTACTACCACCGGACCGCGGGAGCGCTCAGTTGAGTTTTCCGTTGTTTAGCTCGATTGGCTCCTTCAGCTGACCAGAAGCGGCCGTGGGTGAGCACAGGCAGTCGACGATCTGGTGCCGCGGCGCCGCGCGAACGGCAGATGTTGTCTCGCGCTACTCACGGCCGCCGGCCGAGTTGACCTTAACCGCTCTGAGGCCGATCAGGTGCACTCAGGTTCGAGCGTGCGACAAGGGTTGCGTAGCGAGCCAGGTAAAGCGACCACCCCTCGTCGGCTTCCACGCCCCGGGCGACGGCTTCCCACGAGGGCCCATGACGCTCGAGACCTCGGTGCTCAAGTTCAACGCGGGTGCGTTGCGGTGTCTCTTCGTAAAACCGCACCTCAACTTCGCTGGTCCTGTTTAGGTCGGTCTCGAGAATCCATTCGGGGCCGATGTCCCAACTGAAGACGACGCGAACCGGGGGCTCGTAGACGAGGATGCGCGCCCATCGACATTCGGTGCCATCGACGGCTCGGTCGAAGATGTGACCTCCCACCCGAGGCTCGAATATTGTCTCCGCGATTGGGGCACTGAGCAGGTTGTGCTCGGGCGGCTTGAAGTCCCCGAATCGCTTCGTGAATGCCGAGAACGCCCGATCAATTGCCGCGTCGACGACGACGTGCCGGCGAACGGTCGCTTGGGTCTGGGTCATGACTTTTCCTTCTCTACTTCTTTTGGTCGTCACGTTGATCAGTGTCATCAGCCAGGATCTGGGTGTAGTTGGTGAGGGCTCGCCGCCAGTAGGTGTCGAGCTGGTCACGTAACGCGGCCAGGGCGATCGGGTTGAGCTGATAGATGTGCCGGGTTCCTTCCTGGTGCTCAATTACCAGCCCCGCCTCCCTGAGCACCTTCAGGTGCTGAGACACCGCGGGTCGACTCACCGGCATCTCGGCGGCCAGCTCCCCGACCGAGTGTGGACCCTCTGCTAGTGAGGCAACGATCGCACGCCGACTGCCGTCGGCGAGGGCACTCCAACCACTGGCATCTTGGTAAGCAATCACTAACCGTAAGTATCTACTAACGGATGTCCCTGGTCAATGGTCAATGGCCTTAACGGCCGAAGCTGCCCACAGCCCACGGCTGGTGTGGGTCTGCCTAGTTCGGGTCTCAGCAGGCTCGCGGATCGCGGTTTGTTGATCTTGGTGCCGCGGTCGGCACATCGGACGCCCCACAGCGTGGGCGAGTCGGGGCAGGGTGTGTCGCACATCGAGCTGCGGAAGTTGGTGGAGGTACGCGAAGGAAGCTCGTCTGTTGAGTGCTAACCGGACGGAGCCGTCCGGGCAACCGCAGCCGGGGGAGCGTGGAGAACCGGGCCGGTGAGAATAAGGTCAGGGTGTCGTAGTAGTGGGGCCAGGACCCTCCCGACTGGTCGCCGGCGTCGACGATCAGGAAGCGCAGCGCCAGCCGAGAGCCATCCCGGCGGCCAAGCCTGCCTGGCCGGCGCCGACCACAAGCACGTCGACGTCAGTGGTGAGGTTGCTGTCGATCACGCTGAACTCTCCGGCTTGGTGGCTTGGATGATGGCGCTGTGCATGCCCTCTGCGGCCTGGTGGGTGAAACGGACGGTCGCGTGTGTGAAGCCGGCGGAGGTGAGGCCGTCGAGGTACTCCTGCCGAGAGAGGGCTCCGGCGATGCAGCCGACGTATGATCCTCGTTCGGCCCGGGCCTCTGGGGTGAGCTGGTCTTCGGCTACCACATCGCTGATGCCGATGCGGCCACCGGGGCTGAGCACTCGAAACATCTCGGTGATCACTTTCGGCTTGTCGACCGACAGGTTGATCACGCAGTTGCTGATCACCACGTCGACTGATTCATCCGGCAGCGGGATGTCCTCGATGGTGCCTTTGAGGAACTCGACATTGGTGGCGCCGGCCTGAGCGGCGTTTGCTCGGGCGAGGTCGAGCATCTCGTCGGTCATGTCGACGCCGTAGGCGAACCCGGTCTCGCGGACTCGACGGGCCGACAGCAGCACGTCAATGCCGCCGCCCGAGCCGAGGTCCAGCACCTTCTCACCCTGCCGGAGTTCCGCCACGGCGATGGGGTTGCCGCAGCCCAGGCTGGCCGCCACGGCTGCCACCGGGAGGCTGTCTCGGTCCGTCGCTGCGTAGAGCGCGCTGCCGAAGTTGTCGTCGACCTCCAGCACGGTCGGGCCGCAGCATGAGCCGCCGTCGCCGCAGGTGTCGTCGCAGCACGATGCCGTCCCCTGGCCGGATGTGACGGTCGTGGCGGCCGCCGCATATCGTTCGCGCACCTGCTCCCGCAGCTCCTCGATAGTCGTCTCTGACATCCTCAGTCCTCTCTCGCATTGACATTTGTCGATACGAGTTTAGGCACGCATCGAGATTTGTCAATATGTGTCATGCTGGAGATATGCCGACCGCACAGCTCGTTACGTCCGATCGCACCACCTTGCCGTTGCTCACCGATTGCTGTGCGCCGGTGGTCCGTGAGGTGATCAAGCCCGACGAAGCCGCCACGCTTGCGGTCGGGTTCAAGGCGTTGTCCGACCCGACGCGGCTCCGGCTGATCTCGCTGGTCGCGGCCCATGCGGACCAAGAGGCATGTGTTTGCGACCTGACCGAACCGGTGGGTTTGAGCCAGCCGACAGTCTCACACCATCTCAAGCTGCTCGTGGATGCCGGCATCCTGACACGCGAACAGCGGGGGAAATGGGCCTACTACAAGCTCGTGCCGGCCACCTTGAACACGCTGGCCGGATTGATTGCCTCGCCGTCTCACTGAACCGCGCGACAACTCAGCGCTGCGACCGGCTACGGGTTCGGTCTTCGAGCCGCTCTCGATCGGGCGATTCTCTAGTTCTGGCCTGCCTGAACCAGGTCGTCTAGGAGTACTTCGACGCGGCGTCGGATCTCGTCGCGGATCGGCCGGACGGCCGCGACATCCTTGCCGGCCGGATCGTCCAGCACCCAGTCCTCGTAGCGTTTGCCCGGATAGAACGGGCAGGTGTCGCCGCAGCCCATGGTGATCACCACATCGGACTCTCGGACCGCGTCGTCGGTCAGGATCTTGGGCTTCTCACCCGCAATGTCGATGCCGACCTCCGCCATGGCCTGCGCCGCCGCCGGGTTGACCCGATCGGCAGGCTCCGAACCAGCCGAGCGGACCTCAACCGCGCCCGCGGACAGGTGGGCTAGGAACGCCGCAGCCATCTGCGACCGGCCGGCGTTGTGGACACACACGAACAACACACTCGGCTTCGACATGTAACCTCAACTCTCCTTGGGAACGTGGTTCGGATGCGGGACGACGGCCCTGCCAGCGGTCACGGGAGCGTCGGGAAAGAACAGCCTGACCAGGCCGAGGCTGACCAGCCCGCCAACAAGCTCGGCGCCGATGAAAAACAGGGCCGACGTCGGTGCGATGCCGGCGAGGGTGTCGGAGAAGATCCGGCCAACTGTCACCGCCGGGTTCGCGAAGGACGTGGAGCTGGTGAACCAATACGCCGCCCCAATATAGGCACCGACCGCGGCCGCCGATAATGCGGCCCGTCCCGTCCGGGCCAGCGCGAACACCAGCAGCACCAAGCCCGCCGTGGCCACCAACTCCCCGAGGCCGTGACCGACGCTGATCCGGTCCCTGCCGGAGATCTGGAGCGCAGGGAGGTCGAACATGATGTTGGCCAGCAGCGCCCCCAAGATCGCTCCGACCAGCTGCGCAGCGCCATACCTGGCCGCACTGCCGGCGGCCTGGCCCTCGCCTGGTCGGCGGCGGGTCAGTAGCCAGTCGATCGCCGATATCACCGGGTTGAAGTGGCCGCCGGACACCGGCCCAAGAATCAAGATCAACACTGCCAGCCCGAACACCGTCGCCGTGCTGTTTTCCAGCAACTGCAAACCAGCATCGGATGGGGACAGTCGGGCTGCTGCAATACCGGAGCCCACCACCACCGTCACCAGAAGGGCGGTGCCCATCAGCTCGGCCAACAGCTGGCGCCAGGTTGCCAAACCGCTGGGCTTGACGTCTGACATATCTCAACAATACTTGACTCAATATTGATGGAGGCAAGTGTGGGACAGGACCTGAGTGCCCGAGCAGCCGTCTTTGCAGCACTCGGTGAGCCGGTCCGGCTAGCGCTGGTAGACCGGCTAGTGACTGGGGATGCCTCACCGGGCGAGCTGGCCGCCGATGTCGGCTTAGGCAGCAACCTGCTCGCCCACCATCTCGGCGTGCTCGAAGACGCCGGCATCATCCGTCGGGTCCGGTCTGAAGGCGACCGGCGACGCAGCTACGTCCAGCTACGACTTGACCAGCCGACGGTCTGGGCGGCCGCGATCTCCAGCCGGATGACCAACAACCTCCCCACTAGTCCCCGGGTGGTGTTCGTATGCACCGCGAACTCGGCCCGCTCCCAGCTCGCCGCCGCGATCTGGAACCAGCTGCGCAACATTCCAGCTACCTCGGCTGGGACCCATCCCGGCCCACGGATTCACCCGCGGGCCGTTGCCGTTGCCGAGCGCCACGGACTCCGCATCGAAGCCGACCGCCCCACGTCCCTCGACAGCGTCATTCACGACGATGATCTCATCGTCGCCGTCTGCGACAACGCGCACGAGGAGCTTGGCCCCACCCGTCCGCGGCTGCACTGGTCGATTCCCGACCCGGTGCCAGTCAACACCAACGCCGCCTTCGAGAGGGCCTACACCGACATCAACCGTCGCGTCCGCAACCTCGCCGACCTCTACGCACCAGCAGAGAGAGCAATGTGACCACCCCGACGTGGAGTACCCGCAGCATCGACGCCACAGTCGCGCTCCGCACAGCGACCGCTCGGCTTGCCGACGAATTCGCAGGCATCTTCGGAACCGAAACCGTCGAACGATTCCTGATCTCTTCCTACGACCGGCTCGCACTGCATGCGACCGTCTCCAAGTTCCTCCCACTCATGGCCGAGCGATTCGCCCGACAACGGCTACGCGCCGTCGCCAAACTGGAAGGTGTACATCTCGATGGCAAGCCGACCGTGCTGTTCTTGTGTACCCAAAATGCCGGCCGGTCTCAGATGGCCCTTGGCTTCTTCGAGGAGCTGGCGGGGGATCAGGCTGTTGCGTGGTCGGGCGGATCCGAGCCTGGAACCGAAGTCGACCCTGCCGCGATCGCCGCTATGGCCGAACGAGGCATCGACATCTCCGGCGAGTTCCCCAAACCCTGGACCGACGAAACGGTCCACGCCGCCGACGTCGTGATCAGCATGGGTTGTGGCGATGCCTGTCCCATCTTTCCCGGCAAACGCTACGAATCCTGGGACCACCTCGCCGACCCTGCTGGCCTGGACGTCTCAGCCATCCGCCCCATCCGCGACGACATTGAACGCCGCGTCCGTCGGCTGGTCGACGATCTTGGCCTCAGTTCGGCCGCTGATCAACGTCCGGAGCGCCGGTAACACCCAGGCTTCTGCCCGAACTCCATTACCGCGCTCAGATGGCCGATCGCCTGCCTGCCGGGCGTCTTTCTTGTGTTTCTCTCTGAGGTTTACGGCCAACCAAAAGCAGATGAATGGGACAGCCTGGCGGAGCGCGATTCAGTAGGAGAAAGAGGCAGCTTCTCATGATAGATGTGCATCTATAGGTACCGACCTTTTCACGCGCCGTTCACGTGCTGTTCATATAGAGCCGCTTCTATCGGTCGCGTCGGCGGCTACGCCGACCGCCCTCAGGGGTGAACGGATTTTGGAAGGGAATCTGACGTGTTCTCTAGTTCGTTGAAGCTCGCCGGCGTGACCGCGTTGGCTGCCGGGTCGCTGATGGTCAGCGGATGTGGTGGCCAGAATCCGGGCAGTGCTGGCGGTGAAGGGGTAAGCGGCACAGTGACCGTCGATGGGTCGTCGACAGTCGCCCCCTTGAGTGAAGCAGCAGCCGATCTATTCCGTGATGTTCAGCCGGGGGTCAATGTGACCGTTGCCACGGCAGGCACCGGAGGCGGGTTCAAGAAGTTCTGCGCCGGGGAAACCGACATCTCCGATGCATCGCGGCCGATCAAAGATGAGGAGGCCGCCGAGTGCAAGGCCAAGGGCATCGAATATACCGAGGTGATCGTCGCCAACGACGGCTTGTCGGTGGTAGTGAACCCGGAAAATACCTGGGCCAAATGCCTCACTGTGGCGCAGCTGAAGACGATGTGGGCACCGGAGTCGGAGGGCAAGATCAAGAACTGGAAACAGATCGACCCATCCTTCCCGGATGTGCCACTGACGTTGTTCGGAGCTGGGACTGATTCAGGCACCTTCGATTACTTCACTGAGGCGATCAACGGCAAGGAGGGCGCCAGCCGCACCGACTACAGCCCATCCGAGGACGACAATGTGACGGTCCAGGGTGTGACGGGCGACAAAGGCGCGGTGGGCTACTTCGGGTTGAGCTACGTCGAGCAGAATCCCGCTGCCGTCAAGGCTGTGGAGATCGACGGCGGAAACGGTTGCGTGGCTCCCTCAAAGGAGACGGTCCAGGACAAGACCTACAAGCCGTTGGCTCGGCCGCTCTTCATCTACGTGAAGCACTCGTCGTACAAGGACAGTGAAGCGGTGCGCTCGTATGTCGACTTCTATGTTGAGAATGAGGCGAAGGTAGCTGAGCAGGCGCTGTTTGTCGGGCTGACTCCGGAGCAGAAGCAGAAGGCGCAGGACGAACTAGGCAGTGTCGCCGCCTGACGATCATGGATAACCTGACTGCGACCCAGCCCAAGGCTGGGTCGCGGGCACTCACGGATCGGTCCGTGGGCCCGCATTCGCCGAGTCGACGGCCCTCGTTGATCACATCTGTGCGGCGGCCCGGCGAGGCTGTCGCGAAGATCGTGTTGCGACTCGCGGCGTGGCTGACGATCGTGATCACGGTGGGGATTGTGGTTGCGCTGATCGTTCCTGCTCTGGAGTTTTTCCGGCAGGTTTCGATCAGCGACTTCTTGTTCGGGACAAGGTGGGCGCCTCGATTCGCTGACGCGTCGTTCGGGGTCGTTCCGCTGGTGACCGCGACCATTTGGACGACTGCGATCGCGTTGATCACTGCCGTCCCGCTCGGGCTCGGTGCGGCGATCTTGCTGTCGGAGTACGCACCACCTAGGCTGCGAGCGGTCTTGAAGCCGATCCTGGAGATCTTGGCTGGCGTCCCGACCGTCGTCTATGGTCTGTTCGCTCTCGCGTTCGTCCAGGGCACGGTCCTGCGGGACTGGTTGAACCTTCCGACCGGATCGTTCAGCGTGCTGGCCGCCGGTCTTGTGATGGGCGTGATGATCGTTCCCACCGTCGCGTCGCTGAGCGAGGACGCTATGTCCGCCGTTCCGAACAGCATGCGACAAGGCTCGGCGGCGCTGGGAGCCAACCGGATGCAGACCAGCCTGCGGGTCGTGTTCCCGGCCGCGCTCTCCGGCATCGTCGCCGCCATCGTCCTCGGTGTGTCTAGGGCGGTGGGAGAGACCATGATCGTGGCGATCGCCGCCGGCGGTCAGGCCCGCATCGTCACTGGTCCGTTAGAGCAGGGCCAGACAATGACAGGTTTCATTGCCAACGCGGCACTGGGCGACTCGCGAGTTGGCTCGATCGAGTACGACACGCTGTTCGCGGTCGGGCTGCTGCTCTTCATGATCACCCTTTTGATCAACTTCATCAGCATTCGGTTCGTGCGCCGGTTCCGGGAGGTGTACTGATGAGCATCGCCACCGACCTGCGCCCGAACCGGTCGCTGCAGGCCGGAGCCAAGAGCGGCGAACGTAACCCCAAGGCGATGGTCTTTTTGGTGGTGTTGTGGCTGGCCATGTTCATCGCCATGACGGTGCTGCTCGTGCTGGTAGTCACGACCTTGATCGAAGGCGCGTCCCGGCTGGATCTGCGGCTGTTCACTGAGTACCCGGCCTCATCGCCGGCTCGGGCCGGGGCGCGGCCGGCGATCCTCGGCTCCATTTGGGTGATTGTCACGACCGCGGTGCTAACAATTCCCCTCGGGATCGCGGCAGCGGTCCAGCTCGAGGAGTTCGCCGACAAGACCAACCGGTTCAACCACCTGATCGAAGTCAACGTTCAAAACCTGGCTGCCATCCCGTCGGTGGTTTACGGCTTGCTGGCACTCGCGGTGTTGACGCTGCTGCGGGTCCAGAACAAGAACCTCGTCATCGCCGGAGCCACCGCACTCGGCCTGCTCATCTTGCCGGTGATCATCATTGCTACCCGGGAGGCACTGCGCTCGGTGCCGGTGGAGATCCGTGAGGGATCGCTGGCCCTGGGAGCCACACCACTGCAAACGATGTGGCGACAGACCTTGCCCTCGGCGGTGCCTGGCATTGCCACCGGGTCGATCCTGGCGTTGTCGCGGGCAATGGGCGAGGCTGCGCCTCTCCTCCTGCTGGGTGGGTTGGTGTTCGTCAGTTTCGACCCGAACGGATTGTTGAGCGGCTTCACCACCCTGCCGATCCAGATCTTCAACTGGACCGGTCGTCCCCAGGAAGAGTTCCGCGTCCTCGCTGCCGCAGCGAGCATTGTCCTGCTCGTCCTTCTGCTGGCCATGAACGGGCTCGCCATCTACATCCGCAACCACTTCCAGCGCCGGTGGTAACCCGAATCGAAGGAGCGCAGAGAACAGATGAGTCCACAGGCTGACCCAGCACAGTCCGACCCCGCACTGGCAGAGTTCGCAAAGACAGACCCGGCGATCACCTCTGAGCACGAGCCCCATGCCGAGGTCCACTTCGAGCCGCAGCACCACTTCCGCGACGACGACTTGCCCTCTACTCCGGACGGGGTCATCGAGTGCGCGAACGTGGACGTCTACTACGACGACTTTCGGGCAGTGTCCGGTGTCAATCTATCCTTTGGCCATAACGAGATCACCGCGCTGATCGGGCCGTCGGGCTGCGGCAAGTCGACGCTGCTGCGGTCTCTGAACCGGATGAACGACCTGATTCTCGGGGCCCGCGTCACGGGTCAGGTGACTTACCACGGTGAAGATATCTACGGCCGTGGCGTCGATGCGATCGAGGTGAGGCGCCGGATCGGCATGGTTTTCCAAAAGCCCAATCCGTTCCCCAAGTCGATCTACGACAACGTTGCCTATGGTCCGCGAGTGATTGGCATGAAACCGTCCAGCATGGACGATCTGGTCGAAGAGGCGCTCACTCAGGCCGCCTTGTGGAGCGAAGTCAAGGACAAGCTCAAGCAGTCCGCATTCGGCCTCTCTGGTGGTCAACAACAGCGGCTCTGCATTGCCCGGACCATCGCCGTCAGGCCTGAAGTGATCTTGATGGACGAGCCCTGCTCTGCGCTTGACCCGATCGCGACCGCCCGGATTGAAGACCTCATGGAGGGGCTCAGCCAGGTGTACACGATCGTGATCGTTACCCACAACATGCAACAGGCGGCTCGGGTCGCGGACCGGACAGCATTCTTTACGGCCATGGCTAGTGAAGACACTGGTGCCCGCACCGGGATGCTGGTCGAGTACGACAAGACCACAAAGATTTTCGAGAATCCTGCTGACAAGCGCACCGAGGACTACATCTCGGGCCGCTTCGGATGAGCTAAGAACAGCTCGCGGGAGAGCCCGATGACGTCTCAGGCGGCACGCAGCGGCGCGCTGACCGGTCTGGGCGCGATTCGCTGGCCATACCGTGTGATCGCCATCGAGTCGCCGTCTGGGCTGCTCACACGCCGCAGTTATGACCATCTGCTGGCGAGTGGGATCGATCTGCGTCCATATGCCGACGGACCCTCGGCGCTGCTCGGCCTGATGGCTGAGGATCCTGCCGCGATCTTGGCGCCCACCGATCTCATCGGCGTGGACTTCCGCCGCTTCGTCCGGGCCATCGTCGCTTGGTCGGACATTCCGGTCATCATCGGCCTGTGGAACGACGAGGAGTCCCATCAGCGTGCCTTCGATGGCTTGGAGGCAGGGGCGCGTGGGTTGCTCGGGCTTCCCTTCAATCCGAAGCAGCTAACTTCAGCCATTCGCCATCTCGGTCTAACCAGGACGAATTCAGCCGCAATCCTTCAGTACGGATCAATCGAACTCGACGTACAGGCACACCAGGTGCGCGTGGCGGGCACCGCAGTCCACCTGGCACCGCGTGAGTTCGCCCTCGTCGAATATTTGCTCGCGCAGGCCCCGCGCCTCGTGTCCGCGGCGGAGATCGCCTCGGTGATCGGTGACGACGAACACGTGGTCGGGTCGGTGAGGGTTCGCAAGTACGTCCAGAACTTGCGACGCAAGCTCAGCGAAAACCAATCAGGGCGGCCGCCGGTCCTCGAAACCGTACGTGGCCTTGGGTATCGCCTCGTCGACGACCAGGACCGCTATGAAAACATATAGACCTATGCTTTGGCGGGCCGATCCCGCCCCACACCGGCGTTTGCGGATCAAGCCTCGTGAGCTCCAAGTGCTCCACGCCGTTCGAGATGGACTGGTTGACCGCGATCCTCTGTACGGCGATCTTGCTCCATGGATGCTCGGGACACGGCAGGTCAGCTGGTCCCTCACGCTCCTCGTTCTCCATGGCCTCGTCCGCCTGGGCGCCTTCGGCTTCGGACCGCCCCAGATCACCGCGCGCGGCCTTCGGATGCTGGACAGCTGGGCCGATCTGCACGCCTTGGGAGATCCGCCATGATGCAGCCCGGCATAGGTCGCCTCGGCTTCGCCAGCGATCTGCAAATGGTGCGTGCCTCGCTGGTCACTATGACGGAGACGGCATCGAAGGCCATCCGGGCTGCGACAACAGCCCTGCTGGACCAAGACCTCGAAGCGGTCCGGACGACCGAGTCACTGGAGCAAAGACTCGAGGAGGACCAGCTACTGATCGAGCGTCAGACGCTTCACCTGCTGGCTTGCCAGCAGCCGGTGGCCAGCGATCTAAGGACGCTCGTATCTGCTATCAAGATCAGCGCCGAATGCCGCAGGATGGGTGCGCTCGCCCGCCACATCGGCGCCGCTGCCAGCCGCTCCTACCCGGCGCCCGCCATACCCGACGAGGTGTCGGGAACCTTTCGCCGGATGGGTGATGTAGCGAGCCGGATCGCGGACGGTGCCAGCATCACTCTGAACACAAGCGACGCGCTGGATGCGGCTCGTCTTGAGGTCGACGACGATGCCATGGACGGTCTGCGACGCGCGCTGTTCCGGGCACTGCGAGACAACTGGTCTCACGGCGTGGAAACAGCGGTCGACGTCGCCCTGCTCGGCCGCTACTACGAAAGGTTCGCCGATCACGCTGTAGCGATCGCCCAATCCGTGATCTTCATCGTGACCGGTACGAAGCCCCATGTTGGAGCACCTCATGGCGGCTGAGGCGGCTGCTCCAGGCTGATAACCACTCCGAAAGATAGGCTCCCGCTATGGCTTCCCCGGCTGCGCGTGATCGTGTCCGAAGGGCGGCCCGCGCTGTCTCGGACACATCCGAGCCGCTCACTCGCCCGGCGGCGGAAGCCCTCGCCAAGACGCTGCGTCTCGTTGCCGACCCGACCCGGCTACAACTGCTCAGCATGATCAACGGCAGCCCGGGTCAGGAAGTGACCGTCGGCGAGCTCACCCGACATCTGGGTCTGCGTCAACCGACGATCAGCCACCATCTGCGGCTGATGTATGAAGATGGCCTGCTCGACCGTGAGCAACGAGGTCGCCAAGTGTGGTACTCGATCGCGAAGGATCGTCGCGACGCCATCGCCGACCTCCTACGATGACCGAGCCGCGGAAGTCCGGCCCGCGATGGTACGCGACGCCACTCGACCACGAGACCGCGGCCACTCGCGCGCGACAGCTGGATGCCTTGGCCGAGCCCGATCGACTACGGGTGCTGAGCGGAGTGTCAGCCCGACCCGACGGAACAGCAGATGCCGTCTCTCTGGCCGCCGAACTGGATCTCGAACCGAGTGACGTCGAAAAGCACATCGCCGTGCTCACCGCACTCGCGCTGCTCGAGGAGGTGGAGGACCAACCTGGCACTTTCACACCCACAGCCGAAACCTGGATGAGGTTCGGTCGACTCGTCGTAGCCGCGCAGCTGCCAGTCCATCCGGCGGCCAGCCTCTCCGAGCGACCCGGAGTGGACAGTGAGATGGAGTCTCCCCCGGTGCTGAGACGGATCACCGACAGGCTCGCCTACCGGTTCAGCTCGACGTTCTCCAAGGAAACCGTGGAGCGGTACGTCGCGGACAGCTACCGGCTACTGGCAGAACGCGCCCGAGTTTCCCAACATCTGCCATCACTAACCACACGATTTGTCGAAGATAGGCTAAACGCACTGGCAGTGGCTAGCGGCCGCGACTTGCGAGGAACGCCCGAGGTCTTGTTCGTGTGCGTGCAGAATGCCGGACGGTCTCAGATGGCCGCCGCTTTATTGCGACAAATGGCTAGCGACCAAGTGCACATCCGAACAGCCGGCTCACGCCCCTCAGGGCAGATCGACCCATTTGTGGTGGAGGTTCTGGACGAGATCGGCGTACCGGTGGTCGCTGAGTTTCCCAAACCCCTTACCGACGAAGTTGTGCAGGCTGCTGACTTCGTGATCACGATGGGATGCGGAGACGCCTGCCCGATCTACCCCGGGCGCCGATACATGGACTGGCCAGTGGCCGACCCCATCGGACAGCCCTTGGAGGAGGTGCGCCGCATCCGTGAGGAGATCACAGGCCGCCTAAAAGCTCTGTGTCAAGAGATGGGCATCAGCCTCGGATGAGAGCTCCGAAAGTGATCTTGAAGCAGAAAGAACCTGTTTGATCTTGAATGGCCCTCATCCGACCGACCCTACCGGCGTGATGCCAGCACGACGGCCTTCAATGTCGGTGTCGTCATGACCAAGCCCGGCGACCGTCTCTGCCTGGCCTAGTGACGGTCTGGCATCGCATAGATCATGAGTTGCGAATCTTCTTGCAACGGATGTCCGACTGTCAGCGACTCCGACTTCTCGAGCGGGCTCGCTAAGCGTGACACTGGGGTCCGCCGCTGTGTCAAGCAGCTACCGGAACTACTCTCAAGCAGGAACCGGAACCGCGTCCCTAAGCGTCAAGCAGCTACCAGAACCCGATGGTCAAGCATGAACCGGAACTGCACAAGTACGTCGCAGGAACAACGACGGCCGAGTTGGGTTGACTTGGACTTGCTAAGCGCAGCGTGCTTCGGCTCCTCCGAGAAGCTGGCGAGCGGGTACGACATCCGCGGCTCAGCGACTCTGAGACTGCTCAGTTAGTTGCATTGCATGTGGCGGGAATACCACAGAAGGCCATCGCAGAGCGACTGGGTCGGAGTCCAAGCGCTGTCTGGCACTGCTTACATCGGCGTGGCCCTGTGTAACTTCTCGAATATCATTCTCTATTGGACCTAGTGCCACCCTAAACGTGCACTGAGTTGAAATCCGTAACTTCGGGCAGAAATCCGAAATCCCGGGAGCTGCGCAACCTATCAACATATAATTTGCCGTTGAGATGATCCGTTTCGTGCTGGGCAATGATTGCCTCAAACCCATTAAGCTGGACTTGCTGGTCGATCAGCCTTTCATCAAAGTACCGCAAGATGACCGATTCATGACGAAGAGTAACGCCACGCATGTCAGGAACTGACAGACAACCCTCAAAACTGGGTTTATCACGAGGACCGAGAAGTTCAAGACGCGGATTGATCGCAATTCGTAAAGGTACATCGCCTGCGTTTTCGTATCTGGGGTTGTCGGGCCTCACCTCAATCGCAAAGATTCTAAATGAAACACCGACTTGAGGAGCAGCAATCCCAACTCCATTTTTATCTCGCATAGTGTCGACTAAATCTTCAACGAGAGATCTAAGCCAGGATCTGTCCGTGTATCCCAGGTCTAGCTCACTTGCTACGAGCCTGAGGACGGGTGTTCCTAGCCGTGGCACAGTCCGAACGGTCACCGTAAACTCCAACTTCTGAGCAGCACGCGCTGCATCGATCACAGGTCAGTCGTCAGCTCGACGATCATGAGCAGCACAGTCATTCGCCAGCCACTCCGTCCCCGTCCGTCTCGAGCTTCGAGCGATGACCCGCGTATATCCAACTTATGGAGAGAACAAATCTCTGGTCGGTCGAAATTAGGCCTGGTCGGGGTGACGGTGTCGGGGTGACAGGATTTGAACACTGCGACCTCTTCGTCCCGAACTCCACGCGTCAGGCCTCAGGAACGTCGGTCAGGCGGAGCACAACGCACATGGACGCGCGTGGATGCACAAAGATCTGGCGTTGTTGCTGTACTTCGCTGCTGTACGCCCCCCAAGGCTTTAGCTGTACTCAGCGACGCATCGCTCCATTCTTTCGGCGGACCGACCGGCCAACTGTGGCCGGTCCTTGGAGTGCGAGGGCAGGTCCTCTTCAGCAGCGGACTCTGAGACTCGGCTGTGGACCTGAGACAGACCAGCCTGAGCGAAGCTCAGGACCGACGGTAGGACGACGCCCTCACCGCCGATGGATACCCTGGGGTCCGACTCGCCCTCACCGAACCCACGTGCAGATAGCAGGGGTGGCTCCTAGCATTCAACGGTGCGAGAACCCGACGCTACCTTCTCTGACCCGCGACAAGCCGTCCTGTACGACGTCTTCAACAACGACCGGAGCGACCTCGACGGCTATGTGAGAATCGTGGACGAGATCGGGGCTCATCGCATAGTCGACGTCGGCTGCGGGACCGGTTCACTCGCTGTCCGGCTCGCCGAACTGGGATTCTCGGTCACCGGCGTTGACCCTGCTGGAGCGTCTCTGGACGTTGCCCGGGCCAAGCCAAACGCCGAGCTCGTGACGTGGGTCCACGGCGACGCCACCTCCCTCGTCGGCCTCGAGGCTGCCGCGGACCTTGTCGTAATGACGGGTAACGTGGCGCAGGTTTTCGTCTCTGACGAGGACTGGTATGCCACCCTGCGCGCTATCCGAACATGTCTACGTTCCGGCGGCTGGTTCGTCTTCGAGACCCGACGATCCGAGGTCCGAGACTGGGAGACCTGGGGCCTCGCGCCGTCCCCGGTCGCCATGCCCGACGGCCGTATGGCCGTCGTGTCATGTACCGTGACCGAGGTCGCGCTCCCCCTCGTGACCTTTGAGGGATCGACCGCCATCGGCGAGGAGATCATGCGATCTACCTCGATCTTGCGCTTTCGCGAACGCAACGAACTCGAGGGTGACCTTAGCCGCCACCGGTTCAACGTCCTCGACGTACGCGATGCCCCTGATCGTCCGGGCAAGGAAATGGTCTACCTGACCCAAGTCAAGGACGGCGACGACGACTGAAGGTCCTGACCGAGCGCTCCAATCGCCTTCTGCTCCGCGTGTGATCGGACACGCCCCAACTTCACGTCACGGGCCCTGGGGCTCAGGAAGGGCGAATTGCTCGCCCCCCGTTGGGACGATGTCGACCTGGAAGGTGGTGTCCTCCACGTCCGCCAGAACGTCCAGGCTACCCGAAAAGGGGCCTCGTCCTCGACCTCCAAAGTCGAACAAGTCCCGCTGCACGATCCCGCTCCCTGCAGCCTCGGCGAAGTTGCTCCGAAGCCACCGCGCGAATCAGGCTGTTGAAGCACTCGCGCTTGGCCCCGCGTGGGTCGACTCCGGCCTGGTCTTTACATCGACGGTCGGCACGGTGATCGAGCTGCGCAATTTGAACCGTTTCTCTTCTTCGATGAGCTGATCAGCAAAGCAGGCGTTCGCCGCATCCGCTCCCACGACCCGCGACACACCTGCGCCTCTCTCCTGCCTGAAATCGCCCCGTCCGCGAGCTTCGAACGCCGCTAGCGTTTCATGGCATCGCTTGACGGCTGGGCGCGCATCGGCACCCCAGGGCGCCTCGAAGTAGTCACTGTCGGCGGCGTAAGCAGCCCGACCGCGGCGTGTTACGACGTCAACCCCAGACTGGAAGCTGCCTCAGCTCCTCGGCGATACCGGCGACCCTGAGCAGCGGATTTCTCTTTCAAATTGACTAACACATCGATGTCGCTGGCAACGGCGGAGTCGCCTCGCGCGACCGATCCGCGTCCTCGCAGCTCCGACAGCTCCGGGAGTTCACGGCATGCTTTCGTGTTTTATTGACACGTTAACGTGACTTGGATTATCGTCATCATGACATGAGCACAACGCGCCCGTACGAGAGCCCGCTCCGCGCCGAGCAGCTGGAGCAGACGCGTCTGCGGATTCTGGAGGCGATGGCAGACGTGCTCGCCGACGAGGAGGTCGAGGAGGTCACAGTTCCACTGGTTGCGGTGCGCGCGCGTGTGTCGGTGCGCACCGTGTACCGGCACTTCCCGACCAAAGAGGCGCTCTTCGACGCGTTCGGTGAGTGGGCCGAGGAGCACCTCCGGTTGGTGTTTCTGTCCTACCCGGAGACGCTCGACGAGCTCCGCGAGATGGCGCCTGCGCTTTATCGCGGGTACGAGGATCGCGCGCCGCTGATGCGCGCGCTGCTCTCGAGGCGCGGACAAGAGATACGGGCCCGCACCCGGCGTAGGCGGCTGAGAACGTTTGAGAAGGCGATGCGGGAGGTGACCGACGCCCTCGGCCCGGCCGAGCGTCGACGCGCGCTGGCGGTCGTTTATCTGCTGGTCAGCGCCCCGGCCTGGCAGGCGATGCGGGACCAATGGGGACTCAACGGCGAGGAGTCGGGCAAGGCCGCCGCATGGGCAGTCCGCGTCCTAATAGACGAGCTTCGCCGTAATTCGGCGAGCCTTAAGGAGGTTGATGACGCTGACCATCGTCGCTGAGCAGACCTTCGTCCCACCCGGACCCGGTTCGTGGTTCCTCGACCCGACCCATTGGACGCGGCCGGTGACATGTTTCCACGCGGAGATCTTCCCCGCGGCATTCAAGCGCGGCTTCGGCGAGAGCCTCCGTCGCTACGGCTCGTTACTGGATTACCTGGAGGCTGGCTTTGTCAATGGCTTCCCTTACTACTGCGCCCGTACCGTCGGCGCGGCGAGGGACGCGGTTGGCCATCCCCCGAAGGAGGTGTGGGAGGAGCTCGCGCACACTCACCCCGAGATCCGGCGGCGGCTCGCGACGAGCGCGACTGTGTTCGAGCGCAAGCTTTGGCGCGAAGACCTCCAGCGCTGGGATCTGGACGCGAAGCCTGCGGCGATCCGGGCCCACCTGGCGCTGCTCAAGATCGATCCCGACACCCTCGATAGGACTGGACTATTGGAGTACCTCGATCGATGCCGCGAGAACCAAATCCAGGGGGCGTACATCCACCACCTCTTCAATATGCCCGCGCTGCTGCCGGTTGGCGACTTTCTCGTACGCGCCCAAGAGTGGACCGGCCGCTCTCCGGCCCAGCTCCTCGGGCTGCTCCAAGGAGCCAATCCGGATCCACTCGGCGCCGACAAGGAGCTCATGCAACTCCTCGGCGCACTCCAGCATGAGGCTGCGGCGCAGAAGGTGCTCACCTCCGAGAGAGAGCCGGGCGAGGTGGTTGCCGCGCTTCGCTCGTTCCCAGGCGAGACGGGCGCGCTCGCTTCCGCCTACGTCGACCGTGTCGCATACCGGCCGGTAAACGGCGAGGATGTGGGCGAGCTGTCCGTGCACGAGCTTCCTGAGCTCATCGTCGGCGCAATCCGGGCGGCGCTGGAGCGCGTCGACACATCCCCAACGAACGACCTCGAGCACAGGACCTCTGAGGTGCGCGACGCGGTACCCGCCCCGCACCGCGTCGCCTTCGACGAGCTGCTCGGGGAGGCTCGGG